>Ga0206682_10000052_pt1 | contig 105413 bp, 83 predicted proteins | sample M240m12015metaG_FD_155444 | JGI IMG/M metagenome (GOLD analysis project Ga0206682, IMG submission 155444) | Ammonia-oxidizing marine archaeal communities from Monterey Bay, California, United States - M2 40m 12015 | ecosystem: Environmental > Aquatic > Marine > Intertidal zone | place: USA... | reverse complement strand
AGGATCGATGGTGCCACCATTAGGCAGTTTAACGATGTTAGAAATCGTCTAAAACTACTGACCTCAATGCTAAAGGCCGCCCCTATGGCAGGCATTAATAATGCCAAAATCAAGATCCAAAATCTAGCTATGCGGCTCAATAATAGTAGTCAGTCAATCATTTCTCAAGAGAAATCCCGTATAGCAAAATTTGAGGCTTCACTAAATGCAGTACATCCACAACGAGTTTTAGAAAGAGGGTATAGTATGATACAAAACGATGAAGGAGAAGTGTTATCAAAAATGGAGCAACTCTCTATTGGACAAAATATCAAGATGAATTTTGCTGATGGTAAGGCCGAAGCAAGTATCGTTAATTTGGATAAAAAGAAAAGGTGATAATATGGAAAAAGGAAAAACATACGGTGAAGCAGTGAGTCGATTAGAAGAAATAGTTGCTTCTTTGGAACGCGGGGGAAAAGGACTTGATGAGACTCTTCAGTTATACGAAGAAGGTGCGGTTTTATTGAAACAGTGCCAAGAGGATTTGAAATCTGCTGAAGGAAAATTGAATGAGTTAAGACTAGAAGATATTGAAGAACAAATATCCAAAGACTAGATAATAACAAAAACAAACACGGTAAGGGGTAAACATGAATGAACGAAAATTGAAGGCTCTAAAATTAAGAGTTGTCAAATTGTTCGCAAGTTGGAAAGAGCCCCATGAAGAAACTACTTACAATCAATCTGACATCGTTCAATCAATAGATGTCTCAGACCAAGGCCAAGTAGACTATACAATCGCTCCAAAGCATCCGCATTGCCCTTGCTGCTTGCTCGATGCTGTTGATTTGAGAAAGCGAATTGAAAGTATCAAAGGCGTCAGCAGAGTTGTTTGTACTGTTACTGGGATACCTGCCGCTGAAAAGTGGACACGTTCAATCAATGGATAGTGCCCGATATTTTCGTAATATTAAGAAGGCGGGAACTGACCAAAGTCCCACAGATAGAAACCAAGCAATGGTGGAGCCAAGAATAATTCCATAACTCGGAATAGACCACATTACAACCAAAGAATATACTGCAACACTAGCCCCTCCAAGCATCATTGGGGCTGCAGCACCTTGTGGTACCGTAATTCCTTGAGAGATCCATAAGGCGACCATACTGGTTAGGAATATCGCTGGAAAGGCACTTGCTAAACCTGCTATCAAAGGCTGTCCAATCTGTGCCAAGACCAATGCAGTGCCAATAGCAATTGCAGCAGCAACTCCTCTAATTGATAGAATTAAAATGGGAACTTTGTTATCGCCTTTAGGAGAAGGTCTAGTTTTGATATTGAAGAAAATAGCGACTAAAGCTAGACAAAATAGTCCAACTAAACCAAGCATTGGTGAACTGATGTCGCTGGCCTGACTAAAACTGGCGATATTCAATGCTATGAAAGCAAAAAAAGCCCAAGTCAATATTGAGACTATAGTAGTAATAATTAGTGGATTTTTATAATTGGAAATATACTTTGGAAGTATTATCCACACACCTAAAAATAAACCATTAACAAGCATTGCCAGAGGCACTATCGACATACTGGACAGTAGTCCAGACTTGCCATCTATCAGGTAGACTCCTGCTGCAGCAGGAATTATTGTTGATGGAATTGTTCCAAGCACTCCTCCGACTAGCCCGCCAAACTTTTCAATTGCTAAAGTAACAAGTATCGCTACTATTCCAGCAAAAAGGGAGAACAGGATTATTGAAGAATCTAACATAATTACAACAACCGCTCTAAGCGATTCTGTAATCTAATGAGTTTTCCACCTGCCCATTCCTTTACTCTCTCGCCATCAATAAAAATAGCATTGAATGGTAAAATGTCTACACCTGATACCCATGGTTGAGCAATTTTGAATCTGCCCATTCCAGGAGTATCGAGTAAGATTTTTCCAAATCTAACTTGTTCTGGGGCATCTCCACTGGCAAGCCAAGTGGTCAACTCTTCAGTCCATTCTGAGCAGGCTTGGCAGTCATTCTTACCCAGCATCAAAACTACAGGTGAAGCACTTAGGAATTCTTCCCAAGAATTTCTATCGATTATTTCGAGTTCCGGCATTTAGATCACTAACTTGTAATCATGCAGCGTAGTCGTCGCCTTTCTTCCAGTTTGCACCACATAGGCCACCTGCCATTGTAGCTTGTGCAGTTCTAAGAACCTCTGAAGGTGAACGTCCTGCATCCATGTTATTGATTGACCACATTTGGACCTTGCCTTCGTCATCGACGAGAACAGTTCCACGGAAACTGCAACCAAGTTCCTTATTCCTCATACCGAAATCTTTGGTAATTTGTTGAGTGCAATCAGCGATAACGTGATGGTTAACTCCGCCTGGGAAGATTGTTTCATCCTTGAACCAAGCATTGTGAGAATGCCATGAGTCGGTAGAACATCCAATTACAGTGATGCCATCATCAGCAAAGTCATCCTTAAGTTGTTCAAATCCTACAATCTCGGTAGGACAGATGAAAGTAAAGTCGAATGGATACCAGTACATCAGGTACCACTTTCCTTTCATGTCTTCACTTGAAATGTTTTCACTATTTCCGCTAATGTAAGTTCTTGCTGTCCACTCAGGAGCATCTTTGCCAATCATATTCTTCATATTAAGTCCTCAAACGCAGCCATGAAGCCGAGGTATTTTAACAAATTGATTTCAAATACTATCATTAAAAGGGTCTACATTAACAATTTGTTCAATATCAATCCTCTTGTAACCTCTTTCGCGAGCCGTTGTTGCTGCCCTGACTAACATGGAACGCATCCATCCAAGCGACATAAGTGTCCTCATTCGATTTATTGACTCAATGAATTGTACTGGATTACCTCCCAATTGAGCATGCTTGCGAATGTCGCTCTCGAGTTTTTCAACGACCATGTAGTATGTATCAAGAAGTTCTTCGATAGCATCATCGGTAACTGGCATCTTTGCATGGGTTCTCGCCAAAGACATCAAAGAGGACCTTGTCAAGATTCCGCCACCTTGGCCAACCACTAAAGTTTCACTTTCTTCGACCACATCTATGGATTCTGCGTCGCCATCCTCATCATCTAAGCCCATCCCGGATACTGCAATCTCAAGATGACGTGGTTTTATTGTAGCCACTCTATCTTTTTCTGCTGCTGCTTCGGAATGCTTGATAATTTTTGCAAGATGTTTCTCTACATGTTCGATCCCCGCTTGAACTGCTGCTGAGCCAACAGACTCTATATTCGAGAGTTGTTCAATCATCAGTTCACGTGTTCGATTATAGTTCAGCCTAGTCCGTTCAGGGTCATCTAGAGTTTTGCGTTCCGGATCTTGAGCCAAAGTATCGGACTCCATTTGAGGTACTACTCTGGTAATTTCTTGACACATCAACTCTACGAGTTTGTCTTTAACTGCCCCAGAAAGACGCATGTCGGTGTAATTAGAAGCGACGGCTCCAATGTGCCCAGAGGAATACGGTTTAGCGGCCATACATAGAGCGTGTGGCATACGATTATTGAATCAATTGCTCATAATCTAATTTCTTTTGGACATATGATTTCTCTACCGAGGCTTCTACTTCACTAAAATTAGTTGACGGCAATAGTATATCAGAATACATTAAGATTATCGTGGTTAGAATGAAGAAAAAGTTCGATCCTTATTCACATTATCACACTTCTGAAATAAATTTCTCTCCGTGTGTCTCTAATCTAGTCAAGCATTTCATCTCTTCAGAAGTCTTAATCCAAGTGTCTTCTACGCCGATACTACCTTCGAAATATACTACTTTTGGCTCGATTGCCATCGTTCCGCCAATCGGAAGTTGGCGATTAAATCCTTTTGCAACTACGGGTGATTCGTCTAGTTGTAATCCGACAGAATGACCTAAAAATCTACTTTGGTCTGGTTTCATGCCCATTAAATTATCTTCATACCCCAATTGATAAGCCACCTGTGAACCTTTTTCCCAAGCCATAGAACAATCTTCCCCATTTGCTAAAGAGGATACTACTGAATCGCTGACCTGTAGCATATGTTCGAGTCTGTCATGCCACTCTTGTGATAGTTTACCAACACTGAACATTCGAGTTTTATCAACTACATACCCTCGGTGAACGTGTACTAAATCAACGAGGATTGGTTCGTTCGATTTTATTTTATTAAATCCAGAACCCATTCCGGCCAAAGGATGAGCGCCTGTACCACCTACAGCAGAATCAAAAAATGATGGAATACCGCCTGCTCGCCCAGATACAATCACGCCTCTATCACACTGCAAAGGGTATCTACGCATCTGAATGTTCCCCCCAAAGCCTGCTCTGCGACTAACTTCTTCGGCCGCTGCAACAAGTTCGAGTTCACTAATTCCTTCGGCTAAATTTTGTTCGACTGCATCGAACATTTTTGCTTGAATTACTGCACTTATTTTCATTTGCTCAACTTCCCAATTAGATTTTACTTCACGGATGCTATGAATTATTCCGGTAGCATCCTCGCAAACTCCAAGCGACGAAAGAGTATCGTTGAATCGTTGAATAAAACTGGCTGGTATCTCGCCATACTGTAATGCAGGTGCCTTGGTTACACCGCGACTGCGTAACACTTCCACGAGGTTCTTCATTCTTGGAAATTCTTGTATCTCAAAGGGAGCGTCTCCTTCTCCTGCCTCGAAAATTGCTCTTGATATCGAACGCCTAACAAATAATACTGGTCCATCGCCACCAGCCTCAATACTTGCTTTCGTGCCTTTGGCTGGCACGAATAAGGTTGCATTTTGTCGTCCCCCAGCGAAATAATACAAATCAACTGGGTGCTGGACAAAAACTCCTGACAAAGAATTCTGTTGTAAAACAACAGACAGTGTCTCCAAACGAGCCTCTAATTCTGAAACTGGTACTCTCCAATCTTCGCTATTTGGACCTTGAATCCCACTCTCGACCCAGGACGCCATGCTTAGTGCTAGAGTTTCACATTCAAAACTACTACTAAACTAATCCGCTAAAAAAGATGTTTACATTAACTTAAAACTGAAGGCCTACAGCGCATATTATGGCACCAGCGGCGAAAGTAATCAAGACTACCGGGGTGGTTCTGATATTTTTTGGAGTGATAGCATTGACCCTGGGTACTTCAAATGAAGAGATTGATGCGTATCCCCAGTACATTGATTTAGTATCGAACCAGAAATCTGGAGAATTCACTACAAGCTATAATTCGTCATGGACTGTTGAAGTTTGGGTGATGAACGATTGTGGAAATATACAAATGGAAATTAGAAATAGTCAAAATATCATTGTCTATAATGACGAAATTTACTGTGATCAAATGGAGTATGGAGATATACCTTCATTTAGACATGAGGTGAATGAAACATATACCTTCGAAAGTAATTCCGCTCTAGACATTATAATACATGATGAAGATGATTTAGGTGACAGTTTACTCGAATCCTTAGGATTCATATCATGTTGTTTTGGCGTGATAATGATGACTTTTTCAGGGATGCTCGGGTTAGCCTCAGATCAAAATAAGCCAGTTGGGCTAATGCCAACTCAAATGGGAACTAGTATACCAATTCACACCAATGCAAATAACCAAAATAATATTCAAATTACCCAAACTCACCTCACTCAACCGACTTTCGTCGATAAAACTCCTCCATCGCCAATTACAATTGTAGATAATGATGTAAGGCAAGAGATGAAAGAAGAATTTAATCCACCAGAAGAAAAGAAATCGAACTTTTGGGATAATGTTGATTAAACAATTTCAATCGAGCAAATCAAAAACTGTCAACCTTTGGGCTAACCAATGACAAGAGTGTTGTCTTTGGACAATGTGAATGTAGAAGGCAAGACTGTGCTTGTTCGCGTCGATATTAATAGTCCTCTTGACCCGTCGACAAAGGAATTTCTGGATGATACTAGGATCCGTGCAATTATACCTACTTTGAATCGTTTATCTAAATCTAAAACCGTTCTTCTTGCACATCAATCAAGACCTGGAAAAGATGATTTTACCTCTACCCTAGGTCACTCAAGAGAACTCGGCCGTGTACTTGGAAGAAACGTCAAATGGGTTGAAGATATCCACGGCCAAAAGGCAATGGAAGCAATAGAGTCGCTAGAAGATGGAGATATACTAATTCTAGATAACGTTCGAAAGGATCAAGAAGAGGTCTCCTTCAAAGGAGATTTCCATAATATGAGCGAGACTAAGTTTGTTCAAAGACTTGCAAGTGTCGCTGATTTATTTGTTAACGATGCATTTGCATGCGCTCATAGAAGTAGCCCCTCAATTGTAGGATTTTGCAACGACCTTCCCTGCGTAGCTGGTGAATTGATGAGGTATGAAATCGAGAAATTGAACCTTGCACTCAACAAACCTGAGCGCCCTTGTATCGCGGTGGTTGGAGGAATCAAAGTCGCTGATTCTATTTCGGTCGCCGACAACATGCTAAGAAAAGGAATTGCTGACCAAATATGGGCAACTGGGGGCGTAGCCAACTTACTTATCGAGTTGTCAGGTAATGATATTGGTGACATCAATCATAGTTTCTTGGTCAAAGAACTTGGTAAAGAATATCATTCGACTGTAGAGACTGCTAAAGCGCTGTTAAACGATTTTGGTGAACTAATAAATCTTCCAACGGACTTGGCTGCTAATGTTGAGGATAATCGTGTAGATATCTCTGTTAGCCAATTACCTATTGATGCACCATTATTCGATATGGGAATTAATTCGATTATGGCTCTATCATTCGCCATAAAGAATGCTGGTACGATTATTCTCAATGGCCCTGCAGGAGTATTTGAAGTCGAGGATTTTGCTCTTGGCACTATCGAAATGCTAAACGCGTGCGCTGAATCTGATGGTTATGTAGTAGTTGGGGGCGGACACACTGCTACTCTGATAATGAATCGTGGTTTATCCGACCGAATGGGCCACCTATCCACAGGTGGTGGCGCTTGTTTGGATTATATGGCTGGAAAGGTACTCCCTGGTATTGCTAGTTTGGAAATTAGTGCTGATAAATTCTTCATGGATGTACAAAAAGCAAGTGATAAAACGAATTAACAATACTTTTCTGTCCGAGTATTATTGAAGGTTAAGTTCTACCCAAAACCATGGCAGACGAAGCGTGTGTACGCTACAACAATGCTGTGCTCTATGAAAATGGAGTCAAACATGTTGGGGATATTCTGCTACATAATGACGGGAATTGGTCGATTTCAAACGGTAACGAAGATGTAAAGAATGAAATCGATGCATCTAATCGGTTGATCACTCGTTCACTGCAAAATTGGCATACGCACCTTGCTATGCAACTAAATGCCAGAGACTTTAGCGATGGTTTCACATTAGACCGCTGGTTAAATGAAGCAATATTCCCTACTGAATCAAGATTGAATCCTGAATATGTTCGAGTTGGTGCTTACGCAGCTGCAGCCGAGATGATTCGGACTGGGTCAAGTTTTGCTGCAGACATGTACTTCTACCCTAGGGTTACTGGAGATGTGCTGCAATCTGCTGGACTGCGTGGTTTGATTGGGGGTCCTGTGAGCGACCTGGCTTTGCCTTCCCATCCTGATGCAAAATCTGCACTTGATGAATTAGATGGTGTTTTAAAATCGCAAAGTCCTGATGATAAAATTCAATACGCTATTGCGACACATTCAGTCTACTTGTGTAAAGAAGATACCTTGCGAATGGCTTCAGAACTGGCTGAGAAACGCAATGCACGTTTGCATATACATGTCAGTGAAACAAGGAAAGAAATCGCTGAGTGTCATGAGAAAACTGGTAAATATCCTATCGAGTACCTAGATAGTATCGATTTTTTCAAGCCAGGCACCATCTGTGCTCACGCTAGTTGGGTTAAGAAAAACGAAATTCGAATTTTAAAACAACACGAAGCGACTGCAGTACATTGTCCTTCTTCCAATATGAAAATAGCATGTGGGGGAACTCTATCACTACCTGCATACAAAGACGCGGGGGTTGATGTTCGCCTAGGAACAGACGGTGCTGCTTCTTCAGGAAGTGGACTGGACATGTTAGCAGAAGCACGTCTTGCATCACTGGTACAGAGGCATGACCATTGGGATGCAACTCTACTGCCGGCATCAGGGGTTTTCGATATGGCGACTAAAGGCAGTAAGGACTGGGCTGTTTGGGACCTTGATGATATTCGTATGAGACCTATTGGTCGTTCCGGAAATAGACACCTTGCAAACTTGGTTTTCAATGGTGCTAATTGTCTTGATCTATGGGTTGATGGAGAATCATTGCGTTTGAATGGAAAGACAACAAGTGTCGATGAGAAACTTGCAATCAACCAACTAGACGATGCAGTCAATACATATTACGATGGTATTGAATGATTAATCATATCTAGTTAGAGTAATACCGCAGCCACCCAGTAACAACACTAGAAAATACCCTGTTACTGATAGGTTCAACTCGACTGTGTAGGAGACATTCAGCTCAAAGTCTTCAGGTATACTGTCTCCCAATGTACCAATTCCTACATAATAATCTCCATTTTCTACTGTCCATTCTAAGCCTGTTGAATTATCCAAACCAACCGCTTGGTATTGGTCATCTTCTGCTTTGCAGGTAGTACTATCTGGAGAAATCAGCTCAATTGGGGCTATGTTGTCACATTGGCTCTTTTTGTCTTCATTAGCAACAACCAGATAGATATCGCTTCTATCCCAGGTAATAGTTGTCTTCGCAGAAAGTAATAATGCAACTGGATTATCCTGAAGTGGTTCATCGGCAAAATATACCTTTCTAGGAGTATTTGGAGTAGGTATATCATTGACTTCATCATCAAAAGAGATTCCAATCGCCCCTACAAGTAAAATTACAACCGCTATAGTCGTGAGTGAGTATCCAAGTTTTGTGTTAATAGATGACAAATTAATCCCTCATAGTTGGAAGAACGCAAGGGCTAGAATTACGTAACTTGCTATCAGCATTACGCCTTCTAGCCAATTACTTTTACCATCAGCCAAAATAGAGTTCGCTACAAGAACTGAAATAAAGGTCGCTGCGGTTTCAAGTAATCCAAATTCTAAAGTTAATGGCACTCCTAAAGACCAAGCAAGTAAGACCATCAAAGGTGCAGCAAACAAAGCAATTTGTACACTGCTACCGATCGCTATTGCCAGAGAAAGGTCCATCTTATCTTTTCCAGCAACAATTACTGCTGTGAAATGCTCTGCTGCATTTCCAAAGAATGGTAATAAAATGACTCCTATGAATAGTTCTGGCATATTCCATTCATCAACTGCCGTCTCTAAAGAATGAACTAGAATATGTGCCATCCAAGCCACTAAACATGTCGCGATTAACAGCAATGTCCATGCATCTCTGTTACTCATTACCGGGTTTTCATGAGTGCCATGTCCTGCTTCTGTTGCGAAAACATCAGCATGTGTCTTCAATTGGAATAACAATGCTAGACCATAGATTGCAAGTAGCACAATTGCAGTGTAGCGAGATAATACTTCCACATCGATATCTGTACCACCAGAGTGGTGTACAGCGCTAGGAATTATGAAGGCGACAATGGCCAATAATAGTAGAGACCCATTCATTTGAATTGCGTCATTGTTAAAAGTTTGAATTTTGTGATTTATTCCACCCCAGAATATAGCCAATCCCATCACCAATAGTAGATTACCCAGTATCGAGCCGATTAGAGACGCTTGTGTCACTGTCACCATTGTATCCAATATCTCGGGGTCTTTTGAAGCAGCATAGATCGCCAAACCTGCAATAATTAATTCTACAGCATTACCAAATGTTGCATTTAATAATCCACCAATGGCTTCACCTGTTCTTAAGGCGATTTCTTCTGTCCCTTTACCCATCAAAAAAGCTAGAGGCATTATTGCTATCATAGAAAAGGCAAAAGCCATTGTTTGATTGTGAGACCAACTGGCCCAAATAGCAATAGGGAGAGCCAAAAGTAGCCAATTTAATTTATTCTTAAATGGGTTGAATGAGTCCAATAAATGCTCCATTGTATATTCGATTTGCTCAATCGCTTCTTCAACGATGTCTTCAGTAACTGATTGCGACATAACCCGAGGCAAGAGATGTTACTCTTTGAGTTAATCTATTGATATTAAATCAATCATTGGATTTCTTACGGCGTCCGACTTGGCGTCTCTTCGGAGCGTTCTTCGGAGCAGTACGCCTACCGACTTGTCGCTTCTTTGGCTTTATTTCCTCTTCCTCATCATCATCATCAAGTCCAAAGAATGGGTCATCATCATCGTCATCATCCTCTTCGACAACCGGTGCTTTTCTTCTACGAGTTTTGCGGGTAAGAACATTGACTGCGAACGGGTCGTCTTCCACTTCTTCCACTTCTTCTATTTCTTTTGGCTCATCTTCAATAGACGGTAGTTCTTTCTCAGTTGGTTGAGTTTGGGTGATAGAATCCATGTCAACATCCTGAGATGTTCCAATAAATTCTGACATCCAGTCATCTTCGTCTTCGTCATCTCCAGAAGATTTCTTAGGAGTCTTCATACTTGTTCTAATAACAAGCAGCATGGTAACTAGCGAGAAGAAAACAATTCCTGATAGAATCCAGACCATTACGTAGGGCGGGTCACTAAATGATGGGTTAACAATAACCGGCTCTGGGTCTGGTTTCAGGGATTCCTCATAATTACAAACTGTTGTTCCAACTAGAGTGTTTCGACAATTATCAACAACAAATACTACTTGGGAAAATACCTCATTACCTGCAGAATCTACAGCCCTAAAGACTACAGCGTGCTGGCCTGACTCGAAATTACCTGAGTTGATATCTTCATCCATTACTAAAGAACTGTTATCTCCATCGAGATCTTGTAACTGTGTTGGGGTTGTCCATGGAGATGTCGAAGCCGAACCTGAGCCGTAATTATATGTGAATCTATATTGGAATGAAGAGATTTGTACATCATCGGTCGCTCCTGCAAGTAATTGAATTGAATTACCATACAAATATTTCGAACCGTCGCCGCTTGAAGCAGGAGAGTATACTTGCATAACAGGATTCTTAGCGTCTAAACTACGGTTATTCCATTGTATTTGATTAGTGTTTAAACTCTCATCTGTCATTGAAATATTGAAGTTAATAACCCCCGCAGATACTGTATTGGAAATATCGAATGTTAGGTAATATTGCGGTCCCAATTCATCGTTTCCTAAATTATCAGCGTAAAGTAGCATCTGCTTTAACCCTCCACTAATGATTCCACCAGTCTCTGTATTAATGTCCATTTGAGGCATTGAGAATAGATATTCATCAATAGAAACAACAATTTTATAACTTCCAGATGTCAAAGATTGGCTATTATATCTATTGTCATTAGCATCATACAAAGTATATTCTGCTTGCGGCTTGATAGTGTCTTCTTTGACCTTGAGTGCGTTACCGCCAGAGCCGGGGAATACCTCTAAATTTTGATTGTTATACATATCCGAGATCGTTACAGCGTACCATACATCTCTGTCAACTTCTGACTCTATACTGTATGTCTTTGAGAAACTATGAGTATGCCAGGATGCCCCAGTATCCATCACTCTACTTTCGTGTAGCATCCAACCACTCTCTTCTGTGATGTTTGAAGTTTGGTCTTCATTTTCTCCAAATGGTGAGCCAAAGTGTTTCCATACTGAGTATTCTTCAAAGTTTATCTGTCCATTGTTTAACCATCCAAGCATCACGAGATTGGATTGTCCGTCAACTGTTAGAGAACTAATGATAGGGGCTGAGGGGGTGATTGTGTTCTCTTCTATCGCGCCTGCCCAGTTTTGTACCAGCCCAGTATAATGGTAAGTTCCGTTAACATGTTGGTATAATGCCTCGGAGGTAACAAAGTAGAACGACAGCCTATTTACTTCCTCTGGAACTTCTATGTTAGCTATTTGTATGCCATCAGTAACACTTGCCATCCAATATATAGTTTGATTCGGTACAAATTGCGCTCCAGTAACCAAATAATCTGACCTCCATATGTGATACACTTCACCTTCTGCCCCCAATTGGTCTTTCCATTGAACAACAGTAGTGGAGTTTCCTACGAAATCTGCTGTAACCCGAGTAGGTTCTGCTATCCAATTATAAAATGCATCCTCATAAATAGTTGAACAAGATGATGCTGGGATGTAAGTATCAAAGATTCCATTCACATCGATTACTACTATACAATATGTCGAGTGACCAAGTCTACCTATTGGCAAATCATACTCATATGATTCTTGACCTTCTGGAACGATTGAAATTAGAGTTGGGCCGAACGACGTCGTATTGTTGAACACTGAGCCGGAAGAATAGATTGCATAGGATTCACCGCTTTCGTCTTGAATCTCATCCCAAGATATCACAGTTTTTCCGCCTCCAGTAACAGAATTTGGAATAAAAGAAGTTGTAACAGAACTGACTTTCTGAGGTGGTAAATTATCTTCAGTAATTGGTGAAGTTAATGCATTATTGGACAAGAATCTGATGTCTTCATAATTTTGATTTCCATCTGTCCAATTTGGTAAAAAATATGTTATTGAATAGTAGTAATCGGCATCTGTCTGTTCGGGAACTTCGACCTCAAAAGTTGAGATTCCAGCGCTTACATTAGCGATTGGAGAGGTTGCACCCAGAAGTGAAAATGCTGTTTGTCTAGTGACCGGTTCTGTTGTTTTCCATATTCTTGTAGAGTATGCATCAGGTCCTGTTTCAGGAAGAATAGGGAAAATATCATTGTAATTTACCCAGCTAAGAGTTGTTACACTAAGGGATGCGTCGAAACTCGCTTGTAAATTATAAGGCGTTCTAATAGGAGTAGTCACTTCCTCGACCCCCTCATAGAGGCTCGATTCATTCAGTATTAATTCATCTAATGTTCCGAGTGATGAAATTGTAGTTGTAATTCCGTAAAAGAATTCGTCATTGGTTCCAGGCGAAATAAGATGAGAAAAACTATGTCCTGGATGCGAACCATTGAAAGCCATACAATCATACCTGCTGGTTGAACCTCCAATTTGTGAAGGATTACATGCATCTACTTGATGGATTAATTCGGCGTTGCCAATTGTGTCTCGAGTAATATTTTCTGTATGACGGTAAACATTGTAAACAGCATCAAATATATTGTTGAGTTCAGGACCTGGTGAATCTATATTGCGCCATGTGATTGTTGTTAATTCAGTGCTTGTGTCAAATGTTACATCAATATCCTGTGCCTGAAGGTTCATAGGATCTCCAAAATCTTCCGCCGATGTTGTCATAATTGGAATTACAGAAAAGGCCATCAATAAGACTAACAATGTAGCGATAAGTTTCCCATCTTTACCGTGCGAACTACCCGTCATCAATCCTTTCTAGCATGCAACTGTTATGAGTATACCGCTCTATAGTAAGATAAATCATATGATTTTTAGGACTTTTTGCACCAACCACAATTGATTATTCTTCTTGTGAATTCTTTTGCGGCAACGGATTTTCACGGTCGATTTGTTTTATCTTTTCTCTGGCTTGGATGAATCGGATTAAAAATGTCCATAGTCCACCCAGAGCCGAAATAAATACTACTATACTCAACGGATTAATCGAAATATGGTCAAACGGTGCAGGGAAAGTCCCCCAACTGCTCTTTTCCATGTAAAGCATAATGCCCATTACAAAAATCGCAACTATGCTCAAAATAGTTCTATCAGCTCGGGAAAAACCTCGATAGTTTCTGGTCCCTGCTACTGCTTGGGCTTGTGTTCCCATGTAAGAACCAAGCAGCGTAAGCCATGCTGCTGAAAGCCCTAATACCAAGTCGTCCACAAATACAGAACCAGCGATACAAATAATCCAAGTTGCATCTAGAAGTCTATCGAAAGTGTGATCCAAATAATCACCCCATCTTGTAACCTTACCCGTTGCTCTAGCAACAGGGCCGTCTAGGCCATCAAGGATCATTGCGAATGTTATCAGCAAGCCTCCACCTAATAGCATCGATGCCCCTAAGGAATCTTCCGATGCGGTCAAAATCGCCAAGCCGCCAAGTATTCCTATCGGCAAAGCCATCCAAGTAATCGTTGCTGGTGAAAATTTGGATAATGCCTTGACGATTGGAACGAGTGCTTGCTCCCAATAATTTCTCAACTTTTCAAGAGCCATGTGACTTCCTCGATACAGCGCAGAGGAATTAAGAGGTTGATTGTTGCGGTTAAAAAATCAACTTTTTATCCAATCTATTGCCACTCGTGACTCCTCGGATACTGAAGAGTATGGAAGTCCTTCAGCGATCCATTGATTGACTTTTTTGAATAAATCTTCGGGGCTTTGTCCGGTTGAATCTAATTCTAATATTGGCAACTCTATCTCGAATTCGAGTAGTTCAGACCAATTACCTGCAATCAACTCCCACTCGCTGTTAGCCCGAACCTTTTGTTCCGAGTATCCTCTTTTAGATAGTCTAATTTCTAAATCATTAGGATTACATCTTAACAGAACTACTGCGTCGACATCAAGAAAATGTGCCAGATGTCCATCGATAATTACCAATCCTGTTTCTTCGTTTTCCCATTGATCTGCGAGTCGGTGAATATCGATCTCTTGGGCTCCATCGGTTTGGTCTACCTCTCCTATGCATTGGTATTGATCGGCTAATTCTTTGACAGAATAAACTGAAATATTATTATCTTGAAACAATTTCGATAGAGAAGTTTTACCGCTCCCAGGAGTTCCCGAAATAGCAACACACAAGTTATCCTGCATATCCATGCCTCAAGGTCATTGATTAAACAATATTGCATGGAAATAGAAAAATAATCTATCGCTCCGCTGATAGAAGGCATCAAAGGTAATGTCGTTTTGCATAGTTTGTTCATTATGTTTGGAATGAGTGACCCTAACCAAACACTGCTGCAGTTAGAGAGTTACATCAAAGATGGACGTTTAGAAATGTCCGAGGTTATGGCAACTCAGTTCACCGATATGTTTCTTTCAATGAAAAAGAAAGACTTGAATTCACAAATAATGTTAGTCAAAGGACTACGTATTTTATGTGATGTTCTATTGGTTAGAAATAAAGCGTCTAAAGCAATCGCATCGGCTAAAACTCTTCTTCGAGAGCGGAAAAAATTAACCTCTCTAGTAAAGTCAAGTGATTCAATGTCAGTAGATATGATGAGGCCAATTTCTGAAGACTATCGACGATGTGCAAATATCTTTGCATCGGCTAATAAAAGGCGGATGGCCAAGAAGTATTACCATAGATGTGAAAGAAATTCCCCGGGTAATATCGCTGTAGCTCTAGAAGCCTTCAAACAGTTTAGTGAAGATAAAAAAATACTCAAAAGGCTACTATCCTCTACAATATCCGCAGGTCCTGTCATTAGAAGTAACGGAGTATATGTCCTGCAACCAATCGACCTCCCGCCTGCACCCGCCCATGAGATTAGTAATGCTCTGAATCACATAGCAGAGAAAGGTTTTCCAGAAGCCAAACAACTATCAGAGAAAATCCTACAGGAAATCGGGGCAATTGAACGTGGCGAGGCTGCAGCAAATGCAAGACTACAAACCGCGCTTGACTCACTGCAGCCAAAATATGACTATCACGAGTACGTTTAAATTGGTAACGAGGGATGGATTTGAACCATCGATCTCCGGGTTATGAGCCCGACGGGATATCCAGACTACCCCACCTCGTTATCTCAACGGCTGACCTTCCCCATTTTCAATGCACCGATTGATTTGGATGTTGCTTATCTCTAAAAAACACCAAAATAAGTATAAAATTGAGTCAAAATGGAATTTACTTATCAACAAGCGCCTTCTACACTGATACATGCGACAACATTTACTTGCTTTGATGATGTTCTTCGTCATTTTTTCTGCAAGCCTGGCGGGTTGTATTGGAGATGATGATGACTCAGAGGAACAAAGTGAAATAGAATTAGTTGTTTATTATGAAACGACTTCTGGAACTATTCAAGAAAATATTCAAAATGGTAATCAAGTATCGTTCAGTGGTGTAGAGTTGACTTTTAACTATGCCTTTACTAAATCCGATGCTGGTGAAATTACTACATTTTATTTTGAATCTGGAGACGGAAGCACCAGGACAGAAGTTGATGCTAACGAAACTGGAGAAATAACGTACAACTATGTTACTCACGGCCTATTTACGGCCACATTAGGTGCATTGGATGACGCTGGCAATGATGAAATGATGACATTAACAATAAGAATCGATAAATCAACGCAGTGGGGACAAAGTCAAACTAGTAACCCAAATACAATGAATATTGATACTACCCCTGATTGTGAATGCAATTCTCCAAGTCAAATCGAAATCGACTCAAATGTTGAAAATCCATCTAATGCGCTGGGGGGACTAGCTGGAGGGCCTGTAACCGTAACCTGGAAGTTAACTAGCAATAATGTGACCAAGGAGTCGCCTCCAGAACAACTCGGTGATGGACAAGATGCAACCTGGCTGCATAATGAAATCGGGCCATCCCCTGAGACTTGGAAATTAGATGTTGAACTTAATCACAATGAGGAGAATGTAAACATCAATCACACTGTTTCAATCAAATATAGCGTAGATGAAAGTTCTCCAAACCCCATGCCAACTGCTCAAAATCCTGAAGAGTGACCTTTACTTTCAGTTTCAGTGAAAATGAAGTTAAAGTGAAATTTTAACTTCAGTAGTCCGAATATTATACAATTAAAGAGCAATTATTGCCTATTTTTTCCAATAGCCCTGCTTAGTTTATTCATATACTCTAGCCCTACCAGTACGGGTTGAAGTGATGTAATATGGCAGGTAAAGCGAAGAAGAAAGTTAAGATTGAAGTTGAAAAGAATCAAGACCCTCAAGAGGAGACGGTGGTAGTGATGCCACAAGATGAGGAGGGCCCAGAGGTCGGAATCGAAGATCTGCCAGGTGTTGGACCGGCAACTGCTGAAAAGTTGCGAGAAGCAGGATTTGATGAATTATTAGCTCTCGCAGTCATGTCTCCTGCAGACTTAGCAGACCAAGCTGAAATTGGTGAAGCAGTGGCAAGTAAAATCATTGCAGCATCTAAAAAGATGGCAAACATTGGTGGTTTCGTATCTGGTGGCGCGCTATTAGAAAGAAGAAGAGAAGTTCAAAAATTATCCTCTAAGGTTCAATCGATAGATGACCTATTGGGTGGCGGTTTTGAAACTCAAGCTTTAGTAGAAGTCTACGGTGCTTTCGGCAGTGGAAAAACACAAATTGGCCATCAACTGGCCGTTAACTGTACCCTACCTCTCGAAGTCGGAGGACTGGACGGCGATGTGTTTTACATTGACACTGAAGATACCTTTAGGCCCGAAAGAATTACTCAAATGGCACGTGGACTAGACCTAGACCCTGACCTAGTTTTATCGAGAATACATGTTGCTAGAGCGTACAACTCAGCGCACCAGATGTTGCTGGTTGACGAAATAAAAAGAATGAGTAAAGGTCTTGACGTCAAGATGATCATTGTTGATTCACTAACAAGTCATTTCCGTGCTGAATTTATTGGACGAGGAATGCTTGCTAACAGACAACAAAAATTGAATAAGCATCTCAAAGAGCTGAAACAATTAGCAGATATCAATAACGCTCTCGTTCTTGTAACTAATCAAGTACACTCCAAGCCCGATGCAATGTGGGGAGACCCAACAAAGCCAATTGGAGGCCACGTTCTAGCCCACGCTAGTACTTTCAGACTATACCTTCGCAAAGCCAAGGCAGGCAGAAGGATTGCAAGATTGGTGGATTCTCCAAACCTTCCTGATGGGGAATGTGTGTATAATGTCACACAAGAAGGTCTGCGTGATTAATGGCGGAAAATCTTCATTACTCTACAAACACGCCCCTAGAGGGTTAAATCAGTCGGTATATTCAAAGACACTTGATGCAGGATAACCTGTATGCGTCATCTAATCGAACGGGTTCTTGAACTAAGCGATGAGGAGCAATCTAAGATATCTCCAAATGAATTACCCCCTGGCCAGGGAAGTGAAGAAGAGTTGCGTGCGCTCCTAGAATCTTTACAACCTCGAATCAGAGTGTATGGCGCAGGTGGTGCTGGATGCAATGCGATCAACCGACTATTTGAGGAAGGATTATTCGAGAATAGTTATGTTACTGGATACGCGATTAATACTGATGCACAGGCATTGCTGATGTCTCCAATCGAAGAAAAAGTATTGATTGGTCGAACAGCTAGAGGCCGAGGTGCAGGTGGCGACCCTACCAAGGGAGAGGCAGCGGCCCTAGAATCAGAAATGGTTCTTCGTAGAATTACCAATGATACTCAACTCGCTATCATCACTGCCGGCATGGGCGGTGGTTCAGGGACCGGTGCAGCTGGACATATTGCCAGACTTGCAAAACAACAGGGTGCTATGACCATAGCAGTAGTTACTTATCCGTTCAAGTCTGAAGGTTCCCTACGCAAACAAAATGCTGAGTGGGGATTAGAGAGGTTGCGTGAACATTGTGACACAATACTAGTTATTCCAAATGAAAGGCTGCTAGAAATCGAGGGAGTCAAGGACTTACCTATTGCTAGCGCTTTTAGAGTCGGTGATGAACTACTCGTACGGTCTATTACTGGTGTAACGGAATTGTTGACAACTGACGGAATGGTAAATCTCGACTTTGAAGACCTCAAAGCTGTCATCAAATCTGGAAGTGGTGTTGCTATGATTGGCCTTGGTGCATCAAAGAGCGCAAATCGCGCTGAAGAGGCAACTCTTGAGGCATTACACTCTCCACTACTGGAGTTGGACACAAGCGATGCAAGAGGTGCTTTGATCAATGTTGTTGGAGGAGCATCTTTGACACTGGGCGAAGCAGAAAAATGTGCTCAAATAATCCAAGAACAAGTATCTCCGCATGCTAAGATAATTTGGGGCGCTGCGGTTGACGAATCATTAGGTGATGAAATACGAGTAATGCTAGTTTTGACTGGTGTCAAGAGCGAGCAAATTCATGGTTCAAGTGAGAATCGTCAATTGCGTGCTCTTCGAAATAAGAGTATAGAGTTCGTAAATTAAGGTTATTTAATAGCCCTATAGGCTAGAAGAATAATTGCTAAACTAACTATTGTTAGTATGACTTTTTCATATAGCTCAAACTCATATAGCGAACTTTCTGTACTTAAATCATCATAATTTTCAACTCCGGGGACCTTGACGAGTAGAGAGTTCCATTCATCTCCGTAGGGATTACCGTTTCCATTCACAGCATTACCATAAATATTGAATTCGACGTAACTGGTATTATCCATTGGTGAAACCCAAGTGAAATTCCACTGTCGGAATTTATTACCTTCAGCTGTATGTGTCCATCCTTCATCCATTATTTGTGTTTTATTAGCATCATCAAACATTAATTCTCCATGAGAAGAAATCATTCTAAACCCTCCTATAGTCGAATTATCAGTGATATTTTGACCAGAATTACTGACTGTTAACACTCCACTATACGAGGTGTTTGATTCGAATTTTATAGGTAGCCCCTGAATGATTATCTCAGTAGATTCATCAATCGCCCCATGACAAACACAGCCTCTATCTCCGTCTTCACCTATTCCTGTGGGATAACTCTGTGTTGCGGGAATCATCAGAAAAAATACTAAGATGATTACCAAATACAAAATTCGTTTTGGTGAAACCTGCATCCTACTCATCATTAGCACAATCGGGTTCTCTTTGAAGATTACCCACGTATTTGTTAATCAAACTATCATGATGCAATTGATTAAAGTTTAGAACATGCATTAAAGTATGATGAGACATAAAGATACAATTAAGGTTGGGAAAAAATGGACTTATTTAGTGCTTCAGAAATTATAGAAAACGATGAGGAAGAAATTGATATGTTTGCTGAATTAGGAGTAATTAATACTCAGCAGAATAGTGTTGCAGCTGTCCATTCAATGCAGAATAACTCGGCACACATGGATCTTCTTGCTGCTTTCATGGAAGATGATGAAGTGCCCGAACCACAGCAAGAAGATGGATTTGTCTTTGTAACAGAAAGTAAGCCTATTGTAGAAATCGAACCCATGGCGCAAAAGCAAGTTGTCCAATCTATGCCAGCAATCCCTGAAGAAACTATTGCCGAATTACTAGAAGTTCTTGTCAAACAAGAATTGAAACAACGTGAGAATCGTGGAGAAGAATGGTTGTCTGAATTACCAGCACAAGCGCGTGCAGATATACAATCAGCAAAGGTCATCAAAGACCAAGATGCTTACCATCTCTCTCTCATCATCGATATGGGGGGTTCTGGTGCTGTAAGGCCATTCGCAACTGTCCAATCAACACAAGACGGGGTTAAACCGAACAGTCCACCATCATCAATTCCTGCAGCCTGGGTACCACTGTACAATGTACTTAGAGACCTACTTGTACAAGCAATGAATGTATTGAACTCAACTAGAGTTGGAGTGAATCTCAACGCTTGATGTAATTTCTGCTGTATGCTTTAGCATATTGGAGACTGTGCAGTACTTTTCGTGACTCTTTTCAACAATCCTCTCAACCAGTTTCCTTGGAACATCTCCACGAATGTGGTACACCATGTGTATTGATGTAAATACTCTGGGAGCAGATTCTGCTCTTTCACTTTCCATCTCTATCCAAACTTTATCAAAATCTCTCTGTTTCAATCCTTCGACAACATCTGCTAGAGCACAAGCACCCATCATTTGCAATGTGAGTTGGACTGGGGATGGCCCATTTTCCCAATCGATGGTGATTTTCTGGCCATTCGCATTGCTGCATTCTACTGAGTAATCTCCAAGCCAATCAACTCGCCCGTACATATACATCGCATGGGCGGTTGATTCTTGAAGTAAATGCCTGTCGGCTAAACCGATTGCCATGTCTGAAAGCAGTATTACAATGGAAAATGGAGTATTAAACATACCAAATAAACCAACGATTCACTACATCGAAGGTGACGGTATTGGAGTAGATATCACGCCTGTAATGATTAAAGTGGTTGATTCGGCTGTCAATATGGCATACCAAGGGCAAAAGCAAATTCAATGGAATGAAGTTCTTGCTGGAGAAAAGGCATTCAACGCAACTGGGGAATGGTTACCAGAAGAAACTCTCGATGCCATGAGAACCGGTTTGGTTTCTATCAAAGGCCCTCTAACAACTCCAGTCGGCGGAGGGATTCGTTCTCTAAACGTTGCTCTTCGTCAAAAATTGGATCTTTATGCATGTGTTAGGCCTGTTAGATGGTATGATGGTACACCTTCGCCAGTTAAATCCCCCGGAGATGTTGACATGATTATCTTTAGAGAGAACAGTGAAGACGTGTATGCTGGAATCGAATGGGAAGCAGGTTCTGAAGGTGTTGCTAAAGTCATTAAATTCCTTCAAGAGGAAATGGGTGTAGATAAAATTCGTTTCCCAAATACCTCCGGAATTGGAATCAAGCCAATTTCTCAAGAGGGAACTGCTAGAATCGTAAGAGCGGCTCTTCAATATGCAATCGACTCTGACAAACCTTCGGTAACAATTGTTCACAAAGGAAATATCATGAAATTTACTGAAGGAGGATTTAGAGACTGGGGCTATCAATTAGCTAAAGATGAATTCGGTGCTGTTGAACTAGACGGTGGGCCGTGGTGTACTATGAAAAATCCAAACACTGGCAATCAAATTATCATTAAAGATGTCATTGCGGATGCTATGCTCCAACAAATAATAACTAGGCCTGCTGAATATTCAGTACTTACCACTATGAATCTGAATGGAGATTACATCTCCGATGCATTAGCTGCACAGGTAGGTGGAATCGGTATTGCGCCTGGTGCAAATATCAACTATGATACTGGTATTGCAATCTTTGAAGCAACCCATGGAACTGCTCCTAAGTATGCTGGTCAAAACAAAGTAAACCCTGGAAGCTTAATTCTCAGTGCTGAAATGATGTTAAGACACATGGGTTGGAATGACGCTGCTGACCTGATTGTAAAGGGAATGGAAGGTGCTATTTCTGCTAAGACTGTCACTTATGATTTTGAAAGATTAATGGGCGACGCAACCCTAATGTCATGTAGTGAATTTGGCGATGCCATGATTTCACATATGTGAGATGGTTGAATGGATAAAGACATAGTAGAAGTCAGAGAAAATTTGATTTCACTTTCCAAGGAAGCTGCTGATGATGACCAGCCTCTAAGATGGTTCGAAGAATTATACTCAAGGGCTGAAAGAAACTCTATGATGATACCTTGGGCCACTCTAGAAGCAAACCCTATTATGCTAAAATGGCTCGAAGGTCGTAATTTTAGCGGTAAAGCACTGGTAGTCGGTTGTGGCCTTGGCGACGATGCGGTTGGATTAGAAAAATTAGGATGGGAAGTAACCGCTTTTGATATTTCATCCGCATGTGTAAATTGGTGTAAAGAAAGATTCCCTAATTCAAATGTTGGCTGGCGAGTTGCTGACTTGCTAAATCCTCCTGAAGAATGGCTTGGCAACTTCGACTTGGTTGTAGAAATACACATTCTCCAAGCAATTCCGGATGGAGGAATTCGAGAAACTGGCGCTCATACCTTACCTAAATTACTCAATAAGGGCGGCCATTTACTTTGTATCGGAAGACTTGATGATGGTAGAGAATTTGAGATGAGCCCACCGCCGTGGCCACTCAAAAGAAGTTGGCTAATAGAGCAATTCGAAGATTTACAGGAAGTAGATTTTGAATTATTTACCAAGTCTGGCTCTCCAACAACCCCAAGGTTTGTTGGGTCATGGATTAGAATTTAAATTTCTAACCAAGCATTTAGCATTCTACTATTTTTTACAACGCCGAATCCAAAGCGCTCCTCAAATGCTCTTGCAGTGAGGGTAAAATCGCCATCTCTAGTTGCGACTAAGACTGTACCCAAACCTTCTAGACATTGATTTCCGAGATGTATTGCAATAGCCATAATTACTCTATCAGGTGCTTCGGGGTAAATTGCTTTACCATCTATCTTAGTTCTTTTCTGATTACCACCATGTGCCTTTTTCATGGCACTTAGTTCATCATAAATATCATGATAATCTTGTAAGAATTTCTTGATTTCTTGCTTATTTTCTACGCTATCTGAATCTTCTTCCAAACGAATATCAAGAGGTTTCCACTGGTTGAAGTCCTCAATTACTTCACCGGTTAATTTTTCTAAATTTTCTTGTGTCAAAACCTTATCAAGGATTTCTGGCCTAACCAAAGAGTTCTTGAATTTATCACGCAACTTGGAAACTCCTTTTCCAATCTCCTGTAACTCATATCTAACGATTTGAGGTAGCCACATTCTTATTTTTCCATCACGTGCACGACTGATCAGTACCTTGTGGAATGAATTAAGTTCTGACAAATCTAGACTGGTTTCACTAGCTAGTTCAAGTTGAGATGAAATCTTCTCTACAAGTGCATCGATCAATATATTGGTGTCTACGATAACCAATGGAGGCAATGAGAGGTGCTTGAGAAATCTTCGAGATGAATTGGTTATTTGGAATTTATATTTGGCAAACAAACTGGTTTCGGCATCTGCCAGCGTCTTAGAATCCCGAAGCGAAAATTTACCTGAATTTTGCGCTCGCTCAAAGAACATCAATCCCTCGATAGGATTGTTTTCGGCGGCTTCCTTGGCCAGGTCATATACTTCAATGGGCAGAGGTGAACTCTGTTGCATGATAGTCATGAACTGCATATCGAATGATTTACGATTTCTTCTTCTACTCTTTTGAACTGTGGTTATTGCCGCTGTTACTCTGCCAGAGAATGGGTCATGGGGTAGTGTTCTTCTATGCTCGAATGGATAACTACGAAGTGCATCGAGTTCATCTTCAGCAAAATAAACACGCTCTCTTTCTATCATTTCGCCTTCTTCATTTTCCTCGTTCACTACTCTAGTTCTTCTTACAAAGTTCTTGAGCATTTGAGTCGCTTTGTCTGTGCTCTTATTGTTAGCGGTATACGATACGTTGAGGTAGAGTTGGAATCTTTGTGTAATAGCTGTCTTCAAAGCAGGTTGCTGTTCTAGAAGATTTACTGCCTCACTCCACTGGCCAGCATGAGCCAAATGAATCAATGCCTTACGATAAAGTATCATGGAATGCTCGAAATCAAATTCATTGTGTTCAGCAGCGCGCCTATAATCTCTAGCCGCATTAATTTCGTCATTATTTTGAGCAGAAACCGCTGCTCTAGAAACAGTATGCCAAGGAGAAAGTGGGTCGTTATCTTGATACCATGAAACAAGCGATGGCAAGCCTATGTCGTGTTCAAATATGAGTTGGCTAAGGGAATTTATTATTCTCGAAGGTATGTTTTCTCCCTCTACTAGTTTACTCAGAATCTTAACATTGTCTTTACTTCTGACGCCATGTTGTAGTGTAAGTCTTACGTAATTCAATCTTAAAGTTGAAATCAGAACAGAGAATAATCTTGTTTCAAGTTCATCTAAATCACTTTGTTCTACACTAGTGATTAAATGGTCGAGGTTTGTTAATGAGATTGTACCGCTACCACCTTCTTTCAAAGAGTTTCTTGCACTCTTAAGTGCCTGATAGCCACGCTTATCTAAAATTGTGAAACTATCTTCATCAACACTGCTTCCTTCCATCATAAGTAGTAATGAATGGCTAGTCGAAGAAAGATATTCTGGGGGGTGGGTTCCGTGAATCGAAGATAAACCTTCAGACCGAGTATTTTCTGCCGTAGCTAACAGTTCCGAATCACCGTTTGCTGCGATTAAGTGGTACACGAGTAATGCTTCATATGGATGTGCTAAAACAAGTACTGGGTTGGAAGAAAATAATTTAGCTAAGCGATTTAATTCTAGAGTTTGTGAATATATTTCAACTGCACTTTCGACAACTTCATCCCAAGCCTCGCTATTTTGGTCTTGTAATCTATTCAGTGCGAGTTTCAAAATTGTATTTGAAAGATCTTGAACTTTAATTATCTCAATTAGGCTAGCTTCGTCGAGATTAGGTATCTGACTTTCTAACCATTGATAGATATCTGGAGAATTCAAACTACTGATGACTGGCATTAACTCGGTTAAGTCAGCATTCTGGTCTAGAGTTTGTTCCAAAAGTAATTGCTTTGCTTCCTCAGTAGAGCCTTCGTTGTTTAATGCGGAAAGATAAATCCAAGTTAATTGCTCTATTTTTGAATTATTCTCTGAATTATTACTCAATAATTCTATACCGTCTGATAATTCTCCTGAAGAAAGTTTAGTTGCATCTTCAAGAGGAGTGAGTTGCCATGCCAAGTATCTCCTTAAGCGGGATAGTCCATCATCAGAGTCAACTGTAATACTAGCTTTCCAATCCTTGACTTCACCGTTCATTAAGCTCGACAAATCCGCAAACTCTGATGCTAATTTTGAATCTGCCTTGTTCAACTCCTTTACTGCTTTAGTACTTTCTTTTCCGGAAGTTAATGTGATTAGTACCGAGATTATTGATGCAGTTCCTTTGAGGTCCAAAAGTTGCTTTGAAGGAGAGACTGCTCGCTTCGATTTAATCTGGGAAATTACCTTCTGTAAAGCGACTTGTGTTTCTGCATCTTCACATAATGGGCTAAATTCATTCAGTAATTCGAGAACCTTTTCTGAATCATTAATATCGATTCTTGCCTTAGAAATATCAGTCTTTTTAGCAGACTTTTTCTGTTTCTTCTTTGAAATGGGGAATGCCAAAAATTGGCCCAATAAGGATGTATTTTCAGCTAATTTATGCCAGGTAGCCTCTACACCATTTTCTAGGCAATATTCACGAAGGGCTTGCTCATCTGAATTATATTCATCTTTCCAATCGTCTTTCTTCAATTGCTTGTTGACCAACATAACCGCTAGACGGAATACTTCCGAAGAATCTGTATCGAGAACTATTTCTTCAAGGGAAGGGAGCCAATCAAGTGGGGTTTGTGTACCGCCACCGCGTGTACGTCTCCTGCTTCCTCTGTGTTGACGAGACATAGATGGTTTGTCTTCATCATCACCTGGAGGTTCTATCTCTTCCATTGCGATATAGACTAAACTTCTCCAAGGTTTCTCGAGCATTGTCCAGTCTGCAGTTTTAGCAACAACTCTACGGCGTTGGGGCTTTGGGATGTTCGCTTTGAAAGCGACTTCCAAACATTTTGCCATGTGCTCTAATTGCAGTTGTACCACTCCGGTAGTTTCAACGCGTGGACTCTCGAACTTCAACCCACCGGCAAAACGACTATGTTTTTCTACTCAAAAACAGAAATTCTAACTGCCAGTATAATTTATGATTACCACTTGGAGGCAAATGGTGGTACTTTGGATTTAGTGAGAACTCTAGCCTTACTCGCCCACCCTGTACTTGCCTGTGGCTTACTTTTTTGGATATGGTGGCAGTATTCTTGGCGTAAAAAGAGCACCCTGGTAAAAGGTGAAGAGAGAAAAGAAGCTTTGGCCCGTCATGAAAAAATGGGTAATCAGTTAGTTTGGGCTACTTTTATTGTAATATTAATCGCCTTTATTGGTCGGGCGATCGCTGGATGGCGCTCAAATGGGGATGTTTTCTCAGAAATATGGCCAACAAATTTACATGGTTTCATGGGCCCTATTGGATTTGCTCTACTACTAGTATTGGCTAAATTAGGAAAGCAAACAAAATCTGCAAGGATTGCTGGAGAAAAGTTCACTCATCTGAAATTAAAACACGGGAGAGCTGCTGATTTCATAATCATAATAGCGATAATTCACGCATTCTTAGGATTTTTATACCTATTCACTGTTCTTGGCTAAAGCCAAAACTGCCTCTCTGTTTGTCCACATATCCAACCAGTGGTCTAGATTTGATTCGATTCCCGGTGACTGAACCCTGCAGCCACACGCGTTGACATGCCCGCCTCCCGAGGGGTCCAAAGAAGTGGCCATTCGTGACAAATCATACCTATTTTGTCCGTTTTCAAGAAAAGAATTAGCATAGAAACTGGCTGATAAAGGAGGCCTTGATGGACTTTCTAAAGAGCCATCATGATATCCGTGAATGATACAGCACGCATCGGCTTTATCGCCCGCCCAAGCAGTAACAAGATAGCCGTTAGAATGAAAACCTGAATTTTCTAATCTACATACTGCAAGCCTATCAATTATTTTTGTATTTTTTGAAATAAAACTCTCAATATCCTTTCTTTCGCTTGCTACCTTATTGATATGTTTAGAAACTAATTCATCAGAAAGAATCTCAGCAATAGATTTCTTAGATGCAAATAATTTCAATACCTGTTGCATGTACTCTTCTTCTCTGAGAGATAGAGTACGAGATAGTTGCAATACTGGACTATCAGCAAGAAATTCTTCAAGGGATATTCCTCCTGAATCTAAAGCATCTACTATAGGCATTATTTCTTCTAAGTGGGAAAGGTCAATAATCTGCGAAAGTAGATCGTAAGCCACTCTTGCCGCAGAAGGAGAAGCCTCCCAATTACATATTCCACCCGACTCAAGGAAGTTCTTCTCTTCCTCTTTTGTTGGTCGGTTAGTTTGGTGATGGTCTAAGTACCAACCGCAACTAGGATGAAACGGTAAATCGACCATTGCAGTAGTAGACGTGATTAAATCGTCTATTTTACCAGACCTAACCAACGCCGCATGAGAAAAAATCACTTCTGCATCGGGATTAAATGATTTTAGAACTGCTGCTGCACAAAGGCCATCCAGGTCTGAATCAGCAATAATTCGGTCAAATGAAGGGATGTTGGTTCCTTCCATCATATCCAGTCCTGATGGATTTAGGCCAAGTAGTTTATCAATATAATAGGGAAAACACACATGACTGACAACGGACTGGAGTTGAACATGGAGACCTCTTGTGGAGTAGTCCTAGTCAATTTAGGAACTGTTCTACTTTTGCAATATCCTCAAGGTCATTGGGACTTGCCAAAAGGACATGTTGAGCCTACTGACTCGGATTACTTTGAGACGGCTGAACGTGAATTGAAGGAAGAAACTGGAATCAGTGAGTTTGAATTCATGGACGGTTTTGAATATAGAACTGAATATGAGTTCTCTTACAAGGGAAAGGTTCGTAATAAGCAAGTTTACTGGCACTTGGCAACCACTGAAAGAATTTCAATCTCACTTTCTAAAGAACATCGTGACTATATGTGGCTCGATTGGGTTCAAGCGATAGAACAAGCAACTCATGATGAAACAAAGGGTGTCATCACATCTGCTCATGGTTTCATGAAAGATGCTGGTTTGGATTAATCGATCATCGAGAAATCATTATCATTAGAATTGAACTTTTTGATTAGCTCTACTACGCCTTCCGCTTGTTCTCTATTTGCTAAAGGTTTCCAGATAGTTTCTTCATTACCCAAACTGAAACTCACCCATCTACCAAGCACAAAGAGCCAATCTGAAAGTCTGTTTACATATACAAGCGCTAACTTACGTACAGATTCTTCCCCTTCACTATCCATCAGCCTAACCATTGAACGCTCCAACCTTCTAGTTACTGTCCTGGACAAGTGAATGATTGCTTCGGGACCTTGTCCTGAAGGTAGGATAAAATTTCGTAATGGCTCTAAATGCTCTTGCCATGCATCCATTTCATTGAGTAATAACTCTGATTGTACCTCGCTTATCAATTCCATATACTCGGGTAACTCACTTGGTAGACATGCTAGTTCTGCACCAAGGTCGAATAGTTCATTTTGAATTCTAGATAACGCTAGGTTTACTACTCTCTTGACTCGCTTAATACTACTACTTTGGCCTCCATCTCCATGGTCTTGAAGTCTATCACATTCCATTAAAATTATGCCGAGGGTGGCATTTAATTCGTCACATGTGCCAACTACTTCAAACCTTAAGTGAGATTTATGGTGTCTAGAACCGTCAACAAATGAAGAAGTGCCATCATCGCCAGTTCCAGTATAAACACGAGTGATTCGAACCAAATTAGTCCCTCCGAGTAAACGATGCCAAGTTATGCTTCTATGAGTGGTTTGCGGGTAAGATATGTAGTATCTGTGTGATGATACCATTCTATGTCCTCTTCGCCAAAGCACCAGGAATATAGAGCAATCTCACCATCGACAACCCCGTACCACTCAAGTCTACCAGGGTCCAAGGATGCTACTCTTGCACCTGTTAATGATAAGTTTGAGGATATTACTTGCCAATTTCTAATAGTTGTTGCTAGTGCGTCTGCAACCTCGATAACGTGTTCATCTTCTGGCTCTAGATCCTCCAGTAATATTTCGATTTCTTCAGTCAAATCATGTGCATAGTCATTCATAACTTGTAGTTCAATCAATAATTGTCTCGCCTCAGGTAAACTTTCCCTGGCCTGTTCGATTGTTACTAAATGTGCATTATGCGGTAATACCTGCACTCTTTCTTCACGGTTCTCTAACATTCCAATTTCCATGGGTCGTCCAAAAAAAATTGGTGAATTGCTTTCATCTGCCACAATCCTCTTTATGCGAGGAAGGCCTTGAACTCATCGCTTACTTTCTCGGAAATATGACGTTTTGTCAATCCCGGTAAACTCTCCGATTATGCCGGACTAATAGCCACGGTATTGATTTTGTTCAATACTTTCTTACCGACGATGCCGCCAAGGAAAAGCCACATCACTATTTCAATAAATATTGCAATGTAATATACTGGGCCGAGAGACTGTAACATCGAAATGCCATCATATGGAAGTCCATATGCAATGATATAGGCCAACTGTGACAGTAAATTTGAACAAAACCAAACTATGAACACAAACCATCCAAAATTAGTCAAATTCTTACTTTTACTGTCTCCTTCATCCCTGCCCATGATATTAATTGGTTTTTTATATTATTAATTGCTTTGTTTAGTTGTGTAGTAAAATGAAGAATAAAACCGTTTGATGGTTTTTAATTACCGGTTAACATCAATAACTCACTAGATATTAACTTTAACTAGCATTTATCGATGATAGGCTTAACTCGATGGCTTCAATCCATTCGGCCGCTACTGCTTCTTCTCCACCCGAATCTAGTAAGGCATCATGCCATTTTTCAACTTCTTTTTTATTTCCTAAGAATTCATTTATTCTATGTAGGGCCACATAAGCCATAGGATTGAGGTGTTCCTCGTCAATATCCCATGCCTTCTCAAAACAAGATAATGCCCCATGTTGACCTGAAATCTGTCCACGACCCAAAGCCACCATTCCTGCTTGACTCCATGCAAGAGGCAATCTACCAATCAATAATCCTCGGAAAACCAACCATACCTGGCCTCCTGAAAGAACCAATAGCGCAAGGAATCCCGACCACTGTTCGATTGTGTTTAGGGTATCCCATGTCTGTATCATAAGGCCGCCAACTCCTACAGAGAAAAGAAAACCTGACATTGGGGCAACTAACACTTCACGCCTTGTATTCAGCATGTGGTGAACGCCGAATATTAATCCTAAAGCGCCGATTGCGGACAAGAAAATAAAATGACCGTTAACAGAGGCTGGCCTTGGGGCTGATTGTCCAATGAGAAAGAGAGATGCCATCAACAAAAGTAGCATTCCTAGTCTCCTAGATGGTGTGGGAAATGGTTGACTTTTGGAACCGAAATAAAGAATCAGTCCGATGATGAATTCAAACAGGATTAGAAACCAGCGTGTTGACGATTCTTCGAAAAACATCTCGCTCCCTAATTACGCGACTTGTTTGGCATTTTTGATTATTTGCTCACACTCTATGATACATTGTTCCCTTGATTATCTCGGTTGCTCGGTATAATTGCTCAAGTAGTAAGACTGCGGCTAGTTCATGAGGAAATGTCATTTTTGATAATCTGATTGTGTTCTTATTAGTTAGCAATTCCTTATTTTGCCAACCGTCGACTGGTCCTATTGCTAAATGAACGTCGTCCGAATTTAGCCCCCAATTTGATACCATCTTAGAAATTTCAATTGAACTATATTCTGGCCCTAATTCGTCCAAGAAAAATAGGCATTTATTCTCCATTAATTTATTTTGATAGTCTGATGAAGACACCTTATCTGAGTGGATCTGTAATTTGATGTTTCTCCCCTTCAGCCTTTCACCGTACATATCGATTAAATTAGGATATGATGCCTGTTTTGGTTTGCCATGGAGATGGACAATTATTCGCCCCATGATATGGCTAAGAGGTTCAGGTTTTCAAGCCACTAGACGCGTTTGATTAGCCAAGTTCAAGAAGTATGGAATCTAGGGATATTTATGAGTTGGTGGAAATTTTGGGAAAAGTCTGAGAAAAAAACCTTCAATGACCCTTTGCTCAAAGACGGTCGGATGTGGCTATCTGATTTACGAAACCTTTGTGAAATGAATTTCGATAATCCTGAAGGGGCGCGTCGACAAATCCGACAAATGCAAATCGAATGGAATGATTGCTACAACTCTGGAACCTTATCCCCTGCTAACAAAGATGGTTTAGAAAGCCGAGCTTTCAGGCTCCTAACATGCTCGGATAAAGAATGGATTAACTGGCTGGATGACTTGGATTTTTGGAAGATGGGATGGAAGCCTGTATCCGATAATGAAGACAAGGTTTGAAGTGTTACCCGATTTTGGCACTTCTATGGGACAAAAACCCACATTACACCTTTTGTATTCTTGTCCGTTCTGCTGGAAAGTACGTGGGCTGATTGAATACTTGAAAATGGATGTTGAATTGGTACCAGTAAATGGTTTGAAAATTAAGAAAGCGGTTTCATTTGCTGGTGACTGGGGTAAAGTCCCCGTTTTCACTGATGAAAATGGCGAGCACCATGTAGATTCTACGCCACTACTCAAACTAATAGATGCAAAATATAACGATGGGAAGTTAGCGAGTATTTCTACACCAGAACGTAATGATAAATGGATGGAATGGGCTGATACAAAAGTATCGAAAGCAACCGTTCCTATTCTGTATGGGACATTGTTTTCTGCATTTAGAACCACTACAAGAATTTCAAAAATTGAGAAATTCGGATTTTTCTCAAAGCGCCTTTATGCTTGGGCCGGATTCCCTATCATGTGGGGAATTATTGCTAAAAAGCGGGTCAAAAAAGACGGGCGTACTCCAAAGAAACTCTGGCATGACCTACTAACTGAGTTTACAGATGAACACCAAGGGAGGAGCTTCTTTGGCGGCGATTCACCGAACCTAGTTGATTTCTCAGTATTTGGATACATGAGGTCGGTTTCGCCGTTCCCCCAGTTCTCATTGCTTGAAGACCATGAAACGGGTATGGCTTGGTATAATCGTATGATGGTTCAAAGCATGGAGTGATTCTGTGAATTCACTCAACCTCGCTGGCTTGGATTTTCAGAAGGTTGAGGCGGGTTACGTATTCATTGGTGAAAACAAAGGAGGATGGATTTATGCTAGCCAGAGGCCTCGTCATCAAGTTAAATGTCCCGATTTTTTCATTATGGAAAATCCAATTACTGAAATACAGATTGAGCAAATCTCCAAAATTATCAATATTGAATCGGACCCTAAATTATGGAGCGCAGAAAAATTGGAACTGTTCATTGCCTATCTCTCTGGAAAATTGAGTGAAAATATAGAACAATTAGACCGAGAAATGGACTGGGAAATAAGATGCCCAAGTCAAGGTGAATGGTATCTATCGTTAGATAAAAAGAAGATTATTACCACAGAAAAATCTCGTGAATTATTATCCGATGGAACTTCATCCAATCACAGAGGAGCCATGATGGATGGGAGGCCTAGAAAGTTTGAGGGTTTTGGCCCAATGCAGCACCATAAAGCAGCAATTGAAACTCATCCTTCAAAGAAAGAAATTACTGCGATTTCAAGCATCCCAATGGATAGAGACAATATGGGCGTAACTGTTAGATTTGTTATCTCGCCCATTCGTAAAGGGGACATTGTTCGCGTCCCAGCAAATGCGGATGTCATATCAAACATCAAAGTAGAATTATTCTGGACTTTTATTTTAGGTATTCTTCCGTCGTTTGCAATACCTATCCTTAGAGGCATGGGCTCATATGCCACGGAAGGGTGGGCAAATCTACTATTTGGAGGGCTCTGTGCTGGTTTTGTTTCTGGTGCGTTCTGGCGTCCAAAAAGACCAACAGTGATGTACGAGCAGGGTGAAAAGGTTACAATCTCTCATCGGTAGCTAGAGTTTCCCAATAGGAGTCTTGGCGTATCGCATCAGCAGCACATATAGCTGCCATGTTAACGATATGTCTTACTCCATCTTGCCTTGCAACCAGCTGAACTGGTTTGTCCATTCCTTCGAGAATTGGACCAGTCATTTCAGCGCCGCCAAGCTCTTCCAATAATTTGTAAGCGATATTGGCTGCCGCCAGGTTTGGTAAAACTAATACATTCGCAGGGCCCTCAAAATTCATGAATGGGTATTCGGATTGAACTGATGGATTTAATGCTGTATCCGCTTGCATTGGCCCATCTATTTTCAGTGTTGGGTCTATCTCTCTAGCAATTGAAATTGCATCTTCAATTCTCTCAGAACGTTGCGCCCTAGTACTACCAAAATTAGAGAAAGAAAGCATAGCCACTTTCGGGTCAATACCAAATCTACGAGCGATCTTAGAAGTTTGTACAGCGATTTCTGCAAGTGTTGGGCTATCTGGATATACATTCACGGTAGCGTCTGCTAAGAAAATTGTACGACCTTTGACATTCACCATGTAGCATCCAATGACACAATGAGCAGAAGTATCTGAACCAATTACCTCTATTGTGGGTCTAAGGACATCGGCATAGTTTCGACTAATTCCTCCGACAAACCCGTCTGCATCGCCTGACGCAACCATCTGACTAGCAAAATACGGACGGCTTTTGAGTAAACGTTCAGCGTCTTCCATCGTCATTCCTTTTCTTTGGCGACGCTTGAATAATGCTGGAGCATATGTCAATTTACGGCGCTCGTCATGTCTTGGGTCAAACACCTGATAGTCAAAGTGTAATCCTAACTCTTCAACCATCTCATCAATTCTTTCTTTAGAACCGAGAAGAATTGGCACACATATTTTCTGCTCGACTAATTGTGCAGCAGCTTTGAGTACCTTCTCATTATCGCCTTCTGGGAAAACAATTCTTTTGCCCCTTCTTCTGACTTGGTTGATAATATGACGCATAATAGAGTAAGATTGTCCAAGTCTACCTTCCAGGGCTTCTCGATATTTCTCTACTGAGAAATCCGCTGGATCAATGCGCGCAACTCCTTCATCGACTGCTGCTTTGGCAACAGCCGAGGCTTCCCAAATCAAAACTCTTCTATCGAAAGGTTTTGGAATGATATATTCAGGTCCAAATTGCATCATTACACCATCGTAAGCTGCTGAAATGTAATCTGGAACTGGTTCTTTTGCTAATTGTGCTAGAGACAAGGTAGCAGCCATTTTCATATTCTGAGTAATATTAGTAGCCCTAACGTCTAAAGCACCTCTAAAAATATAAGGAAAACCGAGTACATTATTCACTTGATTAGGATAATCCGAACGCCCTGTTGCAATTATAGCATCTTGTCGGACTTCAAGTACTTCCTCTGGCATAATCTCTGGAGTTGGGTTTGCTAAAGCGAATACTATTGGTTTAGCAGCCATACTTGCAACCATTTCTTTAGACACCAATCCGCCTTTAGACAATCCTAACAATACATCTGCATCTTTCAGTGCGAATGATAAATCTCCGTCTTCTTGGTCGTGAGCAAATACCTCTTTGAATTCGTTTAACTCACCTGCATCGAGTCGCTTTTTGGTTACAATACCTTTACTGTCGACCATCGAAATATTAGTCAATGTGACTCCTAAAGCCACGTAGTGATTGGCACATGCTATAGCTGATGCGCCTGCTCCTACAACTACAACTTTGATATCCTTCAAGTTCTTTTCTTGTAATTCAACTGCATTCAGCAATGCTGCTCCAGAAATTATTGCTGTGCCGTGCTGGTCATCATGCATAACTGGAATATCGGTCTCCTCAGAAATTCTTCTTTCAATCTCAAAACACTCTGGCGCTTTAATGTCTTCAAGATTTATTCCACCAAAAGTTTTGGAAATATTAACAACGGTATTGATGAATTCCTCTGGGTCTTCTGTATCAACTTCGATATCAAACACATCGATATCAGCGAATGTTTTCAAAAGTAATCCTTTGCCTTCCATGACTGGTTTGCTAGCCAATGGCCCAATATTTCCTAACCCTAAAACAGCAGTACCATTAGAAATTACAGCAACTAAATTAGCCTTAGAAGTGTATAAGTAAGCTGTTTCTGGTTTTTCTGCAATCTCTAAACACGGATATGCAACTCCGGGTGAATACGCAAGACTGAGTTCATGGGCTGTCGCATGCGGTTTTGTAGGGACGACTTTTATCTTACCATGAGGCAATGATTCGTGATATTCTAGTGATTCTTTTTTCAAAAGCCGTTCACGCTTTTCCTCTACCATATTAGCACCACTCCTATGGCAGGGCGTATCATGTTTGAGTGTTTGGTGTATATCTATAGAAAACAACTGATTATATGACCTTGCCTAAAAATTCAACCGATGGGGTTTTACGATTATTACAGTCATATTTCGGCGCACGAAATAGGGCCGCGTTCAAATAGTGTAAGAAACGCCACAAAGGTGATGAAATCCGCGGGAACTGCCCAATTTACGATTTCGAATTCTAAGAAATCTATTTTCCTAGTACTGCTAATGTTGATTTCTTTGATGTCCCCCCTGCTGATTATTTCACCAGTTTCAGCGCATGAAACGGCTAATGACGTGATATGGCCTAAGCAAGGCAGTAACGATACTGGGTGGGTCCAACTAGATACTGTTGGGGCAAACCCGACTACAGGAATGCAAGCAAGTACAAATTGGGGGCTTAATTTTGCGCCTGGTGCAGAAATTTCTAATTTGACCATGGAAATTAGAGTCGATGGAAGTAATAATTTAATGATTGAAGAACCAATAATCACTGCCTCTGATATTGGCATCAATCTATTTGACTGGTCTGGCCTAGGTATGTTGGGCTCCAGCGATTCCTTCGATGGGTCTAACCCTCATTCCGGTAGACTTTCCCCTAATAGCGAGGCTGGAGCTGTTTGGACTTTGCCATCTGGAGCGGAGATTACCGACTTGGTCGTAGAGGCTTTGGCACCTGTCGACCCTGCTATATCTTTCGAACCAGTCAACTATGAAATTACTGATTCAGCAGTACACTTTGTCGATGGAAGATTATACCTGGCTGCATCTAATTCCTTACTTACTATCGACTATAATAACGATCCAAAAATAATTGATATCGTTGAATTCGATTCAAATATTATCGATATAGAGATAGATTCCACAAATCTAGCCCTACATATTTTGACTGATGAAGATTTTTTCCATTCAATATCATTGATTGATTCCTCAGAACTGGCTCCTTTGCCTAACACAATTTCTTCTTCATCAAGCACTTCTGAAACAGTTCAGTTTGAACAATTTTATATTGCAAGTGATGGGAATGTATACGCTTCAAATGATGATAGAATTTCAGTTTTTGATGGTGTAGCGTGGTCTGACGCATACACTAAAACGACCTCAGGAAATGCATTGGATATCATTGAAACAAATAGCATACTATACTTCTCCTTCGATAACGAAGGCGTGGTTAGATGGGACATGAATACAAATTCTGCACTAACTACCTGGACTACCGCCAACAATTTACACAGCGACTCGGTTTCCAAATTCTTAGTCTCTGGAAATCAACTATTGATGGCTTCTGAAGATAATGGTTTAGCACGATATGATTGGAATGCTGGTTTCTGGCTTTCAACATGGAGTTCAGCAAATTGGTTGACCAGTAACAGTGTTGGAGATATCTTAATTGCAAATAATATGCTTTACATCTTGAGCGGAGACTCTCTTCATACATACAACACTGCTAACGGAATTTTCCAACAAACATATTCCATTTCTGACTTCGGACTAAATGGTGATGCTGGAGATGATTTAATCTCGTGGCCAAATATAGGGTATCGTTCCCCCTCTAGCGATAAAATTCTGATAAGTGATGGTTTTGGTTTACTCGCTGAATTGACTCCAGGGAATACTCCGTTACAAACTGGAAATATGCTGATTGCCAGTGGTCCAACTTCTGCAGATATGGAGGCAGTTGTGGAACTCAACGATGTCATATACATCGCAGCAGGCGGTTTCATGAATAGATACGATTCCACACAATCTAGGTGGTTAGAGCCTACATTCATCGGAGATAGTGTAAATCAATTATCTACAGATGGAACATATGTCTATATCGCTGGAGATAATTCTGGCGCTCATAAGATGCATGATAATGGAACGATACTACAAACATGGGACATAAACAGCGGACTAGACGAAAATGAAATTCAATCAATTACAATGACTCCTAATGGTTTGGTTACTCTTTCCTCCGGCGCAATATCTGTAATTGACATGAGTGGTTCGTCACCGATTAATTCTTACGAGATTGATGCTTTTGGTTTGAATGGGATGGCAGTTTACGGTGATATCGCCTATATTGCAACTGATACTAGTGGCTTGGTTCGCTTCGACATTACCAATGAAACATTCCTGACTCCTTGGGGTTCAACCGGAGTAAATAATGCAGATAATGTCCCACTCGCTGTTCAAGGCGATATCTTATATCTTGGTCTGCCGGGATATGGTGTCGTGAGAAAGAATTTAGCGACTGGTGAAATTTTACTACCCTTAACTGAATCATTGGGAGGAGGAAATAACCCTGGTGGCGGAGGGAGTAATGGTTTAGATTTCCTTCCTAGTGACAATATTTACGCGTTAATATCTGACGGAACTAATATCTATATTGGAACGGGCAATGGAGCTGTAAAGTGGGATGGTAGTCAATCATTAGACTTCCAAGGAGACGGAAGTAGTTGGACTCGCCAGCCAAGTCAATTCTTTGATTTTACATTACTTGGCTCAGACATCTATGTTGGAACAAACATTGGCGTCTGTAAATATCCAACCTCTACTGTAGATATCGACGATTGTATGAATGTTTACGATGGTATGCCTAACTGGGCGACGTATGCAGTAGGCAATGATGGTGCCACTATCTATGGAGGAACTACCCAAGGAGTTGGAATATTAACGACTAGCCCGTTTGAAGTCAAAGGAACATGGGAGGCTGGAGAAGATACCGATAATGCTCCTGTAGAAGTCATTGGAGACATAGCATATATTGGATTAAATGGAATTGGAATTGCACGCTATGATATGCCAACAAATACATGGCTTCCAACTTGGACTGAGTATAGTTCTAGTCCGACTGGAAATCAAATATTAGATCCAGGAAATGAAGATGTTACCGGAATAGTTGCTGATATTAGACCTAACCATCTATGGATTGGTGGCGATGATGGTTTCCAATTGATTGATGTTATTAACCAAACAGAGATTTACGATATTGAGAAGAATGATGCAATTTATCTTGGAAATGGAGAACCATATCAAATGACTATCCATAATAACATAATGTACTATCATCAAGGAACTAGCAGCAACAGTGTATACCGTATCGATGTTGCTAATTTCACTGGATTGTCTAATATAGATGCAGGTATACAATTGGATGATAATTCAGGAGATGCTTGGGGCATAGGAATTGTCGGGGATATATTGATGATTAGTGTTGCATCTAACGGGGGATTCCCTGATTACTATGACGGTAGAGGAGGAATCGCTCAATGGGATATTTTGAACGATGATTGGGGCACAGATATTCTCCCCTCTGGCCAGGTAGACAGAGTTACTGCATACCAAGCCTCTAATGGAGATATGTGGATCTCTTGGGGTGAAAACAAACTAGATTTATATGACCAAAATGGTACACTTGTTGGCTCTTGGGATAGCGATGATGGCCTTGAATTCCCCATTAGAGAGATAATTGAATTCGGTGGAGAAGTAATGTTTGCAACAGAAGATGGAGTCGCAAGATACGACCCCGTAAACGAAAATTGGCTCACTACTTGGGAAGAAGGCAATGGGTTACCAAATAATTCGGGTTCAGAAATATATGAATTATGGACGAATGGCGCCGACTTAGTAGTAGGTGGCGGCGATGGTTCAAGTTGGCAAGGATTCCAAGGTGGAGCTATTTCTCATTGGGATGGAACTTCTTGGAATGTTTTTACTTCAGGCGGTCAAAATGGAATTCAACGTGGGTATCCTATTACTATGGCTGAATGTGGTGGAGTTCTAAATATCGGAATATATGATTCCAATGGTGGAATTGAGCAATTGGATCTGGCCACCTCGACAATTACTGGTACATTCACACGTGCAACTCTAGGTGAAGGAAGAGTCGCTGGCGTTGCTTGTGATACAACTACTGACACCCTATATGTCGCATTCTATTCCGATGAAGAACCGATTAAAAAATACAGTTTCACTTCTGGGCAATGGCTCCCAGATATTACTACTCAAACTCATAACTTGCCAAGTGATAGAATTTGGTGGGATGCTATTGGATATGCAGCAGGTAAGCTAGTTGTAGGTCATGGTCTTGGACAACAGGGGTCAAATATTATCGGAGGAGGTTACTCCGTAATAACAACCTCCGGCGCCAGTACAAGCCAAGTGAATTTCAATGGGCAAGGCTCCTCTATCACCTCGTTCCAATGGCTAGGAACAGAATGGTTGGTGGGACAAGCTGGCGGTTCATCAGGCTACAGTCATGTTGACACGTTGGGAACCAATGGTCAAACTACAATGTATAATTTACCAGGTTTAGTAAGTGGCCAAGTGACTACAATGACCGGTAATAATACTCATGTCTGGGTTAGCACAATTGGAGAGAATATTGGATTTGGACAATCTACAGGTGCTGGGATATTACAAGGTGAAAAGACGTCTACTGGAGATGTTGAATGGCAATATGGTTGGACATTACCTGCTAATTCAAGGGCTAAAGATACTCAACTAATCGGCACAGACCTCTACATATCAACATCTCCAAGTGGTTTGATGAAACTCGATACTTTAACTGGAAGTTTAACTTCCTTAAGCGGGGCACTGCACAACAATATGGATGGCCTTAAACTAGTTGGAACTGATTTGATTGTTGGATTACAAGGCAATTCTGGTTCTTCTGCTGGAGTACAAATTTTTGATACTACAACCGATACTTTTGGCAATGGGAAACTTCTTGCTGGACTGCCATCTAATAATATCAATGGAATTGAATCAACCTCTGACGTAATTTATATTGCAACCAACGGAGGAATTGGTAGATGGTCTTTACAAACCAATGATTGGTTAAATCCGCTTACAACAATAGATGGTCTACCGTCAAATATTGTAGAAGATTTGGTCTTTGAATCTCCAGACTTATGGGCGGCAACGCCTTCTGGTTTAGCTCAAATTAATACTCTCACTGGAACCATCGATGTACTGACAAGTTCTGATGGTATGCTGGGAAGTTCTACGTGGGGCTTAACCTCTGCACTCAGTATCCTAACTTGGCCAAATGGAACTACAACAATGTCACAACAAGTTTACGTTAGTCATGATGGTGCTGGTAATGAAAGACCTGGTGTTTCAAGCATAGATGCTAGCACCGGCTTGGTAAGTCAAACCCATAGATTCGACCAACTACCTTCCAATACGGTCACTGCAGTAGCCAGCGACTGGTGGGGGCTACACATCGCAACCGATGTAGGCCCAATGACTCATTGGAACGGCCTAAATGATAAATTTGAAGACGGCGTTGCATCTTGGCAAATTCCAAGTTGGCCTGTAGAAATGATGGCCAGCAATGGGGATGAAGTGTTAATGATTGGAAACAATATCATCACTATAATCGAAGCAAGAACTTCCACGCATTCCACAATTAAAACATTAGTTTTACCGAATGAAGATATCAGTGGAGGCGCTATCACTGCAGACAATGTCTGGATTACGACAGAAACATCTGGACTATATGGTTGGGTAAACGGTCCGCAATGGACTGAAGTAGAACGCTTTGAGTTACGAAGAGCAGACCCTCTTAATATGGGCTTTAATCTTGTAAATAGAGACATTACTGAAATGACTCATCCTGGTATGATGATTGAACTTGCAAATTCCTCTAATACAATCACTCTTGCTGACGATGTTGGCTCTCCCGGTATAAATGGAATTTTATTCCAAGGAGTTCCTCTTGCATTCACATCTCCTGTTAGTGGTTCTGCAACATGGGCTAAATCAAATTCTCTCAAGTATAATGTAACACTTAATTTATCTCAAGACCAAAGTATCCAACAAAACTTACAACTGGCGATTAACAATGCTCTACAGATTAACGGAACTAAGTATGTTCAACTAAATTTACGTTCTATAACAAATGGTTCTTTACATGTCAGATTAACTTATGATTACATCAAACTTGAAACTCCTATCGAAATGGTTGATTTAGTCGATCGACCTGATGATGGTGGAGGAACATTGACTGCATCTTGGAGTTTGGTTCACGATGATGACTTCTCAAGATATTTGATTTATCTAAATGAAGGGCCATTCCTTTCCACTCCTCTAATAGATGACTTAGACTTGGATAACAGACAAGTTGACAAGACTATTTCTCTTCATAGCAGATTACAAAGTGAAGTTAACACTGCAGACGGTCAACCTCTGCAAGATGGTGTTGATTACTATGCGTTAGTGGTTGTAGAATACAATGACGGCCGTTTAGGAACACTATCACGGTCAATTGGTCCCGCATCGCCTAGTGATGAGATTCCTCTACCGCCACAATGGGCTCAGGCAGGACCACATGAAGGTGGTAATGATGGCGACTTGGACTTAGAATGGAAGAGATGTACGGCATTGGATTTAGCGAGTACTAACATATACACTTCGACTACCGAAATTAATGATGTCCTTGGTTTAACTCCTTCAGAGTCTCTTCCTCCAAGCGAAGGAAACTCTACAATTCTAAATTTGAACCCTGGAAGACCATATTGGATTGGCCTCACATGTGTTGATGAGGCAGGTCAAGAAGATTTACTCAATGCAACTATTGTTGGCCCAGTCGTTCCAACAGGTGGATTAAACGACCTAACCGCTCCGCCAAAACTAGAAAATGTTGAGGCTGTAGATACACCAAATGATGATGGTGGACGAGTTACTGTTACTTGGGATGTAAGTACTGCTGATGATTGTACCTTCTATGCTGTATGGATAAAAGAAAATTCTGGAACCCCTTCAACAAGTGGACTTGCTCTTGACCAAAATGGTTTCTCGCAAGCAGAAATTATCGATGACTGTGCGACAAATTCCACAATCGTTGATGGCTATGATGGAGTTTCGCTTCAAGATGGTCAGTCCTACCTTGTTGCAGTAGTTGCATATGACGACTGGCTAAATGTCGATTTGATAGATGTTGATGTCGTCGAAGTAACGCCGTTTAGAAACACTGTCGGGAATGGAAATATCCCAGATCGAATTGGAACTATTACTGCATTTGACCATCCCAATGATGATGGAACTGCAATAGATGTAATCTGGACTATATCAGATGCTGATGATTTTGCATATTACATCGTTTGGGTTGCCGACCAACCTGTCACTGACCTCTCTGGAGCATGGGCTGCCTTTGGTGATGATGAGTCTCGTTGTGGTTGCTTAAAGATTGACAAACAATGGATTGATGAAGATAAAAACCCTATTCAACTAACTATTTCCTCTGCTTTGTACGGAGAAAATGGCAATAATATGGATATAACACAAACTACTCCTCAACTGATAAAACCGGATATTGAATTATATGTCACGGTCACTGTTCACGATATCAAAGGTAACGTACACCTTGATAATTTGATACAAGCATCCACTACGCCAATCAACAATATTCAAGACACTACTCCACCGGAGCGTTTGTCCAATATCCAACTGACTGATAGACCAATGGATGATGGAACTGCGCTGCTACTAGACTTCGAATTAAGTGATGTAAGTGATGTTGCAACCTACGAAGTTTATGCTGCAACCTGGGCTTTCCAGAGTGTCATGGCTGGCGGCGATGGACCTACAACTCCAATTGCAACACTATCTAGAGAACCAAGCTTACCTTTGGAAATCAGTCTTGTCGCAGGAGACCAACCTGTTGTAACTGGGCAAGAAATATGGGTGGTAATTGTAGTTAGAGACTCTGCAGGAAATGCCTGGGAAGACAACCTCAACGTAGTCTCAAATCAATCAATAGATGATGGATTTGATGCAAGTGGAGACTATCTAACTCCGGTTGAAGATGTAACACTGGAATGGGAAGATCAGAAAGATGTACTTGTTTCATGGGAGCACACTAATGATGGAGATGTAAGAGGTTACCAGATCTATATTTCGACAGAAGACTTCTCATCAACAGATGATGCGACAAAGGTCGGCGAGGTTCAGGCATCAAATTCCTTCTTGATTACTATTGAAAACTTTGAAGATTTAGATAATGAGACAACTTGGTATATTGCCATATCTCCATTTGATGAAGTGACCAATAGAAATATGGTTGAATCGGTAAAAATCGACCCATTCACTCAATCAGAGGTAGTAAAAGATGGGCCTGAAGAAGATACTAATGAGTTCGCATCCCTACTGACCCCACCAAACTTACTTGCTGCGGGATTGGTCTTGTTAGCCATGTTCCTTCTAATTGCCATAGTTAGGACAAGAGGGAATCAACGCTCAAGGAGTAAGTCATGGGAACTGCAAGAAGCAACGTGGGGTATTCAAGATAACTTAGGCTCATGGGATGATAATGAACCTATGACTTCGCAATTACCTCAAACTCCACCTCCACCGAGTGTTTCTCAAGCACAAACTAACGACATATATGGGGCGGCCCAAAGATTGGAAAACAATCCATATGAACGTCAAATGTATCAACCACAAGCTCAGCAACCTGTGCTTCAACCTCAAAATCAGAATTTACTAAATGACCTCAATGGTGGTCAAGTTAGTGCCCCGGTCGAACCAAAGATTGATACAACATTCTTGGATGACTTACTTTGATGGTTGGACCTAAGAGTGCGGTTTTCACAACCGTGAGAGCAAGAAAAGGTGAATTATTTCACCTTGATTTACATCTTGACAGACTCGCCAAACATGCTTCTGTATTAGGGATAAAGATCCCAGAGCTTGAATTACCGAAGAACCTGGAAGGTTTAGTGAAAATACAAATCGGTGCCAGTGGCGTCACTATTAGCTCCAAACCTTTCTACCAGGAAATACACATGGAAGCAGAGGGAATTAGCGTTCCTGCACCGAGATGGACAAGAAAGGTCACTGGGACTAAGCATGGCGATTGGCAACCTTACCGAGATATTACTACCGAGGTATTTTCAAAAGGTGCAGATGTAGGTTTACTGGTTCATGATTTCTGTATCATTGACGGTGACCGTGTGATGCCGCTAGTGTTAGACCAAGATGGAATTGTATGGATAAGTGATGGTAAATTAGGCGGCGTTTCATCGGTAACTTTTGATGTATGTAAACAAGCGATCAAAGATGCTGGTTTTATAATCAGTGCAGGGCGTTTAAACGAACGTCTGGTCGCTAGAGCAAAAGAAATCGTATTACTTGGAAGTGGAATGGGCGCTGCTAGATTGACGGTCTTAGACGATATTGATATCGGTGACGATAGTGATAATCTTCAACAAGTATGTATCACTGCACTCGGGGAAAATTGGTATTGATTTCACTCTCAACATTATTGAAAGCCGGACACATGGGTTGGCTTGGGCGAGTATCATGACAGACCAAGTTATCGATTTGAGACATTCTTTAGAGAAGAATGGTTTAATCGGTGATTCGGCATTCAAGTTCGGCTCTCCCGATGAAGTAATGTTTGTTTCTGGTGGACCCAATTCACATTTATCCAAGGCTTCTATTATCTGTGGCCCAAGTAATTTACGAGTGACAATTCGGCAACCTTCTGTAGATATAATGCCTCCAAAAGAAACTCATAGTCCCTTGAGTGGCGATATTCGTTTGAACAGTGAGAAATTATCATTTACCGCAAATATTGAACAATGGCAGCATGGCTCTTGGTATCATTCTAATTCAATAAAAGCGACAAATATTTCGGACTTGCTAGAACAACTTAAGCGTTGGACTCCGCACAAAAAATTCACTACAAGTCCATCTGAATTTGCCCCATGTCGGCCTTTTTGGGCTGGTAGTTTTGCCTACGACATGCTTCAGTGGACTCAGCCTATCGAGTTGCAAAATCCTCCTAAAGAAAGCGAATTACTCGCAATACTTTGGTTGGTGGATAAATTTGTCATCCATTCTAAAGAGAATGACTCTTTTGAGACTTTTTCCATGGATACGGAATGGCTCTCACGAGTTGAAAAATTACTTGAATTAGATTTGGAGGTAGTGGAAGTTCCAGTTCAACCTGAAAATAAGTTCGCTGAGTATAGTACTCACACAGATCTGGAGCATAGTGAAATTATTGAGAGTATCAAAGATGGAATTTTAGAAGGTCAAGTATACCAAGTCAACTTTGGTCGCTTTTGGTCTGGAAGATTAGTTGAGGAACCAATTACAATATTTCACCGCTTACTAAAGACGAACCCTGCTCCATTTTCGAATCTAATTCACGCTAAAGATATCGGCATATCGATAATATCGAGCACTCCTGAGAATTTAATAAAATCTCAAGACGGAGAAATTAGAACTTCACCGATTAAAGGAACTTATGAAAATGGAATTGACGCCACTGAAGCAAAAAAATTACGTAATCAGATGATTGAGGATATCAAAGAACGTTCAGAACACAGAATGCTAGTTGACTTAATGCGAAATGACTTATCAGCTGTTTGTGAAGTTGGTAGTGTTGAAATTGAACGCTTTGATGTAGAAGCGTACGCACATGTTCAGCACCTTGTATCTCACCTCAAAGGCAAATTACTTGCCGAGGAAAATGGGCTCACTGCTCTAAACTCGATATTCCCTGGGGGCAGTATTACTGGATGCCCGCGAACGATGGTTTGTGCTGTAATAGATGAAATTGAAAAGCAGCCTCGTTCTTTCTGGACCGGTTCGGCTGGATGGATTGATGTCCATTCTGGAGACGGTTCTTGGAATATATTGATTCGGACAATCCAAGCAGAACAAAAGAATGGAAAATGGTTTGGAAAGGTTGGCTCTGGAGGAGGTATTACAATACGATCTATTACTGAGCTAGAAGTTAGAGAAACCTACTGGAAAGCCAATGCGTTACGTGTCGCATGTGGATGGAATAATGAAAAAGAATCAATGAAATCCAAAGGCGAGTTGTCGATATATCCTTTAGATATTGAGCAGAATAAAAATAATGCAAAAGGCGGTCGAGTAAACTCATTTAGTCAATGGAAAAATAGTACAGATGATTGTGGAGTGTTATTGATTGATAATCTAGATTCCTTCACCCTAAATATTGCTCATTCAATTGCGGGTATCGGATATAATGTAACTATTCTTGATGGCAGGGGACTACAGGCTGACGAACTCTCAGACCCTACTGCCCTTTGCGATATACTCGAAATACTTGAGCCAAGCCATATAATAATCGGCCCAGGGCCAGGTAACCCTGGTGATTCATTATTATCAAAAGCAATCTCAGCTCATGCTTTAGCCAATCAAATCGATTGTCCAGTTTTAGGAATATGCCTTGGACACCAATCGATTGCTGAAATGGAAAATGGAACTGTGATTAAATCTCCAAATGGTGCAGTACATGGCACCCCAGTTCTTTGCTACCATGAACAGAAAGGGATTTTTGAAGGATTGAGTTCCCCACAAAGTTTCACAAGATATAATTCTCTGACCGTAAACTTAGATGAAGATAAGTCACAATTATCTATTTTAGCAAAAGATGAAAATGGAGAAATAATGGCATTACAACACAATTCTTTACCTATTTTCTCCGTCCAGTTTCATCCTGAATCTATTGGCTCTCCTAATGGTAAGAAATTATTAGAAAATTTCCTTGCATTTAATCGGATGCTTGAATAATTAAGACCAGTTGCATTGACTTGAGGGAAGCACATGCCAACATGCAGGTTCTGTTCTGGTACATACACCAGAGAAAATTTCATCCATGGGAATGGCCCTCGCGCTCAGGTTTGTGCGAGATGCGGAGTAGAGAAGAAATTCATTACCGAGGAAGAAGCATCCAATTTCTACGATGATAAATTAAGAAATGCAAGATTGTCAATAGTTGCAAGAAGATACAGTATGTTTCTTTACATCCCAGTCCTTTGGACTTTATGGATTATGTTCCTAAGTTCTGTCCAGCCTTGGGGTATTTATTTCCTCCTAATCTTGGTTGCATTGACATTGTTTGCGCCTGTTTGGTTCTTTATACGAAGCGCTCAATTCGCAGGAGATATGGCAAGATTAACTCCTGCATATGATAGGCCAAAGGGACATTAAGTCTTAGCGTGAATCTTTAGGACGTCGCCGTCAATTAACTCATGGTCGGCCCCAACTGTTCTTCTACTACGACCATCCGTTCCACGAATGAATCCATCTCCTAAGTCTGAATGGACCTTATATGCTAAATTCTTGGCTTGAATATTATTAGGGACGACAAACGCGTCTGGTAAAATCTTTCCTTCTCCATCGGTCCATTGATTTTCATCCTGTACTGGATAGACTACTATATGTTCTAATTCTTCGAATAAAACGGTATCGATTATTGATGATACACCTGTATTCATATTTATCTCTAGACGTTCTTGCATATGCTGTAAAGCTCCATTCTGTGCATCTGAGAGATTCTCAGGGTTGGAAACTTCAAAGGTCTGTTCACCTGAAATATATCTTATCAAACCAGCGGATTCTGCCCGTCGGAGAGCTAGTTCCATATCCGCCATACATGGTATGACTCGTCCATTGGTTTGGATGTTGAAATCAATGTTTTTTGGAGCAATATCTGCTTTATTAGCAGCAATATGTATTGGAAAAAGGGACTTTCTAATTTCTATTGCGAGATTTTTCAGAGTGCTATTTGACCAATCCCAAGGAGGCGCAGTATCCCGATTACCTCTTTTGAAAGATTCGAATGCTGCGTTTATCGACGGTAGTGAAGAGCCAAGTCCAGTGAATCTTTCATGTAAAAAGGATATCATTCCTTTTTCACCTTCGGCTTGAACACGCCTAACTCCTCTTGACCAACCATCATTTAGAATGCCACAAATCCATGCATCTAATTCATCACTAAGGAATTCTATTTCTTGATTCATACTTGATTTGGAAACCTCTACAGATTTAGCAGGATCTTGGGGGTTACCTTCGATATCAGTCGATGCTGAGGCATCTACTACCTGTATTAGTGCGTCGCAATTTGCTAGATCTGCTAAGAATGCATTGCCTCTTCCACGCCCTTCACTCGCCCCTGGAACTAGGCCTGCAACATCTACTAAGAAACATGGAACAAGTCTTCTATGCCCAATACAGGAGCCTGTTCTTGGTTGGCAAAGGCTGCCCTTTCTTTCATCCTCTTGTGAAGTTGGCTCTAGTCTTCCATCGGATTCTAACTTCTCACGCAATTCTTTACACGGGCAAGGTTTCCTTGCTGCGATAAATGCAACACCAACATTTGGTTCTATTGTACAAAACGGATAATTAGCAATATCGACTTTGGCTAATGTAGCAGCGCTGAAAAACGTTGACTTGCCAACATTTGGCTTTCCAACCAAGCCAATTCTCATGTGTTGAGTCCCCTCAAGCGCCTAGTATTGCTTCTATCAAATCTTTCTTAGTTCCTGAAGTCGAAACTCCCATCGATTCCGCTAATTCGACAAGTTCTGCTTTCTTCATCTTGTTCAAGTCTTCTTTACTTGGTTTTGATGTAGATTCTTCTTCGTCTTCTTCGTCAGGCAATAATTGTGCACCAATTTTTGCAAGAGAAATATCTAGTTCGGGCAGGTTAATTTTTCCATCCCCGTTGAGGTCGATCGCTGAGACAAGCCCGTCTACTTCCCAAGGAGGGAAATCGCCAACATCACTATCCTTGAGTGCTTGCTGGAATTCAAAGCCGTCAATTTCTCCAGAGGAGTCTAAATCAATGGAACGGAAGAAGTCGAAAACCGTTTGTCCTGACGATTTTAGATAGTCAAGTAGCATAACCAATTCTTTTGCTGGCCCTTTGCTCTGTTCAACTTCTTCGTCTTCGGCTTCTTCTTCGGGGAACTCGGTTATCTCATCATTATGTAATTCTGCATTGACTGAGATGATCGTTGAGCCACCATCGGTTTCATCAGATTCTCCAATGATTATTTTTGTTGTAACTCCTACGCCTCTACCAAGTAATTGTTGAATCGTTGTTACTCCACCGCTCAAAGTGTAGGTGTCGATATCTGTTACCTCTTGGCCAATTTCAACCATTTTGTTAGACGAGTTTCCAGTTTTAATCAAAACAAGAATTGTCATGATTGAAGCGATCGGTACAAGGTAGAACAGTGCGGATGCGGTTAAGTAAAATCCTGCAGATGAGGCGACTACATCTTCTGCAGCTGACTGACTGACTGCTATTTCAGTAAATCCGCCAATCAGCATTGTAATAGTCGAAGTTATTCCTCCCAAAAGGACAAACCAAACAGCTAAACTGGCTTTTGGCGCGTCTTCTAAATTATTACCTGATGCTAGAGGGTAAGAGGCGAAAACAGTTGATAGCATCATCAACCCGCCAACTGTAAACATGAAACTATTGTCAAGCATATCTGCCATGTCTGCCATCTTTGCTGTACCGGTGAATGTATCCATACTAGTGAAATAGCCACCTACTGCAAAGAGCGGTAGAACAAACATTGCTAGAGTAGCAGCCAAAGCACCAGGATTCTTTAGAATTGCAGAAGAGTTTGATGCTGCTGTTGCCAAGAGATTGTAAGATGTCGCTAAGATTGGGATTAGAGAAAAAGTCAACAATAGTGCGCCTATGTTGGTGAGAATAGCGCTTGCTCCAACCGAACCAACAAAGAAGGGAGGAACTGTGATGAATAGTAGCACCATGCCGGCATTAAGTAGAGAATTGGACCATATTGGCTTTTGAGTGGTATATGGAATTATGTGATATGCAACTGCAAAGATAAGCGCCAAAGGAACCCAGCCATTGAGGATTTGTTCTGCCATCCAGACCGTCTGAGTTGATTCAAGGAATTCACCCATTAAGTAAAACGTAGAGGCGATTAACTTTGCAGTGAGGGCCATTATGAAGAACCAAGCTGATACTGAAGATGTTCCGTCTTTGCGCATTGAGTAAGTCGCAAGTACATTGATTAGAACTGCTGTGAAAAGCATTGATGTGACACCGTAATTGATAATCAATGAAACAAAGTCAAGTCTCGAGGCTTCATCTGTGATATCAACAAAGGAGAAGACGATTGGAATCAAAATCAGGTTAAGCAAGAGAACTGCGGTATATATTACTGCAACCATTGAAGCGCTTGCTTCACTTGCTAAACGGTTGTTAGCAGAGCGAGAGATTGCAACAAATGCGCCGCCAACCATCAAATACAGGAAGGCGACTTTCAAAGTAGCCAAAGTGAATTCCTGCAATGCAGAACCGTCATCATATGACCAACCAATGCTCGCTAGAGAGTCAAGAGCGGTTGGGTCATACTTATGCCATATTGCTAAAAATCCAGAAATAGAAGCCAGCAAAAACCAACCAGAACCGAATTTCATCCATGTACGACTTCCGCTTCCGGGCCTATCGCTGAAAAGGTCAACCAGACCAACTGGGGCTTTGTTCATCAAGAATAGAGAGAATTGGCGCAAAGGCTCGCCCATTGTACCTACACCATTGGTGGTGAAGTAAGAAATTGCCATTAGAGAAAATACAACTACTGCTGCTGAAATAAAGATTGTTTCCATACATCACACCTCCTATTCGACTATTACCTCTCCAATGAAGGAGGCTACAATAGTACCAATTCCAACCAAAAATCCAATCAAGTAGTACCAAATTCCACTACCCCCGAGATTGCCGATAAATGGGACTATATCACCGATAATTGGCATTGAATCCCAGCCAAATACATTAGTGAATAAGGCAAATAAGCCAATAATTCCTACGAACATAAGAGTCAATACAACTCTTCCAAATGTGGGTTGCCCCGTTCCTACTGTTGTGTCTGGTAAAATCGCATTGTTTGACATGTCTTCACCTATGACCCCGTAGGGGTCAATCCGTCCACTGGAAGAGTAGTCATAAAGATTCACTAAAATCTACCTTGAAAGATACTCTAAAAAGAGCGTAATCTATTGAGTAAATTTCCGCGTCTGGGCTTTGAAATTCCCAAAGGAACGGGTAAATCCGACTCCAATGATAATTCTTCAAGCCAAATCGCTTGACAACTACATTCTAGTCCATCGAACTCTGCTAAATCTCCTGAGACTGCATAATTCTCGATCGCTGTAACAACTTGGCTATCGCAAGAACCACAGTTGTGCGCGCCTCTAATTTTACCACCTGCGGTTGGGTGAATTATCAACCGAGAAATCTGGTCTTCATCGCCATTGACGCCGCCATTAGGGTGAATAATTGGGTTAGCACGACGTATCATTTCTACCAAAGACCAAAGCCATGGAGGCCTATACTCATTATTTCTATGGAGTCTGTCGATTACTGTACCCCTTTGGATATTCATTGGGTTGACTGAAATTTCATCACTCTTTTCTGCTACTGCAGAAATCCATTTTACGCCATGTTCTAGTGCATCATTCTCGCTCATGAATGGAGGTTTAAACATCAAGTAAGTCTTTATTCTTAAATTAAATTTCTGGAGGTTTTCAACTGCCCTATCCCATGATTTGGTAGTAAATCCCTTGTTTACGTGGAAACGCAATACTTCGTCATCATAGGCTTCAAGGCCAATAGCAACTGAAAAATTACTATTCACAGATGTCGCCCAAGCAAGCTTCTCCTCAGTCAATTGTTCACATCGGCTTTCTACTATCAATTCTTTACCCATATCACTACAATCTCTCAGGACTGTCTCTTGAAACTCAACAGGAATTTCTCTGTCTTCCAACAATGAACCCGACGTGTATACCTTAACCATCTGATGGTCTTTGAAGTCATTAAAGTCGGCCTTAGCCTTGTTCCATTGTGCATGTAGGTTTTCGTTGGTGACATCATCTCGTGTATCATTAAAATAGCCACAAAATGTACACCCACTAGACCACCACCAGTGACATCCTTTAGTGCGTAAAATCACAGTTATTGCACTACAAGGTGTGCCATCAGCCAATGTTTCGGGAGTATAGTAAACCGTTGCTGGCTCATTACCATCCCAAGACTGTTGCCTTGCCTTGGCCCAAGGAGTATTGGCAGGTGCTTTGACTAAGTCGTGAATCCTGGCACCCTTGCCGCCTTCGCCAACTAAAGTCAAAGATTTGGGTGCTACCATGGAATTCCTCCTGTACGTGCGTGCTGGGTATCGTGTTTCAAACCACCGATTAGTTCATTTTTTGACAGGCCTGAATATTATTGTTGAGCCTGCTTGTACAAATTGCCCCTTAGGGAACTGTGAGTTTCCATCCTCAGCAGATACAACTACTGGCTTGAATTTGCTTGCTGGCACCCTTACATCAACTCTCGAGCCAAGTCTAATCATACCGTACCTTTGCCCCCTTCGAACCTTAGAGTCGATTGGAAGCCATGGGACAATAGTACGGGCTAATGCTCCTGAAATTTGACAAACCTCGATTCTAGTGTTATCTTCGGCCAAAAATACGGTTCTAACTCTCTCGTTATTCTCACTTTCTTTTTTCATTGCAGGAAGGAATGGCCCTCGCTTGCGCCCTTTCCCAACCCTGTGTTCCATTCTCTCAATAACAGATTCAAAGGGCGAGCGATTAACATGAACATCAAGCGGTGACATGAATATTGCGACTCGCCATACATCGGTGTCGGATTCTTCGCCTTTTTTCACTGCCTCAAAGCGCTGCTCTGTAGTAAATTCTAATGGCTTATCAAGAGACTCTGGGTACCACGTTCCTGTTTGAGAGTCATCTTCGATTTTTGGATCCTCTAATTCCTTAGAAGAAGGTCGACGGCCAGTTGCTTTCTCTCTTCTGGCAAACATTACATGACCATCTGCTGGAGATACGAGTATACCCTCATCAGAAGGTATGACTCGGTCAGGGTCTCTCCAAAAATTAACAAAAAATGCTGATATCATCCAGCATAAGATCCCAAACAAATGGGTCAGGCCATTTAGTGAATCAATTGTCAATCCAATTATGATAGCACTAGTGCCCATCATGAATGTAATCAAAACTGGGGCATGACCGCCTCGGGCCAATCCACTCATTGAATCACCTAGTTATCTGCCCACGGGTCAGAGTCGTCTCCCCATGTAGGCGATGGAGTGTCTGCTTTTGGCGTTTCAACAACTTCTTCCTCAGTCTCTTCGGCTTTTACAACAGCCTCTTCAGCTGCTGCTTCGATTGCTTCATCAACTTGTTCTTCATTGTAGTCTTTGTCTTCATCAGCCTTAACTTTCTCAACTGTAGTTGCTTCTTCAGCTTCTTCGATTGTCATTTCCGCGGCTCTAGCGCTTACCATTTCTTCCATGCGCTCATCAAATGCACGAGCCATGTGTTGTGATTTTCTTTCCGCCTCTACTGCCTTTTCGATCATTTCATAACGCTCCTTGATAGCTTTGTTCAAGTCTTCAAACAGCGACATATGAGCGACATACCAGTCGTCTCTAGCCTTCATCTCAGAAACTGCAAGTTTCAAGTCGTCGTCCAGTTCAGTTGCAATATTGAAAATTTTACCTAATCGGTCTTTTTCTCGAGAATACTTCTCTTCCATCTTCTCTAGTTCTGGTTCGAGATGTTCTACTTTCTTAGAAGCCTTAACAGCCCTTAATTCAAGTTCTCTTATTCTAACTTCTTTCTCAGATAAAAGAGCTTCTTGGGTCTCTTTTTCGATTTCTCTTTCGATAATTTCTTTTTCGAGAACTTCAATTTCGGCACGAGAATCCATCAAGTCCTTTTCTTGACCTTCATATGCAGCGAATAGTTTCTGAACACGCTCAGTTTCTGTCGCTAATGCTTCTTCAAGTGCTTGAATTCTAATTTCAGGTGTAATGGTTCCTTCTTCAGTCATTTCTTCACCCGGAGGCTTGCCTCCACATTAGTCCACTAGCATTGAGCATATCAAGCCGACGCCTGATTAGGTCAGGAAATCGGTAAAGTGAAGTGAATTATACACTATCAGTGAAATTCACCAGTTCCTTAGCAATACCGAACTCCCCCATTGAATGGCCGGAGTCCGGTATAATGCTCAGTGTGCTATTTGGGAGAGATTTGTGTAACTCCCAAGCACTCTTTGTCGGACATACAACATCATATCTACCTTGGACAATAAATGTTGGAATGTGTAGAATTTTATCGACATTATTCAAAATATGGGCTTCTTCAACAAAAATGGCATTGATGAAATAATGACATTCAATTCTGGCGAAGGCTACTGCAAAATCCAAATCCTCCGCCTTTTCTAGATATTCGGCGTCTGGAATTAGGCGACTTGTGGCCATTTCCCAACGCGTCCACTCTTTAGCAGCGGCCCTTCTAATTTCGATGTCTTTGCTTGTCAAGCGTTGATAATAAGCTTTGATTAGGTCGTGTTGCTCCTCTTTCGGTATGTGCTCTCTGTATGATTCAAAAGCATCAGGGAAAATATGGCTAGCGCCTTCTTGGTAGAACCAGTGAAGTTCACTTTCCCTACACATGAAAATTCCTCTTAGAAGTAGACTTCTTGCTCTCTGAGGGTGATTTTGAGCATATATTAAGGCCAATGTAGAGCCCCAAGAACCCCCAAATATGTGCCATGTTTCAATACCGAAATGTTCTCTTAATGCTTCAATATCATTAACCGAACTATGCGTATTGTTATCTTCTAATTCAGCATATGGTTTTGATTTTCCACAGCCTCTCTGATCGAATTGAATTATATCGAACTTTTCAGGATCAAAATATTGGCGATAAGATGGTTGACTACCTCCCCCCGGTCCGCCATGTATCACTATTACTGGCTGGCCTTGTGGATTACCACACCTCTCCCAGGCGATGGTGTGAAGGCTGGAAACCTGTAAATTACCGGTACTATGTGGTTCTATTTTTGGATACAATACTTCGCTTAGAGAAGATCCGTTACTGGACATATTTGTCGCATATTGAGGTATGACTTGTTCCTTTCGATACCTAGTCAATCACACGATTTATTGAATATCAACTACCCCGCAGGAACATGGGGATTAGAAAAGCAACTGAAGTATTCCATGATTGGGCTCTAGCCGGTAAGGACAAAGGTATGGAAAAAGGACACTCGAGTGCGGTAGCAGAAATGCTCACTTTTATTTTCCAACAAGCTGAAAAATCTCAAAAAGAATTCACTGCAATCGATGTTGGTTGTGGAAATGGATGGGTCGTAAGATTACTGGATAAGCACCCATTGTGCACATCTGCTGAAGGTGTTGATGGTGCTAATGCGATGATTCAAAAAGCCAAAGAAATAGATAGTGAAGGAAATTATTCTGTATGCCAGTTACCTGAATTTAGTCCGTCAAAACGGTATGATATGATACACTCTATGGAATTTCTATACTACCTTAAAGACCCAAAGTCAATGCTAAAATTATTTTTTGACAATTGGATTTCCCAAGATGGTTGGCTGGTAGTGGGGATTGACCATTACAAGGAAAATGAAGATAGTTTATCCTGGCCCGAGCAAGTTGGCGTTCATATGACTACTCTAAGTACGCAGGAATGGCTTGACGCTTGGCAAGAGGCTGGTTTTTCAAATATTTCTACGTGGCAAGCAGGAGAAAAAGGACAGGTTACTTTGGTGATTACTGGGCAAAAAAAGTAGGCTAATCTTCTGCCTCGTGCTTAGGTCCACACAACTTGATGTCACCTTTGAAAAATGGACATTTCATACAGATAGGGTTTTGTGCACCTTCTAATTTTTCAGGCTCCATTACGGACTCTGATTCCGCTGCTAATTCTGCTATCCAGTTAAGATGATTCTGCAAATCCTTCTTTGAATCTTCGTACTGCTTCTCGGTCAACTCTACATTACGACCAGAAGCTCCAATGAGTATTGATGGAGGGAGAATCTTACGCCTTTCATCTACCGGTTTATCAGATTCAATTGCTTCTAAAGCCATTGAATAAAGAGTTAGTTGAAGTCTATGCTCATGAAGGATTTGAATCTCAGCCTCGGTTTGAGGGTAAATGTCCAATAGGTTTCCTTTTACCACTTGTAGAGGCGACCCTTTAGCGGGATTAAATGGATTGAAATCTCCTCTGCAGCCTGTAGTTTTCAAATCAGAAACTTGGAGATACCCCTGTCCATCTTTATCTCTAAATGCTAATACTAAGTCTGCTCTACCATCAAAAGATATCTCAATGCCCTCTACTTTGGCAAGTTTGCTGAGTCCATCTACAGTAAATCCTAATCGGTGAACATCGCTTAATTTTACCATATTTTGGTAAAAGAATGGCAATTCTGTTCTCAAGCCTTCGGGGATTCGATTGTGGTGATGTTCGCCTTCAGCATAACGTCCAATTAAACCTTTATCGGTTAATTTGGATAAGTGGGATAAACGCTCTTTCATCGCTACAGCTCTTTTCTTTTCATGGCTTGAACCTGTATTTGCAATGCCTTCTTCGAGTAATACTTCCTCCACTACACTGTCATCAATAAGTCGATTCTCATTTTCATTTTTCCAACTTTCAGGAAGAGGTAAAGTCGGAGGGGAGTTAATCTGGGCAGGATTTTTCAAGCCTACCTCGAGAACACGGTGCATTAGGGTTCCAAATAATGTAGGGCTGGAAAACTTACTTACTGGTCGTTCTGTAATGTTTTTTGAATCCTTCAAGTAAAATGGTTGTGCATCCCACCCCTTAATCTCTGTCAGCCAGTGACTCCGTGGACATTGGAAAGTTGAGTCTAAGCCATGAGCACTCATCCTGACTCTATGTTGAACAACAATGTTTGAATCATTTTTTACGCTGACTATTTCTGGTTGGTTGATTACTTTAATTGCTCTTTTTTCTATATTCTTCCATCTACCGAGGGGCGTATCTTCACTTATAATATCGAAACACTCTGGCGAATGATATACTCTGATTGAATCAACATTCTCTCCACCAAACATTGAATTATTGAACAACATGTATGGATTGATACTCACTTCAGATTCACTATATGTCTTGAGAGGCTCAGTGAACTTATCATCGGCAAGAAGCCATGGTGAATCTTGCACTTGATTCTTGTGAGATAAATATCTGATTCCATCCATCCACATTGCCCCCATAGTTTTCATCGAAGGTTTACTAGTGAAGGATAAGTTATTTGTTGATTCTTCTATGGTACACTTTGTATTTGGCGACCCGACAACAATCAAGCGGTCTTTTACTCTGGTTAACGCCACATAAAATTCTCTTCTTCTCTCTGCTTGTCTTTGGGCTCCATCCATATTCTTAGCAAACTCCCACAGACCATCGTATGGCCTATCTCTAGAAGCCCAAGGATTGATTCTTCCAGATACGATTGCTGGAGTCACCAATACGTTATTTCTAGCGGCCAAAGATGAGTCGGATTTTCCAGCATGGAACATTCCGGCAACTACTACAACCTTCGATTGTAATCCCTTTGCTCCATGTATTGTCATTATCCTAACTGCTCCACCCGAAGGGATTGTTATCGCCTGAGGCCCCTTATTTGCCAGCCCCTGTAATGACTTGAGATGTGAGTAAATCTCTGTTGGCTCATGCCCATATTCTGCTCCTATATTGTAGACAAGTCCGCACCATACCTCTGCATTTTGTCTAGAAGTATCATCAGGGTATGTGATTAGCAAGTCAGAGTGGTCTAGTACTGTATCTAGAACTTGGTGAATTGCACCTTTAATTACCAAGGAGGAAAGATACTGAATAAGGGTTTGAGCGCGCTTGGTTGGTGCATTATCTTGAAGAACGCTCCACCAATTTTCCGCACTTTTATTGGATGAGAATATTTCATGGATTTGTCCATCGGTCAATCCTAAAATTGGCGAACGTGCAAAGGAAACAGCAGCAAATTTCGATTTTGGATATGCTATCAAATGTAAGACTGCCATTAAAGCCCTAACAACTGGGCGTTGGAGTAATTCGCCCTGCCTATCTGATATTACTGGAATGCCTTTCAATTCCAATCTTTGTAACAGATCTGGAATGTGTTTTCTGGAGTGAACTAGAATTGTTACATCTTTGGGTAGAATGCTAGAAGACTCAGCCTTGATGTCGACATAAGAGGAAGTTTCACTATCCCATAATTTAGTGCCCTTATTTGACAAGAGACTGTGGAGTCGTAAAGCGATTAGTTCATGTTCAAGGTGAATACTCTTGGCATTGGGGTCTGCAAATACTGGGCTGATTTTAGCTAAGTCCAATGGAGGTATTCCCGTATCTGTTTGAAGTGGTAGTAGCCATTCTAAAGTACCTAATTTATCATCATCTCGAGCCGGTTTGAGTTCTTGTGCTTCCGCATGCCAGTCGCCAGGAAGAGTATAATGACGGCTATCAAAAACATCATCGAAAATACCATTCATTGTACGCATGATGTTATGCAATGTTCTATGGTTAGAGGTGAGGTCGATGTGTCCAAGAAGTCTACGATTCAGTCTTTCTTTTGAGACTTGAACATAAGTCTTGACTCCCTTGGGTGAATCTTCAAATTCAGCACATACATGATCCCATGGTTTAGATTCTATCTTTGGCTCGGTCGAAGAATGTTGATTAGAAAACGAGCCTATTTCCCCTCCTGCGCCTGTTGGTCTTGGGTCACGACCGTGATTTATTTTACGAAGATGTGCGAGTCTTGGCTCTGATTGTTCGAGATAATTAATCGATTTTATTGACTCTACAGTGCGGCGCATTACAGTAACTTCTGCCTGTCTAAAACGGTATATACTCTGCTTCATATCACCTACAATACACACCGTAGGGTCCCAAGGCCCGAGAGGCCTTTCTGGGTCCTCGCTGTGCTTTCCCCTCCTTCCCCAAAGTCGAGATAATAAACGGAAATGTGCTGGATTGGTGTCTTGATATTCATCGATAATGAAGGCATTAAATCTCCTTCTTACCGTTTGTAAAATTAAAAATCTTTGTTGTAGGTCTTCAAGACATTTCGGATGGTCTTGGGCTAAAGTCATGGCGGAGGAAATATGCAAATCTAACCACGGTTCATCATCAAGACTATCTAGTACTTCAACTACTGCTTCAGGGTATTCAAATCGAACTGAATCTGGGCATCTTGCCAAAAGTAAATCTGCTGCTAAACGTTGTACATCATCGAAATCATGGACTCCTTCGTTAACCTTTTTGAGTGTTAATATTTCTTGGCATCCATAATGAACAAGTAGCAAGTCTGCCAGTACTTTTGTTTGTTGTTCCTCTGTAATTCTAAGTTTGCCGCTAGGCGCTACATCGGTCAACTCGTCGTCCAATGGGTTGACTCGTAATGGACAATTAATTTCCATAAAAGAGATATCAAACATCGGGCTAAACAAAAATGAACTACGACCTAATAATCTAACCAATCTACCATCTTGGCTCTGAAGGTGCTTGTCCATCAATTTACCCTGTTTCTTCAAATCCTTGGCGATTTGCTCTTTTACGGCCACAGGGATTCCTTTGACCTTGGATTTTGGAAATAATCCAGGCATCCATTCATTGGAATGATTTACTTGTGGTAAGCCCCCTTTAGGGAAGAAAGTAGTTTCATCTTTGATAAGAGATGAATAAGATGCTGCGGCTAGAGAGACCATCCAGACCCACTGTAATTTTTCTCCTCTATTTGTTGGATAAGTATGCCGGGCTAAATCCACGAGTTGATTGAAGCGTGTCTTTTGTGTTCCTTGTTCCAACTCACAAGCACCTACGAAAGCGGGTGCTTGAGAAAGTGCATAATCTACCCATTTATTCAATAATTTATGCAGTTTATCTGCAAATGAATCGATGATGTTTTCTGCTGGTTCAAGAAACATATCAAAAATAATTTCCGAGTCAACTGGCTCTATTCCATCCCATTTTATACCTCTTTGAGAAGTTCTTTTCTTAATAGAGCGTTTTGATTCTTCAACAAAGAGTGATGTGTTTAGCATACCGGTCAAAATCACTTCTGCTCTAGCCTGTCCACCAACTAAAATAGCCAATCTATTCCTTGCTGCAATAAATTCATTCACATCGCCCCTAACTCCTGCTTCTCTAGCATCATTGGGGGTTCTTATTCTCCAAGCAGAACGAATGGTTTCTTTGACCAAAAGTGGAGAGCGAACTTCGGATATTTGTTCCTTAGTTGGATGTATTGCAACGAGATCTAAATGTGGCGATACAAGTTGTGAAAGAAATGCATCGATAGTGGAAATAGGGGCTTCGTCTAATCCTGAAAGGAGCATCTCCAAGTCTCCTGAACGATGTATTCTAGGGTCAAAAATTCCTTTATCGCCTTTTGCAACTGGCGCAGAACGGGTCAGTGCTAGTCTAGTTCTAATTCTAGATTTCAATTCTGCTGCTGCCTTTTTGGTGAATGTAATGGCAACTATTTCATTTGGCAATAATCCTGGCCAGCTTTTCAAATCAGTGCGCTCCCTTGCAGGAGCTCTAAGCGCCCCATGGCCTTCTAGGGGCTCTCTAGGCCCATTTGGCAATAATATAGTTGCGCGTTGTTCTGCAGAGATTAAATGTTGAACGTAACGTTCAGCCATAACTGCTGTTTTACCTGTTCCAGCTCCTGCGTCTAAAGCAATATGTTTGTCCAAATCTAAACCGAGAATTTGACTGTTATTGAAAGAAATCATTTTTCATCACCACCTAATTCTGCGGAAGGACACATTATTCTGACAGAACAATAAGAGCAATGTTTACCGGGCATCGGCTGCGTATAGCCCGATTCTGCATGCTTGATTACTCTCGCAACAGTTCTTAATCTCTCATCTATCCAATCTCTAAAACCATTTTCTTCATCGGATTCTGAAGGTTTTAATGGGCGATAATGAACAGAAGTATAGTACGTTGGGTCGCCCAATTGAGCATCTTGAATATACTCAGAAATGCTATGGTCTAGTTCAACATAATGAGTGGTAGTCTCCCCAATCTCGCTAATTCCAACACCCACTACTCTGTCATTTGGATTGGATATTTCCCATGCCTTGGCATAAAGAGCCAATTGTACCTCATCAAAAATCGCTCTTCTATGACGGTCTCCTTTCTCCTTTTCTTTAGGCCCATCAATACTTTTCAAATCTCTAATTATTACCCATCTCTGTTGACTAGATTCTTCTTTGGTTAATACGCCGTCAGAAATGGCTTTTTGCTCCATTTTTTCATCTAGTATTATGCAGTCAACTCTATCGATTCTTCCAAATAAATTGAAGTTAAAGATACTACCATCATCAGATTTGACTTCAAGATTAAGGCTTTTATTCCCTTTTTCAGCTAATTCCCATTCACAAGCAATTGGTGCACTGTTATGTAATTTGATGTCGGCTTCAAGCATTCTTCCGATTCTTCCAGCCGGAGATATATCTGCTTCGCCATTAAGGGCTTGTGCCCAAACTTCTGAAGTGACTCCAAGCATATCTCTACATCTATGATGAGCAACCGCATTAGAACGAGAAAGCCAAGATGCTTCATTCTCGAGGTATTCTAGGGCAGTATTCCATAATTTATCCATATTATTTATCGGGCCTTTAGAGAGTACGACTGGATTATTGGATGCTTCACCTGCGATTATAATTCCATGCTTTTCAAGTATCGCTGCCTCAATATCGTGTATCAGTAAACCTCTTGTCCTATTATCAATATCTTCGGTAGGCTCCTCTAATTGAGAGGCCCCTAAGTGCTTGAATAACCAAGCTTGTCTTGGACAGGACAGCCAACTTTGAATTCTACTAGCAGACCAAACCTTACGACTGATATGGTGATTAGTAGTACCAGTAACTGATTGGAAACTCTTACTTTTTGATTGGAAAATCGGGAGAGGCCTAGGGTCTATGGCAGGCCCATTACTCCTCGAGCCTTTCTTTCCGAGGTGAGGCCAAACTTTACTATTTTTCGAGCCTTCTTTCACCTGAGAACTTGTTGGTCTGAGGGTTAATCCATCCACACTTACAAGTGAGTTTCTTACGCTCCAATCCAAATACTCTTGCTTCTCGATATTTTTATGGCTCGGTTGTCTTTTCAAACGGTCATTCATTACCGTAAATTCATGAGCATAAGCCAGATTATTTATTGAAATGGGTATAGACTCCATAGTTTCGTTATTAAGTAATTTCAAACCAGCTCTTTGCATAAAATCACGCCCTCTATAACCGGAGCGATGCCCTATTGCACCTTGATTGGTCATAGACATAGAATATGGTCTTGGTGTGAGCCACATTTCTTCTTCATCTTCTTCGTTTGAACAAAGGTGCCATGGGCGGTCTGCCCATCCGCCTTTGTATGAATTAGTTGGAATAAAAGAAGGAATATTACTAAGTTGGTTAAATTCGCCTAATCGTTTCATTTCCTCAAGAAATTCTACTAGTGGGGCACTGGGACCGGCGGATTCATCTTCACTACTATCAAGAATTATAACTTCTTTAGCTGCGTTGATTAAATGCTTCAATTGGTGTCTGCCTTTACGTATTTCGATATCGGAATTCAATATCCCTAATTGTAACCTTGATTCTGAGTCTAGCCACGGAACTTTTGGAGATTTCATAGACCATGAGTCTACGTCCAAGCCTGCTAAAATTATCAAATCGGATTCTAAACCAAATGCTTCTTGTGGAGTTAAGATTTCTACATTTTTCGACTTTATTCGGGAATTTGTCAGCCTTGTGTTGTCTATTATCCTCATAATGTGTCTGATGAATTCACGCCTAGAATGTGGGGCTTCAAAATTTAATTCTCCCATTGACGAAAATAATTTATGATGTTCTTCGTTGAGTTTTTGAAGAGCAGGTATAGAATTTGAAAAGTTAGCATCTGATAGGGTTAGAATATTCCAATTAATAGAATGGTAAATGAAGTTTAGCCACTCAGTACCATCTTTGAGCCCCATGATTGTTGGTAATTCTATTCCGGTGGAACACCCCACTACTGTTTCTGATGATGCAATGGCTGCCTCTTCGTATAATGGCGCCCAAATCTTCACAAGATTAGCCAACCACCACAATGTCTCCTCTAATTTTCTTCTCATGGCTTGTATATCATCACCTAAAATTGGCACTGCTTTCTCCAAAGTTCGAATCCAACGAATCAATGCGCCGGGGCCGCCTAAAACATGAAAACTTCGAGATATTTTTTCAAGTACGTCTAAGTGAGGTCGTGGCTTCCAATCTGCTTCCTTTGGGTGGACTAGCTCTGAAAAAGAATCAAAAATCAAGGGCAGTCCGTTGTTTTCAACTACTCTCCTAAGTTTCTCGAATGACCATGCTTCAAGCCCCTCACCTAAATGTAATAGATTAATTAAACTCGATATTGCAGGTTGTTCATTCATTCTCTGAGCGCTAAAACTACTAATTATTCCGATCTCTTTCAATCGACTAGCCCACATGCGGCGATTTGATTCTGCAGCGGCGTCTATCACCAGTACTTTCTTATTTGTAGAATTGAGAAAGTCGGCCAATAGTTGAAATGTAGCATCTATATTGTGCTCTCTTCTTTCAAGGGAAACTCTGTGAATTGTAGTACCTTTGAATTCGCCTTCTGGTGAAGTCCAACCAATGTTTTTTGGATAATTCCAGACTTCGTGTTGCGGTAACCAAGAAGGTAAAGATTGTTTATCTGTCCAATCGATATCTTTGATGTAAGCTCCATGGAACCCGAGGCGGAAAGATCCTGGATTACATAATTGGTGTACTGGGGTGATTTTAGAGATGTAAATTAGTAATTCTCTATCCATTTCACTAAATTCTGGGGGATGATTCAATACGATTATACCATTTACGCTTCGTAGAGAAAAGGGGACCTCTCCATCTGATATTGCTTGCTTAATTCTCTCTAAGAGATGAGTTTTCATCATATGCGGATGCGTTTTATTAGTTCGAGTCTCCATGCTTGAAATTAATTTTCTAAATTCCTTTACCCCGGGGTCGTTTTCCCATTTCCATGGTGTTTTTATTTCACTAAGTTCTCTGTGCAACTGTTGTAATCTCTGTGTTTTGTACTCTGCCCACTGCTTATCCTTAAAGGGAGAAAACATCAATGGAAAATTACCTTTTTGTGCATGCTTCTGCACCATGTCGTGAGTCAAGGAAAACATTAGAGCGTCGTCTTCCATCAAATTGGGCAATCTGAAATCAAGATGCAAGGTCGCGAATAGTCTCTGGAGTGTAAGATGTTTAGATGTGTCAATAGAAGAGCGATTTTGTGAAAGTTTGCTCAATGTATCTTTTCTAGCCCTTTCACTGGGATGTAAAATCAATACCTCTGATGGGTTAGACGATATCAGTTCATCGTTTAGCCACTTAGGTAAATTTAGGCCACTTGGAGTTGCTTCAATAGAGATGCTTGCATCCGAAATTTCGCCTCTTGACACTAACTCACCTCCCCGACTATTGATACAGATGCCGACACTTATTGAAGGCTTTTCTACGAGTTGGAGTTGATTCTAATCTTGTTGTTATTGTTTATATAGTGTCGATGGCAATGTTAACTGTGTTTGCAAACAAGAACGGTTCATGTTTGGTAAAAAGTAGGGCTTTTATGCGAAACTTTTATCAACTTGGTCGGACACATGTAAACTCCTGCGCAGTGAAATGTCCTTGCATACCCCTAATTTTTTGGCGGACTATTCTTGGATTTCTACAAAAGGACATTGTAATGTCGCATAATAAGAAAGAGGCTTGATAATATGGAAAACGACAAGAATGGAACAAGAAAGGACGATAAATGTGAAAACTGTAGCAGTACTGAATGGGATTATGACGCCAAGCTAGGCGAAAAGGCCTGTTCTAGTTGTGGACTAGTAGATACAGACTACTCTCCAATCGAAGGTGTGTCAGATAGTATTACTCAGGGTCCTGAAAGACAAACTGAACTTGTTGGCCGTGGTAACAAACCTGGCACTAGTGGAGCTAGAATCAAACCGGGTGACCTCAAAGGCGTGAAGAACCCTGGATTTTGGAAATACGATAAGAGAAAGTATGATTCATTCAGAGAAAAGCACCCTTTCTGTAAGAAAGTCCACAAGTTAATCGAATCAAGATACGGTAAGAATGTCAGAGATGTCGTATACGATATCACTGAAATGGCATGTACCCCACTAACAACTGAACAAGAAAAGAAGCGTTCTCAACTAACCGATAAGGGATTGAAGAAAGGTCTTGGGATGCCGAAACAGTCTGTGTGTAGACAGAAAAAGGGACTGAAGGGAGAAAGTGAGCATCAAAATGCAGTAATAATTGCTGATGCAATTGTTGAGCTGGCTGGAGAATTGGGGATTCTAACGAAGTTCGACAGAAGGCGTTCCCTAGAAACCAATGGAGTAACTTCCAAGCAAATTGTTAGAGCGAGGGTCATAATTTTCAACCACTGGAAAGCAAGATCAAGAATGGGTTGGCTTAACCGCCCTATTCCTAGAAAGTCTCCTGGCGAGAAAAGGTATGATGATATCGAGCAAGCTATGACTCATGCCGACCAAATGTTACTGAAATTTTTGCCTGAACAACTGGTTGACAAGGTACTACAAGACGTGAGTGCTAGAATACAGGCTTTAGGTGAAGGAGAAAGTGGGGCTATAACAATCAATACGGAAGCAAGAATGCTAGTGGCGACCTTGACCTACGCAAGCCTTACAATGCTAGGTTGTGAAAAGGGACTGTTGGCAAGAATCGCTAAATGCCTAAACAGAACTGGCAGCGGGGTAAGTTCTAGTTTGAATAATTTCCAGATTAAAGTCAAGGATGGTTCGCTAGTAGATAATGGAGCTTTTGATACTGAAGAAGACTGGTATGACGAGGAGCAGTGAGCAGGTTATTTCAAATCTTAGAGACTACAGCATTCTGTATGCGCCGTGTTGTCGTTGTTTGTTGCCTGCTAGTAATGATTGGTTTCGCCGGCACAGGTGGGGTGGCAGCAAGAGAGCCTGTAGATACTAATGCTGGGCCTCTATTTGGTGGCCAGTGGACATGGGTAAACAATACCAGTTCTCAAACTACATCTCTTGACACGTTGCCTTCTATCGCTGAAGACTACACCGCTACTTGGTGTACTAGTTGTGTCAAAGTAGAGCATGTCTTGCAAGATATGGAAGAAGACGGTTCAATACAAAAGTATCACTTCCATCGTGCAAATGACCATGAAGATCCATTTGGTTCAAATGAAACTGAACTATATTTCGATAGTAGGTATGAGGCTAAAGTTCCTCCAATCGTTGTATTCAATGGAACTCAAAAGCAAGTTGGAAGCACCCCTAATAGCGATTCTTTGGAAGAAGACTATACAGCGCTAATCAGCCAATCTCTAAACTTAGGTAGCGGAAATACAACCTTTTCTTGGGCTTCACAGGAGAGTAATACAGGCATTATTTCTTGGTCGATTGACATTAACTTGACTCTATTCGCCGATTATCAATTAAGCGTAAATGCATGGTTCGTAGAAGCTTCTGCTGAATTCACAGAAGGCTCAAATGGTGAAGAAATATACCCAAATATAGTCACTACAATAGTCGAAGTTGGTAATTCAAAAACTGGTTCTGCAACACTAGACGTGCCTAATTCATACGATGGAGACGACATGCAAGTACATTTGATGTATCAGTTGACACCAATTGAAGTTGATACTGGTGATGATGTAAAAGAAACTGAGGACTCTAATTCTATACCTTCTATCTCGATAATTGCAAGTCTGTCATGTGTAGTTGCTGCAGCTGCTTTACTACAACGAAAATAATCTGATTATTTCAGTAAATATTTGTATCGCTCAGGTCTTCTTGTAATTGCCACCGGTATTCAGGGACTTCCTGAGGAGGTTCGACCACATCAGCATAATGCCACCACCAAGGCGGGGCACCTCTAGCTCCCACCCGGCGCTGAAAACTTGTTAAAGCCTGAGTCAACATTCGACGATTACGCAGGTGGGGGTGATTTCGACGATAGTACACCTGCTCTCTTTCCAACTGGTCGCCTTCATCAACTCGATAGCCCAAAATAACCAATATTCTCTTAATTAGTCTAATCTCACGTAAATCCCTTAATGTCACTCTCAATTGGCAATGTTGGAATGTTATTTCTCTATTGACAACAGTGGGAAGAATTACTCTAGACCCTATTGGCTGCAACATCAATGCTTCCCAAACCCTTGGCATTACCTCGCAATACCGCCTCTCGCCATCCCTAATGTCTCCAATAGGGTTTTCGTGTTCAGGGCGTCCATGGTTGCGTAAAAACATCCAATCACGGCGACCACGGTTGTGGTGAAGATTCCAAAAACGCTCAAATTGTCCTCCTCGCCCTTGGTGATTGGTTTCTTCAGGTAGAGCAGTAAATGTCTCTCTCCATATTTTAACTAATTTATCACTTGACGGTGCCGGATTTCCTTGTTCAAGGTCATTTCCAATAACTCCTCTAGCCTCATCGATTTCTGATTCTGCTTTGTTGGTTTGGTCGCCAAGTTCAATGAAATATCGATTTCTGCGCATGATGAAATTAAACTGTTGGCGTACTCTTTCGGCTGGACCAAAGCCTTCTTCTTCGATTCTAGACCATTCGTTTTCATCCCGTGAAAGCCATTTTGGATGAGAAGAGTTCGTGCGTGAAACTATTTTAATAAAAGCACCAATCGGCTCTTGGCCAATTAATTTGATATATTCTTCAGAGAGTAGTGAGGGGAAACCTATCGGTTGGTTACTAATAAGTTCACTTCGTAAACTTTCGACCTTTTCGCTAGTGTTGATATCGTCGATCAAGGATAATACCACTGATGCAATAATATCTCCCAAGGGAAGATTTGAATGAAATCGCCCACTATGTATGCAAATTAACCGAGTCTTACGAGGTTTTAGTGACTTGATATACCTTATTGTATACGGGGCACCATGTGCCCCTTCTCCTACTTTTACTTCATAAAAATGACCTAATCTCCCAATTACAAGAATTGTATCTTGATTGATGTAAACTTCTCCCGGGTTTCCAGAAATTACTTCATTCAAAAGCTGAATCGAACGTCGGAGAGGTGGCTTTATGTGTGTTATAATTTCTTTTTGGTGAGTCCAATTATACTGAATAGAATAAAGCAGATGGCCATTAAGTGAAGAAGATGGGGAGAATGACAGAGTGATCAATGAAGCCCAAATTGCTGGGTTATCTGGTATTACTGCTAATCTAGTTCCATTTGATTTTGTTCTTACAAGTAATCTTAGATTCATCCCAAAAATTTTCAAGGGCCACTTTGTAGATTCGTTATGTAATGAAGGGTATTGGTATTCTTGCCATTGCTCCACCCAAGGATACTTTGAGAGTTCACTAAGTCCGTTTGGGTGGTTAAGAAAAGCTGCATTGACTGTTTCGTGGAACAAGCTTCCCCCTACGTCTATGATATTATTCCTAAAACCTCTTGCCCATACTGATAGTGGGTGGATGCGATAATTTTCCGGCGGTAAAATATTTTCTTCCGCCATCCACTCAATCCAGGAAAGTGTTGCTAAAAGTGAATCTCGGTCTGCATGCCTACGTCGTTGCCTACGTCTAAATTGAAAACGATCTTGGACGTTGTTGCCTTGAGGTAATTGAATTGATGCTACAGCCATTACTAATTTATTGATATCCCAACCCAAGCGTATTTTCTCATCAAAAAGCATCCTAATGATTGAAGCAACAGGTATCGCGTTGGGTAATATACGGCCGTTTATTATCGCTTTAGAATATAGAAATGACAATCTAATATTGTTAATCATTTCAAATCCTTGGTGTAGTATTGAGCGATCTTCTGATGTTAAGCGGACACCGTTCTCTAAATCACTACAAATTTGAAGCCCTTTGTCTATACTACATGGAAAGCCCAAAACTGGGTCTAATTTCTCATCTAGTTTAGCCCAATCCGCCAGCTCGGTATTTAAAACTGAAGATTTGAAAGAATCCCACCGTTTTTTACTAGTTTTATCGCCACCACCTATGAACTGAATAGCCTTCTCTTCTGCTTCAGGGTGGACGTCTTTACCCCATGCTTTATTTTTGGAAGTTCTAGTCATTGAATCGCATAAGGAGCACAGCTCTCGCTTTACGGCTTTAGAACCGCAAATTTGACATTTCGCCCCCTTTTTAGCCATCCCTATCTCTTCGATAATTCGACGAGAGTATTTCAATAAACGGAATTAATGTCATGCGATTTGTTTGAACGCCTCAATTGTACGATTTACATCGTCATCGGTAATGTGGAGATGTGTTACTGCCCTGACTGCTATAGGACCTACTTCGAGTACATCGATACCAAATTCAGACAGTTTCCTAAGAATATTTTTTGCTCCTTGCTCTCCTTGAATGTAAACCATATTTGTTTCAACACTATCTAAATCTACACTAAAGCCATCTATTTCATTTATTGCCTCTGCCAATTGTTTAGCCCGCAAATGGTCTTCTGACATCCTCTCAATATGATTTTCTAAAGCGTAAATACCACATGCTGCAAGAACCCCTGCTTGACGCATACCTCCGCCGAACATTTTCCTCCAACGGCGTGCTTTAGCGATGAATTCTTGAGAACCAACTAGTACGCTACCTACAGGAGTACCAAGGCCTTTTGACAAGCAAATGGAAATTGAATCATATTCTCGAACCATTCTTGATGCTGAAGTCCCAGTTGCGATTACGGCATTGAAAAGTCTAGCTCCATCAATATGTGCAGCACACCCGTTATCGTGAGCAACTTTGGCTATTTCGTCGAGTTTGTCTTGAGGATAACAAGTACCCCCGCCCCTATTGGCAGTATTTTCGACGCATACTAGAGTACCATTTGGATAATGTCCTAGACTACCTTCTTGCTTTCGTATTGCATTTGCAACATCTTGGGGCTCCATTATTCCAGAGTTGCCTTGTACCAACGCCACAGAGCAACCTGAAAGAGCAGCATAACCGCCGCCTTCATAGACATAGATGTGACTTGCTGTTTCGGTGATTATCTCATCTCCGGAATTGGTGTGCGCCCTAATAGCAATGGCGTTAGACATCGTTCCACTAGGGACAAAAAGGGCTGCTTCTTTACCGAGCATTTCTGCAAGCATATCTTGTAATTTAATCACCGTTTGGTCATCTCCAAGAACGTCATCTCCTACGGGAGCGTTCATCATAGCCTTCCTCATTGCGTCAGTTGGTTGGGTGACTGTATCGCTTCGAAGGTCTACTCGGTCGCTAGGATACTCGCGCATAGAGTATCGTATTATCCATTACTCATCAATGCGGCGATTATCAAAGTAATTTCAAATCATCAGTAATATTTGACAATAATGATTTGGTATCTGGGCCCAATGCTAATACCGTCAAAGAGCCACTAGGAATCTGTGTATGCCCTGCGTCGTGGATTTTAGCAGATAATAATCCCTTGGCAGATGCTAATTTTTCTAGTTTCAGAAGATGTTCCGCGTTATCACCTTTAACACAAATTTTCTTTTGGCCCGATCTAAGCCATGATTCTAATAATCCTGGGGCTTCTTTACCGCATTTTAGTGTTAAAGATACGGCTGCGTGGCCTACTTGGGCTGCTATTTTCCCTTTACCCATCTTTAATTCATTATTTACAACTAATACCATTTTGACATCCTGATCTGAGACTGTCTGATGTCTAAATGGTGGGGCCGTCAAACTGTGTATGAAGGAACGTAGACCCATTGCGATTCAGCCATAGCACGGACTCTTACTCAATAAGGCTTCAAGTCTTGAACCAAAGCATCGATACTTCTTCGTGGCCCTGGGCCTATTCCAAGCACAGTTATTGTACCTGAAGGGATTTCAGTATGTCCAGCGTCTTTCACAAGATGAGTTATCAAATTGGCTGACTGTGCTTGGCCTGCTAACCTTTGCAGTGAAGACAAGTCTTCGATTTGTAAACAGATTTTCCTTGCTCCATCGTTTTTCCATCTCTCAAGTATGCGCTTTTCTGACTTACTGGCAGCCAAAGCACAACTCGTTGCAGCATGAGAACATTGAACTGCCAACTTACCTGCAGACAATTTCAAATCTTTTCGCGCAATTAAGACCATTGTAGTCTCATTATGACTCGATGACATAACCTTCAACTACAGATACTTCTATTTCTTCAAGAGTTGGTTGATGTTGCAATATTCTTGTGAACCATGCTCCAAACCATGCTGCGAATGTCAAGTTTCCAAGGGCATGCATCATATCATATGGGATTCCGTTGGCAAGATATATCATGAATTGAACTAATCCTACAGAACCATCTATTATCGAAAAAGAGACTATCAAATCGAACACAAATGCGCTGAAAACCGAAAGAAGAAATAATCTGTTGAAGTTTAATTGGCCCGAAATTACCAGTTTTGCATTTGCCCCTATTATAGCGACGATTGACCATCCAAGTGCTTGATAAAGAGTCCAAATACCATTACCAATAATGAAATTCGAAATCATAGTGACTAGGATGGCAAAAGATACTCCTCTCTTGGCACCTAACTGCGCACCTACAAGCAACGCTGCAATAGTGACTGGTTGAATGTTGGGTAGTGGAGTCATGATAATGCGCAGTAAAGAAACTGCAGCAATGATTGAAACGAATAGAAGTATGTCAGATGCTCTGCGCTTAGTCGAACTAAGTAATGTCGAAAAAACAATACCTAGCAAAATGACATCTAACACAAGACTTCCCAGCGGACCCAAAGCCGGCCCGTGTATACCTGTGGCTTGGAACATGAACTAGCCAAAAAGTGAAATGTCTTGAGCATTGTCATCTAAACTATTTTCCAATGCACAATACTATCGCTATTAATCTCGGCATATTCTGCAGAGATAATAGCTTCTTTGCCATCGACTGAAAATACCCATCCTTCGCCCCTAACTCCGTTAAAGCTTTCAATATATTTCCCTATTGAAGTGTCACTATCGTCCACTGTTATAGATAACTCATCTGCTGCTAAGTAAGTGAGTTCAAGTGCGGTATCAATGTTAAGATGACCCCCTGAGGTTAGGGTTTGGTCATCAAATTCGAGAATCACTATTTGAGTACCGAGCCATTCTTCCGGCCAATTTTCATCCCAAAGTGATTCTTGAGTTTGCGTCTCATTATTTATTTCAGAAATATAAGAAGACCACACCGACGATATGTCGTTGAAAGCAAATGTGAAAAGTATTACAGTTATAATCAAGAAATATTTGAATGAAGATTTGTAATTCTCTCTAAGAAATTGAATACCTGAAGTAGCAATGAAAATGAATAAGATGAATGTTAAAATCTGCGACATATAATTGGTTTCAATCGATTTATTCTCTATTGTGCCCGGGTCTGTAGAAGTAAATACCTGGAGATTACCATTATCGTTACCAATCGCCAAAATTTCACGACCTGAAACTATCTGAAATTCGGGTCCGGCAGTACCATACCAGTCGTATTTAGTTGTGTACAATTCACTAAATCTCAAATCATTGGAACTGTTTAATGAAAAGATACCCCAGCCACCATCAACTGTATTTTTGGGAAGCATAATCATGTCGTCGAAAACCAATGACATCTCACCATTAGATGTGAAAGAGTATTGGTCGACAAACCGACACGAAGTAGAACAGTCAAACGTATTAATAAAATTGGAGTCTGTTGTTATAATTGTGTTATTCACTTGTATTGGAATACCTGGAGATGGCCCTGATGTTGAAATTATATCTATCGAAAAATCGATCGGGTCAACCAATGCAATATTACTTCCATATAGCCCTTGACCATGTATCAATAGCATGCCATCAACAACCAGCGGTGCGTGCCTAATTTTACCAATATCTAGATCTTTAGAACTAGATGTTCCGTCTTCGGCAACTCTCCAAAGTACGCCAACCTCGTCGCCTATAAAATATTCATTTCCTAATTTTGAAACACCATTTCTCCAACCAAGGCCAGTCTGAACTTCGAAATTTGCCGTACCATTTGAAAGACAATAATTAGACAATCCCTTTCTTGTTGGAACTAATAGTTGGTCTGAATCGATCAACATAGAACCGGTTATCCCCCAAGTAATAACTTCGGTCTCCTTATGCCAAAATACACTCCCAGTGCCGGGATGTAACGCATCTAATGTGCCATCAGACCAACCAACTAGCAACATATCCGGCCATGCGCCACAATCTCCTTGGCCTTGTTCAACATAAATTATTGGAGACATATCGTTGAAGGTCGAGTTGGGATTTGATTTGGACCACATCAATTCTCCATCTAAATCAAATGCATAGATTCCTGCTGAAGATGATGTGGATGTTGAAGTTCTAACGAACAGTGTCTCGTTTTCAATCAATGGTTTTGTCGAAATATAGGTCTCGCCAAAATCATATTCCCAGTCTAGTTCTAAGTCTTGATTAGAAAAATTATCATCTTGAGCAGTAACGCTCGAAGCGCTACTCAATAAAATCAAAAATAATAATACAAAAGCACCGCAGCGCATGAACTTCACTCCGTAATTTTCTGAATTGCTGCCCTAAGTAACGCACTGACAGCCTTTCCATCCGCAGCACCAGCGGCTTGCATTACAATTCCCATAAGTGGGCCCATCGCACCCATACCTCTTTCTTTGACGAAGTCAGCCCGCTGACCAACTATATCGTTAACAATTGATTCAAGGTCACCTATATCTGCTGGTTTCAAGTCATTGTCAGATGCAAACTTTGCTATCTCCTCTAAGCTCGGAAGAGGTTTGCTAGAATATTCAATGATAACTGAATTAACTGCTTCTCGAGTTAGGTCTCCGTTCTCTTTAGCCATCAAGACACGGCTACAAAGCTGCGGATCTTTGTCATCATTCTCTAGTAATACTGTCGCCCAGCCCTTGTGAGGCAATTCGGCACAATGATCAACGAATAAATCATCTAGTTCTCTTGCTAGTAATTGACTTAACTGGTCTTTTGAAATATCATATTGACTGATTCTCTCAGAACGTTCTATATCCGTCATTGGTAAATTGGAAACTACTTCATTCCACATTTCATTAGTTAACCTCTGTGTAGGAATATCGGTCTCGGGGTACATTCTTGCGCCACCTGGAAGGGGTCGCATTGGAGAGGTTGTTCCATCTTCTGGTGCACCCTTCTTAACAACGACATTTCTCACTTCTTGAGACACCCTGTGCCACGCCATTCTAGCCCTGGTAAGGACGCTTTCCAATGCTAATTCGGCCTGCCAGGATGGTGCCAAGCACAATACAAAGCCATCTTGGTTCTGTAGAGAGAGTTGCTTTCTAACCAAGTCAACATGTTCCTGTTCAATTCCATAGGCGGGTAATTCATCAGAATGAAAAACTCCTTTGACGCCTGCTAATTTTGCTGCACCTGCTAATTCACGACCAAGTCTTGGTAATTGAGAACCTTCATCGTCGAGTTGTTTCGTTCCGATTAAACCTGCTAAACCAGGGAGTGGTAAAGCCAGCATGATACTGTTTTTTGATAAACCAGTTTTTACCATCTTAGATTCACAATCCTCGAATTGAGAAGATACATCTGTCATCTCAAGCGGTAATGCCTCGGCTACCTTTTGTGCTACTTCATATTCGACCTTAGGGTCTGTAGAACGTCTATCTGGAGGAAGTAGTGGTAAATCCATTGACTCTCTAAGTTTGTTTGTTAAGCGGTAAAAGTGCAGTTGTCTGGCCATTTCCAATCTTATAATTCTAGGAATCCATGACAAGTCTTGACATCCTTTAATCTCGATTCTATCGCCGCATGCAATAGATACATTGAGGTCTTGTCTAATACTTCCAAGGCCTCTTCTAACCCTTCTTGTCTGCCTAAGAGATCTACCGAGGGCAATTGCGGTTTGCTTAGCGTGTTCTGGAGTAAGAACGTCTGGAGCGGTTGCTATTTCGATCAATGGTAGACCTAAACGGTCCAAATTGTAAATCACTTGCTCGCCGCTATCCGTGGATACCGTGTCGAGTTTTCTAGCACTATCTTCTTCCAAACATAAGACATCAATTCCTACAGGTCCGTCCTCGGTATGTAGGACTCCATCTGTAGAAATCAAAGTAGTTCTTTGAAAACCGCTTGTGTTGGAGCCGTCTACTACTGTTTTTCTCATAGTTTGAAAGAGCGAAACTGGTTTTGCGCCGACCAGTGCAGAAACTGTTAGTGCAATATCCAAAGCATCCTCGTCATGAGATAAAGGAGGTTGCTCGTCCAATTCAATTAATCCGGAATTTGGAGATTGAGCATAAATGAAAGAGCGGTTTCTTTTTGATTCAAAGCGCGCAGCGACATCTATTTTTCCACCTTCGCCCCTCGACGCTCGTAATTTGCGTGAAAATCGAGGCCAATCTTCTGGAACAGTTTCGATAGTAACATCATATAATTCCCCTGACTGCCTAGAATGCAATTTACCCGTTGAAAGTTGTTGGTGAACTTCAAGTCCACACATGAAACCCAAACCTTCTGGGTCTAGAGCAGTGGCATTGTTAACTTCACCTTCCGGTTCGTTAACATGTACTTCGGCCATACCCATCCCAATCGTTCATCATTCAAGATAGCAACGCATGAACTTAGACTATTTGCAACGTATCGTATCCAGATGGGCGCATTATATCCCCATTTCTTACTAATTTCTCAATTATATCTTCGGCTTTGGTTCTTGAAATTTTATACTTTTCAGCCTCAGTATAAACATCTAACACGTTTGCAACCTTGACCTGATTTGTTGATTGATTTTGAAGAGTGGAGATTATTTCGATAAGCATTCTCTCTTGGTTTCTGACTGAGGTTTTCTTACCTGTCTCAATGGTAGTCATATCGAAATTTTCACCCATCAATTCATTTCTCCATGTCTTTGTTAGTCGGATGGCTCTTTCAACGTCGTCAACTGTTGATACGTTGGATAGACGTATTCTTGCACTCGCTTCTGCCATTCTAGCTACGGCCTCTAATGAACGAGCGGTTATTGAAACACTGTCTGATGATTCTCCGCCTTTCTTTCTAGTATCAACATAGAATTCAACAATTTTATTTTGAGCATCTTCTTCAAGTTTAGGATGTATTGATCTCTTGGAATATGCGATATATTTACGAATTAAGTCTCGAGCTAGTATCTCATCACCTTCTTGTGATTTTTGTATTCCAACTATCGAATTCTTGGCTGGGTCTGGCGCGCTACCTTCTGTAACGAGCAATTCACTAGTCCCAATAAGACGATTCTTGATTATGTGATTTGCGATTTTGGAATCTTTAGATTCATCGGCATCATCTGTAAGTAACCAAATAATATCAAATCTAGAAATTAGTGGGGGTGCGAGATTTATTTGGCCCGTGAATGGTGTTTCTGAGATTGGCTCGAAACGTCCATTCTTCGGGTTCGCTGCTGCCAATACTGCGCATCTTGTTCTTAGGCTTGCATTAATACCTGCTTTGGATATAGAGATCGTTTGTTGTTCCATCGCTTCGTGCATACTGGACCTATCGCCTTCGTTCATTTTGTCGAATTCGTCAATTGCTGCAAGCCCTAAGTCAGCAAGAACAAGGGCACCCGCCTCCAATGTCCAGCGACCATCGGCTGCAGAGTCTTGTACTGCTGCTGCAGTTAGACCGGCTGCTGATGCTGATTGCCCAGAAGTGAATCTACCACGAGGAGAAATTCTAGACATATAATTGAGTAATTGTGATTTTGCAACACCGGGGTCGCCCATCAAAAGAATGTGGATATCTCCTCTATTTCTTGTACCATCTGGATTTAGTCGGGCAACTCCGCCAAATAGTTGTAACATCAATGATTCTTTTACTCGGTCCATACCAAATATAGACGGCGCTATACTCCTAGTGAATAGGTCATAAATGTCATCTCTGCTAGCCAATTCTTTTATTTCCAATTCTTCATCTTCTGAAATTTTAATTTCTTCTAATGGGACATTCTGCCTCTCAAGAGAATGGATTCTAAGGAATATATCGAAGACTGGTGTGTCTTTACCGCCTTTTCTTTGAGAGCGAATAAAAAGCACTCCGTTCGCTTTTACCCTATCTCCGGGATTGAGCTTACCTGCTAAATCATGCTCTCCAATGCAAATGATACGTTCGGGCTGAATTCCGCCCTTCATTTGCTCTGGTAATTCTTGGAGTTCTATGAATTGTGAATTGATTAAAATTGAGTCTTCCTGCTGTAATACAAATCTAGTCTGCCTCTTTGGCTTTCCGCAACCACCGTCTATTTGCGAGCATTCAATCGGTTCGATTAATTCTTGCTCATTAGGTTGGTTAATTATCATGACGTGACCACAAGATGCGCACTCAAATGATGCTGAATATATTCTAGGCCTTACACCTGAAATTTTTGTTGTAACGGCGTCTATAGCCAACATTTGTCCAATATCATCGGAGCGAAGTTGTGAGACTACTCTTATCTGGTCACTTGGTAAGTGGACTATTCTAACGAATGGGAACATGTTAGGATGGCCTGCATCACGTAAAAATTGTCTAAGTGCGTGATTTGCAGCATGGAAATGTAACTCAGGGTGTTCTATGATATCATGAGCGAATTCGTCGTCAAAACCTTCGATGATTCTGTAAGAGACTTCTAATGATTGGTCGTCTGGCCAGTTTTGAGCGAGATTGTGTACTGCTTCTGCGTACAAATCTTGAATCATAGAAGTCCATCTAGCTGGTAAATCAAACTCTTGTAACAACTTCTCACCTCCTTACTCAATCTCGCGACTATTAGAGATAATTGGCAACAGTATATGAAATGATTTCATGGCCTCCCCCCACCCCTTGGTTTCCACTGGAAAGGTAGAGCCTCTGTGTCTCTTTTTATCAAAAAAATATGATGTCCTATGCACATTCTCCAGAACCGCAGAACCAATGAGTGAGGAACTTCTAGAGCGTCTATGCCCAAACATTCTTTCGAGCCTGTTCTTGGCCAAGTTGATAGATATATATTGGACTCAAAACTCCTAAAAAATCGTCTTGGAGACCCTACCTCAAGAGAAATAATAGTTCATATTTCACCCAAAGGAGTAGAATTAATGCAGCAAGGCACTAAATTGCCTACTATAATTTATCTCGCTCCGTTTACTTCTTCAGGACCAGCAAGAGCTGGTTGGAAGGCCTTTTCGGAAAGTATTCTGCAACGTCATGAGAGATTAGTTAAATCTGGTGAAATGCTTCCATGTATAATGGTTTTACCTGATACATTTACCTCGCTGGGAGGTAATCAATTTGTAGATTCGCCAATCTTAGGGAATTGGAGCACATGGTTGTCTAGCGACCTAAAAGATTCGATAATACAACGATATTCTTGTAATGGAAAGTTTGGACTGATTGGGAAATCCTCGGGAGGATATGGAGCCTTGTACAATGCTTTGGTCAAACCTGGTCATTGGGATGGTGTAGTGAGCCATTCTGGAGATGTTGGATTTGAGACTATGTTCATGCCTACCTTTGCTGAAAGTATAACTCATATTTCGCGATATGGAAGTCCAGCGAAGTATGTTGATGAAGTCCTAAATGCTCCAAAAATGAATTCTAGTGATTTTCATACCTTGATGATTTGTGCAATGGCTGCATCTTATGATCCAGGAGATAGTTCTGAGTTGAATCCATTTGGAATCAATTTACCTGTCGACATGGTTTATTGTGATATTGATGAGGAACGTTGGGCTAAATGGCTTAACTTTGATACTCTAAAACTCATAGAATCAAAATCAAATAGCCTTGAGGCGCTAAATTTACTGTTTATCGACTGTGGAAATAAAGACCAATATGGCATACAGTATGGAAGTCGTAAGTTGGCCTATAGGTTGTCTCAATTAGGTATAAATCACATTTGGCAAGAATTCGAAGGAACTCATTCAGGTATCGATTACCGGCTAGATGTAAGTCTACCTTTGCTTTCAAAGTCATTAATGGATTAGCCGCATTATTCATGAGTTCCCTTTGGATGGAATAGCCATGGCCAAGCCGATGGACTATGCAAGTGCGGGGGTCGATATAGACCTTGAAGGGTCTGCCGTTGCTTCTTTGATCGCTTCTTTGGGCCGTTCAGTACGCCCTGCTGGAACACCTGGAGCACCCGTTGATTTACCTGGGGGATTTGGTGGACTTATTGAATTTGGAGATAATCTTCTCGCATTGGCTACAGATGGCGTTGGGAGTAAACTCCAGATCGCCTCAATGCTCAATCAGTGGGGCGGAGTTGGAATTGATTGTATGGCTATGAATGTCAATGATTTGCTCTGTGTTGGAGCAGAACCAATAGCATTTGTTGACTATGTTGCTGTCCCTAAGCCGGACCCTGAAACTCACGCAGCACTAGGAGCGTCTCTTGCAGAGGCTTGCCGACTTGCTAGAGTAACTTTAGCGGGCGGAGAAACCGCTTCCTTGCCCGGAATTGTAACCGAACTAGACCTCTCTGGGACCGCATTAGGATATGTCAAAAAAGGAGAAGCAATTACTGGTGAGAATCTCCAAGAAGGTGATGTTTTAATCGGACTACCCTCGTCTGGTATTCACTCTAATGGGTACTCTTTAGTTCGTAGAATTATCGATCACTCAAATTATGACTACACTAGTGAAGCCCCTTTTGATGCAAGTAGTATTGGCAGAGAGATCTTAAGATTCGCGGGTAATGAAAATCAGAAAATTACTCTTGGTGAAATTTTCCTCAATCCAACTCGTATATACTGTGACCCTGTGGTTGATTTGATACATCAAGCGCAGGAAAAGATTGACTTCTCAATCGAAGACCTTAGAGCAATATGTCACGTTACTGGCGGCGGCTTGTCTAACCTGTTACGTCTACATGATAAATTAGGTTGGCACATTGGAAGTCCTCTCTCTGTCCACCCGGAGTTTTCATGGCTACAGGAAATTGGCGGCGTGGAAACTCGTGAAATGTATCGTACATTCAACATGGGTATTGGCATAATTTTAGCAGTAAGTGCACAAAAAGCGAAAATTATCTGTAATTGGTTACAAGAAAAAATGAACGGTGTCGAAATTATTGGAACAGTAGTAGAAAACGGGCACAAAGTCACTCACGCTATCGAGGGCGTAGAATTCACACATTACTGAAATATTCATATCAGTTCTAATTTGGTATTGAAATTACTGAATTGCTTTGAAAGTTTAAAGTTCTCTAGAGAGGGTAATCTAGTGAATAACCCGTTTATTGTGGTGGCTTCATAATAGATTAATTCTCTATTTGAGACTCTTGCCAACAATGGTTGGCGATTCATATTGTGGTCGACAGGCACTCCATTATCATATTCCAATAACCACTCTGCACCTGTATTTAGAAGTTCGAAGGCGTCACAAGAAACTAACTGGATATCCCCTTCTATTTGGGTTAAACACCATTTGATTAATTCTAAAGGACCTGAAACATCTTTTGGGTCTGGCCAAACTTCGCCCTCGAATAAATCCATTCTAGACTCTTCGCCACACAATGTGATAATTCGCTCCACTCCTATGGAATAGTACATGTTCCAAAACCGAGAAACACCCCCATTCATCATCGCCTTATCTTGCCCCATTCTGGTGCTTTTGCCACCAGCAAGAATAACAATAGTAGTCATAATCATCATCAATGTAATTCATCAAGGCGATCCATAGCCCCTTCCAATTCTAACAATAAACTTCTAACTCTCTCTAAGAGAGCCTTTCTCTCTCTGGAAGAACGCGCCTCAGGCAACCATTCTAGAAGGCGTCGAACGTCTTGAGCGTCTCTTTGAACTGTCCACTGTAAAACAGCCTCCATCACTGGATCTTCGGTTGGTAAAAACCGCTCAGTCATAATTGTTCGACAACTAGGCGGCGTTTGAATTATTGGATGTTAAAAGCCGCTTTCGAATCTTTTCGAACAATTCTCCGCCGCTTGGAGCTGTTGTTACCAGGTGTTCTAAATCGCCAGCCCCTTGTTCTCTTATTGAGATAAATAACATCGCTATTTGGTGCCAAAGTGAACTTTGCTCAGCCATTGCAATCAACCATTCATCGTCTGGAATTTTATTCTCTGAACGGTTCATTTCTTCAGCAATCTCTAGAATTGTTTCTAACGGTTCACTGTCATTGAAAAGATGAATGAAGGTTATCCACGGGTCTTCGCCCAAGTCTTCAGAAGATAGGTTTGCAAGGAGTAGCCCTACTAATTTCAAATCTTCTCTACCATGTCTTTTCCATAGCCTAGGGATAAGTTTAGCCAGGTGCTTACGGTTAGTTGAATTCGTTAAAAGCCAAGAAGTCAAGGTTCGTATTTCTGGGTCAGTACTACCATAATGAAATGAGAATGCTCCTTGTTTGGCAAGGATGTCTGTTCTAGGCTTGGTGATCATACCAGGTGTACAAATCTTGTATGCGGTCAACAAAAATTTCATTGTCTTACGCTTCGATTTGAGAATTTTTGTTGGCGTATTTGCCAGCAATTCATCTAACTGAAGGTTCATTTTTTAGCACCGTCTGTTGATTTCTTACGAACAACATCAAACAAGTCGCCGACCAAACTAACAGAGTCTCTAAGAGTCCCAAGCATCTTATCAATAACATTAGGGTCTTCGAATTTCTCTTTGACTATTTCACGAAGTTTTGCTTCAATATTAGAGTGTTCTTGGTCGTCTATTTGGAAAATATCTCTCAAATGAGCCAACACTCTAAATTCATCTCGTGAAAGTGAAGCATTTACAATCGCTATCTCAAATACTTTGGTGTAGATGTCTTTTGCACCTGAAAGAGTAATCGGTGAGCCTCCGGATAATTTCTTACCAGTTCTTACAGCCTCATAGATTTTTGAGGGTTCATCTTCATCAAGATTTAAGGCACTGGCTAATTTAATTACGAGTCTTTTCTCTTCTCTAGTTAGAACTCCGTCCACCAGCATAACTTCTATCGTACTTTGGAAAACTTCCAAACTATGGCATAGAACCTCGGACACATTACGCCCATGTACTTACTGTTCTTGAATTAGTTGCTCTATAAGAAACAATGATTTCACGTTTTTTTGACAAGAGCATTCAATAAGTATTGACCAATCCGATATATTGTTCACATCCTGTTCACGCACATGACTTGTCATGTTGCTCCAGATGAGTAGCGGAGAATTCTCCCTGCTATTTGGCTCAGAGATGTGGATACTAAAGAAGGAATTCAAATGGGAAAGAAACCACATAATCGCGGAGGGCACGGCCCAAAGCAGAGCAAGGCGATGAAGTATCAAATTCGCGCTGATATTAAAGTAAATGGGACAGTTCAACGTAAGGACATTATTGGAGCAATAATGGGCCAAACAGAAGGGCTTCTAGGTGATGAATTAGAATTAAGAAAATTGCAGAGAACTGCTAGAATCGGACACGTTGACGTAGAGATGGAGTCCAAGGGCGGCAAGGTTCACGGTATGATTTTGATTCCAAGTAGCCTAGACAATGTTGAGACTGCAATTATTGCATCTTCACTAGAAACTATCGACAGAATTGGGCCTTGTACGGCTAAGATTACTGTAATGGAAATCCTTGATATTCGTGCTACAAAGAGAACTACTGTCGTTGACAGAGCTAAGGAACTACTACTCAAGATGGTTAACTCTGGAGAAGCAGCGTCAAAGACTGTAATAGAAGAAGTACGTTCTGTACTAACTGTTGGAACTGCAACATCCTTCCATGGATTAACCTGTGGACCGAATGTTGAGTCATCATCGTCTTTGATAGTTGTTGAAGGCCGAAACGATGTTAGAAACTTGTTAAACTGTGGCGTTAAAAATGCTATCAGCGCTGATGGTGCTGGAGAGATCAAGCAGGAATTAATTGACTTGGCAAATGGAAAGGAAACTGTCATACTAGCAATAGATGGCGATAGAGGTGGAGAAATGTTGTTTAGCCAATTAATTGAAATGATGAAAGTTGACTTCGTTGCTCAAGCGCCTGTAGGTCAAGAGTGGGAGTTACTACCCCAAAAGACTGTTACAAAATGTCTTTCGATGAAAGTTGAAGCAAAAAAATTCGGACATCAAATCAGTAAGAAACATGCTGCTGACGATAAGAAAGCTGGCGTTGAAGACAAAAACTGGGCAGAAGACATGGAAACTACATTCGAAAAGAAAGAAGCACCTGCTGAAGTTCATGAATTCTTTGACCACTTGGACGCATTGGAGCCTAAGAAAGCTCTCTTTGTAATGGTTGATGGAACTGTTTCTGAACCTGTTGGCCCTTCCAAATTAGCAAAGGCGGCTGAAGAAGCCGATGGCGCAATAGCGATTGTATTCAATGGACCTGTGAGTGAAAGAACACTTGAGATTGCTTCAAGTGCTGCTATTGAAACTGTTATTGGCACTAAAGCCGGCAAGGGTTACCAAGAGAGAGACGACGTCAAGTCTTGGTTAGTTGACACTCACCGTTGATTATAATTTATTATAGTTCAAAGGCGAAGTTGCTAACATTTAGTGACCTCTAAACAGCCGATACAATAAGTAATCGCCATTAATAATAGTGCTACTGCTCTAAGGCATAATGGCTCTATTAAGTTAATTATCTGATAAACTGTTACCAAAAAGATTCCCAAAATCTCACTAGGTATTCAATTGAAGAATGATGTAGAGCGTGTTTTTATTTATTCGGCATCGGAAAAAATTCAAAAATGGAGTTTTCATCTATGCGGGAATATTAACAATCTCGTCGCGTGTGCCTAGTTTATGAGCGAAGGTGATTCTTCGAGTTGGCCTGATGATGATGACCCTTTCTCGACAATAGAAGAAAAGGCTGAAAAAACTGAGGAAATTATAGATTCTGAAGAAATTGATGATTCTCCCCCTAGTACGGAACAAGAAGATGCCCCACAAAGTGATATGATTGAGAATATACCTTGGAGTTTGCCGATTAGGTCTGCTCCAATAATGGCTCAAACCAGAGATATCGTCCAAGAATTCCCGTTGAATGAAAGTCCAGATGGACTCAATTCAACTTCAATAGTAGTCAATGATGATTTGATTAGAATTGTTGAAGCAACTTATGGCGAGGATGGTCAAAGAAGATTGAATGTCAAGACGGTTATGAAACAAAAATTGACTGGTTTTTCACATACTCATAATGAATTAATGCACAAACATCAGTGGTTATGGATTGCTGCATTTATTGTGGGACTAGGATTTAGTTTTGTAGCATTACTATCTCTCTTTGGTCAGTTATTACTAGTAGTAGGTCTGATTGGTTGGATCTATATGCATCTTGAAGTACATACTCTAGAGTTCTCATCTCATGGTTCAAAGCATAGACTTATTCTAACTGGTTATGGTTCAAATCGTGCAATGTTTCGTGCGAGTATGGCTCTAATTGGCCCGACGATGGCGAAATATATCGAGACTGGCGACTTTGACACAAAATCTATTGAAGATTTACATGAATCATTGGCAAAACCCCCTGAGGTTATTCCTCCAGTTATGGCTGTGCAACCTAACCAGATGGAGCCTCTTACAACTAATGCTGCCCCGGTTAACCAAAATATCCCTGCTTTACCTCCAATCACCCCACCTGCTAAAAGCGTGGAAGTTCCACAAAATATGACTAATGATTTACCACCTCCTGCTCCACCGCAATCCAATCATTTACCACCACCTGCACCGCCAGAAACCAACCAAATGCCTCCGCCTGCTCCACCACAATCTAATCAATTACCACCACCTGCACCGCCAGAAACCAACCAAATGCTACCACCTGCACCGAGTCAACAAAATGGGCCACCTACATCCAATACAATGCCTCCGCCATCATCACTAGCCCCAATGAATAATGCATTACCACCTGCTACTTTGCCCCCGCCATTGCCGCCTGGTGGAACTTTACCACTCCCGGGAGGGCAATTGCCTCCACCTATCGGCTTAGGCTTAGCACCGATTGATGCGGGTGAAGTACCACTAGATGCTCCCCTGCCAGATGCCCCTCAAATCGCTGTAAAAGCCTCACCAATCGAAGAATCACTTTCGCCTGATGAACAAAATGAATTGCTTAATGAACTAAAGTGAATTCACGCAGCCTCTACTATAATCCCACTAGCAGATGGCAGATTCATACTTCTAAGCAATATCTCTACCTCTTGAGATAGCTCTCCTAAGTCTTGAGAATTCGGCAATACTTTGTCATCCTTGTCTAGTGGTATAGCAAAACCAGGACCGGGGATACGGTTTAATGCGTTTCCAAGATTCTTACTGTCCATTAGGAAATTACCTTTTGAACCCGAATGGCGAGCCTCTAAACGTGACTTCATCCACTTGTTGTATTTAGGAAGTGAAGTGTTTATTCTAGTAACTAGGTCGCTCCTAACTACATCGTTTTCATCCCCATTAGGCAATAATCTAAGAAGAACTCTGAGCATTCGGTCAATCCTTAGGTCTCTTGGTTCAACGCCAACATGGGTTGCCAAGGATTTACGTAGTAGTTTAACGGAATCGGGGTTTGAATTCTGCAACATTTGGGCAGTCTCTTTCAAACCTAAAGTAAGTAGTAGGTTTTTGTAAGCCTCGAAAGATGATTTATCCAATGATTGATTCTGTGCATTGATGTTTTGTTTCTCTTTCACTGTGGACTTATTATCAGATTTGGGGGGTTGTGTCTGTTCTTGGTTCTCTTCTATTTGTGGAATCTCTATAATTTCCTCTAATTCATTGATTTTCTCTTCCATCGTTTTATCTTCGGTTACTAAATCTATCACTTCAGGAACGTTTTGTTCGACGATTTCGGGTTCTTTCACTGGTTCTTCGATTTTCTCTTCTTCCATAGCATCAAGTATTGCTTCATGGGCCTCCTCCAAGGTTGAGGATGGTGCTCGAATCTGTTCAGGGATGGGAAGGAGTGTTTTTCTTATTGGGTCTGGCTTCCAAGAGATAAACTCAAATTCTGAATCCTCAATTTCTCTAAGTGAAAGGTGTTTCATGAAAGAAGGCACATTATCTGATAATTCAGCCAATTTTAACGGGTCTTGAAGTTGTTCCTGAACCTGTATTGCTAAATTGACATCTCTGTTCCACGGTAACGCCGATAGCCTTCTCCTAAGAGATTCATGATTCTTAATCAGGCCCCTAACCATTGTCAAGGTTTTAGCAAGTTCGATGGGGCTAAATTCGAGTTGTGAAGAGAGATGACCAGTATACCATCCCGCTGCATTATACTGTGCAAGTTCGTCCACAAGTTTCCGTTCTAATCTCTCGTTGATTGCTGAAGTTACCACAGAATTACCCGTGGTTGTGATATTTTTGCTCATACCATACTTCCTAGCATTGGCAACAAATTCTTCAAATTCTAGAAGATTAAAACGAGAAGACGCTGTCTCATCGGATGCTTTACCCTGTTTAACTAAATCCAATAGTTCAGATTCAAGCATACGCCTATGCCTTGTTCTACGCCTTCTGTGAGTATGAATCATAGACATTGTGTCCTCAATCACATCACTACCCGCTTCTATCTCTTGGAGAAGGGCTATTCTCTTATTGACCAAGTCTTCTCCTTCAAAAGATATATCGATTTCTAGTAAATCAGTAATACAATCGACTCTCTGCTGCCATAAAGGTAGAGCATTGGTAATCATGGCTAAAGCATTCCTTGGGTCCCCTTCTATCATTGATTCATAAGTATCGAGTAATAATCCATGATTCTGGAATTTTTCAATCAACGATAGACATTCTAGTTCTAGGCGCCTCCATTCTTGCTGCAAATCTTCTACAATATCGATTATATTTTCTGTATGTTCAAGGTACCCAATATATGATTCTCCTTGACTAATCGCTTCGGGCCAGAGGGTTGTCATTTTTTGATAACGTTCAAGCCATTGTAGATGTTTATTGACACTATTCCCAATCTCTGGAATATTTGTTTCCCATTCCATTAGTTCTTCGGGGCGAATTGCATCAGAGTGAGGGAAGATTATTCCTTTTTCTCTCCAACTAAAAATCACATCGTTAACTGATGCGAGGCGCTTGTACAAATCATCACTGATAGCCATAATTTTAGATTTGAAGTCCATTAAATCTATCTCATTACCTTCGCTTAGTAACTCTAATCTTTGGGTCTCATAATCTTGTGCAATTTTATCATCAAATGAAGCAAGTTGATCGATGATTAACAAGCGGATTGTTTCATGCTCTGTGTGCCGTCTTTGGATTACAGTAATCTGTTCTAGGGCTTGAACCATCGGTATTTCAAGAATATAATCCACATCATAACCTTGGTCTTTCAAAGATTCAATTGCATTGAAAATAGTCCTTCTTTGTCTGGCTTCATTTTGTTCTATACGTGAGATCTCTTGGTCTAGTCTCGATGACATTTCTGGCGATTTGAACATTGGGAGTAATACTGCAATCTGCGAGTGTGATGTTGGGTCTAATGAGTCGCAGCGTGCCAAAAAAAGAAGTATCTCCTCTCCTTTTCTAACTGCATTCCACTCATTTCTAACCTGTTGAAAAACAAGTTCCCATGGGCGGTTCTCGGAGGCCCATGACTCATATTCTTGTCTGATAATTTCGCCATTCATTGGGTTGTTAAGATCTAATAACCATCGATCGAATAATTCATGGTAAGAAGGGTTCTTTTCTACCCATGAAAAATCCAATCTAGATTTCATATCTGTCGATAAATTGACTAGGTATTCAACACGTAGAAGTGCCTCTGAAGCCAATTCTGAATTATCGTCTAGATAATCCTCTATTTCAGAAACTTCCCACCCTAAATTAGCCCAAGAGTCGATTTGATTATAGAACCAAGATTGTGAAGAGTGGGCTTCATCTTGGCTTACCATAAGGTGACCTCAACACCGATGGGTGCTGAAAGTCTTTGAATGTGAGCAAAGAACAAGCCGAAATTAAGGGTTTTTCGGGATTAATTGTCCTCATCGGAGAAATTTCAAAGGTCGATAAATCGACTCCTCTATACTAGGTTGAGCCGATGAGCATAAAGGGGCAAAGAAAACTCGTTGTTTATGGAACCACTAACCGCTTTATTTGGAATCGCTGTCATAGGCGCTGGAGGAGGTACTGGATTTTGGCTAAAAAAGACTCATGAAAAGTTAGTAAGTGTTACAGAGAATAATATTTTGCTTCAACAAAGCCAAAGCGCCCACTTTAGCCATTTGAATAATGAAGTAGCAAATATGAATTCAAAACTATCAACACTAAATGGAATGGTCGATGCACTAAGGGCCACAAATCCTGAATTAGACGGCGCACTTCTCGCACACAATACAATAGCACATTTGGAGCAAATTGGAGAAATTGGTGATTCTTTGGACGAAAGTGAAATTTTCTCCCAGGCGCTAAACGCATTAGAGACATTGGTTTCTTCTATTTCCATTGAAAGTACTGTGGGTGATTCAAATCTGGTAAATCAAATAACTTCTAACTTGATTCTAAGATTGATAGAAATGTTTGATAAGCACAAGATGAGTGCTAGTAGTATTGGTTTGAAACCTGTTACTGCACACAAATTAGGTCATGCAAGTTTAGCACTAAGAAGATATGACTGGGCTGAAAACTGCTTTGGTATTGCCTACTCATCTTCTCCAGGAAATATAAATATTCTACAAGCTCTAGAACACATCGCTCTAGAAAAAGGAGATGAAGATTTGAGAAGACATTGGCTTGAAGCAAGGATGACTGTTCAGCCTGATAGTCCCGAATTGCTAAGAGCGCACGCTCATCTATTGGCAAAGATGGGAGACCTAGAAGCAGAAAGAGACGTTCGTCGATTGGAGGCATTAGGCCTTGATACTGCTGCTGACCGGTCACTACTATCGGGATTGCGTGCTAGAGCGGGTTCTCATTCTGAAGCACTAGAAGCGATAGAAAAGGCATTGGAAGAAGACCCTAGTCAATCTAAAGATTGGTTGAGTTATGCAAATCTATTACACCAAGAAGGAGAGAATGGTAAGGCTTACGAGGCTGCCAACAAGTGTCTAGACTTAGACCGTCAATGCGGTGATGCATGGGCATTATCTGCCAAACTATTGGCTCCTAAGTCAAATCGTCTTAAGGAAGCGCTCAAAGCAGCAGTACATGCTGTTGCTTTAGATTCCGGAGGAGTCGATATGATCCTACTCAAAGCAGACCTTCTCCTAACTGAAGGTTCTGTTTCTGCTTCGGAAGAATCACTTGTTAAGGCTCTAGAAAAGGATTCTATGAATGGGGAGTTGAGAGCCAAAATCGCGACAAGGTATCTCCTCGATAGTCGAATTGACGATGCTCAACGTCTTCTTGATGAAACTCCTATCGGTATAGACCACGCATTACTTCACGTGGTCGAGGGGCGATTACATTTAGCAAATGCAGACCGATCAAGAGATGGTACAGGAGAAACCGATTCAACATTGCTTTCGGTTGCGATATCGGCTTTTGAAAACGCATTGAAACTGAATCGAGAACTAGGGGTTGCTTGGTTAGGATTGGCTAGGACTAACAGATTGTTGAATAATATCGATTCAGCAGATGAAGCAATTGCGAGAGCCGGTAGATTACTTCCTGAAGAAGACCCTTCAGTAGCTGCTGAATCGGCCCTTCTAGCATTGGATAAGGGAGATATTACTACTGCAGCGCAACAAATCGACGTTGCCGATATTCACGGTCAAAGTGCTGTAATAACTTATGTCAGAGGAAATATTGAAGCTCGAAGTGGTCATTTAGATAGGGCCCTAGAATACTACGATAAAACACTCAAAGAAGACCCTGGGCATATTAGAGCCAGACTAAACCGATGTAGTATTTTCATGGCTTTGGATGAAGGCCGTAAAGCATTAGATGATGCGGAAATACTACTTGACTTAGCACCAAATTTCACACTTGCTAGATTCAAGAAAGCTGAAGCCGAAATGGTGCTTGGTGATTGGTCTAATGCAAGAGCGGATCTGGAAATTGTACTTGAAAAAGCGCCTCACCATCATCAAGCCTTGACACAGTTAGCGTCATGTTTCATCGCACTAAACCGACACGAGAGGGCAGAAACACCTCTGAATGAGGCATTGCGTATCTCTCCAAATTACGCACCAGCATGGCATCAAAGAGGTTTATTATACCTTGAATGGGGGAGAGATGATAATGCTCTGAGTGACTTTGAAGCAGCGGTTAAATGTGATTCAAATCATCTTGATGCTAACTTACATATCGCGGCACTACACCATGAGGGTGAGAGATTTGACCAAGCTAGTGTTGGTTGGAGGGCTGTGCTTGCTATCGATGAGGAACATGTTGTGGCTAAAACACGCTTAGATGAATGTGAAATTAAGTTAATGTCTAGTTAATCTGGTATTTTTCAAAATTAAATTATTCCAATAATTTTCACTAGAATACGTTTTCTTCTTTGTCCATCAAATTCAGCATAGTGAATCTGCTCCCAATTTCCTAAATGTAATTTGCCATCTCTTACTGGCATGGTAACTTGTTGACCTAATAATTGGCGCTTAAGGTGCGCATCGCCGTTATCTTCTCCTGTTCTGTGATGGTGATATTCTTCTCCTTGATTTCCTTCAACTCCATAGAAGGGGGCAATTTTTTCTAACCATTTCATGATATCGTGATGCAATCCATATTCAAGATCATTGACATAACATGAAGCTGTAATATGCATTGGATTTACTAAAACTAAGCCGTCTTTTATTCCGCTATCAGCAACGACCCTAGCAACATCTTTAGTGATGCAAACTATTTCGTAGCGCTTTTCGGTTTCAATCCATAATTCTTCTACAAATGTTGCTGCTTGTCCTGTGACCAATGTTCCCATACTCTCTCGCCGGGTAGAAATCTATTGATAATGTCCATCAATATTTTGTCCAATGAATTGTCAAGATGATAACTGGTCTATAACCATCGGATAGAGGATATGTTCCTCAATTTTCACTCTTTGAGAAAGAGACTCAACTGTGTCGTCAGAAAATACTGGAACTGTTCTTTGCGCTATTATCTGTCCGGTGTCCATCCCAGCGTCAACGTAGTGTACTGAACAACCAGATATCTTAACACCGGCAGATAGGACATCTTCATGAGCATGTGCACCGGGAAATTTTGGCAATAAGGATGGATGGATATTGATAATTTGCATCTCCCATCTTTTAACAAATTCTGCGCTCAATAAGCGCATATATCCACTTAGTATTATCAATTCAATGTCATGTTCTTCCAAGCATTTTGTGATTTCTTTTTCATGGGCCATTCTGCGCTCAGTTTTACCTTCAATATCTGGGAGTGAAAAGGTTTGAACTGGAATATCTAAACCCTTAGCGATAGTAATTCCTCCGGCTTCGGGGTTATTACAAATCACGAGTGAGGTTTGATGATTACAATCGACTTTCGATTTTTGATATTTGAGTAATGCTTCCATTCCAGTACCTGAACCTGAAATTAGAATGGCGCAACGTAAAGGTTGGCCTACAGAACCTGTCCTGTGGTTATCAGGAAAGTGCGCCATAAATAGTGGTAGTAGCCTAATGTTTTGAGGGCTTCGCAATCAATGGCGGAATAATCGATGGCCTGTAAATAACATCGAAATACCTTTTTCATCGGCAGCATCTATGACTTCCTGGTCTCTTATTGAGCCACCTGGCTGGACTATTGAGGAAGCCCCAGATTCTGCTGCTTGCTCTAGCCCATCTTTGAATGGGAAGAATGCATCTGAAGCTAGTACACAGCCATGAGCCCTGTCACCTGCTCTTCTGGCGGCTATTCGAACTGCCTCTACCCGACTTGTTTGGCCTGGTCCAATGCCCACTGTAGCGGTTCCTTGAACCATTACTATTGCATTTGATTTTACTTGCTCACAAACCCTTACAGCAAATTTCATACTAGCAATTTCCTCGTTGGTAGGTTGTTTCTTAGTTGGGACTTTTGCCTTTGACCAATCGATTACTGGGGCTTCTTCGGTCTGAACTAGCCAGCCACCCTCAATTGGTTTCTTGACTAATATTCTTTGGAGAGGAGAAAGTCTGTTTTGAGGTGATTGAATCGTCAAAATTCTTCTATTCTTTTTCCTCATCACTATTTCTTTTGATTTACCGTTGTACTCAGGCGCCATTAACACCTCGATGAATAAATCCCCCATGGCCTCTGCAGTGTCTTCTTCAAGAGGTTCATTAAAGCAAATAATTGAGCCAAAGGCGGACTCTGGGTCGCTGGCCAATGCGGCTTGGAATGATTCTAGTTGAGTTGAACCTAATGCAGCGCCACATGGATTATTGTGTTTTACAATAACACATGCATGGGGCGTTTCAGGCCACTCATCTGTCGATAAAGAACGGCATAGTCGCAAAGTAGCATCGGCATCTGAATAATTATTGTAAGACATATCTTTGCCTCCTTCGACAATAGCAGTAACAAGAGTTGAGTGCTTTCCTTTTGCCTTAGGGTCAATGTACAAAGCCGCTGCTTGATGGCTATTTTCACCATACCTAAGAGAATGAGAGATATTAGCAGAAGAAAGTAGAGTCTCGGGTAACCTTTCAGTTTGAACTTCTTTATCGCTGGACTGTTCTGGCCTTCCAATCCATCTGGCATGCAATTCATCGGAAATAGCAGAATCATAAGATGCAGTATGTTGGAATGCTTCCAGTGCCAGTTTTTGTCTGAATGCTAAATCTATTGTTGAGATGTCTGAGGATTGTTTGATTGTTGAAATTACTTCGTCATAATTTGATGGATCACATACTATCAAGACATTGCGATGGTTTTTCGCAGACGCCCTAACCATGGTAGGCCCACCTATGTCTATCATTTCAAGCAGAGATGAGTCTTCCAGTTTTGGTTCTTGGAGCGCTGCGTCACTAAATGGATATAGATTACATGCCACGATTTGGATAGGTGGATAGTTCAACTGCTCAAGTCCTTTTCTGTCCGCCTCACTTTCCAGCCTTGCTAACAGTGGACCGTGTATTGCTGGATGAAGAGATTTAACTCTGCCATCAAAAATTTCAGGGTGCCCTGTTACTTCTGAAACTCCAATTACATCTAATCCTGATTGAGATAATACTCTCGCAGTACCTCCAGTAGAAACTAATTCAAAACCGAGTTGTGAAAGAGATGTTGCAAATTCAACAATTCCAGTTTTATCATATACACTAAGGAGGGCTCGCGGTTTACTAGAATCTACCATAACTATGCCCAGTACATCGCTCTAGTTCGAGCCTCATGAACATAGCGATGAAGATTCTAATCGCCGCGTGCTGAAATTAGTTGGTCGACTCGTAACAAACCGCAGGCTGTCTCGCATGCTGCTTCAATAGCATGAGCAATTGTATCGCTGCACTCGAGAACCTCTTCTAGCGTTTCGGCTTCTCCGCTTTTGCTTATCCCGCCATTTGGAGCATTGTTACGATGAAGGGCTCTAAGAGATAATAATGCATCTAATCGGTGTTGTCCAGCATTTGATGCAAGTGTTGCAGGAATTGCTTCCAAGGCTCTAGCAAAAGCCTCCATTGCGAGCCTTTCTCTTCCTGGATTTAGTTCGGCTTTTTCTCTCACAATCAAGCTAGCAGACATGTGGAAATTTCCCCCACCGCAGATTACTGAGCCACATTCAATTGACGCACAAACCGAACGAAGCGCATCATACATCCCCCTAATTATCTCAGCACTTGCAACGCCATCGCCGCCGCCCACATCTATAGTAGAAAGCCTGGAATGGTTGCCAACCTCCAAGGTAATTCTATCTCTAGGCTCATTAGAATCTTCAACTCTGACTATCGACATAGATTCGAAGTCACCAAGACTCTCTTCGTCTAAATCATCTATGTGGTTGATCATGTTTGCGCCTGTTGAAAGTGCCAAATCTTCGGCACCACTACGTTCAAGGCCATCGAGAATGAATATTCCGTCGCCTACCAACTTATGCATTATTCTATCATCGACGTTTTCAGCACAAAATACTATACTTGCCCCTGATGAGAGAATTTTCTCTGATTTTGAGTCTAATATTTCTTGTTCTGCATCAATAAATGCTTCCCATTGCTCAGGAGTTGAAATCTCTACTTCGGAATCTCTGGTAGTTTGTTGTAATTCAATTGGGCATGATAATACCGCAACTTTACCAGCCGATAGATTTCTAGGTAATGTGTCAAGCTTTAATCGTCTCTCTAAAACAATACCTTTGACCAACCTTGTATCGGAAATACTGCCCATTCCAGATTTAGCCATTCGAATGTCTTCAGTGTTAACTATATAATTGCCGCCTTTTATCGAAGTAACTTGTTTTGAGGCGTTTACAATAATTCTAGCTAATTCATCACTATTGGTTTCTGCAGAAGTTCCGGTAAGTGAGGTTTTAGCAACTGAAATTAAGCCTTCAGTGTCTTCTATAGTAATTTCTTTCTCGACTTTTTCTAAGTGCTGCAAAGTGTGTTGCAAAGCATTTCTAAACCCATTAACCAGTATCAGTGGATGAAGGCCTTTTTCGAGTAATCGCCCTGCCTCTCTCATCAGTTCACTAGCAAATATCAGGCAACCCGTTACTCCATCTCCGAAGGCATTCTCTTGAGATTCTGCTAATAATACGAATGCTTTAGCTGCAGGATGTTTTACCAATAATTCTGAAACTATTTTGGCCCCATCGTTGGTTACAGAAGCTTCGCCGTTGGTTTTATAGAGCATTTTATCCAGTCCATTTGGACCAAAAGTGCCACTGATTAGATTGCCAAAGGCGACTGCAGCACCTACTAATTTCTGAGTAACTGCTACCCCACTAGTGATTGATGTTGTTGGTCTAACAATAGCTACTGGAGCGCGGCCTGAGCCATCATTTGGTTGAGCCATGAGGCTGGCTAATAATCGCCTGTTGAAGAAACCTTTCACAAGATTCACTTAGTTAATTTGTGAATTTTTCGTGATTCGTCATTACTCCAATGGTAAGCCATTTTGAGTAATTTCAGGTAGTGACCGAGGCCATCTTTTTCCATCTTGTTGTGTAATGCTTCGTTGTTGATGAAAATGTCTCCCCACAAATTAGCAGAAGTACCTTTGTGGCCCTTTGGCAAATCAAACACTTCCTTAGTGGTCGGGTCCAATAATGCTTTCCAAACTACGGCCGGATTTACTGCCATGGTAACTTCCACGATAACTTCGCTTTCTCTAAGCCCTGTTCCTGTTTGCCATGAATCCTTTCCAAGGTCTGCTAAGAATGGTAGACACAAGTCTTGAATTGACAGGCTTGTCATAGAGTCTGCATTTGTAAGTCCAGTATATGCTTCTCGCATTCTGCCTCTATCTGCTCCTCTTGAACTGGTCGTAGTTCTTAGTTTGTCGATCGAAGTTGGTACAAGGAATCTAATATCGGTATAGTACACTAGAGGGTTGTCGTCTTTTGCACCAAATATATGTGAGAATGGTGCTGAACCAGCTGATTCCCCAAGTATGTCCATTGGATAAATGGTCTTCAGTGCGCTGTTGGCAATTGATTGTACTATTCTCCTCATTAGACGCTCTGGTGCTTGCGAAATATCGTCGAAAGAATTCATGTATTCTTCCATATCGATAATATCGTAACCTCTAACTGCAAGAATAGAGTGAACGTTTGGTCCAATCATTTTCTCTCCATCGACGTCTGCTTGACTGATCCAGCGAGCGCCTTTGGCGACATCTGAAGCAGCGACTAGATCTGCATATGCCTTGAAACGTCGTGTTACGCGGTTCATGAAATCTGCTTGGTCTAATTTAGTGAAGACGGTTGCTTCATAGTTAGACTTCAAAGCATGGTCTGCGACTTGACTTGCGTTGACACAGGTCAGTAGGTTACCTTGGTCAGAAGCATACATTAGTAGTCTTCTTCTCTTGGAAGAACCGCCTAATGTTCCAACTTGTGGGTCTGTTAATATGTATCCAAGACATGCACAGACCTCGAATAAACGAGAGTACTTGTCTTCGTCGCTTGCTCTAGAAATCCATTCGTCGAGTCCTGGTTCAACACAGTGGAATTCAAGTGGGACCATTTCAGAACCTGCGCCAAACATTTGCCTAACAGTAGAAGAACTCATCATTCCCATTAGAGAATACATAGATGTTTTTCCAGTTGTCATGAAAACGTCTGTGATTCCTTCTTCACCGAAAGATGCTCTTCTGTCTGGAAGGTTTACCAAGAGGTTGAATGCTGTTGGAGTATCTCTGTTTCCATTGACTGCCGGCCAAATCCAAGTGTGTGGTCTTGTAACAAGGAAACCATTAGCGTCTTTTCCAAATCCAGCTGGAGAGTAACGTATCCATCCAAGTCTATTGTTGAATGAAACACCTCTGTGCATCAATGATGGGTAGAAACACTTGTCCAATGGGTCGGAATCTGGAACTACGCCTCTGTGACCTAATCCCCAAAGTATTGTTTCCCACTCAGCAAATTCGCCATCTTTCTTTCCGAGGAATATGTGATTATCACCTGGCATATCTCCGGTTAAGAATGAACCACCCATTCTGTCCTCATCACCTGTTGAACAGAAGAAGAATGATTGTGTTGTAAATAGTTGCTTAGGAGTCCACATATTGGCATTAATGATCGTCTTTTGTTTCAAGAAATCTGCAACTGTCAAAATTCTACGCTCGAATTTGAATCTCTCGGCTTCAATCCATGTTGAACCAAGATACAAGTTGGTGTTGAGTAATTTTGCCTTCGCCGGACCTATGTACCTTTGACGAGGGTCGGACTTTGCCATGTCTGTTTCGGGTAGTTCTTCCCAAGGACCTGTTCTTGGAAGATAATCTAAGAATGCTTCATGATTGAATTTATCGACTTGTGCGTTCGAGACGGCTTCTTCTACTTCGTCCATTAATCTGACATATGTCTCACTAGGATTCATTCTGTCTGTCTTCTTCATTTCTTTATTTGATACTGTTTTATGTTCCCACATTTAATTCACCTCAGAATTTTCGTGAAGAGAGAGAGCCGCCGGATTTCGGTTTAGTGGCTTTTTCTTCTACTTTTTCTTCTACTTTTGGTTCTTTTACTTCAACCGGTTCATCCACTGGTTCTTCCACTGGTTCTTCCACTGGTTCTTCCACTGGTTCTTCGATTTTCTCTTCAGTTGCTGTTTCAACTGGTTTGATTGTTTCTTCGGAAGGAGAGTCGTCGTCTCCAAGTTGCTTTCTAATAGCATTATCAGCAGCAATTGTTGCTGCGACTTCTGCCTTGGCAATTACGTCATCGGCATCAACTACACCAGTGACTCCAGCAGTAGCTTGCTTGATTATTATCGCCGCGGTAGCAGCCATAGACGCATCAACATAGGGTGCTGCGCGGTAAAAGTATTGAATCAAAAATCCTAGAGTTCCACACACTGCGCCAAGACCGATAATTAATCCATTGTTGATATTTTGTGTTCTATCTGGATTATTGAAAAGTTCATCGGCTGGAATTCCTGTTTCAGGGGGCCACCATGTAGCGCCGTATGCATTTGTGATTACTTCGATTGTTGCCCATACTGCAAAGACAATCATTAGTATTGATGCAAAATTCATCAAAGTCCTGTTTTCAAGTAAAAAGGCTACCAGCGCGTCGCCCTCTTTCTTTTGTTCTCCGCCCTGCCCATCATCAGTGCTCATAACCGCGGCTATTTGTCTTCATTATTAAAATCAAGCCCTTTTATTGATTACAATATGCCTTTTCGCTATCTTCGACCTTTTTTACTATTTCTTCCTCGACCTTTAGAGCCTCTTGGAGGGTTTTCCCATGCGCGACCCGCTTTGCTTCTTCTATCCTGTTTATCTCTCGCATAACGGTTTCTCGAGTTGTCCATACCTTCTGGCATCTCATCAAGTGATTTTACAGAAAGAGCGATACCTCCTAAGTCATCTTGTAGCTGACGAATATTCTCGCCACCCCTACCAACAAGGGTAGAAATCATGTTACTCGGCACATAGATATTAGCACTAGCATCGCTTAAAATCTGAATTTGGGATTCAACTCCAATCCATTCCCGTATTTTCTGAATTAGGGCTTCTTTTGCTAAAGATTTCATTGGAGATAGACCCCTAGAATTGCCTTCAACAGGGACCACGGCTATTTCTGAGCCAAAGGCGAACATTTCATGGGTTATTTTTCCACTCGGAAATTCCACAACTTCAATCACTGGCCTGGCTAATTCTTCCTGCATACCTGTAGGTGCTTTTACAGTCATTCGAAGTTCCAATACCTGCTGGATCGCGCCCGCCTCAACATGGAGAATTGTATCGAGAACTTGACTAACTAATCCAAGTTCGACTTTTCCAATCAAACGCTGAATTGCTTCGAGGGCTGAGTTGGCGTGAGTTACGCCAAGTAGGCCAACACCGGCTAACCTAACATCAGCAAATATCTCAAAGTCACGCGCTCTCCTAACTTCGTCGAAGATGACAAAATCTGGCCTCACTAAGAATATAATCTCAGCGGTTTTCTCCAAGTCCCCTTCCAATGGAGCATACTGGGTTATCCTATCTGCTAATTGTAAGTCCCTTGGGGACTCCATAGTTTTGACCATTGCTCCCAAATCATTGTCAAGGTATTCGGCTATTGCTTGAGCTAATGTTGTTTTTCCAGACCCGGGCCTTCCACAAATGAAAACACCTCTATGATGATTAGAGAGCCTCTCTATCAATCTTGGATCTAATTGATAGTCACTAATTTGTAGTTTTGCTACTGGCCTAACAATGGTAATTTCTCTAGCATCCGCAAATGGAGGCCAAGCACATGCAATACGTAAGTCGCCAAGTTGGACAACTTGACAGCCTTTACGATTAATCTCTAAAAAACAATCACTACGATGATTATTCGACTCTGCTAATTCAACTAACTCCTCTTGTAATGATTCAATTCTAAGGGTGTCCCAATTACCGTCATTTTGTTCCTCTACCTCTACCAATCGTAATTCACCGATTGTTCCTCTTTTGACCCTAGGGGGGCAATCTGCCTTTAGAAAAACAGTGTGGACGTCGTCCATCAATAAGTCCTCAATGAGAGAAGGTAGGTCGGGGTGGTCGCCGTGTTTAGCCATAACAAACAGGCATGGTTACAGCATACGGCCTTTGACACTTCGCCCTCAAAACGAACTTAAATGTAAATTCTCAAACAGTTGAAGGTTGTAGTGCATCAATTGTCCACCAAAAGGTTCCAATTGTACTGACCGATAATATGTAAGTTCCAACAAATGGTGAATCCCAAATCGAGAAGCAAAATTGTGAAAACAAGACTGTTACTACAATGAATGCGAATGCGTTAAGCAATCCTTTGCTATTTAGGCCAAGATATTCGAATGTTGTATCTTTAGTGGAAATTACCCAAATAAACCCGATTAGCCCGCACAATGCAATGGCGGTCCAGGCTGTCTGAATGGCGTCTCTTGTCGTAAATGCTACGATGAGTGTCGCTATTAGTGTCACTGAAAGAAGACGAATGGTTGCTTTCATCGAGAGTCCCATAGAATAATCGAATGGCTCTCGATTCTTGAATGCTCGCATAATTTTATTCAGTTTGGTTTAATCTCATCAAACTCTGCTCTGACACCATGACTTAGACAATAAATAGTGGATGCAATTATACGCGACACCCATTGATTTAATACCATCTATAAGGTGTCGTAAAATATGAAAACGGCTATTGCGACTTTTGGTTTCGGTCGACCAGAATATTTCGCTAGAATGCTGACTTCTTTGGGTGAATGTCCAGAAATTATGGACGGTACGCTTGACGTTTTTCATTACTTAGATGGCGGTGAAGGTAGTGAACAATCACAACTCCAATCATTAATCGAAGAAAGTGGTATTCCTTACCATTCAATTATCTCTAGACCTGAAAATTATGGTGTTGGTCGCCAATTAATCGGGGCACGTCGAGAAATTTTTGACCAGTTAGACTATGAACGCTTAGTTATGGTTGAAAATGATATTGAGTTGAATCCGACGTATTTTACCACCTTACTGAATCTATCTAACTGGTCTCAGCAGTTTTCAGACATTGGAACGGTTCAGGTATGGAATGTTGAGCAAGGTGGGGAAGAAGAGTTACGACCTTGGTTAAATCAAGTGGAATTGACCAATCGGCATTTCGTCACCTATTGCATAACCAAACAAGTATGGAATGCCATTAAATCTACATTATACGATTACGAGACCAAATATTTGTTGAAAAAGGCCTATGCAAATAGGCCACATTACCGTATACGGGCATTCATGAAGCGTGCATTACGGCGCCCAGCAACCACCCCTCAAGGAAAGAAACTATCTCCGCCATTAGAAGCGATAAGTCATCCATTTCCAAAAATTTCTTGGCGAAAAGCACCCACAAGTCAAGACGCTATCACCTCTCTAGCATTACATCAAGTAGGATTGCTTAGACTGACAACAAGAGTTCCACATGCATTTTATTTTGGGGAATTAGGAGTTCATTGTACTCCTGAAGTTTATGCTGAAATGGGCTTCAATGAACAGGGTCACTGGCAATGGGAAAAAGAAGACGTCCCAGAATCATTTGAAGTGCGATATAAAGATGAAAATGGTCGCTGGTTAAACTCGATATATCGGTAAACATATCTCATTATTAATGACAAATACAAACTGACCAAAGGGCAACCCTATCAAACCGACACTATGCAGATTGTAACAGCATGGGGGTGAAGGTCGGCATAATTGGTTGTGGTCGCTGGGGCACAGTCCATCTAAATACTCTAAACAGCCTCAAAAAATTAGGTACTGTTTCTGAGATACATGCCTGTGACTTAATCCCTTCAAAAGAAGCTGATTTAACGGGTTTGATCGATTCTTTTTGCGCTAATTGGCAAACCATGGTTGAGACTGTGGAACTTGATATAATTGCTATAGTTACGCCTGTTGAAACTCACTGTGAGTTAGCATTACAGGTAATTGATTCTTGTAAAGTATTATTCATTGAAAAGCCCATTGGATTGACTCAATTAGAGGCATCTGCGATAATTTCAAAAGTTGAGGAAAAAGGTGGTAACCTATTAGTTGGGCACATTCTTAGATTTCATGATTTAATTAATCAAGCGAATAGCCTAATTTCAAAAGGGGCAATAGGGGAATTACAAAGAGTTGATTTTTCTAGAATAACAACTAGAGCCCCGCCAAAAAACCCTAATGTTTTTGATGCCTTGGCAATACACGGGATAGACACTGCATGCTATTGTTTTGGTGAAATTGAACCGGTAGAAGCATCGGTTGATAATCTATCATTTAACAATAAGAATCAACCTATACACGCTAGAATTTCACTGGAATTTCCCGGTGCCAAAGAAGCCTCTATTGATGTGGGGTGGAATGGCAATTTTGAAGCACGTGAAATTGTTTTTTCAGGTTCAGATGGTAAAATGATTATTGAAATGAAAAATTCCAATTCTATCAAATTGCTAACCAAAGAACATGATAAATCAATTGTGATAGAGAATACACAACCACCCCTGAAAAGAGAATGGGAATATGTAATCGAGATATTGAATGGCAAAAACTCTTCACCAATTTACCCATCACCTTCATCAATTTTCCAATGCATGAAATGGCTTGAAGAGATTAAAGATAAAATGAGTATCATGTCTGTGGATAACTAATAAATTGGACTTACCAATAATCCTTTTATTGCTAATCTTGTAAAAAATAGACTCTGTGTCAGAGCCTTAAACGATAATTGCGTCTTGACTGGTTGCCGTTCTTAGGGTTCTATTTGTGAATAGAACGGGAAATTATTTCGATTATTTCTTGACACTCAGAATTATCAAGTGTGACTGGTAATCTAATATCGCATAAACCAATTAAGTGTGGAGAAATAGCAGTCATAGGCGAAATATATTCCCAGTGATTAGAATTACTAGTGAAGCCAATTGGTTCAATTGAACCGAACCATTTTATTTTTAGGCCAAAATCAGTGGCTTTCTTGATTATTTTTGGAATCCTTTCCACCTCATCAATATGAAACTGTATAGATGTTGGGGCCGTTAACACAGCTGCGTCTGTTTCTATGGTTGTGACACCTTCGATCTGTCTTAAACCAGAATTGATAATAGAATAAATCTCCCTCCACCTAGAATTTCTAATTTCTAATTTATCTAATTGGGGGCCTAGAACTGAGGCGCATAATTCGTTCATTCGTAATGAATAGTTCGGGATTTTACTTCTATATTTCAAGAAATAATCATCGCTTGGTCGTGATTCATGTTGAGAATATAACATGTATGAACCTGAGTAAAGAATCGCTTTTGCTGCAATATCAGGGTCATCGGTGACTAAAATTCCGCCTTCGCCGGAATTAACTTGTTTGTAGGTTTGAAAAGAAAAACAACCGACTTTCCCAAAACTACCAACCATTTTGTTACCATATTTAGCCCCCATGGCGTGGGCGCAATCCTCAATTAAAATTACATCTAATTTATCGCATATTCTAACAATTTCTTGAAGGCTACTTATGTGACCTCTCATGTGAGAAAGAACAAGTGCTTTAGCGCCACAGTATTGCAGTTTCTCTTCGAGTTCACTAGTGCTCAGTGTTAGATTTTTATCAACTTCAAATAAAGCAATTTCAGCTCCCGAATTCTCCAATGCGCCTGGCACGGGGGCGAGTGTGAAAACATTGAGTGCGACTACTTCATTTGCCATAATTCCTGCTGCTTTTAGAGCAATATATATCGCTGAACCACCCGAATTTACTGCTACTGCGTATTTACATCCGATTATTTCGGCGAATTTTACTTCTAGCCTATTAACAAAATCTGCTTCAATACTATTTTCTCCATATCGGAATAATTTGCCGGTTTTTAATACTTCGAGTGCGTTTGAAATTGATTCCTCTGGGAGTGGTGGAACCTCAGTCGACTTACTGATAAAGTCGGACTTGTCGCTCATGGTTCAAGCAATAGCAACGCCTTTAAAGCACCACCCCTAGATTGTTAACGGGTTATATGTGGCGCCGAAACAGAAATATTGTGTTGCCATGGCATCTGAACTTAGTGGATGACCCGCAATCTCTTTCAGAACATCTTGTATACCGTATGCACAACGATAGAAACCCACTGCTAATCACGCTGGAGGATAAATACAAATCTAGAGAATATGTTAGTGAAAATAGTAGTTGTAAGTTAAGTGAATTATACCATTTCCTCGAAGACCCTAAGGTCAAAATTCCTTGGGAAGAGTTACCAGAAAGATGTGTGATGAAATCTAATCATTGGTCGGGCGACTCTGTCTTTGTATTCGATAATTCTGAAAAGCCAATAGCAAACGTTCGCCGTGAATACAAGTTTAAACCTTTCAAACAACATGGCTACCATGTTATCAGAAATAAGAGAAACCAATATGGGAGATACTGGCCGAATTGGCGTATTCAAGGGAAATTCAATAGATTGATGAAAAAAGACTTTCCAATAAAACTAGAATGGGGAGCTTACAACATAAATCCAAGAGGTATAATGGTTGAAGAATTATTGCTTGGTAATGATGGTGGAACTGCAACGGATTTGAAATTTCATTGCTTTGGTGGGGAAGTTGGGTATATTCAATACGAACCTGGGAGATTTGATGATATTAAACAAAATATTCACTTGCCAAGTGGAGAATTAATCGACACTTTTGGAGACCAAACGAAATGGTTGAATGACGAGAATGTAAGTAATATTCGTGAACACTTTGGTGATCAATTGATAGATGAATGTATATCTTATGCTGAAGATTTGTCAAAAGAGATGGATTATACTCGTATTGATTTGTTTATGACAGAAAATGGTATTCGTTTTGGTGAATTTACCAACTATCCACGTTCTGGTCAACCTCAGGCCCCGAAATGGGAAGAAATCGGTGGCCGGCTTTGGAAAGAGGCCCGAGAAATGATGAAGAAATAAATTCAATTTTCCTCTGGTTCTGCTCCACCATCTGTAGATGTTGATGAACCGTTTGAGTCGCCTTTGTCACTGGAATCTGTTTCTGAATCTGAAACCGCTACATCGTCGTAATAGTAGTAATTGTAAGGAGATTGATAGTCTAGTTGGACGCTAGCTGATTGTTCCATAGAAGTTAGATTGGTGGCAGTTACACCGCCAGAAGAAATCGCATACACATAATCTCCCATAAAGATCGAGCGACGAATGTTGAAATCGTTCCACCAGTAATTATTTTCTTCACTTTGATAGAATGAAGAGTGATTTACCTCACCGTGAACTGTCATATTTGTTCCATCTTGAGGGATGTTGACAAGTATCAACTTGGAAACATAGTCATAGTTCCAATGATAGTCTCCTGAAGAATCGTACCATGAAAGATGTCGATATGTCGATAACGGGATTGCAAGCATATCTTTTGGAGCCCAATATTGGAATGCTTTGTGTTCATATGAGGCTTCAGAGTATGACCAAACCCACTGGTCGCTATCATCGTTTATCGGTGAAAGAGAAAGTACATTCGAGAGTGCAGGGGTTGTCGGGTCGGATATATTGAACATCGAAAGTTGAGTTGAAGACCAATCTAAACCTAATCCGTCTTCTCCGGCAGGGCCCATTCCAATTGTTAGTAAAGCGTCTTTAGAAAGTGGGTGGATATATGTTGATACACCAGGCACTTCTAATTCTCCAAGTATTACTGGGTTGCTTTGGTTTGATAGGTCTATTACCCAAAGCGGGTCTATTTGTCTGAAGGTTACTAAGTAAGCTCTATCGCCGTCAAATCTGGCACTCCAGATTCTTTCTTCTGGAGCAATGTCTCCTACTTTTCCTATTTGCTCCAAGGATTGTTTACCGTTGGTCAAATTCATTTGAAGAGTCATTGTGACTATACTAGAGGTCATTGGTTCGGGATCTTCCATCCACCATCTAGCCCATTGACCTTCGGTTGTTGCTACTCTAATTACGCCTTGATATTCTGATAACGAAAACTGATTGAGAATTGTTCCTGCAACTCTTCCCGAGCCGGTGTAAACTGTTTCTTCGGAGTTGGAAATGTCGAATGTATGGATATTTGTAGCCTCTTGGCTTCCTTGATTATTACCCCAATACCACCACCAATCCCATGCATTTTCTGTAAGGATTAATTGGTCTTGTGAAGCATAAACCATTGGATAGTTACCAACGATATGGTCGGCATCAAAGTCAAATTTTCCAACGCTCAAATCAAACGTGAAAATACTATTGAATCCGCGATTCAATCCATCGTCAGGTGCTACGAAATCATTACAATCGCCGTCGGATAATCCATGAATAATAACTGCGCCATTGATTCTTTCATAGACTCTTGGGATAATGTCTCCAATAGTGATTTC
>Ga0206682_10000050_pt1 | contig 107138 bp, 84 predicted proteins | sample M240m12015metaG_FD_155444 | JGI IMG/M metagenome (GOLD analysis project Ga0206682, IMG submission 155444) | Ammonia-oxidizing marine archaeal communities from Monterey Bay, California, United States - M2 40m 12015 | ecosystem: Environmental > Aquatic > Marine > Intertidal zone | place: USA... | reverse complement strand
CGTCATATACCCAGAAGTTAAATTCTGTAGTACCGTCCATAATTAATGGAGCGCCAACTGCTTTAGTTCCGTTTGTATTGACATGATAAAAAGCACCGTTAGTTGGCGCCATGTGTGATGTAATTTTATCTGTTCCCATATCTAATGTTAACAGGACGTTAGTTGTTCTACCATATGGAAAAAATACAACTTCGTTTAGTTCTTTTACATACACACTATGAATAGAAGCAAACTTTTCTTCTGTTTCATGTACTGTAAATGTATTAGCAACTGTATCAAACACAATAATCATTCCACTCATAATTGGTGGATAAACAATTTTAGTACCAACTGTAATTGGTCTACCAAAGTTAAAGTGTCCACAGAACGTTTTAGGAGTTTCTGAGCCGTGTACTGTTACACCTTTTTCTTCGATCATAGTAACTTCATTAGTTGTTAAATCTATTGCCGCTACTCTAATTGTGCTATCTACTTTATCTTTTTGTGTACGCATTACGTATGCTGTATTACCTACAACTGCAATGCCACGGTATCTGTCACCGTTTTCACTTTTATCAAAGAAGTCTACAAACGTAGTCTTATCAGCATTTACTCTAAGTAAGCCTGCTCTCGCTCCTGCATCTTTGTTAAAATCTCTTGATTCTTCGCCTTCGTGGCGTACTTTTCCGTTAGTGATCACTGACAAAAACTCGCCATTTCCTAAGTGGTATGGCTCGTCTAATACCTGTGTAAAATATGTGTTGCTCATTATTATCTCCTGTTACTGTTATTTATCTGCTATATTGCAGTTTATTGATAAAAGCGATTGCATAAATGAATCGTCAACTCTGGATAACAAATGTACTCGATCTGTGTTTCCTGGGTTCTCTGTACCATGGGGTACAAGGGTGTTAATTATGTAACCTTTGCCCAATTCCATATGATATTTGCGTTCTCTATTTTCACCAAAAGTGAAAACTGCATCAGTATTAGTATGAAATGGAACGTGTAGTTTTCTAGTTTTTCCGTCAGTATGTGTATTAACTTTTAGCCCTGACGGGTGTAGTGCTATCAGTATTTGTCTTAGGGCTTGTAAAGATAAAGTTTCTATCATTTTATTTAGAATACCAAACTTATAAACTTGCATTGGTACGCAATCGTAATAGAACTTTTCTTCATCAAGGTCTTGTAATTCTGGGTACTTAGAAACATTAGCTTGTGTTTTACTTGGACACGGAATATCTCTTTCTACAGGCCAACTAACACTCCAACCACCTACGTTTCCTACATAGTTTCCTACAGCATTTTCTTTTTGAAATCTTTCGTATATATCAGGACGTAGGTATTCTTTAGAATTAAAATTAAAACAAAGATGTTGTAAACGTGATCGTAGTTCTTTATGATAAGATTCTAAGTCATCTTTGTCAATGCTAAAATCTAATTCAATCATATCCCATTCGAGACTATCAAACAATGTATCAACGTCTGTTATATCTTTAGGTTTTAATAATCTCATATGTAATGTTCCGCAGGCACTTTAAAAAATAAATGTACTCTATCAGTTTTTCCGTTATTAATAGTTCCGTGTGGGCGTGTAGTATTTATTAGATATGCTTTTCCTACAGTTAGCGAATATGTTTTATCACCAAATACAAATTTTGCATCTGGGTTAGATAATATAGGAATATGTATTTTGAGATATCTGTCAGTATCAGTATGTTGTGCTATTTCAGTTCCCGGTGGATGTCCACTAATACTAAACTGTCTTGCTTGTGGAAACTGTTTTCTAAGTTTATTAATTACGCCATGTACTAATACAGTATCTCTATAATTGTCGCTACGTTCTTTATGTACGTTCCAAGGTGGACATGGTATTGTTAAGTCGTCTAAATTACTTTGTATACCCCAACCATATACTCCATCAGTTTTATGTTTTTCACTATCAACAGTATCAGCTACATTAGTAAACTTTAAGTGTGCATAGTTTTTTTCTAAGCCTATAAGATAACTTCTAACATCACTATAGTCTATTTTGGCTGATATTTCTTTTACATCAAAGTTCATCTAGTGTGTCCCTTATAATTGTATACGCATACTTTCCGTCGTGCTTGATTCTCGTATTATTTACATAATCTGCAACGGCTTTACTACGTGATTCGCCTTTCATACAATGTATATGAATTGTTCCGCAGGCGTCTTTAAGGAAATTTGAAATATGTTGAATTTGTGTTAGTGTTGGTGCAACGGCTGTGTAATAGTCTTTAATATCTTCGCCCCAATTTGTACTGTCTTTTGAAACGTCATCAAAACATAAATTTAATACATTAGGGTGAAACTGTTCAAAGTATGGCTCTGAGTTAGGACCGCCTGTTGAATCAATACAAATATAATAGTCGTTGGTATCTTCAACTGTTGTATCTGTAATATTTTCTTTTTGCATTTTAGATACAAAGTCTTTCTTACTATAACTTACGGCAATCATCTGTCCAAACCTTTCCGTATAAATGTATTCTATTTGTACTACCTTTGTTTTCCACACTATGCGGAATAGTTGTATTAACAAGATATGCCCAACCTGGTTCCATGTGATATGTTTCGCCACCTATAATCCAATTACTATCTTCATTAGTGTGTATAGGAATGTGTACACGAAGTTTATCTGGACTGTCTTGGTGTGTAATTAGTTTAGTGCCTGGAGTATGAATAGTTACTAACCACTTCTTACTACGCATTGGCAAATTATTTACAACGTCTAGTGCATAACCTTTAAAGCATTCTCTTGGGTTAAGTTCATCATTGTCGTTGTCTCGATACTCTGGCTTTGCACAACCTTGTTCAAATGGCTTAGGTCCTGGTTCGTTACTGTTCCAACATAGTGTATAGTATGCAGTATCGTCCATTAGACGATGTCCTGTCTTTGCTTCAGGATCACTAATAGGAAACTGCCATACGTGTTGCTGTTCTCCTATAACAAACTTCCAATCACTATAATCTCTTTCTAAGTCAGCGTACCAACTTTGCATTGAGTATGGATTAACCTTGCATAACTTTTTAACTGCCCAACCTAAGTCTGCTTGGTCGTGCTTTTCTATATAACGCTTCATTTCCATTAGGCGTACCTCGGGTGTGTTAACTGTACGTTGTCACGCACTCGTGAATTCATATCAACTGCAATATAATCATGTCCATATAGTACAAGGTCGTTTGGTATTTGTGCTTCAAACTTTAACCATTGCTGTTCTAACTCTTCTGGCTCTACATTCCAATGTAACATTTCACTTGACCATATGTTAGTAGTCCACATTACCTTAGTACCATGTACACTATTAATAACATCAAACAGTTTAGTATTATCATATATAAGATCTACTACATGAAACTCATGTTTAAGGTCTCTGTACCTACTCCATAGTCTTTGAAATGCTAATGAGCCTCCAAAGTCTTTTAGTTCTTGCTCCCAAAACTTTTTATAGTTTCCTCTGTACGTAGAACTAAAGTTATAATCTAAATCATTTTCTATTAACCACTTGTCTAAATCGTAACCGTCCCAAGTTTCTAATAAATGTTTCTTATAATTTAAACTTGCTTCGCACCAATCAAAGTAATGTACTGTAGTACCTTCATGAAAGCCGTTTGCATTTAATATTGCAAGTGGTTTAAATCCTGCGGCCGCACTAAACAAATGATCGATTAGTTTTCCGCCTGTCCTTACTCCTTCACTACTTAAAGTTTCTGTGTTAAACGCATATACTCTATTCTTTTCTATCTCTTCTTGGTATGCTTGTTTTCTAATCCAGGCTTTTTGACTTTGATTAGTTAATTCATCTACTATAGGGCTTTGTTTGTTGTACCATACTGCACCTAACTTATCTGAATCACTATAAGGATATAAAAATACTTTGCAGGCTCGCATGTCGTTGTCTAAATTATCAATCTGTATGTTTTTACGCATAGCAATATCAATCCAATTAGAACCATCGCTAGTTGTAGCATACTTACTTGTACCTTGCATGTTTTTAATCCACTTAGGTGTGTAATTACTATGAATAGTATCTTCACTTAGACAATAATTTTGCAACTCCGGTTTTCTGTCCCAGAAAACACCCATCTCATCAAATGCTGGCTTTCCTAGTTCAACCCATTTGCTTAAATTTACAAACAAGTATTGTCTATGTAACCCAGGGTATGCACCTTTAGTAAGATAATGTTGATTCTTTTTGTCCATGATGTGACCAACTACAAAAAACTGCGGATTGTTTTCAGCATATTCCACACTTTGTTGCACTAAACTTGGTCCTCTAAACAATAACAGTCCTTGACATGCTACCATTGCAAACTCTTTGTCTTTTGCTAGTGCTTCTTCAAGAATTGTTTCAACACGTTTATGAAATCCTACGTAATTACACATGCCCATCTTTAACATGCGATTGATATAAAAGTATGTCATATCAAAAGAACGTTTTTGTACTGTAGCATTTGGTATGTCGCGACTAATATCAAGAATACCTACACCAACACGGTTGTCAAGGTTGAGATTCTCGTAGTATCTATCAGCTGTGATGCTATTCCAGTCTTTCATGTTACCCCTGATTAGTATAATAGCTTTGTCTTAGTACATAAAAGAAATCTCTAATACGTCTGCCTAGTTCATAATGTATAATCATATGTATACGAGGCGTATCACTATCGTTATATACTGCATGTACGTTTGATATGTCCATAAGGAACGCACTACCTTGGTCTTCAAACGGAACTATACCGTGGTCTTTAAAAATAAAGTTACAATTTTCTGGATTGTTTAGACTAATATTACAAACACTCAAACGCTTTTCTTCATCTGACCTATCTTGGTGTGGAAGAATGTATCCACCTGGTTCAAGTAACATAAATCTTACACGATTTAAAAACTCTGCAGGCCACACATCTGTTAAAAACTTTTTAGTAACAGGACATTCGTCTGCTACCCAAGTCCAATCTAGCTGTTTAATTGATTCTTGTCTATCACCGTAAGTGTTTAAACTTTGAGTATCTTCATTTAGTCCGTGTAGTGTTAGACTTTTCCAACCTTTGCCATATGTAGTTTCTCTGTGTAAATGAAACTTGTCTGCAAGTGCTTCAGCTTCTTTGTGCATTTCTTTCCAAGGCTGGTTATCTAATGCACTTAGCCTAAAACAAGGCCAGCCACTTTCCATTATAACCCATTTAGGGTCAAATTGCTCTGGATACTTTACAGTAACAATGTCTTTTCTACGTTTTATGTGTTCTATATCTGCTGTCATAACTCTACTATGTCATTAAACTATCTGTTAAATATACTTATGCCTTACCTAACTGCTGATACACTAGATGCGATTGTCGTTGATTTCACAAGTCATTGTAATTCTATGTGCGGAAATTGTAGTAGAAATTTAGGTGGTGTTAAGGTAAATCCTTCAATGCCATTAAGCCACATGACTATGGAAACATGGAAAAATATCATAGATAATGCTACTACTAATGAAATAATATTTAATGGTAATTATGGTGATGCATTAATGAATCCTATTTTGGTTGAAGCACTTGAATATGCCGCTTCAGAAGATATACAAATTATGATTCATACTAATGGTGGTGTAGGTATGCCAGAACAATATGTTGCACTAGCAAACGTATTAAAGAAATTTAAGCAACCTAGTGGCGTTACTTGGAGTATAGACGGATTAGAAGATACTAATCATTTGTACAGACGAGGAGTTATATGGGAACGCATTATGAATAACGCTAAAGCGTTTATACAAGCCGGTGGTAAAGCACGTTGGCGTATGCTAGTGTTTGAACATAATGCACATCAGTTAGAAGAAGTAGAACAGTTAAGCAAAGACATGGGCTTTTTAAAATTTGACATTAATGGTGGTTATACTTTTACTGCTCTTAATAGTATAGTTGACGGTGCTATTGAAAAATTTAAAGCAAATAAAAAAGACGAAGCTCGTGTAGTTAAATATGATAGTAAACATCTTGACCAAGTTGAAAGATTAGAAAAAATTAAAGACTTTAGCGAAACTACTATAAAATGCAAATGGCAAAACAAAAGAAAAATACAAATTAACCATATAGGTGAAGTATTACCTTGTTGTTACTTACTAAGTGACCGTTGGCCTAAAGACATTAATAGTCCGTATGCTAAACAACAAAATGATATTGTATGGCCAAATGTAAACGATAGATCATTAACAGATATAATTGAAGGTGAAGAATTATTAATGCCAAGTAAAAACAGATTTAAAATATGTGAGGTAACCTGCGGTGAGATGTAAATACTTAGACAATCAAGTTTGTGTACGATCAGATGGACAATATCGTCTATGTTGTGTTAGCCTTGAACAAACTAATAAAGAAAATATTAAAACACATACCCCACAAGAATGGCATGACAGTGACTTTCATAAAAAGACTGTTAAGGAGATGGAAGAAGGTAAATGGCCAGATGCTTGTACACGTTGTGAACAACAAGAACTACAAGGTATTGACAGTATGCGTACTAGAGTAAAACCAGACGGTACTAGATACGTTAGAAACTTTTATGGTCCTGGACTAAGTCATCTTGATATTAGATTTGGTAATAGTTGTAATCTTAAATGTGTTAGCTGTTGGGAAATGAGCAGTAGTAGTATTGCCGAAGAAGCTATCGAAATGAAGAAGGCCGGTATTGTTCCATTACACGGAGTGCTTGAAGTTCCAAACTTTAATTGGGCATCAGAAGAAACAATGAAAAAGTTTGATGACTTGCCTATTAGAGAAGTTTATCTAACAGGTGGCGAACCTATGATGGTTAGACACTTAGATAAGTTTTTAGAAAGACTTGATCCAAGTGTAGTAGTTAGATTTAATACTAACGGAACGTTATGGAACCCTAGAATTGAGAAACTACTAAAGAGATTTAAATTAGTAGTTATGAGTCTTAGCTTAGATGCCGCAAGTGATAAAATTAATTACATTAGAAGCGGAAGTAAATGGGACGAAATAGAAGTTAATGCACAAAAGTATGCAGAGTTTTGTAAAGTTGACGTAACTCCAACACTTAGTATTCTTAATGCGTTATACTATGACGAGCTTAAAGAATATGCTACTAAGAATAATTTTAAAATTTACGATAACTTATTAATTCTTCCAGAGTGGTTACATGTTAAAAATGCTCCTGATAGTTTAAAGGAACAGTTTAAAGGAATACATCCAGATGTTGACGGATGGGCAGATCATCCCAGTGATCCTAAAATTATTGAACACTTCATAAGACAAATAACAAAGCAAGATAATTGGCGTAAGATGTACATTAAAGATTACTTGCCAGAGGTGGCAAAGGCTTATGAAATTAATTAAAGAAAATACCGAATGGGGTAGAAAAGTATTTGAGCTTGAAGACAGGTTCCGTAAAGAATGGACTGTGATTGATCGAGAAAGACTTGAAGAACATATTATTATACTTGATGAAGTTATGGAAGGCTGGGTAATTGATTGGGGCGTTGATGACGAAAAGATGTTTATTGAATATCACAAAGTTCCTGGTACACCGGCAAGTGAGTTTGCTCACACACCACAGTTTATAAAAAAGATTTACGACTTTTGTAAGTTTACTATCAATGAAACTAGTCCGTATGCACACTACGACTGGGTACTAAGTAATATTATGATTGACGGTGATAAAATGTATATGGTAGATTGGGATAACGTTGGGTTATACAACGAAGAACAAATCATGACTAAACTACATTCTGATTTAACAAGTGCATTTGGAGATAAATTTGACCCCGCAAGCCTTTAGTTACGCTACACTAGGTAGTAATGGAATGATCTACATTCCACCATTTGGATTAAACGAAAGCATTGACTATATGCTTAAAATGGATCCAACTACATATGATATTACAAAAATTAAACTTGATGTTGACGAGTCTACAGAAAAGTGGCAGAATGGTATTGTTTACCGTAACTTAATTTACTTCTTACCATATAACGAAAGTAAGATCCTAGTTGTTGATACAGAAACAGATGCTATAGAATACATTGAAGTATCTCCTAAAGGCAAAGGCAAATACATACAAGGACATATACACGGTAATGAAATTGTAGCATTACCTTACGGAGAACATGAACCGTTTAGTTGGGCTATGCATCTTAATCTAAATGACCATACACTAACGCATGTGCATATAGAAGTACCAATTGAAGATTGTAAAAAATGGCATACTACACAAATGATAGATGGAATTATTTACGGAGTACCTCGCGGTGAAGCACCTGATCCTCCTATGTTCCATCATAGAATTCATTACGATTGTAACACTATGAAATACGAAATTATTGATATGCGTAACCATTGGTTAGACGTAGCTGATATACAATACACTAATAAAAAATTTACTACGTTAGCAAAAGTAGGACGTAAATTATATGCTCCGCCATACAGCGAAAACCCAGAGTTTGATACTTTATTACGTTTTGACGGAACACGTTGGTTTAGTGAAAACACAGGATTAAAAGAAACAAGCAGAATGTATTATTCACATACTGTTGCACGTAATGGGAAGATTTATTTTCCACCTGCAGGACATGATGAAGACTGGAGTGAAATGCTTATCATTGACAGCAACATTGATGCATGGTACACACAAGATTTGCATATAGGAAAAGAAAGTAAAAAATACTTTGCTGGTGTAGAAAACAGCCAAGGAAAATTATATTACATTCCTCGAGGTGGTTGTGTATGCGAACCTATAGAAACTTGGAAGAGTCAAGGAGACCTTGCAGAAATATTAGTAGTTGACACTAAAGACGATTCGTACTATACTATAGATGTAGGAGATTATTTTAAAGACTCAACTACAATAGAAAAGTATAACAACTGTTTAATACATGAAGATGTAATTTTTGCATTTCCATATGGAGAAAGTGCATCATTTCAAACTGTATTAGTTTTTGATACAGTAAAAGAACAAGTAGTACATACTGTGGATCTAAATAATGTATAAAGCATTTCAAGACTTTTACAAAGAACAATCTATTAAGCATATGCTTCTAGTTGAGCATAACAATGAATTACTGAGCCCTCCGTTTGCTACAGAAAAATGTAAAGACTACAGTAAAGTATTTTACAAAGGTGATTATATTAATTTAGATTTGCTACCAGCAACTAGCAAGACTAATGCTGTTGCACAAATTAAAGATAGCAGTTGGTTTCTTCCATATGGTATTTGGGACGAATTCAATACTGTTGTAGAACTACGTGGCACAACACCTTACTATCATACATTACCATTCAAAGGTAAAGGACAATTTTATAGTGTAGCAACAAACGGAAAGACTGCATTTAGTTTTCCATTAGGATATGAAGATACAAACTTTGGATTGTACATTGACGGAATAATTAAAACACATGAGTTGCCTATTAAAGGTAAAAAGTTACATATGGGAACTGTGTACTGCAACGGACGATATTGGAGTATGCCTAGAGGCGATGAACCTGGTTACAATACGCTTTTAAGTTTTGATGGTGAACAATATCAAAGTTATGAATTAGATGTTGATCCTAATATTACTAGAAAGTACACAGACATTATTGTTAAAGGTAATACATTATACAGTTTACCGTTTGGAGAAACTAAAGGACTTAACACTATTGTAGAGTTTGATACAGAAACAAATACTGCTACGTATCATACTATCGACGGAGTAGACTTTGCTAAAAAATATAACTGCGGTGTATTACTAGGTGATAAAATTGTTGCTGTACCTTACGGTGATGAACATGCTAATGATAGTAACTGGGGATTAGTATTTGATACAGTTACAAAAGAAACTACACAGTTTGATATCAAATTAGACTTTGGTGGCAAATATAGATTTAGATGTGGTATTGAATACAAAGGCAATGCGTACTTCTTTCCAAGCGGAACACCTAGTTGTCCTGTTATAGTAATTGACGATCAAGGGTATATTGTTAAAGACGAAACTTTCAAAGGTTTAATTTTTGGTAGACCTATTATACACAAAGACTACATAAATGTATTAGGATACCACATCGAAACACAGGAACATTTTATCTTTGTTTTTGGTGATAATTTGAAGGTAAAAGAGGTAACCAAAATATGAAATGTTTTGCTCCTTGGCATAGTATTACAGTACGCTTTAATGGTGATATTGTACCCTGCTGTGTGTATAAAGAACGCTATGGTAACGTGCTTAAAACACCTTTAAACACCGTCTTAGACAGCGTTACAGCGTCATACACAAAGGATAGCTTCCGTAATGGAGTGTTACCGCCAGCTTGTCAACAATGCACGTTAAAAGAAGAATCTGCAGGTCATAGCAGACGTTTATTCTTCCGTGATACACTCAATCCAATGTTGGAAAATACCAATTACGACTACTCAAAAAACTTCACAGATATCTACTTTTTGGAGTTTAATATGAGTAATATTTGTAATTTGAAATGTCGTATGTGTAGTGGACTTGCTTCTAGTGCCTGGGTTAAAGATGATATCAAATTACATAATTTGGACAGCAATTATCAACGCCCTGTTAACAGTCCAGAGTTTGGTTACACAAATAAAAGCGAACAAATTATAGAACGGTTGTTTGAAGATCCTACTCCATTTATGAACTTACAATATCTAAGCATACTAGGTGGGGAACCTTACATGGAACCTGCTAACAAAATAATATTACAAAAGTTTATTGATCTTGGTATCGCTAAAAACATTACACTTGACTGGACTACTAATGGTACTATTGTAGATGAGGAAGTACATGAACTTGCAAAACAGTTTGGTCAAACTAAATGGAATATAAGTGTTGAAGGTACTGAAGGACTATACGAATATATTAGAGGTGGTAAAAACTTTACGTTTGCAGAACTAAATGAAAATTTAAAACAGTTTAATTTTGCAACTAGAGTAATTATTACTACAACTGTTATGGCATATAACATTGCACACTTAGATAAACTGTATTGGTGGTTTGAAGAAAATAAACAAGACAACTGGGAAATATATTTTACAAATGTTGTAGTAACACCGCCTTACTTAAATCCGCAAGTTTTACCTAACAGCGTATTAGACAAAATTGATTTTAGATTTCCTAATATAAAGTACACTAGCAAAGACGATAGTAAACTGCTAGACACGTTTGTTAAGTATACAAAAGATTTAGATAAAATTAGAAACGAAAACGTATTAGACTATTGTCCAGAACTTAGTTTTTTATTTAAGTAAGCCTCTTCGAATCCCTCTTCCCGTGCATATAAAGGAGCACCATCACTTCCTGCTCTCCACAGCCTTTTAAAATAACTGTCAGCTGATTGTAATGCTGTTTCATCGCTACAATCAATATGTCCTTTAACCATCCAAAACAGTCGGTATGCTTCTTTCAGTTCTGCTTCGTCCATTGCCACGGTCCTTCCGTATGTATATATCACTCAAACATCCGCATACTGTTTTTCCGCATGTAATAGGCTCAGTTGGTAATCTATATCGTTCCATATTTCCTATTGGGCCACCAAATTGACAATCTGCTCTATATAGGTTACCCCACATATCTACGTTTACTCCGTCAATGCCTGCCCAACACTTCCAACCAGCAAAGTTATTCATTCCTGATATAATTAAATCGTTTGCTGTAATAGGTTGTTCGTCAAGTTTAAGATCGCCACGATGTAGTTTATCATCGTTAACTTCTCTAGCAAATGGCCACTGGCCAATTATTTGTTTTTGTTCGTTACTATAAGGAGATACAGTATTAGTAATATGCTCTCCGTCTGTTTTATCTAAAATAACTTTAGGATATATTGACATCCTATCTGTTCTATCATATAGGTATTGTGCTATTTTATACTGTTCGTCAAATGCTTCTTTGCCTGGTGGCAACATTAAATTAACAATAATTTCACAAGTTGTTGCATTTGCAATTTCTACAAAGTGTGATGCACTTGAATATTCTGGGTGGTAACTTATAAGCATACCATCAGTATATGGATCTATCTTTTTAAAGTATTCAACTGATTGACTTCCGTTTGTAACAAAACTAAATGTGTGTCCTTGTTCTTTAACAAGTTTTGCAAGATCAATAAAGTGTTTCCAATACGTAGGCTCTCCGCCACTAAGTCTATAACAAATTTCTTTAGCAGGTACTTTAAAATTCTCAACAAAGTTTTTAACAGTTTCCCATTTAGGTTGTCCTGTTGTTCCATTGTGCAAATGGTCTGGACAATAAGAACACCGATAGTTACACTTATTGCTTAAGGTCCAACTAACTAAGAACCAATCTTCTTTTGCTTTATCTTGATAGTCTAGTTTCATTCGCTCATGCTATTCTTAATAATTAAATCGTGTGTACGTTGATTTAGTTTAACTGTAAGGATTAATGAATGTAGTCCGTTAGTATAACTAAACACACTATGCTCTTTTTGGAAGTTAATAAAATGTACATATTCTGGATCAGGATAAATTAGTTTCTTATCTAGTATATGTGCATAGTTCTCAGGTTGGCATTTACCAAACGTAACTAGTAATCTAAAGTACTCCGGACCTACTCCTGGAAAATCTCTATGTGGTGGAAAGAATCCTCCCTCATCAACTCTAAGTAAATGTACACGACCAATGTCAGGTGCAAATACATCTACAAGACTTGCAAGTTGCGGAATGTTCTTGTATACTTCAGTTGGTGTTGTAAAGTTTTCTTCTTTCATTTCAACATCGTGGTAGCGTTGCATATGGCCAAAGCTATTCAAATGATAGTTGTCCATTACATCACCTGTATGACTTGTTACAGGTAAACCCCAACGGTTGTTGTGTGTATCTTTTTTTGCGTTATAAGGACACCAATTATCTTCAAACTGTTCTAACTGTTGTACAAGCTCATGCCCGTTAACTTTTAGTTTTAGTTTTACCATGTCGCCTAAATTACATAGGCTATTCCATAGTAAGGCTCTTTCGGTATTCATTATATGTGTTCTCCTAATTCGGGAAACGTTTTTCTAAAGTCCGTTCCACGTTGTTCATCTAATACTCTTAAATAATCTTGTAGTTGAGGTAGTTTATTTGACCAATCTTCGCTCATCATATATTCTATTAATCCTTCAAATCTTCTTTTGCCCATTGCATGTTCGTTCCAAGCACTATTAAATTTTTGGCTATCAATAAACCGTTCTATATTATCTTTAGCGAACTGTTTATATGCTTGTGGTAGCACACGTATATTTAAGTATGACGGAAAGTATACTAAGTGTGTACCTATAAGCCCACCACCAAACGGCAATACGTTAATATTATTAAACTGCTGTTGGATTTTCCACTCTGCAAGTTCATGTATATATGCTACATTTAGCAACTGTACTGCACAGGCCATGTTAACTTTGATATTAGGTCCTGCTTTATCTAATTTATGTAAGTTTGTACTTATATCTTTCCATTTACTTGGATAGCGTATATAATCATTCTTATCTCCATACGCATCAATACTAAAATTAAATGTTACTTCCTCAAAATGTTTCCACAATGCAAATAACTTATCAGGTAATTCTAATCCATTACTGTTATAACGTATACAAATATGTTTACTAAATCCGTTATCAACCATAAACTCTAATATAGCATAATGCTCTGGTATTAGTAGAGGTTCGCCTCCTGCAAAATACAATTCTTTAATATGTTGTGCTTGGTCTTTCATAGAATCAAGGAAGGATCCTTTCTTGTACCAAGTATAATCAAAGTCTTGATCCCAACTTTGTTCTGCAATTAAGTCTTTGTTTTTGTATTTAGGTTTTTGTAGTTTCCATTCTTTAATCCAACTGCTTGAATCATGTGGACTACACATTACGCACTTTAATTGGCACAAGTTACCAAGGCGTAAATCAAAGTAAGGAATGTTAACAGGTAAGTTACCGTCTGCGTCTGTTTGTTCTACAATACTATCAATGTCTAAACGCTTTTCCCACACTTTAGTTTCCCATTGACGCTTACTTACAATACCTTTTTCTTCTTCTGCAAAACATTTACGACAACTTGCAGGTACTTGGTCATTTAGCATTTGCAATCTTGTGTTACGCATATGCTCACTATTCCATACTTCTTCAATAGTATGGTCACGCATATTCATAGCAATGCCGTCTTTCTTAACAAGCCCTACTGTTTTGTCATCTTCTATCCCTGCACCTGATGCATTAGCAGTACAACAAACTCTAACGTCACCGTTAGGTCGTGTTGCTAAATGTATCCAAGGTAAAGGACAAAATGTTTTACTCATGCTCATGCCTTTCAAACTGTGCGTTTAGTTTATCAAACGTTCCGCATTGTTTTGAACATTCTTTAAGTCCAGTACTAGTCCAACAACTACTAATCTTGTTAAAAAAGCCGTTGTCAAAAATCTCTTCAAATGAATGATTGTGTAAATTAGGATATTCTTTAATTTTTGTCATGTAATCTATTCTTGAATGAGAGTGTTGTGGTAACCATTCTAAATCTAACCAACAACAAGGACTAACGTTTCCGTTTGCGGCAATATACATTTGTTTATCTTGAACTGCTTTACAATTAATAGTTGGCATAGATTCGTTCCTAGCTTTTTCTGCTGGAGCAATCATTTCTAAACTCTTTTGTGATGGTAATAGTGTATGCGTAATATTATAGTCGTCATCAATTACATCTAACTTACCATCTCTAAAACGTGTAGTATGCTTAATACTAAATCCTTTAAAGCCTAAGTCTTTACTTAATTGTTCACATGCACTTACTTGGTGTTCGTTATGTTTGAATACAAGCATATCCCATCTTGCATCTCCACCTGCTTCAATAAATGCTTGTGCGTTTTCTAAAATTTTCTCATAGTTTGTACTAATTCTATATAACGCATGAGTATCTCCTAGTCCGTCAATACCAAATACAATTTTTACTCCTACATCTGCAAGACTTTTAAACCAGTCAGTAGTTCTTGCACTTCCGTTAGTGTGCATTTGCAAGGTCATAAAAGGATTGTGCTTACGTAGGTATTGCATTATGCCTAGTGTGTCTTTGGCCATAATAGGATCGCCTAAGTTACCACACATATTTAGAAACTTTAATTGTTGTACAAAACTTACAGGAAACCATTTTGTAAATTGTTGGTAACTAATTTCTGTAAGATCTAAACTGTCAAGTTCAGGTCCACCATTGATCCTTCTTGGACACATAGGACATCTTGCTTGGCACCTTGTTGTAACTTCTAAATGTATTGATGTAATATCTTCGTAGTTATACATCTTTTGTTCCTATAATCATAAATCGTTTATATTTTGTTAATTCTAATTCTTTTGCAACTTCAATTTTTAACTTTGATTTCTTTTCAAACTCGCCAAGCGTTTCACTACAGTTAACATGTTCTTCTAACTCGGTGTAGTTATTAGATTGTAAAATTATCTTTGTACCCTTTGGTATATTATTTAACCATTGCATATATTGTTCTTGTGTAATATGTTCGCAACTTGTATTAATAACAAAATAAGGACTAGTTGTATATTCGTAAGTACACATATCTGCTGTAACTGCTTCAAACATACCTTCCATCTCTTGACGCTTGTTTACTGTACTTGCAATTTCTTTACAAACAGGATCAAGGTCTACACTTGTAATATGTTTAATACCAATATCACTATTGAATAACATATTTGCTAACACACCATTCCAACCGCCATGTATAACAACACTAGCATTACTAATTGTTTTAGCCTTTGCTTGTAGAATATCAACTAACCAAGTTTTAGATTCTAACTGTCCGCCCCAAAAACTTTCTAAGGTACGGCTTCTGTCATCGCTGTTACGAATAGCGTCCATCCAAAACTTAATATCTTTAATATCTATTTTCATAATTCGTTAACTAACTTATCAAAGGCTTCTTCACCTAATACATTGTATAATACTACTACTAAGAATATAAACCATAATAACCAAAACACATAATAGCCTAACTTTGTCCATCCTAATCCTAGTATTTTATATACTGTTGGCATAGGCAAATACTTTTCAAATAATGTAGTAATATCCCATACAAATTTAAGCATAAAAATCCACATCAATGCTCTAACGTATTTGTTCTTTATATCAGAAACTTTAAAGTTTGCTTGTGCTTCTTTTACTTTTTTATCATGCGCCTTATAGCGTTCCCATAACTTCTTCATAGTTGTACCTTTGGTATTTTATTATCTGCACTACTAACACACGTATCAGTTACACACTTAGATGGTGTCTTAAACAGCGTAAAACCGTCTTTAAGCGTACCTAGAGGTTCATCGCTACAACTGTAAGCTCTTTTAACTTCATCGCCACGTATGATGCAACTTTGATATCCTGCGTTACAAGTCCAGCCTTTAAACTTATTAAAGCCAAATGCATTTAATCTTTCTGCTTGGTCAAGTTCGTATTCTATTCCATCATTTGCTTTGAGCCTAACTTGTGCGGTTTGTTGCTCTGATTCTGTTTGTAGGATTTTTGTTTGTTCTTCCGTGTAACCACTGACCACAAATGACGCAGTTGGGTCGCTTTGTGGCTTAAGAGTAACATGTATTCCTCTATCAATAAATCGTAATGATCTTTCATAATATTCCTTCCATAGATCGGGTACCATAACTTGATTGATTGTTACTAGTACTCCTTCTTTCATAAGCTGTAAACACTTGTCTCCAAACTCTTGTTCATTTGCAAACTCTGCATGGAAACTTGCTGTAATACTTCTACGTTGTAATCCTTTAGTTGCTTCTAACCATTTGTTCCACCATTTACTTCCTGGTGATAAATTTGTAGTCATATGTAAACTTTGATATTCTGGTGCTGTATCACTACAGTAATGCTCTATGAGCTCCCCAAAGTCTTTATATGCTGTTGGTTCTCCTCCGCTAAAACTAAAATGAAATTGTGTATACCCATTGTCTCTTGCTTGACTTTTTATTTCATCAATAGTACTTTTATATAAACTTAATTCTTGATGGTCAGGCTTATCTGTATTTGCATAAGGCCAACAGTAGCTACATTTATAATTACAAAAACGTCCAAGTATCCAACTAACATTAAACAACGGATTGTCTAACATTGTTTTTTGTCCTAAAGACGTTATGTTATTAAAAGGAATCGTTTGCATACTGTAGTTCTAACCATTCAAAATCGTTTATTAACCCCAAATCAGCGCCGTCAGAAAGGCCAAACTGCATACCAGCATTAGCACCTCGTAACGCATATCTACTATGTATTCCATCAGCATGAGTAGTCCAAGTTTTAAGTCGTTCATTTGTTTCTTCCTCTAGTTGTCCTTGTATTGTTTTACTTGCCAGCTTTGCACATTCTCTAAACGCACCACGCCATGTACTTAATGGATCTGTGTTGAACGCAGTAATGTTACTAACTTCTGGCATTGCTTTAAATTTATCACTAATACTAGTAGTCATATCATTTGTTGTAGTGTCCATCTTTAGTGTAAGCATACGTGGTAATAACTTAACTCCACCATATCCATACTCTAATCCGTTAACAGGATTTCTTGCTCTCCACACATGAACACAATCTAAATCGTAACTACTAACTTCGTGATCAAATTTAAAATCGTCTACTATCTGGGCGTCACCATCTACAACCCAAAACATTTTTGTAAAACATTTTTTAGCACCTGCTACGTGTGCTTGGTGAATTCCTTTAACATCTTTAACACGCTTTGCCATCGGATATTGTTGTTTAAGTTTATCCCAATTACTATCAGCGTTTGCTTCACCGTAACTTATAAAAACAATATCATACATGTGGTGCTATCTCGTTAGCTAGTTCCTCTTGTATTAATCTATCTACATGACAGTTATCTGGGAACCTGTCGCTGTCTGTCATAATTTTAATTACTTTTTCGTATTCGTCAACTATAGTTTTAAACTCTGTATCTTCACCTTCTGGTATATGAGGAATATTAAGTTCAGGTTTTTGTCTAGCAAACATACGTAAACTCTCTGCCGCATTTTCTGTTAGGTCTGGTCTACGTCTACGAACATTTTCTGCTGTACCCCAACTACTAATTAATGGTACTGGTCTTCCTATTATTTTATCCATCCACTCACGATGTACATATTTTATAAAAGTATACTTACTAATATCTTTAGGTAGTTTACCCCAACCTTCAATTACTAACCAAGGTATACCTGTTTGCTCGTAAATTGCTTGTGCGCCATCTAATGCTATTGTAAGTAATTCATCACTTATCTCTTTAATGCTATTAGCATTTTTAATTTTATCTTCGCTTTGATCGTAATACTTTTGCAAGTCATATAGTCCTGCTTCATCTGGCCATAAACTTCTTTTTAAATCTCTACAAGGCTCAGTAAGCATCCATATGATTAAATTAGGTTTATAAAATACTGGACTAGTAAAACAAGGTGCAAGACCTAATGCTTCTTCAACTTTAAAAATTGCTTCAAAGTTACCTGATCCACCAAACGCATAGTTGGCAGTAGCATGACCCATTTGATCTAAGTTGTAACCAAATCCTGGCCATACAACTTGAAAAGGCTTAGGTGCAGAACCTTCTAAATATTTGTCTTTATTCCACGGTTGAAATAGTTCTGGGTGTTTAGGATTTGCACAAGCAGGTCCTGGAATAATAGTTCCCCACTCACCTAGTGCATTACTGTCACCAACAATTAAAATTTTCTTCATCGTGTGTTTCCATAATGGAATACTTCTAACTTTTTAGACTCGAACTCTCTCCAAGGATCAACTACAACACTTCCTTCACTAAGATAACAGTAAAGAGTTGGATGTGCTAATAATGCTACGGCTGTAAAAGGACCACGTTGTGGACTAGCCATTGGATCAACTTCAATACAATGATAGCCTGCTTCTTTACAATAATGTCCTACTAACAAACTATAACTTCCGTCAGTATATGGTACTCCTGGTTTATATGCAATGCCATTTAACAAAATAGGTAAAGATCGCTCCTCAGCAATCTTAATCAAATAATTTGCCATATTTTTAGCCTGCACTTCTCTTGCATTCATTATAGCATCAAATATGTCATATTGCAACCCCAAATTTTGAGCCATGTAGCGTAGAGCTATATTATCTCTTGGATGACATGCTCCACCGTCGCCCATTCCTGCTTTCATATAACTTGGACCCATAATACGCTGATCACTTTTGGCAAGTGCATTAGTTACTACATCAACATTAATGTGTCCTTGCTTTTCTGCAACATCTTGTATCATATTAACTAATCCAATTTTTGCACTAATAAATGTATTGTAAAATACTTTGATACATTCGCACTCGTCCCACGTACCAATTTCATAACGTGGATCGTTTTCCATTATAGTTTTGTAAAAGTCTACTAATTCTTTTGCATCACCTGTAGTACTTCCATCGTCTGTACCAATCATAATCATTTCAGGATTAACCATATCCCAAGCTACTGTACCCATAGCAATCAAATAAGGATTATAAACAAATCTAGTATTAGTTACTAGTGGTGCAAATTCTCTACGTACTGTGCCTGGTAATACTGTACTAATTAATACAAGTAATTGATCTTTATTCATATGCATGTTTGCTTCACGTATGCAATCAATTACAATGTCGTATCCAAAGTCTTTAGGTTCTAAATGAGCCGTAGGTGCTTTGCCATCATAGTCTGGATGATGTGGAGTAGGTACTGCAATGAATACAATATTTCTATCCTTAACAGCCTCTTTGATACTAGAACAAACTGTTACTTTGTCGCTCTTAACATTAGCAACATCATACCCTGTTACATCATTCCCCTTTTCGGCAATAACTTCTGCACAAGGTAACCCAAGTTTTCCTATACCAATAAATCCAATCTTCACTATGATCTCCAATCATTATATACGTACATAAATATAGTAGTATTTATGGAAAGTTAAACACATGAAGTTGATTCAAGACTCTATTGCAAAGAATGATTATGTAGCTCGACCGCACACTACGCAGTCTATTGAGAAATTAAAAGAAGCTATTAGTGCCGGAAAACACAAGTTAATTGACGCAAGTGCAATACATTGTTTAATTCAATATCCTGATTGGCATACTGATCTTAACTTGTTTAGATTTGTAAAACCCAAAGCATTAAAACAATTAAAAAACGATCCAAAGTGTTTTTTCCTTTTTGATACAAGTACAGAAGGCTTTAGTACAATACACGATGTTCCATACTTTGATGTTTTATATTATAGTTGCGAACAAGCAGGTGTTGATCCTGAAAAAGTTATATTTTTTAGTTCTAACATGTATGACGAAAGTAACATTGTACGTTTTAATATGGAACACAATAAACAAAAATCTATTAAGGTTGTTACGTTTAATAACTTTGAATCAATGCTGTTTGGTATAGCCGGTGCTGAAAGTATTGGCGATAGTGTACGACAACAGATTGACGGCGAGACTTGTGACCAGTATGTTGAAAGACGCATGAAACAAGAAAAACAAGAAGTTGCACAACGCTATAAGGGTAAAATATTTTTAAGTTTAAGTCGTGTTAATAGACCACACCGTACATTGAGTGCTTACGAAATTTTTCATAGTGATTTATACTATCACGGATTAGTAAGTCATGATTTGTTTAAAAAGAAAACATTAAAACATTGGCATAGTTATCAAATGCCAACTGGTTGTAATATATCAGGAAGTGATATTAAAAAGTGGCAGAAGAACGTCCTTCCGCTTACAATCGATACTGATGACTTTATAACTAATCATGCTATGAGTCTAAGTAGTTACTTGCACCAACAAACATTATTTCAAATAGTAAACGAAACGTTTGCAGAAAATTGGCAAGGTACTAGTTTGTTCTGGAGTGAAAAAACTTTTAGAAGTATATATCACTTACAACCTTTCTTAATATTTGGACAACGCCATGCTAATCTAAAACTACAAGATTACGGCTATAAGATCTTTGATAACAACTTTGATTATAGCTTTGACGAAGAACACGATACATATAAACGTTGGTCTAAACTTAGAGTAGAAGTTGAAAAACATGTAAATAGAATATCAGCTTTGCCTATTACTAAACAGATTGACTGGCGTTGGAGACAAGCTGATCTACTAGCACACAACTTAAAAAATATGGTAGACGAGAATCATACTAAGAGTCAAATGACCGGCTTAGTTAAATACATGGTAGAGAAAATAAATGAGCAAGAAACTAATACATAATACTCCAAAGAGAATTTTTACCTTTGGTTGTAGCTTTACAGGTTATCAATGGGGTACATGGGCTAATATTATAGGTGTAGAATTTCCCGAAGCAGAGTTTAGAAACTTTGGTCGTAGTGGTGCAGGTAATCAGTATATACACAACATGATTATGCAGGCTGATAATGTATACAACTTTACACACGAGGATCTAGTTATTGTACAATGGACTAATGTATGTAGAGAAGATAGATATCTACCTGAAAAAGACGGATGGCTAGTACCTGGTAATATATTTTCACAAGGTGACTATAATCAAAACTTTATTGAAAACTACTTTAGCGAGTTTGGATCGTATGTTAGAGACTTTGCACTAATTAAAAGTGCCCACCAATTACTTAAACATCGTTGCAATCATCATATGATTAAGATGTTAGATTTTGAATATTCAAATCAATGGGACTTAAAACCAAACCCAGACTTAGATTTACAAACACTTACACATATGTATGAAGAAAGTATAGATCAAATACTACCTAGCTTTTATGCTACGCTGTGGAATAATAACTTAGAAGCTAAAATATCAAAAGATAAAAAAATTGTACATAAACTTTTCCATGACGGACATCCTACTCCACTTGAACACTACGACTACTTAAAGAACGTATTCAAACATGACTGGAGTGATAAAACTGACAAAGTAGTAGGTGCTACACAAAAGAAATGGGTTAAGTTAATGACAAGTGCATGTTTAGGTCAACCTGGACAGGGCTTTAGCTTGTATGAAATGAAACAGCGTTGGTTGGATATGTTAAAGTACGAAACTATTATGCGTCCTAATACGCAAATTAATCCGTTAATACGTCAATAAGTTCTGGAAACGTTTCGTCAAAAGAACGATTACGTATTTTATCAAAATACATATTTTTAGATTTAAACAAATCATTTGCACTTTGGTCAAACGTTGACTTTTGCAAGTAATCAATAACACCATTTACATATCTTAAATGTTCTGTATGCGTTACTGTATTTGCGTATGCTTGTAACTTATCTATTGCTGTGTGTCTTTGTTCATCTGTTAGTGCATTAAAACTATAATGATTAGGTTCAACAATATTGTAAAGCGTACTATTGTTTACATCAAATCCTTTACCAGACATGTATTCTAAAAAGTCTACAAGTGTTAGTACATTAAATGCACTTACTACACAATTAAAACTAATAATTACATGCGGACTTTCTTCTTTAATAATTTTTAAGTTCTGTTCTATAGTTGGCCAGTCAGTACCTTCTCTAATATACTCACCTCTGTTTCCATAGCCGTCAATACTTGCACGTACTTCAACGTGTTTAAAATTATTCCAATACTCTGTAATACTTTTCTTCTTAAAAAATAAATTACTTAAATTACTATTATATTGCAGTACAGCATCAGTCTTTTTATTTTCAATCAAATAATCTAAAATATCATAATGCTTATCTGTAATAAGAGGCTCACCTCCTGCAAAATAATAATCTTGAATGCCTTTGAGGTATGGCTTAAACTGTTCAAAAAGGTTATCGTTGTTGTCGCCACCTGCAAAAATGTATACAGGTTTATTTTCACCTTGCTTGTTATCTTCTACAGCCCATGTAGAACTGTAAGTACTACTACAGGTTCTGCATTTAAAATTACAAATATTACTCCAACGCACATCAAAGTATAACAACTTCATTATATCTAACGAACCGTCAAAATTGGTTTCGTCTTTTATACTAATATGTTGTGCAAATCTATTATTTTGTGCAATTCTATTGCTTTCTAAACCTGCTTCTTCGTGCTTCCAACATTGTGTACACGCACTAGGCTTTTCGTTGTTTAATAATGCAAGTCTTAATTTTTTATATTCCTCACTATTCCATATTTCTTCAATAGTGTTGTTACGTGTGTTGCCAAGAGGTTGTCGCCAATCGCCTATACAACAAGGAAGTACGTTGCCGTCTGGATTAGCATAGAAATGAATCCAAGGAAGTATGCAAAATGTATTACTTTCCGCAGTCATTATAAAAGCCTTCTAGTTCTGGAAAAGTTTCTACCAAGTTACAGTTACGTCTACGATCAAATTCTTTGAACCAGTTATGAAAATCTCTACGTGCTTGTTCTAGTTTACGTGGTTCATAATGTGTTGTACGCATATACTCTACTACACGCTTAAACTTTTCATATTCTAATCCTGTAAACTTAGTACGGTCGTTATCGTCTTGGTTGTCTTTAATAAATTGTAAATGTTTTTCCATATACGGCATGAATTCTTCTTTAGGTAAAATGTTCATGTCATATATGCTTGGTTCTTTTAAATGAGGTGTGTCAAATCTAACACGTTGCCATTGTGTAGCATTGTCATCACTATTGTATTTTGTACGCCACTCTAGTATTTTTTCTAATAGTTGCGTAAAACTAGTTACACCAAATATATTAAATGTAATCATAAACGTTACAGGCCAGTTTGTATTGCTTAGATAATAATCTAAGTTTTGTTCCCATAACTTAATGTCTAAACCAGTACGTGCATATTCTGCTCTTGGTCCCCAAGTATCAATACTAGTGTACAATTTAAAACTTTTAATCTTACCTTCTGCTTTTAAACGCTTAACTGTTTCAGTTAGCTTTTCAACTAGCTTAGGCTTAACACCCATGTTGCTGTTTACTTCAATTTGTATATGTGGCTTAGGATCGTTGTCTAACTTTTCTAACAGTTTCCAAAAACTTTTATGCATTAACGGCTCACCACCTGTAATACGCAAAATGTTTAGTGTCTTACTAAGTTCAGGCCACCATTCCCAGAACGCTTTTACGTATGGATTAGTATCTTCGTCTTTTTGTACTTCAAACCAATCAATGTCTTGCCTATGTGTGCTTGACATGTCGTATGGTCCATGTTGTTTTATTTCGTTCCAGTACCTACTAGAGGCTTTAGGATGACAGTATCCACACTTGAAATTACATTCATTACTAAAACTAATTTCAATATACTCAGGATTTACGTTAAAATCCGCCCCTTTTTGTTTTATTTCCGCTACTCTTTCAGGTGTGTATATACTTGCAGTTTTAATATGTCTATCACTTATAAAGTCTTTGCCCATTGCTTCAATTTTCCAACAGTAACTACAACCGTCTGGTTTATCTCCACATAGCATTTGTTTACGTTGTTCTTTTTTCTCAATAGTATTATGTAACGCACTAGGATTGCCTTCTAATTCTTCTAAAGGAATTTTATGCGGAGCAGGATGGTAACAACTATGCGTTTCTCCTGTTGCAAGATAGATAGTTGTGTGATGCCATTTTGCTAAACAGAATGTTGGAGAGGTTTCACTCTCAATTTTAGGCATTACTGACTTAATTTTTTCTAATTCATTCATTTACGAATAACTCTGTCCGTGTTAATATATACTTGTTTGAAAAAATGACTTTGTTCATCGTCAAAAGGTGTAGACGAGAGAGGTAATCCGCACTCGCTACTAAGACGTTGACCTAATTCTTTACTGTATGCTAACGGATCTTTATTTTTTGTTTCTTCCCACAGTTTATTAAGATATACAAAGTCTCTTGTTTGTACAAAGTCCCAATCTGTACACATTGTCATGTAACAACCTTGTCTTGCTCCCATTACACTCCATATGCCATTGTCTACATCAGCACCAACTTGCATCCATATTAACAAACGTTGATAATTTTGCCACCAAGTATCGTTTGCAAGGTCTTTAACTTTAGCACCTCTGTTCAAACTCATCTTGACTCCTTCACGGAACCCTGCTCTCCATGCTTGATGTGGAGTTGCATTTATAAGACTTGTACTATAGTTGTCATTTAATTGATAGTAATTATCAAAGTAACAAAATTCAATACTAGTATCATCTTCACCGTCTGTGTTTTCATGCGTTTGCATATTTTTTACAAAGTCTTTAGTCCACATTTTTAAACTGCCATTACCATATTTTAGTCCGTTAACATTAATATGTCCGCACCAACTAAATTGATAATCATCGTCAACTTTTAATTCGTCTAAGTCTAATACTACGTTTAAAAACTCTGGGTCAATAATTGTATCGCCATCTACTGTAACAAAGTGTTTAGTTTCGCTTAATTCAGCACAGGCTTTGTGTGCCGCATCTGATCCTTCTACACCGTGTACACGCTTTGCCCACGGAACTTTGTTAACTAAATCAACAAAATTCTTTTCACAATTAGGTTCGTCATAAGATAGAAATATAATATCCTGCTCTGCGATGTTTATTTTCATTTGATTACCTCGTACATATATCTATCAAAGTTTTTAATTGTATATACGCTAACTGGTTTTGCACTAAACTCAAAATCACTATCAAAAGGCAGTACTACGTATTTTACGTCTGATAAATCAGCAAAACTAAAACTTAATGTTTTTAATAATATATTTGGATCGTCTTTTTCTGTAATACTAAATGTTATTGTATTTTTAAAGTTAACTTTCTGTGCTAAAATGTTTGCTTTTAAATCTCCACCAATAGTAATTTTCCAACATGTATCTTTAATATTTTGTAATACATGGATATCAGGTGCTTCAGATGATACACTTGGTAATTGGTATATTAAATCATCTACTAGATAACTGTCAATACTAGTATTAGAACGTTGTCTAAGTTCATATTGTTTAGTACGTTTAATATAATGTACATAATAATAGCTAAGAGGTTCTTCGCCTGAAATCATACCTTTAACTTCATGCTCCTCTACAGGAATATAACTTCCATCTTTAGGTTTATAGTTAGGTACTGAAATAACATCTCCGTTAGTAGGATCAAATACTACATACCTTTCTTGTTTAGGTAACTCTACACTTAATTTCATATGTTAAGATACCTTTCGTACTTTTGTATTTTAGATTCATCTAAAAATTCTTTCTCAGTATAGTGGAAAATACCTTGCTGTTGATGATTACCTATTTTTAATTTTAAGTCATCAGTTAGATATGCACCTACTCTACTACGCCATGTTTCACTAGGATTATACCAACCTTGAATTCTAGGCTTCATATGTGTAAAACTAGGAAATGTTACTTTCTTGTTTGTAATTTGATCTTCACAATCTAGTATCTTTGTAACGATTGCTGTACTTGTGTCAACACTTAAAAAGTTTTGATACTCTTTACTTGCATAGTGACCGTAAAAGAACTGCCAGTTGTTCATTACAAGCTCTAACCATGAATAAAAGTCTTTAGCAAAGTCACATTTTTTAAAGTAATGAAAGCCTGCATACACATTTGGCAAGTTATTTGCAATATATGTTTTACGATAGTAAGTATCATTTACTACTTCGCCTCTATATGTGTATACTTTGCTAGTATAGAACACTTCATAGTTGCTTAAAAAGTTCCACCATGAGTCTATGTTTTGTAATACAAGCATATCTGTGTCCATTACAATAGTTTCATCATACGGACTAGCATGATATAACTTCCAACGGTTAGCTACCTTCCATTCCATGTTAGCGGAATCGTCTTCCCACGGTATTTCTTTGATAACATCGAACAGATCTACATACCTAGATGGCACTTTATCGTTGGTTAACAAACAAACTTTAGTGTCATTAGTAGCTCTAATACTCATAGCTAACGCACACGCTTGTTCTACGTAGTCATATTCGCTGTTTTGTGCTATTAAAACTATACCTTTAGTCATTATCTATGATCCTATTCAAACTAAACTTGTTCATAACGTGAACACTACTACCTTTAATACGCAAAGGTGTGTATTCTCCAAGGTGTCCTTCTTTTTCTACTAAAAATAAAAAGTTGTCATCATTTAATTCCCACAATATATCTCTATCTGCTGTGTAATATTTTTTACCTGGTAAAGAACTTGCAAAACTACCTGTTTGATATCCGTTCATAATATGTATTGCAATACTAAACACCCAATCATTACGAAACGATGATTTGTTAATTTGAAAAATACTGTTATAGTGTTGCCAGTTATCTTGTATGTGTTGTGTTAAGTTAAAAAATGTTTCTACTTCTTTACTTTTCTTAAAGTATACAACAGTTGCCCAGTAAAAGTCTACACTAGTTTCACTAATTCTTTGAAACTCTGTAGTATCTCTAAATCCTGTTAGGTCTTTTGCGTCTTTATATATTAGGAAATTGTGTTCTTGTGTAAAACAATTTTTAAGTACATCATTTGCAATGATATAATCACTATCTAACATTATTGTTTCGTCATAAGGTGTTAGTTCATATGCTTGTGTACGCAAGTCATTCTTAAAAGCAAGTTGTTTGTAAACACCCGAACCGTCATAATAACGTTTTTCACTTGCCGCTCTAGTATTTGGTACTTCAATGACCTTATCAAATACTGTTTCGTAGTCTGTGTATGTTGCTTTTAAGTAATCAAGACTGTCTGTTACAACAGTTGTTGGTAATCCAAGATATTTTTTAATACGCTTTGCTAGATAATGTGCTTGTTTACAATAATCTACTTCTAAGTTATTTCTAGCAAATATTAATGCACCTCTATTCTTCATATTCTACAAGTCCGGAAACCTTTCGCAGGCTCCTTATCTTTTCGTACTCTGTAAGATACTCGTTTGATGCTGTAAAATAAATGTCTAAAATATCACTTAGGAATGTTTCAATGTCAGCAACTTTTACTGGAATATCATTGTCGTCAATTAGCACTACAGACTCTTGTCCTGTGCTTACTAACATATTACAAAAATTCATTAGGTCTTTGTTTACTGAGAATTGACCACCATTGTGGTAATGGATTGCACTTTCGTAAAACTTTTCTTTTAAGACTCTTTTTTGGTTGTTAAGAGTAGTCATGTAATTGGCAAATTCTAATGCCTTTTCAAGACGTTCATCCATACTAATTCTCCTTTAGTGTATTATACACTATTTAAGGAAGAAAAGCAAGTCTTAACTTAGATTTGAACTGCCGTTTGTGGAGTAATTTGGAGAAGCTACTTCTACTGCCGCTCCGGTTGGACGTAATTGTGTAATTGTACTGTTTAGTACACCTAATACGTTTTCGTCTGTATTTGGGTTACCTGTATTATCATCGTTAAATGTAACTTTGAAACGTAAAACTGTATCACTTACTTTGGATCCTTCGATTTTGTAATCGTTTGCGGCATATAGCCCTGATCCTGTTTTTTCAAAAAGCTGTTGGTAACTAGCATCTAAATCATGATAACCAATTGCACTACCGTTTCCTGATCCTGTTGCTGTAGTTGATGTATAGTTCATACTAACTGTACCCATGTTAACTAACATAGTCATCCAGTCAATTGTTTTACTACTTGATCCAACATATGTAATGTTAGAAGCAAAACGAATAGTTCCGCCTGCATTGAAATAGTGTCTTTGATGATTTGCATCTGCAAATGTTACATCAATAATATGTGAAATTGTACCGTTCCATGAAGTAGTTCTAGTACCTGCAATGGCCGCTTCAGCTGTAGTTTGACTTCCGTGTGCTACAAATTTATCATTTTCAAGTGTTGTAGCAAGATTTTCAAATTGTACAATACCTTTTTTGTTAATTGTATCACTGTCTAAAACAATATCAACGTTTTGTGTTACAATGTTAATCTCAGACGGTGTTGCACCTGTTTGATGAATACGTCCGTTTGCCATATCAGTGTATAGTTGGTTAATGTCAATTGCTTGTACATTATCATTAACGTTTACCTGGGCACTATTTAAATTTTGACCGTAACCGTCATCGCCTGACCCTACACCCATTACAGTAGCAACACGTGATTGTAAACTGTTGTACCTTGCCGCTGTAATTATATCGCCGACTGCCATATTCTTTTACCTCTATACTTTCAGAATGGCTTCTACTAAGCCTTCTTCTTCTGCTTCTGGTTCCCAACTCTCTAAGGCAATACCTACTAAAAAGTGTCCTTCAGCTCTAATAGTATGTCCAAGTCCTTGTGAGTCAGCATAAATTGCTTCACCTTTATTAACGATGCCTGTTACTCTTACTGGAACACGCCCTTTAAGTGCAACTGCTTGACCTTCTGCTTCGCTGTTCATTAAGAACGCCGGTTTAGCACTAATTACACCTACTGGAATTTCAGTTGGCTCAATAGCTCTTACTTCTGCGTCTGTGTCTTCGTCAAATTTTGGAACACTAACAATAGTGCCTGTTGGCAATTCATCTTCTGTTTTGTACATCTCAGCCAAGTCAGCGTATTCTGCTGATGTTGCTGTACCTGTAAATTTGTTTGCTACTAAATTACCACTTGCATCTCTAACTGCTACTGTGTTATTAGTTGCCGCTGTATCTGCACTACGGTAGTTTACACCAACTTGCATTTTTTGTGCATTTTCCGCTAACCCGTAAAAGTTAGTGGCATGCATTTCACTGAATACAGCACCTGTTCCGCCAATTGCGTATGTGTTAGTAGAACCAGGCATAATACCTGTGTCTTGTACTGTTGCTACATGTTGCTCAACACCACCTACGTTATCAACTTTAAGTTTAATTTTAGTTCCAACGTCATTTTTAATAACGCCTTCGTTGTCATTTTCAATAAAGATTTTTAAATCACTTGAGTTACCAATTGAAATACCTGCATCTGCAAAACTAACAAGTGATGTAAATGATCCTGAACCTGCTAATGCAAAGTCAGTAGCACTATAGCCACCTAGTTTTAATGAGTTACTTGCTGTACCCCAGTAATAATCCTGTGTACTTGTAACACCGCCTGTTGCGTTTGTTGTATTTCTTAGTGTTAAACCTTTTTTAACAACGTCAAATCCTGTAATAGCATTAAGTGGGTCTGTACTATCAATAGTAAATGTTGCGCCTGAAATAATATAAATTGTTTCATCGTTAACAATAGCCTTAATAACTAATCTGTTTACGTTAGTTGTATCTCTAACGTTAGCTGAAACCATCTGTGTAACAGTTGTACCTGCACCCTGTGGTCCTACTAGTACATAACCTGTACCGCTATATGCATATAATTGTTCGTTTGTTGAATCCCACCATAAGTCGCCAGTTGCTAAACCAGCTGGTGCAGTTGCGGCTACTTCAGCACCGCCTGTAGTTCTAAACTTAGATCCATCATAAAATTTTAGCTTATTAGCACCTGAGTCGTACCAAACCTGTCCCGAAATGGCTTTTGGAGGCTGGTTAGCACCACTAAAGTTTTCTAATAAGTGTAAAAAGTTTTCGTTCTGAATTTCACCGTAACCGGCGTAATTTTTACCAACTAGTTTAATATCACTAGTTTGATCCACGGTTCCATCTTCAACAACTGTTAAAGTAGTTCCATTATATCTATCAATAGTATATGCCATTTCTTTTCCTCTATGTTACTATTTATCTCTTACCACAAGCCGCCGCTTGAACCAAGATCGTTATCAAATACCCATGCACCTGCGGCAACTCTAAAGCGTTTTAAACCACGTGATATAGTAACATTAACGTTACCTGATGCTGAAGCAAACGCAACGTCTTGTACTACACTCTGATTTAACACACCGTTAGCATCTACTGCAACGTATGAGATGTTTTTAGCCGCGTCTACGTCAATACCTGTAACTGTTGCTCCTGCAATAGTTGAAGTAGCTATGTACGCATATGTTCCGGTTTTCTTATTACTTGCTGGATAAATGTCTTCGATGATCGTTGCAATGTTACTGTTAGATAATCCAGTAATATCTAAACTCATTACAACTGGTTCTAAGTTAATCTGATCATCAACATAAAACTTAGTAGCGGCATCTGTATTAGTTGTTGGTTCCGCTAGTCCAGTAATTTTTTGGTTATTAGTAATTGTAATACTTCCAGTACTTTCTAATTGTAATGGAGTACTAGTTGTAATCTTTGCGCCTTGGATATTAGTTTGATCAACATTAAGCTGATTCAATGTACCAATGTCTGTAAGTCCAAGTGCTTGTGTTACTGTTGAACCTAATTCTGTTTTGTTTAATACGTTAACACCTTCAGCTTTGTACCACTTAGTTGCAACAACGTCAATGTTTTCACTTGATGTCCAAGCACCTGTAGCATTTCTCCAAAGCCATTCTTTATCAAGATCGCTTGATTTAAGAATAACTCCGCCAAGGTCTACGTTTGCATTATCTAATGATGTACTATCACTAGTAATACCTAATTCAATATTTTTATCTTCAACTCTTAAATTTTGTGTTTCAATGTTAACAGCTGGTGATGTTAAAAATAAGTTACCATCAACTCTCATATCGCCACCAACGTGTAACGTATGCTGTGGAGTATCTTTAAATATACCTAAGAATGATTCTGATGTGTCAATAGTTACTGCATCTACAAAACCTGTTGCTTTTCTAACTCTAATTTTATAATCATGATTTGATAATTGGTTTTCGTTAACAACGCTAGTTCCAACTACCTTTTGAATATTGTTTTGTGCAGTACCAATTGTAATACCACCACTGTTAGCAACTGTTACTGTTCCAGTTGTAACTGAGTTAGAGTCTGCTGATAAAAACTGCGAAGCACTTTTGGCTACGCCTGCATTATCAACTAGTGCCGCGGCACTATCTGCTGAGCCTCTAAATACAAAGTCTGTAACACTTGAAATAATGTTAAAGCCTTTCTTAATATTATCAAGTCCAGTAATAGCATATGAAGCCGCTGGTGTAAATTCATTGTTCGAAAATACTCCTATTAGTGTTCCTGCTATTGAAAACTTTATAATAGTTTTACTATTGTTTTGATTATCTAATACTGTTACAGTTTCAAACCCTGACTTGCCTTGGTCATTTGTATAAATTGGACCTGCTAAATTAAACTGTGTACCATCATAAAAATGTAATTGTCTTGTATCGTTGTTAATCCAAAGATCACCTGCAACTACACCAACACCTGGTTGTGAATTTTGTACAATAGGGCCACCACTGGTTCTAAAATTTGTTCCGTCATAAACTTTAAGTCTTGCTTCTGTACTATCAAACCATAGCTGACCTTTTAGTGGTAAGCTAGGAGCCGATGTGTTAGCAAAATTTTCTAGTATCTTAATAAAGTTTTCGTTAATACTTTCACCAAACCCTGAATAGTTTTTACCTATTAAGGAAATATCAGTACTTGTAGTATCTAAACTACCGTCGACTAAGTCTACTAGTAATGAGCCGTCCGTTTTATTTAATTTATAACTCATTATACTGCTCCCGTGTTTTGCCCAGCGTATATGATCATGTTTATTGCCATATATGGATTCATAACATCAATTGGTTGTCCAATTGTGCTATTTGTTAGTACACCACCTGATGATGGATAAGCCTGTCCTGCTTGTGTTCCTGTTGGAGCATCGTATTGTATACCTTGTGGATCGTTTGGTACTCCGCTAATATCTCTAGTAGTATAGTACTGGTCTCCACTTGGTCCACGTAAATCATGTTCGTGTTCTGGTAAGTTAGTAAGTCCAATTGATTGTGTTTGTTGTCCTTCAACATTACCTAATGTATCTGCCGCCGCACTAGTTACACGGTTAGCACTTTCGCCGCCCATGTTATCTAAGCCTAGCATAAATCTACCACGTAAGTCTGGTAACGCAAATTTACCTGCTGTTACAAGTGCTTGTGCTTTAAAGTTATATTCAATAACGTTAAACAAGTTTTGATATTCAGCAATGCTAACTTCTCTACCATCACATATTAACCAATCTGCTGGTAGTACGCCTGCCGCAAATGCAGTAATCATACCAACTGGTAATTGCGGAATAGCTTTAAACAAGTTAGTTCTTGATATTTTAAATACACCAGTGTCACCTTGGACTCTGTTAAACATGTATTCATCTGTTGGTTCACTTAATGCTTGTTCTGTTTTAGCCGCAATAAATGTGTTGTCAATTGTTGTAGTAAAAGTTTTTACACTAGCATCTTGTCCATCAAAGCTAAACTCAGGAGCACTTACATCGCCAACCATTCTAAATGTTGTTGCACTTGCTAGTTTATCAGTTGATCCTGATCTACCACTAATTGATCCTGTTACGTTACCTGTTAAGTTACCAACAAAGTTTTGTGAAAATACATTTAAGAACTGTTCGTTTGCAGTACCAATATTTCTTGTTGTTGTAATGTTTGGAACAATATTACCTGTAGTTAATAATCCTGCAATGTTTGTATCGCTACCTACATACAATCTTTTAGCAATACCAACACCACCTCTAGCAATAATACTACCTGTGTTTATAGTTGAACTGTCTGTTGTTCCGTTAACTAATACGCTACTGTCTGTTTGTATATTTCCAACTACGTCTAATGACTCAACTGGTGCTAAATTATTAATACCAATTTTGCTTGTTGAATCAACACGTAAAACTGTAGTAGTTGTACCTTCGTTGTTAACTCTAATATCAATGTTTGATCCACTTGTTTGGTGACCAATAATACCTGCTTGTCCTTCAATACCAATGTTCAATGCACTATCTGCACCTACTGTGATACCTGAATTATTTTTAACATTAACAGCAACTAGGCTGTTAGTTTCTTTGTCAGCTCTAAGGAAGTTTGCCGCTGGAACATTTTCTGCTCCTATAACTAATGATTCTGCTTTTTCTGCTGTACCTAAATATTTTGCAGTACCTGAACCTGTAATATCAAACGTACTTAAATTATAACCTGGCTTAATACTTGTAAAGCCTTGTATTGTTGTTTTAGGTGTAAATGCATCTGTTGAAATAATTGCAAGTGTTTTTGCTTTTACTTCAATAATTAAAACTGTGTAAGTAATATTGTCTGTGCCAATAATAGTTGTAGGCTTAACACCTGTTGAAAGACCATCACTAAATGTTGGTCCAACTAATATCCATCCAGAACCTGTATACAAATATAATTGTTGGTTGTCTGTATCAACCCAAAGGTCACCTGTAACTGATTGGTTTGCTTCTGGTGCTGTAGTAGCTTTCTTTAAACCTGATGCACTAACCCAGTTAGTACCATCATATAATTTTAACTGATCAACACCTGGAGTTGTATCATACCACAACTGTCCTTCTACAGGATTTGTTGGTGCTGTGTTAAAAGCAAAGTTTTCTAATAAGTGTAAAAAGTTTTCGGCAATAGCTGTACCATACGCAGTTGTATTTCTGCCTGGCAAGTCCAAGGACGTTTGTTGGTTAATAGTGTTGTCTTCAACAACAATAGTACCTTTTTGGGATAAGTCAGTATATTGTACAGTATATGCCATTTATTAAACCTCGTTAAAACCTGTTAAACTCTGTACTCTAACAGTATAATCAATTTGGATTAGTCTGTTTAGTGACTTCTGTACAGGGTGGAAAATTACGTGTGTTAGCAATCTGCCTGTTCCGCTAGTTGCATAACTTACAAGTCCTAACTCGTCAAACACATACAAACTGTCGTTTGCTGTTGCGTTATCAAGAGCATCTTGCCCACTAGGCTCACCGTAGTCTAATAAACAAGTTGCTACAATATCTGTGTAGTTAGTTCCGCTTACGTGTCTAGTTTCTAATTTGTTTCTAGTAGGATCAACGTTATTAACATTGTTGTTGTCAATAACTTTAGCATATGTTTGATTATACAAACTAGCATTAGTTCCTGTTGAGTTTGGTGACAAGTACGTAATAATACCCGTTGGGTCTACGTTAGTACCGCCATTACCAAATGCCATTTGGTAGACCATACCCTGTCCTTGATTAGATAAACTTTCCGCTAATGAAATACTCATGTTTTCGTAGTGAATAGCATTACGCTTGTCCACCAAGATTTCACCAGTCTCTGGATTGTGTATCTTGATGTGCCCTTGCAAAAGAACACCTTGTTTATCATTAAATTTGTCTGTCATCATTATTTCCTACAAGTGTATTTATTTAGGTAACGCCACCTCTGTTGTTCTTAAGAACCTTGCAATGTCATTTTCTTGCCTATGTAGAGGAATTCCACTGTCAGTCCAAGGTTTACCAATGCGTCTAACCACCACTATCTTGGTATTAATAGGTGGTGTTTCAGCTAATACAACAGTTGAAGTTGTTCCATCGACACTAAACTCCGCGGGCGACACAATATCTGCCTCTGGGCTGTCTAAATCAACAGTTGGATCATATGTATTTATTGCATTTTTACGCAGGCGCTTACCAGCGACAAATATTTCAAATTCATGTACTGAATTTGGAATAAAGTCTACTACAATGCTACTAGTTGAGCCATCTGCTGTAAATGTTTGCTGAAGTGTTCTATCTTGATATGGAACAGTTTGCTTGTTACTCTGATCTATTAGTTCAGTTCCTTTAGCATGTACTGTTGCAATACCAGTTCCTAGTGTACCTCTACGTAATTGTCTAAGTACTCCGCCTTCTTTTAAGTAATATTCAATACGCTCTCCGTCAATAAACACAATACCTGGAATACTACGGTCTTTGTTTGGTTGAGGTAGTGTATCAGAGTTAGTAACTTTGATACTAGTATCGTAATAGTTTAAATCTTCAGCTAAGAAGTAACGTGATTCATCACCTAAACGTTTAAAGTGTGTTCTATTAAGCATATCTTTGAATTGACTAAACCCAAACTTAGGAATAATAGTACTATTACTAAAGTGTATTACTTCCATTTCGTCATTTGCATCAATATCAACTGCTACTCTAATAGTTACTTTGTCTTCTAGTAATGCATATTCAACATTTGGACTTAATAGTTCGCCATTTTTAGTTAACCATACATAACTTGTATCAATTGCAGGAGTTCTTAGTTTAATAAATCCGTTTGCTAATTGATGATATTCGTTATATTCTTTTGTATCTGTTGTAAGTGTAGCTCTTGCAACAACATCTAAATTAATTCTTTCAATTTTTGCAACATCATGATTACTAAATTGATAAACAGTTACCTTTTCACCATTTTGTGGAGCAGTTGTTAACTGTACTTGATTAGGAGTTTCATTCCAATAACCATTAGCATCAAACACACCAAAGTCGTACTCTCCGTCACCTAGTAAGTAAACATCTAAAATGTCTCCGTTGTTACCAACACCAGCAAACAATTCAACACTTGAATTAAATCTATTCCAAATATAACTTGTTGATAATATTTGCTCTACACCGTTTAAGAATACTTTAATTTTTTCTGCTGGTATCTGTGCAAGTCCAACTTGCCAATCACGCAGTTTGTATTCTCTAGTTGATGAAACTGTATACTGTTGATTGTATCCAGGTGTAAGTATTTTATTACCTACTTTAACAACTACGCTGTTTGCTAATGGGCGTTGTGTAAATGGTGCATTAGCTAAATTAAATGTTTGTAATGATCCTGAACCTGTAAACTCATCAATTGATATCTGTGAGAACGACTTAGCCGCACTATCATAAATTACATACTGTATAAGCTCTCCTGGAAGAGGAGCAATCGGTAGTCTAAGTAATACTTGACCTGCTGTTTCGTATGTTGAATCTGTTTCTGCAAGTACAGCATCAATTGGAGCACCGTCTTTTGTAATAAACAAACTTAGTCCTTGTTTAAACTTAACTGATGTAACAAATACTGATGTTGATCCGTCACCTGTAAATGTGTCTGCATCAAGAATGTTTTCACCGTTAGCTGACATTGTAATAATGTTAACACTTTGACCGTTTGCTATTGCAACGCTGTTATCTAATGTTAATGTTTTATCCTGATAATTTACAGTAAACAAACTGTTATTACCTGAATCTAAAATTGTTCCGTTAGCTTTAACAAACACATCTTTGCTACTTGCTGGTACTCTATCAAGTTTAAATGTACGGCTTCCTGTGTAAATGTAGTTGTAATTATTAATTATACTTGAACCATCATTAATTCTATCGTATACTTTAATGTTTACACTATCAAGTAATTGTCCTGGAACAAGTTCTTCAGGTCCTTTAGATGTTAACGGAGTTACAAACCCATCACCATCAACTACAATTTCTTCTGCACTAATACCTTTTGCAGTTGAGTACGCTATGTCACCACCTTGTAACATTGTGTCATATGCGTCTGCATCTGGTAAGAAGCTACCATCACTTGTTGATTTTCTAATAACAATTACATCGTTACCTGCTGTTGGAATCTTATCATTGTCAATAACAAATGTATCTGTTGTACCATCACCTACTAGTGAATTCATTACTGCATTTGGATTACCTGGAACTGTTGATCCATCATATTCAGGATCGTCAATTCTAATACCATTTTTATATACGTTATATGTTACGCCATTAACTAATGGAGCAGACAATGTTAATACTTGTGTACTTCCGTCTAGTTGGAAAATTTCATCTTCGTATGTTGCATCATATGAATCCCAAGTAGTTGTGTAATAAGGTTCGTTACCATATCCTGTACCTGTATTAAATGCAAAACTCTTAACTTGTACTCCACCGTAATCAACACCGTCCATTAACTGTGAAATATCGTTACCTAACTGTCCTGTTGAAGGATTGTAGAACAAGTTAATTCTATCTTGTGCTTGTAGCATTGATACATCTTTTTTGTATGTAACAACAATAACTGCATTGTTTGCCGGAGGATTATCAAATGTAATACGTCCTTTGTATCTTGTGTAAGACTTATCAGTATATTCTTCATTGCTAACTGAATAGTTACCTTGTAATTCTTCAATGCCGTTAACTGTAATAGTAACTTGGTTACGTCTTACGTCCATTGGCCATTTAACATCAAAAAATGTTTTACTGTTATTACCTGCAAACGTTTGTGTTTCTGCTAATGAAGTAATTAAAAATGTTCCTGTTACACGGTCAAACTTACTACGCAAGTGCATAGCTCTAATTTTACTATTACCTAGTTGTGCTGATGCTTTAGCAATTCTACTTTCGTTAACAGTTGACAAACTACCTTCAATTTCAATAGTTGGTGCTGACAAGTAACCTGAACCTGGATTTGTAACTTCAATGCTTACAACACTTCCGCCTGATCCTAATTTAGCAAGTCCTTTAGCACCTGTTCCGCCTCCGCCTACAAATTTAATAACAGGTATTTCAGTATAGCCTAAACCTTTATCACTAATATTACAACTAGCAACTTCAAAGCCTACATTGTCTAACCAATGCTTGTTTGGATAAGTGTTTAATGTTGCATCTTGTCCGTAGATTAAATTGTCTTTAACTTTAAGTGATGCTGGTTCAATACGCTGTGTATCTTCGTTGTATTGTGGAGCAAAGTCAAAGTCGCTAATACTACTTGAAGTTAAATCTGTCTTAGTATAGTTACTTAGGTATTCTCTAATTTTTGTTTTGAAAGGTTTAGTTTCTTTAACAAATTCTTCGTAACTTGGTAAGCTATCATTTTGGAATGTAACTTTTTGCTGTAAATCACCAGCATTGTGTTTTGCTTTAATGAAACTAGTTTTAAATGCCCAATCAACAAACGGTTGCTCTGCAAACGCATATCTAATACTTGCTAGGAATAACTGATTGTATTCTACTTCTAAGCCATCAACAAATATATCATCTCTAAGTGATTTTAAAATAATACGCAATTCGTTAGTTGGTTGATTATCGTAGAATGCTGTATCATAACTTAATCCGTCAAAGCCTACAAAGCTCTTAGTAAAGTTATACAGTTCTTCTTTAAATTCTATAGTTCCGTCTTGTCTACCAATAGTTCTATAGTTACTTGTGTAATCACTTGCTTCTTCATTACTAATTTTTTCTAGTAACAACCAACCACCAGTACCGATGTTTTTAATTTTAATAATATCACCAATGGTGTCATTCAACGATGTTAGTAAGTAACTTTCATCAATAGTAAAATCAATATCAGTAAATTTACTGTAACCAGCATCGTACCAATCAATGTAGTTCCACCAGTTGCTTACATCATATGCTTGAGTTGCTGTTCTTTGGTACTCAGCTAATACTGTGTTATATGAAAATATTGACCATTTACTGTTTACAGTTTCATCACTCTTAACAAGTACACTAAACAATCTTACTGATAAGTTTGTGTTTGGTGAATAGTTTTTACCTGGATTTCTAACTGTTACGCTACCAATACCACCTGCGGTATTAAGTGTTAATGTAACTTGTGCTTTTTCACCATCACCAACTTGTTCAAACTCGTATGTTGGTACTGTGATATAGCCCGAACCTGGATTTGTAATATCAACTCTAACTAATTTTCCTTCTTCAAATACAGGAGTTAGTGTTGCTGGCTTAACCTTTGAAATATTAACAAAACTAAGTTCAGAATATGTATCAATTGCTACATCATATTTAGAACTAATAATATCTGGTTGTGGATCTGATGATAACAAATTAGTAAAGCTGTATTCATCTACAATTAATTCTTTAGCCAACACTCTATTAGTACGTTCAATTACTTGTTTAAGTGCTTCAGTACTATTTTTAAACATTGACTGTCTAGGTCTATTAAGTACACCGTATTTCTGCTTAGGCGATAACGCTGGATCAGGAACTGGTCTATTATAAATGTCTACACCAACTAAACTATCAATCCATTTAGCTTCTAAGTCTTTGTTAGGTTTACTCGTTGCTAATCCATCAGTAATAAGTTGATATTGATTATGTTGATTAATTTCTTGATTAGGGATTGTCCAGTATCTAAAGTTAATTGCTTTTTTATCTTCTTCAACTAAACTACCACAGTTGTATAATCCAAATCTATCATTAGAGTAAACTGCAACAAATTTATAACCTTGTCCTGCAGGATCATTAATTAATTGTGCAACATCGTATGCACTTGATCTTCTGTTTTCAAGTGTTGGAATAATTTTAGTATTTTTAACCCAATAGTAATATTTGTTATAGAAACTTGAACTTACACTATTATATAATCTTTTAGTTACAAATGTAGTAGTTCCGTATTTAGGTGTTCCACTAATACCTCTTGCTAATCCATCTTCTGTATCAGCTAGTTCTAACCACTGTGTTGGTGTTAATGATGTTTCAACCCATTCATATACATCTATACTAGATCCAACCATTTGTTGATTAAAGTTAGCTGTGTTATAAATGATATTGTTTTGATATGGTTCAATCCATTGTACTGTACTAATATCCCACCATAGTTTACCTACATGCTCGTTAGCCCAATAATTTTCTGTATCTACATTTACATTAGATTGATCAGTTTGTGTATAAGTTGCAGGATCAAACGGAGTTGTAAATGCTAATTCTTCTTCAGCCGGTCCAGCAATTTTTCCTTGAATAGGATCAATATAATCTAATTGTGTTGCTGTTCCGCTTCCGTCTTTACTGTAAACAAATACTCCTTTGAACTTATCTAAGTCAACTTGTCTAGTTGGACTTCTATATGTTTTCCATGGAAGTTCGTTACGTTGACGTTTGTAATCTACAACTGTACCAATAAAATTATTACCTGTATTAGATGCACTAAGCTCTGGCATTGAAACATATATGTGGTTGTTTGACGCATGGATAAATTCTCCAAAGCGTTCAACGTTGCTGTTATTAAATGCTAATTTCTCTGCATATAATAAGTATCCACCAACATACTGGTAAATGAATACTTCACCACTGTCTAAGTTTTCTTTACTAAACTGTGTTAAGTTATTATCATATGTAGTTTCAACTGCTAAATCAGATTCTTTACTGTTAACGTATTGTGCCGTAACAAGTGTACTATCATCTAAGTACGTCTGTGGTTGCGGATCCATTGCGGCTGTATATCTATCAAAGGAAGTATTATCAACCAAGTTACCACCTTGTGATGATATCATTAGTTCGTTACCTGAGAAGTCAACTGTTTGACCAAAGCGTTCTGCTACAGAACTATCTGGACTATAAAGCTCTTGGAATAAGTTAAATGTACCTTCTGTATTTTTGTATACATAAACTTTACCGTTGTCATTTGCTATTGAGTCATCTAACGGAGCACCAACTGCAATTAATTCACCATCGTCACTTATTGCTATTGCTGATGCATATTTTGTAGACGCAACAGGAGTATCAATAACTTGTGAATATTCATAATGGTTATTGTTAAATCTATAAATTGCAATCTTAGGAGTTGCATTTTCAAAGTCAGCTACAGTTGCTAATACGTTTCCGTTTTTATTTACAGTAAACGGATGTGCAAAATTATATAAAGTGTTGCTTTCGTTATCAAATGTGCTATCGCCATCTGGCTGATAACCTGTATCATTTGGAACATAACCTATGAAATCAATATTCTGTGCTAACAATATCCAACTTGAACTAAACGCACTTGCTACTTGGTTAGTTAAACTTTTGTAAAACTGATTATTATAAAGTACAATGTCATCTGTGTAATATGGTACTGCATCACTAAACACACCCTTGTATGAAGGATTATTAGTAAATGCCCAATTAAATTCACTACCGTTACTATCAACACCGTGTTTAATAAAATGTATTCTACCCGGATTAGTTCCGTTGCCGGCGCCTGGCGCACTTACAAACAATCTGTATAGATTGTCTTGTTTAGTCATTTCAATCTGTGTACCTAGGTTTTTATTATTACCTCTTTCAAGATTTGTATAACCGTGTTGTAAACTGTATTCACCACTGCCTGTTTTATTATAGATAAAGTATGCACCTTCATTACTGTATGAACTTGCAACACCGTCTTTAGGGTCAATTGGTAAATTAAATATTTGTGTATATTCTTTGTTTAACGGACTTGGAATATTTGCTGTACGTGCCGCGCCTGTTACAGAGCGGTTTGTATAAAACTGGAATTCAATTTCATTTTTAAATGACGGTGTTACAACTTGCAACAACGTACTATCGTTATTTCTAACAACAATATACTTACCTGAGAAATCAGTTGTTAAGTCTGTAGATTCAATACGTCCTGTTAATCTATTAAATCCTTGGCCTTGCCAGTTACTAATATGTAAGTCGCCAGTTGCACCATGTGTGTTACCATATGCAAATACTCCTGCACTTGTGTTTAAGTTTTTAACAAATACTCTTGCACCAAGTAATCCTTCTTGTACATACGCTACTTCTGCATAAGCACCTGTAAATAATTGTGTTACAATATCTCCTTCAACAGGAACATATGGTACTTGGTTTGGTGGTGGTGTAAAGTTAGTAAATGTAATATCAATATAACCGTCCCACAAGTCATGTACTGTGTGAGGTGAATTTATATAGTTAAAAGACAATCCTAATGCTGACGGATCATAAAGTGTATTCAAGCTATCTCTAACTTGGTTCATTGACATTGTAAAATTATCTGTAGGACTTAATGTATCCGTAATTGCTTTTGGTGCTCTAACAAACCAATACGGCTCTGTTACTGGAAGTCCTTGTTTATCGTAATAACTTAGTATTCCAATCTTACCGCCCTTAGTTGGGTTACCAATGTCGTTGTTAAACGCATTTACATCGTCCATTGTATTTGCCGCAACTTCTGGTGTTCTACTTTCTGTTTCAAGTATAAAGTCACCTATTACAAGGTTTGGAACTGTAATTGTTTTTTCTGTAGTTGTAAAGCTATTAATACCATCAATTCTCCACCAACCGCCATACGTTGTATTTGGATTAGCAAATTCAACAGCTTCATATGTACCCATATCAACGCCGTTAGTTATTAATGAACCTGTAGACTCAAACTCACCATTAACATCTGTCATGTACAACATTGCTGAGTTAACATTATCAATAATGATATCTTGTACTGTACCAATTGCTGTTGGTGTAGATACAATGTCGCCTACTGCTGGTGTTCTTAAAATATTATCAACATATAAGATAGCATCAATCTTTCCAGCAATAACTTTAGTGCCTTCAAATGACGCAGTACCTGGACCATTAACACCAAACGGTAAAATACCATTTGGATAGTTTTGTGAATATTGATTCCATTGTAAACTAATTTTATCGTTAACGCTTGAACCTTCGTAAGGATCTTTTGGAGCTCTAACTAATATATGATCTGTTGCTCCATCAAAACTGTAACGTCCTCTAATTGCATATACTGTTTCTGGATATGCTCCGTCGGCATAACTTGCAACTGCAACATCATGTGATGCTTGGTAGCTGTTAAATGTAAACGACCCTGATGCCGCTGTAATACCATAATTTGCTTTCCATAGATTCTGTTTATATGATACAATATCGTTTGTTGCATAGTTTGAAGAATCTGAAAACTCACCTTTGTATAATGTTTTAACATTACTTGCTTGTGGTGCACCTATTGCTAAAAATTCTCCATCTTCTGCAATAGCAACTGACTTACCAAAGTTTCCGTTACCGGAGTAATAAGTTGAACCTGGATCTTCAATTGTTTGAAGGTGTGTAAAATCTGTTGTGTCTGTAGTTCTGCCAAACAAGTATACTTCACTGTTGCCTGGCGCACTAATTGCAAGTGTTGTGTTTCTTTGGTCTGCCGCAATTACTTTACCAAACTCTACACTTGAATCACTAGTTTTAATATTTGATAAAACCTGTTGCTCAGAGTGTACAGGCTCATTTTTTAATACTAGCCAGTTGTCTGTAATATCTTTATCAATCCAAATAGTTTCTCCAACTTTTAGATCGTTGTTATAATCTGATAGCAATAAGTTTGCACTATCAAAACTAGTTGTTCTATTAGAATTAAACTTAGTAACAAAACCATTAACAAGTTCAGCATCTTCAACTGTACCGTTAGGATAACAAATTAATGTATCAAGTTCGTTACGTTTAACTTTGAAAAACTTCTCAGCACCTTCAACGTCAACTATACCAATAATTTCATCAACTTCGTATTTTGATTGTTTACCAAGTGTAATTACAAATTCTTCTACACCAGTAATTGATGTTGTTTGAATAGCAAGTACTCTATCATTAGATCTAATATACTTTAGAACGTCCCATTCAATACCCTTTTTACCAATCCAAACATAATCACCAACGTTAAGTGCTGACGGTGATTCTGCTAATAAATCCTCATAGGTTGGTACTGATAATTTTACATCTTGCGGATTTACATATCCTGCTGTCGGTAAAACATTTTTTTGAACATCGTTAGTTGGAAACGGTTTATGATTATATCCTTGAGGTTTTAGATATGTTTCAAAAGGACGTATTCTATAAATTAAATCTGTTTCTTCACCTGTAACTGTGTCAACTAATTCAACAGGCTGTGGACTTAGTCTAAAGTTTGCTTCGTCAAGTGTATATTCAACTTCATCAAACGCTGTTGATGATCCATATTGACCTAATCTAAATCCCCATTCTTCATAAAAGTCTAAACTGTCTGCATCTGTGTTAGACAATGCATCAAACAATTTAGTTAAACTGTTTTTTGTACCTTTATCTTGAATAAATCCTTGATAGAATTTATACTGACTTACATCATCATTAATAATGTTTTCTAAGTACTTACGCTTTTGATATCCAATTAAATGCTGTGCTAGTCTTTGCTGATCATTATCAAAGTTGTCTGTATCAAGATCATAAAAATCTCCAAACTGTTTTGCTTTATAATCTAAGTTTGCTTTCAATCCTGCTTCAGGACGAACTTCTAACTTTTCCCAGTCTGCATTATTAAATATATTTGTTCCAGGTATCTTTACCTTTGCAACATAATAAAATTCTTTATATTTAACTGTGTCGCCAACTGCATAATCTTTCCATTGCTCCCAAACAGTAGTAGTAGCACTATCGTAAATAAATCCTGGAATATTAAATCCACCTGTCCAAGCATCAGTTCTATATCCCATGACTTTAAGTCTTGCTTGACGATAGCCTGGAGCTTGGTCGTAAATTACATCTTTGAATACTGTTGTATTATCAAGTATTACTACATGTTCTTTTTGTACTAAAGGAATATTAACATTGTAAATACCATCAGCAGTATTTCTAGTTGATACTGTAAATTCATTATCATTATCTCTACCAACTCTTACATATTCTGGTATTAATTTCTTACCGTCTGCTTTTAATAAACTGTAGTCGTAAAATGTATCAAAAATATTGTCTGCTACATTTTTCTCTTTGTAAAACTTTAATTGGTTTGCACCCGGACTTAGTGTAATAACACTATTTTCTGCCCAACCTTGTGTTGTCCAGAATAAAAATTCTTTAGCACTTACTCTCCAGTTTTCTACATCTAAAATCTTATCACTAAAGTTATTAAATGAAAATCCTTCACTTTCTAAATACTTGCTATAACCTAATAAAAAGTCAACCACTTGCTGTACTGTTCTAAACATTGTACCATATGCAAGTTCTGCTGGCTCTTTAATTAGTTCAGTATTAAACTCACGTCTAAAGAATGCACTACGGCCGCCTTTCATAGGAAGTTCAGGTAACTTTTGATATAATGACTGGTCAAAGTCTGATCCAGCTACGTGTTGAGCTTTAGCAACATAATATTCATTGCCAAATTGAATAATAGAACCTTCAGCGTATGTTTTATTCTCAGTCCATTTTACAAAATCTTCACTAATACCGCCTACTGTAACAATTGGATCATCTGCTTTTGGTGTTGGTGTAAAATACTTAAAGTACGGATTAACTTTATCGTATCCTCTAATAATAAATCCTTCAGCTTTCTTTTCAATAATTACACCACTGTACGAAACTAGTTCTGTAACAGAACTTGTGTTTAAGAAAATTTGATAATTTTCTTCTGGTACAAAAACATTGCCTTCATTGTAAGGAGTTCTTGAATCAAGTATTAATTTAAATTTACTCTTTTCAGTAAATCCACCAAGTTTAATTCCTAACTTGTTGTCAACAGCTTTTATATTTGTTCTGTACTTTGTATAAACATCAGTATCTTTACTGTTTAAATAGTTTGCAATTACGTTTATTAATCCACAAGTGTTTACTCTTGTTTCATCTGTTGAAGTATTTGGAAATACTAAATCTTCTAATCTTAAACGCTTGCCTGTTGGACTATAAACAATAGTGCCTGCACTATCTCTAACAATTCTACTTCTATCCCAACCAAGACCACATACTCTACTTGGCTGATTTAACATTAAGGAAATTAATAATGCAAATGGATATTCGCTACTTCTTCTCCAAGCAGTTTCTGTTGGTCCTTCGTCACCAAAGTTAAATGGATTTTTAGTACTACCTAATACAAATTCTTTTGCATAGTTAGCATCAACAGGACTTAATAAATTACCTGCATCATCAACCGGTATCCAATTAGTAAGACCTGGACGTTTGTAATGTTCTAAGTATTCTGCCGGAGCACCTGGCTTTCTGCATATACCATCTTCAAGGTCTTGCCATAGCAACATGTTTTCACTTGTGTATGGTGCTTTACCATATTCTGTTTCCCACCATGTAGGCTTAACACTTAGTCCTAACATTTCCCATGGATGTGTATGTGGACGATCAGTATCAAATGCTTGTTTGTAAACTGCTCTCCAGTATCCTGGATTAGTAGTATTGTTTGCTCCTAGTGTTGAAGAATAGTTATACGTAAATGTATCTGATGCTTCATAGAAATCATAGTTTGTATAATCTGGATTTCCTACAATTGATAGCCAATCAATAAATTCTGTAATCATTCCTTTATCAATAGCCCATTTAGGAATGCCTGTTTCTCTATTTGAGCCGCCAACAAAATCGTGTATATCAAATAGTGATGTGTTGTATGGAACTTTTAAGTTGTTATAAATTCTTTTTTCTAATTCAAGTAATAACTCATCTCTAAAGTCATTGTATGCTACAAAGGTAGATCCGTCATGTCCTCTAATAACAGTTTGGTCAACTCCGTAAGTGTTGTCAATAAACTTTTCAGGAACATATGCAGGATATAAACCTAACTTGGTAGGTGTTTCTGGAATATACGATCCGTCTGTGTTTTCGTATTCATATATTGTAATAACATCGTTAATAGCATTTGGAGTTAAAAACTTTACAAAGCCTTCAAACCCTACTTCAAATTCATAATCTTGTCCGTGGCAAAGTAACTCTCCGTTACGGTAAACACTTATTGCTTGGTTTGATAATGAACGCAAACTAAACTCTGCTGTTAAGCTATAGTATTCTTGCGATGCACTAAAAACTGTATGAACAATTTCATTACTAATACCATGACCGATCATATCACTAAAGTAAAACGGCATGTCATTTGTTTTGTTTAAATTTAGTTCAGTTATTACTTTATCAAAATGGATTCTTGATGATCCATCATAACCTAAGTTTTCAGCTATTTGTAAAAACTTTCTTCTAAACTTACCATACTCTGCTCTTGAAAATTTTAATGCGTTAACAATGTTTGCAGTTTTATCTGTTATATGATATACTGCAAGGTTAGCTAATCCACTATGCTGTGTAAATCTACTTCCGTATGGTGATAAGTTTCCTAAATCTCTTAGGTTACTTGTTCCAGGAAAAGATCCTGTCCAATCATTTCTAAATTCAGTAATACTTTCAACATGGTCATTAACTTCGCCTAGTGTAAACGATTCAATATTTTCGTTCTTAGGATTACGCTCATAGTTAATTGGAAATTCGTAAACACCGTTAGCATTTTTCTTTGTAGCACTATCAGTTTTAATTACTAAAATATCGTCTTTTACAAGATCTTTTGTAAACGTAACATATGCTACACCATTGATTCTGTTTATAGCATAGTCTGTATTTTCTAATTTACGTTTATCGTTAACATAAACTCTAACCCAAAGGTCGTTTAAGTCTCCACTGCGATCATATACGTCAATAGCAAAATCATTAAACTGTGTTGCTACAACATATTGCCTGTTGACTAATTGTTTACTTTCTGTATTACCTTTTATCCAACCACTTACATATGTAAATGTTTCTCTGTCGCTATACTGTCTTAGTACACCGTTATCAGACTTTGCAGTAATAACTGCATTATTTTGTTGGTATGTATGTGTTGTGTTTAACAAGTTAAAGTCAAACTCAATATCACCTGTATTTTCTAATGCTCTATAACTTAAAGGAAATCCTAATTCAACATCATTAGTTCCTGTACCTTGCTTGTAACTAAACAGTTTATTACCAATGAACGTTGTGCTAGGATATGTTGTTGTATTAGAAAAACTAACACCATTAGTATCAAACAAGTCAAACATTGGTGTTTGATTAGTTGCTGTTTTTTCTTGTGCTACACACCATTTAGTTCCGTTGTAATACCACATTTTACCTTTGTTAGTATTACCAGCTTCAACTAGTACTACTTCATTTAACAATGGTGCTGTATCAGTTTCTTCAATTAAACTAATTTGTCTAATATTGTTATGAGTAATAAAGTTTACTTTGTAAATTTTACCGTTAACTCTTGTATCAGGATCACCTGTAAACAAGATACGCATACCGTCTGCAATATCAACTCCGTCAATATTATAACCTAATGAACCTTCAATAGTACTAAACACATCAGATGTAAATGTATCAATTAAGTCTACATTATCTTTTGCTGAAGTTCCAAACTCATGTAATTTAATATTTTCGTTAAATTCAACGATTGGACGTTTGGCTCTGTTTGCTTGATCTATTTCTGGAACAATTCCATTAATAGTTGCTGTAGTTTCGATAACAGATTTGTGTGTCCATCTGTTATATCTTGACCATGGATTTAAATCATTACTTGATCTGTTCATACAAACATAATCTTTTGTACCTGCAAAACTATTTGCATTACTAAACGGTACTCTGTCAAATGCTTCTGAATCAAACGGTACTGGTTTGTCTGTAGAATATGTTCCAGGTATTTGTACGTTTGCTTCGGATACTAATTTAATTTTATCTCCTACACCTTCAACATACCATTCGCCTTCGGCATATTTTGCAGGAGTTACATCACCTTGGAAATATACTTTCATTCCATTTGATAACGCATACCCGTTTGACATTGTATAACTTTGTTTGCCAAGTATTTCTGCTTCAACATCAATTTTACTGTTTTCTACAATATCATAAATTTTAATTAATCCACTTGTATTAATATCATTACCATTAATATAATATAATGTATCTGGTGCATTAATATCAACTTCAAATGTAATTGTACCAACATCAGTTGTTTGTGTACTATCGTCAACGCCAGTTGTATATAATACTTCAGCATCTAAACTTCTAGCAGTTCTAAATGTTAAAGGCATACCTGGAGTATTAAGAACAAACGTATATGTTTGTCCTCTATATAATTTTAATGATGGGTTTTGTGTTTTGCCATCTGGGGAAAATACATATGCAGTATTATCAAGATTGTCTTGACTAGTAACAGTAAATGTACTGTCAATATCTTTGGCTTGTCCTGCAACACCAATACCTATTGGACCGTTTGGTAACCAATAATATTCTCTGTAGTTAGTAAACTTATCCCAATTAATATGTGGGTTCCAAGAATAGTATTCTTGTTTGTTTAGTACGCTATCGTTATTAACTGTACCATTGAATGCTTTAATTTGATTTTTAAAATCGTTATAATCTTTGTAGAATGTAACGTTGTTTAATTCATCTTGAACTATTGTAGCAGGTTCAAACTGATAGTTTTCTCTATCAGCATTAGTATCTGAAATATAATTATCAGATGCAACTCTAGCTTTTGCAATACGTCTTCCGTAGTATGCTGATATCTTTTCAGCAACTCCTGGATTTAAAAGTTGATCGAGTGTAGCACTAAGAAACTTTTTATTCGACTCCGTTCTAAAATACTTAGGTAGGTGATCTGCACTAGTTCTTTTAGATTGATTTGCTCCAACTGGAAGAGCAGTATCGGATTGATTATCGTTAAAAGCCATTTAGCTTATCCCCTTAATAAGATGAACTACTGTAAGTAGTGCCACTTGTAATTCCGCTGTTTGTTGACGTACTTGACGCTGTTACAACATTTCCTGTTGCTTGTATTCTACTTGCCGTAATTGCATCAATAACTTGAACATCATCAACTGTCGCACCACTGATAAAAATTTCATCTGATTCGCTACGTATTTCAAACAAACTACCAAATGCTTGTCCTGTTTGTTTTGGAACAATAATCAAACTTACTAAGTCCGGGTTAACTGCGTTCATTACGTATGTGCTTAATTCTGTAAAGTAAAAAGTATCACCAAAGTCCCAGTTCTCTAATGCAAAGAATTGGTTGATTGCATTAATAACTTTTGATTTAATATCATTATCATTAACAACTTGTTCTGGGTTTTTTACAATTTTAAATGTTGCCTGCATATTAGTTTCTGCTTTATCTCCGAACAGTACTTTATACTTAACTGGATGATAAATTAGCTCATCACTAATTGACTTAATTTTATTAATTTCAGCACCATAACTATTAAACAAGTTATCACTACTTGGAGGCAATGGTAAACTTGATGTTACACCACTTAAATATTGTCTAAAGTTTGTATCGTATGTTTTTGTTAACAAGTAACAATCATTAATATTAGAACTACTTGGATCAATACGAGCATCATCATCTGCTGTATGCACATAATGGAATTTTAATTTATCTCTACCTGTGAATGCTTTGTAGTCTGTTGTTTGTGTTAGTAACAATGTAGTTGCATCATACTTTTTAAATACATCTGTTTTTACAACATAAAATACTTTTCCTGTTGGCATGCCTGAAGTTTGAATAAAACTATCATTAGTAACAACTGTAATTTTTTCAATATCATTGTCAACATATTTAAAATCTTCAATATTATCTGATGTTATGTATTTCTTTAAGAAAACAAATTTATCATTAACATTAGTTTCAGGTGCAATTAATACGTTAAATGTATCTGGATCATCAACAACTGAATCATCGTCTGTATCAAAGAACCCAACTTCAACTTTTTTGCTATCAATATATCCTTCAGGATCTCTATACTCTTTTGTAATTTGCCAAGGATAATCAATAGTAAATGGTGTAATAGCATCTGGAACTGTATTAATAGATAGTACTTCAATTTTATCTTTAACAATTTGTCCTGTTTTATTATCGTAAATTTTTTGTTCGCTATCGTAAAAGAATTTAATTTCTTGATTACTTTCAAACACATATCGTAACCCTCTGTAACTTACAGTATACTGAGCTCCGTCTGTTTCAAATAGTAACAACCAACTTGCATCTAATTGCTGGTTAGTAATATCACCTGTTTTACCTGTACTAAAGTTACTTGTGATATCTAAATTGTTTTCTGTAATTAAACGCCATTGTCTTAAATTCGTATCGTATCTTAATCCAAATGTTTTGTATGCAAAAATTTGATCAATAATTTGTGTTTTAACATCAGTAACAAGTGCTTTACTAAACTTTGGTCTAATCTCTGAAAGTACTGCACCTGTTGGTATTACATCGTTAAATGCAATTGGTCCACTACCGTCAGTATTATCAGTTCTGCCATCGCCTACTACAGAAATAACTTTAGTCCAAGAATATGTTTTTGTTCCTGCTGGTAAAATATTTCCAGTTGCAAGTGTACCATCTTTAGCAAAATACTGTCCTGCTGGTGCAACAAATTTAATTAAACTTCCTGGTTCAATAAAACGTAATCCACTACCTGTAAATGTTCCAACTTGGTATGTAGAACTAACTGAATCTAAAAACTTACCTGTACTGTAATTTGTACTTGTTGACGACTGTGACCAACTTGCTTGTAAATCAGAAACTAAAACTTTTGGAAACTTATCTAAGTAATAATTAATAACTGATGTTTTTGACAGTATTGGAGTAATTGTATTTTCAATAGTACCTTCAACATCTGTTCTAGTACTAAAAGTAAACGACTCTTTACTGTCTGTTAATTCTTTGTATAGCAAACCGTCTGTACCAAACAAACTAGTATTTGAATACTTTCCTGTTGCATCAAGTAAATCGTAATATCTACTAATACCACTTGCTGTTCTATTAACAGTTTTTACTTTAATAATTTCTTGGCTAACTCCTAATGGTGCAACTTGGTAATCTTCACCAGTTACCATTCTATTTTGTGTGTAGTACGTTGCAGGAGCATTTGCTTTAATACTTGCGTTTGATTCACTTAAACTTGCATTGTCAACTGTATACTTTAAAGAAAATACTAAGTTTAATACTTCAGCGTTTCCTGCTTTAGATGTATAAGGAACTGTTACAGAAATATTTGTTAAGTCTTTAGGAACAACATTAAATGTATCATTTGCACTAGTTCTAAAAAATGCTTTAAATTGTCCTTTAGGAAGATTACCAAATGTTCCATCACTAAAGATCATATCAATTGAATCTTGTGCTTTTGTTAATACAGCATAAATGTTTCTTTGATTTTTTCTTGTACTATTATAAACAATGTTGTTTCCTTCAACTGCATCAACCTTTGTCCATAACTGATCCTCAGCGCCAACTGAGTTTAGTTTGTAAAGCCAAACATCGTCATTGTTAACGTTAGTTGCATCAATGCTTACTGTTTGGTTAGTGCTTGGTGTATCAACATTAAATACTCCGCTGTCAAGAGTACCTTGACGGAAGTGTGCAAAAAATCCTGAGTTTGACGAACCTGGTCCTCTGCCATCATCTCTATAAAGAAATCCTAAACTGTTTCCTGGAAGTGGTGCTTCTTCTGATATAACACCATCAACGACATCAGTACTAACAAGTTGAAACTGTAAACTTCTACCGTCAACATTTTTACTAAAAGTGTAAACTGGAACATCAGTGTTTGATCCGTTAAATCTATACTGGTCTGTTGGAACACCTTCTACTTTATCTTTTTTAATTGGTTTTCCGTATTGCGAATTAAGTGGCAATGCGGCATTAAGTACTCTTTCAAATTGCTCTCTCCAATTAGAATTACTAGGATCGTTCCAAATAACTCCTTGGTTAGCAAGATTTGTACCATTACTATCTAATATATCTTCTGACGTTGAAGCACTTTCCATTTTAAGCAATCCGTTAGCTGGTTTATTACGCTTTGGATTGTAAGAAAGCAAACGTGCTAAACGTAGAACACTTTCTCTACGTGATGCAAGTTCTAAAAAGTTTTCTCTAGCATTTAAATCAACACGGAAAGCAACGTTTTGTCCTAGGAAAGCAATAAGGTCAATTAGTGCCAAGTATTCACTTGATTCAATGTAATCGTTAAAATCTTCTGGATAGTTTTGACGCAGATAGTTAATCATTGTTCTACGTAAGTTGTCAAAATCGTAAGATTTAAATTCAGCATTACGGAAAGATTGGTATACTTTAGCCCAATCTTCTGCTATTAATAATCTATTCTGTCTATCTGTTGCCGCCATTTGTTTGCTTTCCTTAGTATAATACTATTTAGTGTAATCTGTTAAGTGTGTAGTTAATTCATTCCCGAGTTTTCATCAAACGTTAAACGCATTTTTTCGCTGATATTATACGGCAAATATGTTAAATCACAATCTATAATGATACCACTTTCGTATGTGTCAATAATAACTGAATTTGCAGTAACTCTTGGGTCTGAATTTACAATTCTTTTAACATTTTCTGCTATTGCTTCTTCCATTGACGGCGTCATTGGCTCAAATATTGCGTCCCAAATAATTGTTCCAAACTCAGGATTCATTAATTTTTCACCTTGTCTAATATGAAAGTGATTAAGCAAGTCTTGTTTAATTAACCCAATGTCGTACAATGTTTTACTAACATTTTCCGGATTAACTGTACTAAGACCTTTGTAAGCACGATTAGTTGTCGTTGGATTAGGTGGTGCTAAATCGCTGTTAACTTTAATGTTTTTGTATAGTTCGCTTGCCATATCAATATTTACCTTACTGGTTATTCATTAGCTTTACTAGTTTTCTTAAATGTATCAGGAATACTAGGTGTTGGTTCATCGTTTTTAGTTGTAAAATTATTATCCCTATCAGTAGCAACTGGTTTAAATGCTTGAGGATTTAAATTTTCATGCCATGGCCACGGTTCATGCTGTGGCATACGCTGAGTTAACCATCCTAATGCTGATGGTCCTGGGTTAATATGTGTGTTCAACGGACTAACTTGTTCAGCTGTTGCGGCTGTTGGGCCGTTCATATCAATCTTAGGTGCTGTTTCTGTATGGTTTCCTCCGCTGAGTATATCAGTAGTTGTACCTGCTGTAAACTTGTTTGCAGAACCTGTGTTTAGATCAAAGTTAGTTGATGTTGTAATCTTACCGTTAGCACCAATTAAAATATTTGTATCAGCGGCAGATTCTATTTGTATTTTACCGCCTTTCTTTGAACTAGCATTGTGATTGTCACTTGCTTTTAAGTATAAATTTGCACCAGCTTCAATAGTAACATTACGATTTGCTGTAAAATTAAAATCATTACCACTATACATACTAATACTATCTTCTGCATAAATGTCAATTTTACCATCACTTGTCATTTCAAGCCAAGCAGTTCCTCTAGCATTAGCTATGTAGATTAGATCTTCTGTATTATGTAAAAGTATTTGGTGTCCTGTTCTAGTACGCACACGGAATAATTCGTTGTGTGGTAATTCCCTTTTACCATCTGTTTCATTTTGCATTACATCAGCATACTCTGGTGGACCTTTGTCTGCTGTTGTTTTTCTTAAAAATTTATCATCTCCGTCATCTGCTACAAGAGAAGTTCCGCCAAGTCTTGATTTATAAACGTCAACAAATTCTTCGTTAGTACCTATTCTTGATTTAGGAGCACCAGGACGTTTATCAATAGGTCCAGGAGTATTAAATCCAAAGACTGCACTTGGTACTTCACGTCTTGCACTTGAAGTTGTAATTCCTCTTGTTTCGTCAAATATTAATCCTGAGTCAACTAAGCCATTTACAAATTCTTTTTGGTGTGGCTTTTCAAACTTTGTAGGATCTTGTGCAAGTCCTGTTTCAGTTACTTTGTTGTATTCACTAACCGGCAATTTAGCAGGTTTCATTTTTTCGTCAATTAGATCATTCCCATCAGCATCAACTTTTTTAGTAAATGACGTTGCGGCATTTCCCGGTACAGAAAAATTCATATACCTATCTTGAACACAGCCTAACCAGTAACACATATTTGGGTTACCTTCTGCAAAAATTATAAGAACCTGTGTTCCAATGTCAGGTGGAATCATCCACATACCATATGCTTGTTGACTATCTCTATAACCGTCGTTTGCTGTTACTCCGTTTCTTGGAGTTTGTCCTGTAAACGGTGACAAGTATTTTGCTTGGTACATTGATCCGCCAGCAAAGTTTGGGTTACCTGTTGTGGTAGTTTTTAATAACTGTACTTGTAAAGTACCCATGTACTCAGAATCAATAAAGCTCACTACCTTAGCAAGGTATGGCCCTGGCATCATTATTGGAGTTTTATCTTTTGAAACTTTATCTAGTAATGGATTCATCATGCGTGGTGTCCTCCGCCATAGCCATAACCAGGTTGATGATTTTTTGCTATAGTGCCTTCTTCGGCTGGTCCTTGATCTTCTTCAGGTCCTTTTTGTTTTTTGTAATCTAATTCTGTTTGTGTATTCATTCTTAACAATGATAGTGTTTGTATAAACTTACCTTGATTAAATTCAGACTTAACATAAGTTACTTTATATAATCCACTAAATTGTCTAACTTTAACCCCACCGGCTTCATCGTTAGTTACAGGAAATTCTACTGTACTTGATGATGCACTATAATCATAAGGTGTTTTAAAATTTAATTCAATAAACTGTTGACTACGTACATGATCAATATGTCCGTTTTCGTCTGCAAACCAAGTTGATCCTTGTGCTGACATATAATTTCCTGTACCACTATCACTAATGTAATAAGGATCTCCCATTATTTGCAATTCAACTCTTACTAAATCTACCATACTATAGACCAATGCTTTATGGAAAGTACGTGCAATTACTTCTTTAGCATCTGATGGTACAGCTCTCATACCTGATGTAATAATTTCAATATCAGATTCAATAATTGATTTTAAAGGATCTAATGACGGTGTAGGGTCGCCTTCTTTTTGTGCTATTATATTTGATTTGTCTTCACTATTAGCTGTAGCACTTGCTCCATCATTCTGTGCAGTTTCTGTATCTGCACTACCATCTCTTGGAACAGGTGTTAGATATCTGTTATTAAATGTTAGATCAAATTCTAATACATTTTTGTTTTTACCTGTGTACAAATAATTGTATTCTTTTGCAATATGATCTATTGGTGTTGCCGGTGCAACATCTCCAGGACCCATCCAAGTACTAGCATGTACTTCATACGGTATTACTTTAAAAATATAGATAAACGGTGGACGGCCTTTACTTGCTTCTATATCCTTTACCGGAACTTGAAACACCATTGGCAATATACTAAACCAAGGACGGAAGCCGTCAACTAATTTTTGATCTAATAAACTTTTACCATATTCACTTGATAAAACCATTTCCTCAATAATGCTGTTAATCTTTGTACCCTTTTCAAACTTAAAAGCACGTTTGCCTTCTGGTATATAATTTGCTTTTTGTTCATAAACATCTTTTTGTTCATCATAAACTTTATCGGCTCCAGCACTTTGAATACTACCATTTTGCAATTTATCAGTAACTAGTTTTGATGTTCCGATAGGATTTATATTTCCGGTTGCTAAACTTTGTGATACAATAGCTTCGCCAAGGTCTGACCTTTTTACTGAAACACCTGCAATTTTTTCTAAAAATGCTTCGTAGTCAATTATTTGTGTACTTTGAGATTTACCTGTTAATGACTCAACTTTTTCTTGAGCAGTTATATCGTTAACTGTAGCATCATCTTCTTTCTTAGTAGCTAGTTTTCTACTTTCTAAAGCATCACCAGGTGGAAATAATATAATGAATTGATCAGCAAATTTCTTTTTATTACCTTCTTCACGTTTTAACAAATTAGTATTAAGCACAGTAGTTAAACTTTGTATTCCACTTTGTAATGCTTCTTGGAGATCGCCTCCAACAATTTGAATGTCTGATGGAATTTTTTGTACTGAATCACTGTTAGCACTAGAATTTGCAGAAATAAATGTTGTTTCGTAAACTGTACCAGAAGAACTAACAGACATTGTTGAATCTGTTATCTTAATTGGTATTTGTCGTTTTGCAATACGCTTCATTTGATTGTCATCTGTATATCCTACAAATTCAATTGTTAATAAAAATGTTGCAAACGTATAAGTTAAGTGTCCAGCCATAACAGCCGCAACTTGTAAAGTTTCAAGAAACTGTCCCATGCTGTAAGGTTCTGTTACTGAAAATCCACCCTTGTGCATTTGCATTGCACGAGTTTCACTATTATATCCTATTACAGATTCAATAGTAACATCATCCATAAAGTATTCAACTCTACCTCCGGCTTTTTCTAACATAGTTTGAGCTTTACGTTCGCCCATAGCTCTAGTTCCGCCGCCACTTTTAATAATAACTACTTCTGGTTCGCCTTGGGCACCCATATATGTATTGTCAGGGTCTAATATTTCGTCTGTGGATAAACAGTATAATCCAAACATATGATTTACTGAGGTAAATTGTTCTAGTTCATTATCTATTGTGTTTCTTTGAATCTTATTAACACGCTGACTTCTTGCTAAATCTTGCTTAACTTTAGATAAAGATTGTTTTGCCGCTTTAATATCTTCTTCAGACATAAAGCTATGAGGATTTCCGCCAAGCTCGTTTTTGACTAAGTTTTCAAGTCTTATTTTTTCGTTTTTAAGTTTGTTTATTTCACCTAGGAGAGACATATTTAAACTCCCAGTCTAGACTTGATATCCGATGCCTTTGGAAGATAAATTTTAGTTCCCACTTTTAAATCATAAATAGGATCTTTAATAGTATCCATATTGCGTTGTGCAAATACCCACCACAGTTTTGGTGAACCGTAAAGGTCATATGCTAATAAATCTGGACGATGATTGTATTGAGGTTCAACTTCATATAACGCATCGTCTGACGAAGCCGGTACTGTTCGAATCCTCAATAGATCCATATGTTCGCCACTTTCGTTTTCAGGCGTATTGTGCCACGGGCTTGATTGGCTGTAAACTGCCATTAAATAAATCCTCCGCCATTTTTAATATATTCACCGTTAACATAATTCTGTAAACTAAATTTTTCAATTTCACGTCTACTGTAAAGCGGTTGTACTGTAACTGTTATTAAACTTTGTGTTGGTGCCCAACTTACGCTATCTCGTTTTTCTTTTATCGTTTGCCCAGCGGCTCCTGATACACTTTTTTCTGTTGACATCGCTTTACCAAGTCCTGTTGCAATATAGTCAACATCTTGTGGTAAGTCAACTGTAAAGTTTGTTACTACAACTGGCACATTATTAAAAATAAAATCTCCGTATCCATTAAGTTTAACAACTGGTGGCGGTGCACCTAATGTTTCAGCTTCTCCACCATAAAACATTTTAGTTGCTGAACGTAGATAATGCAAAGCCGCTACCCAATACTCTGCTTCAACGCCATTTTGTACAAAAAAGTCACCTGTAATAACAAGTTGATCCACTTGTGAGTTCTGGTAAGCAAAATACGGATAATTAGTATGTGTAGGGGTAATTGCTTGATAGTTTGCTGAGTGTGCTACAATAATTGTAGGGGTAAACGGAAAAACTAATCCATTGGTTTGTTTTAATGGACTTAATAACGGAGATGCTTTGAAACTTGCCACATTAGGAATACTTAATCTAACACGCCAGTCTCGGTTAACTGGCTTCTTAAACCCAACCGTTTCAGTTGCAGTACCACCAAGTTTCGCTAGAGAACCGTCTGGCAAATTTTTAGATCGAATATCTTTAGCAAACCCATCTACATTTACAAAATCAGACACAGCATTGGCCGCATCTTCTACTGCACCTGTCAGGTTGCTTGTAAAATCACTCACCCCGTTTTTAATACTGTTTCCTAGTTTTGCAAAATCAAATGATGACATTTGGCGATCTCCTTTACATTATTTAGTTGACTTTATTATCTACGTAGTTTATAATAGAACTTTAATATGGAGAATTCTTACATGAGAAAAGTAAATTACTTAAACAACAGAGATCTGCTTTCTGAAATACATAAGTCAAAGAGTACATACAGTAGTTTTACAGACGACAGTTATGCCCAATATGATATTATTTTACCTGATGTGTCAAAAATTAACATCAGAACTATAGCAGAAGCAAAAAGAAACCAGGCGAAACGCATTGGTTACGCTGAATATGAGCGAAGGAAGAAGGCTGGAGAGAAGGTAAAGCAGGCAGATACAGAAATAGACTACCGAAAAATAGCTAAAACAGACTTAATTTTCCGTGTTATGACGTATGATCACATTCCAGAAGAAAAAGGTAGGAAGAAAAATCCTAAAACGATAGCAGATACCAAGGTAAAATTAAACTTTCCCCCATTTGTACACTACAGGTTCAATGACAATGATGAATTAGAGCTTGTAGGTAAAAGTCATTGGGAAGGCGGAATGGAGAATGGACACTTTAGTTTAAGAGGCGGACAAGCAACTAATAAACTTGCTTTGATGTGGATGAAATTGTGTGAACGATATGCTACACGTGGTAACGTAAGAGGTTATACTTATAATGACGAAATGCGTGGCCAAGCAATTTTACAGTTAACACAAATAGGATTACAATTTGACGAGTCAAAATCAAATAATCCATTTGCATATTATACTGCCGCTGTTACAAATAGTTTTGTTAGAATTATTAACATTGAAAAGCGTAATCAAAACATTCGTGATGATATCTTAGAAATGAATAATATGAATCCTTCCTTTACTAGACAGAATCAAGGACAATGGGAAGCTCAACTAGAAGAACACAATCGAAAGAATGCAGTAGCTAAAACCGCTCCTGTTAAAAAATAGGTTGACAGTAAAATCTATATGTTGTACAATAAAGTATAAATCGTGAGGTATAATTTTGTTTAAAAAGGCGGCTGTCTTTACAGACATACACTTTGGACTCAAGTCCAATTCTAAAACACACAATGACGACTGCGAAGAATTCGTAGATTGGTATATTGAACAAGCTCAAGCTAACGGCTGTGAGACTGGTATCTTTATGGGCGACTGGCATCATAATAGAAACAGTTTGAACATCACTACACTTGATGCTACGCTTCGAGCATTGGAAAAACTTGGTAAGGCATTTGAAAAGTTTTATTTCTTTCCTGGCAACCATGATTTATATTATAAAGATAAAAGAGATTTGAATTCAGTTGCTTTTGGTAAGCACATTGAAGGCATTACAATGGTTAATGAAATAATGACCATTGGTGATAGTACACTAGTCCCATGGCTAGTTGGTGATGAATGGAAAAAGATTAGTAAATTAAAAAGCAAATACGTGTTTGGACACTTTGAACTACCTAGCTTCTATATGAATGCTATGGTGCAGATGCCAGATCACGGAGAACTAAAAGCAGAACATTTTAAAAATCAAGAATATGTGTTTAGTGGACACTTTCACAAAAGACAAGTAAAAGGTCCTGTACATTATATTGGTAATGCACTACCACACAACTATGCAGATGCATGGGATGACGAACGTGGTATGATGATTTTAGAACACGGTGGGGAACCACAGTACATTAACTGGTGGAACTGTCCTAAGTATCGCACAGTTAAACTTAGTCAACTACTAGATGAGAAAGATACACTTATTAAACCTAAGATGTATTTGAGAGTTACACTAGACTTACCTATTAGTTACGAAGAAGCAAGTTTTATTAAAGAAACATTTATTAAAGAATATGAATGTAGAGAAATTACATTAATTCCTAGTACCAAAGATGACGAGATTAATAGTGAGATTGATATTGCACAGTTTGAAAGTGTTGATGAAATTGTAGCTAAAGAGATTGAAGCAATCGATTCAGACAACTTTGATAGGAAAAAACTGTTAGACATATATAGGGATCTAGGTAGAGATGATTAAAATTAAAGAATTAACAGTTAAGAATTTTATGAGTGTAGGTAATGCTACACAAGGAGTTGATTTCGATAGAGAACAACTAACGTTAGTGCTTGGTGAAAACTTAGATCAAGGAGGTGACGATTCAGGTTCCCGTAACGGTACAGGTAAAACTACGATAATTAACGCATTATCCTACGCCCTGTACGGCCAAGCACTAACTAACATTCGCAAAGACAATTTAGTTAACAAAACTAATAACAAAGCAATGTTAGTAACCCTCACGTTTGAAAAAGATGGTAGAAATTATCATATTGAGCGTGGACGTAAACCTAATTTGTTAAAATTTAGCATTGATGGTACTGATCAAGAGATTACAGACGAAAGTCAAGGCGATAGTCGTAAGACACAAGAGGATATCAACACGCTTCTTGGTATGAGTCATGATATGTTTAAGCATATTCTTGCACTTAACACATATACAGAGCCGTTTTTGTCATTAAAGAGCAACGATCAACGTGCAATCATTGAGCAACTGTTAGGTATTACTATATTAAGTGAGAAAGCTGACAAACTTAGAGAACAAACTAAGATTGTTAAAGACCAACTCACAGATGAAACTGCTAGACTTACGGCAGTAACAGCAAGTAATGAAAAAATTACAGAAAATATTGATAGGTTACATACAAGACGTAAAGCATGGATCTCTCAAAACAAACAAGACTGTGATAAACTTGACAAAGCAATTAAAGACTTAGAAAAACTAGACATTGACGCTGAACTAGAAGCACACGAGTTACTAAGTTCGTGGGCAGACAAAACAAATAAGCATAATAACTTGATCAAAGAAAGATCAACAGTTGAACGTGCATTAGAACAAGCTGACAAGAACATGAAAAAGTCTGGTAAAGAATTAGATGACTTAGAACATGCAAAGTGTTATGCTTGTGGACAAGACTTACACGATGAGAAGTTAGAAGAACTTAAAGAAAAACTACAAACTGATTACGGTGATGCACACACATACCTAATTGAAATTGCTAGTAAGTTTGATAAGGTAATTAAAAAGATTGAAGACTTAGGCGACATTGAAAGTAAGCCTAACACATTTTATGAAAATGCTAAAGAAGCATATGAGCATCAACACAATGTTGAGAACTTAAAGATTGCTTTACAGGCAAAGAAGGATGAAGTTGATCCTTACCAAGAACAAATTGACGATTTAAAAGAAACTGCTATTCAAGAACTTAACTGGGAAACAGTAAATGAACTGACTAGTACTAAAGAACATCAAGACTTTTTGTATAAGTTGCTAACAAACAAAGATAGTTTTATTCGTAAGAAGATTATTGAACAAAACTTAGCATACTTAAACAACAGACTTACATATTACTTAGACAAAATAGGTTTACCACATACTGTAGTGTTTAAAAATGACCTAACAGTTGAAATACAACAACTAGGACAGGACTTAGACTTTGATAACTTGAGTAGAGGTGAACGTAATAGACTTATACTTGGTATGAGTTGGAGTTTCCGTGATGTATGGGAAAGTTTATATCAAAATATTAACTTACTATTCATTGATGAGCTTATTGATAGTGGTATGGACACAGCAGGTGTTGAAAGTTCTATTAGTATTCTTAAGAAAATGGCTAGAGAACGTGGTAAGAACGTATATCTAATTTCACACAAAGACGAACTAATGGGTAGAGTTACAAATGTACTTAAAGTTATAAAAGAAAACGGCTTTACTAGTTATGATAACGATATAGAAATACAATAATGACAGACGATACGCATGATCTACTTACAAAGGCTTATATGCAATACTATAAAGCCAATGAAGCGTTTGAAATTCGCAAAAGCGAACGTACTAAACGTGAAGCACGTAGGTGGTTAAGCGAAATTCGTCGTTTGTGTTCTACACGCAGAGTAGAAATCATGGACGACTTCACATCTAACAAGAAGAACCAGAATCAAGAGCAAGACACATAGGCTTAATGTAAGTAAGTTCATGCAGTGGACTTATAAAGGTAAGAAAATAGACGAACTTCCGGAAGATTGCGAAGCATTTGTTTATCTAATCACTAACATCACTGATAATCGCAAGTACGTAGGCAAAAAACTAGCTAAATTTAAGACAACTAAGCCACCACTCAAAGGCAGAAAAAACAAAAGACGCGGAACTAAAGAATCAGATTGGAGAGACTATTGGGGCTCCAGTGATAACTTATTAAGAGACGTTGAAGAATTAGGCACTGATAAATTCACCAGAGAAATATTACATTACTGTAAAAGCAGAGGCTTAGCAAGTTACTTAGAGGCTAAAGAACAGTTTGACCGTAGAGTACTAGAAACAGACGAGTATTATAACGGAATTATTAATGTACGGGTCGGCGGTTCTAAAATTCTAAAAGAAGAATTACGTAAATTATAGGCAAACATAGCAACATTGTTTGGTCGAGGTAGCTCGACTCGCTATGAACTTGTGGGAAATCCACCGGTGGATCTAGTGTGTTGCAAGGACAATACTAACTTAGGTATAAAAGATTGTGGCTCTGAGAAAAAGCAACCACAGAGTAAGTGATTTCGACTATTAGGGATTAACTGCTTTCCGCGTATTATGCGAATGCTGAAGTAGGGGGTATGCGGTACGCCGCCTCCGTGTAATTATATTACAATCTTCTTTAATAGATTGTGGCGATGCTCACTCAGATAATGTAGGAGTAGTCATTTTTTTTAATTCGTCCGGCAACGGGCGAATTGTGGCTCAACTATCTAGATAATGCTAAAGTGCTTCGCACTTATTATTCATACATTATTCCTTTATAACATTAAAAGATATAAGTGTTTGAGCGACAGCGAAAAACAACAAGTACGAAGTACTTGTTCTAAACAATTCACAACTATCGAACAACGAATCCACACAAACACTTGGAACAATTCAGATCGTGACTCTAATGTAAATCAGGATCACGTCCAAATCCAGGTTTGACACTACTAATTTCGACTATCTCTATTTCGAAATCACTGTGTGGGGACTGAATACGGAACATCTCTACGGCTTGGGTCGCTTCTTCCATACTATTGAGTCTAGCAACTTCATTACCGTCAGACATTATATTATAATGTGTAACCATATCAAATATTTAATGATAGTTTGCGACTAATTAAGTATAAATATATTATACAAAGGAGTTTACTATGAAAATTAATCAAATAGTTACAGAAACAGCAGTATCTGAGGCTCCTGGCGGAAGTGCCCTAGGTAACCTAGCAAGAAAAGCTGGCGCAAAAGTAGCAGGCGCCGTTGGCGCTAAAGGCACAGCGGCTGGCATGACGGGTAAAGTAGACCAAAACGCCAGAGCAAAAGAAATATTCACACAATATAGAGGCTATATGGGTCAAACTGGTGGTAATCCAAAACAACCAACAGCAGATCAAGTTATGGACTTTTTACAAAAACAAAAACTTCCAACAAAGCGTATGCAGGGTGTACAAGGACAAATGACTCCTAAACAAGTAGACGATTTGTTACAAGGAATTGCACAAGATTCGTTTAAAGGTGCGGCAGGACAAGCGGCAACTGCAAGTAGTCCAGCTAGTTTAGGTGATAAGTTTGGTTCAGCAAGTGCTCAAGGCGGTATACCGGCTGATTTACAAAAAGAAATTGACGCACTAAGTCCTCAAGACAAAGCAGAATTAGCAAAGTTACTATAAGGACTGAATAATGAAACTCAACGAAGTACTCACAAGCAAGACTCAAACTATATTAAATGAAGGCTGGCAAGATCTTAACGAAGCACAGCAAAATTATTTAACAAGGTTTGAATTAGAGCTTTGGCCACTGGTTGAGCAGTATTCAATACTAGCAGAAGCAGAACTTACACCAGATCAAATACAATCAATCTTCAAAGGTGCTGAAGAAACAGCAATGGCCAGTGGAGATAATAAAACTGCACTAGGTAAAGTTGGAGCGGCGGCTAAGTTACCCGTTGATCTAGCTAAGAAAGTTGATGCAAAAATTAATGAGCTAGGCAGACTAGCACAAAACGCAGGCCCAGTTAAAAATGCTGATGCAAAGTTTGAAGAACTTAAAAAGAAAATTGGTTCAAGCGACAGTAAAATTGTTGCAGGCGTTAATAAAATTAGTGATTGGGCAAAAGCTAATCCAGGTAAGGCAACACTAGCAGTAGGTATACTAACAACCATTGCGGCATTTGCAGGAGGACCACTAGGTGGTGCGGCCGCAGGTCTAGTACTACGTGGTACTAAAGATTTATTACAAGGTGAAAAACTTTCAACAGCAGTTGGTAAGTCAGTTAAAACAGCGGCATATGGTGCTCTTGTTGGAGCAGGCTTTAGATACTTGTCAGATAACATTATGGCCAACATGGCACTTGCAGATGAAGCTCAAGCAGATGCTATGATGAAAGGGTTTGAAGATGCAAACTTTGAAAAGGCAGTTGACGGTGCTATTGCTGATGCAGGATTTGATAAAGGTGTACTTGACGGTGCAATGCTTCATAAATCATCAGGTAACATTAACGGATTCTTTTACAACTACCACACAGTTTTTAAACCAGACGAACTTGCACAATATAAAGATTTAGTAGCGGCAACACAGTCAGTAAAAGTATTTTCGCCAGAGTATTATAAAGCGGCAGGACAACTGCACGAATTTCTTTCTGCAACACAAACAGCAAACTCAGATCTTACAACACTAGCACTTGCTATTAAAGACATTCCAAAAGATGCGTTAACAAGTGATCAGATAGATGCTGTAATTGCTGTACTTGATGATGGCGACAAAGCAATAGCGGCAGTTAACGATGCAGGCGGAGCAATAGCGGCGGCGGCACAAGGTGCGGCGGCAACAGTTGATGATGCTAAAAAAGAAATGCACAAAGTTAAACCTGTTGCACCAGAAGAAATGAAACAACTGGAACTTGATCTTAAAGGCGGAAGTGATGCAACACCTGTAGATAAAAACTTTGACAAGAGTCAAAAACTTTCAGACTTTGGAGCAGTAGGAGATAAAGCAGAATCAATTGATTATGAAGATGCATTTAACGAATACTTACAAGAAGCAGATCCAGCACAACAAGAACTACCATTAGACAATCCTAATTCACTAGGTGCTAAACTAAAACGTGGTGCAGGTAAAGTTGCAAGTAAAGCCGCAGGAGCAGTTAAGCAAGGTGCGGGAGCAGTTGCTAAAGGTGCCAAAGGAGCAGTTGGTGCAGTTAAGCAAGGTGCTAAAGATGTAGGTAACAAAGTTACTGCTAACAAACTTAATAAAGATTGGAAGAAGATGGGTGAACCAACTGATTCCGGTAGCATTGTAAATATTTTATCAGGTGCAGGATTAACTAACGATCAGATAAGCAGTATTGCAGGATCAACACAAGCACCAATTAGTCCAGACGAAGTAACTAAAGCTGATGCACAAACACCTACAGATGGTGCCGCAGACGCAACACAAGCGTCAACAGCAAGTGATAATACAAAAGACACACAAACACCAGCTAAACCAACTAAAGCACCAGCAGAACCTGCTCAAGCTGAGCCTACAAACACAGGTGCAAAGAACTTAGACAGTACAAATACTAAAGGCGCTCCAACTAAACCAGGCAAACAAGAACCATCTAGTAAACCAACAACGCCTAAAAAACCGGGTAGCAACACAGCTACACCTACACAAAGCAATGTTAAAGCACTAGCACAAAAAATTAAACAGTCTGGTGCAAATACAGACAGTATCAAACAAGACCTAGTAGGTGGTAGTACTACATCGCAAGGTAGCACAGTTGATTTGCCAGACTTAGCAACAAGAATTGCTAAAGCAGGTGTGCAGAAACAAGTACGACAGATGTTAATTGCAAAATGAAACAGTATTTAAAAAATCTAATTAACTGGCACGAACAACATATACATGATTTCCAAAAATGCACAAAGCTATCCGACTATCAAATGATGTGGACAGCCTTTGCTAAAGGAGCATTATTTTCGTGGGTTATATTTTATTTGATTTTCTGCTAAATCCTACCAGAACGGTTGCCCAGTCTTTTTAGCAGTCTCTAAGTTTTCTTTAATTAGTTTAGCGAATATTTCTCTATCTTCAGGACCCACTTGATACATTTCTTCAAGACTAATTGCACCACGCATGTACCAACACAGGCGTGCAAGTTCCATCTTGATGTTTTTTGTCTCGTTTTCTAGGTTGTCGACCAGTCTTAGGATATCCTCTAGAGACTTAGAAGCTATCCTTATACGAAAAAATTTGATTGATCAAACGAAACAGGCATTTCCCATTGCTTAGGTGCGCCTTCTTTGATTTCTTCTTCTGTTGCGTCAACTGTGATTGGCTCTAACGTAAACTTTTTCTTTTGTGATTCCATACTTTCAACAACAGAAGAATAAAACTTCTTGTCTGCATTTTGTATAAACTGTTGAATGTGTAATTTGTCAGTTACAACATCTTCACCTGTTTGGATCGATACAATTCCTTGCATGACCATATCAACTGTAATACTTGTTAAGCGTTGGAATGCTTGATTAAAGATTTCTAGTTTTTGTTCTTCTGTCATATCATCTTCTTGTATGACTGAAGCAATACGCTGTTCTTCAAAAGTCTTAGTTGCAACTTTTGTAAACTCACGATACGTTTGCGGCCTTACTGTAAGGGTAAGCTCGTCTATTGTAAGAGTATCATCAAACGCAACATTTTGAAACTTGTCAAGTACTACTCTTAAGTCTAGGTCAAATTTACGTTCTAGTTTTGTATTTGGGATTTTAGAAGTTAATTCTAATTTCTCCCCGTATGTGGCAATTCTAATAGCAACCAATAGTGTATCAATATCAAGTGTTGGTATGTCCCAACCGTTTTTAATATTAGGTACACAACTTTGGATAACATCAACTGTAGATTGACCGTTAAGTAATGCATCAGGAGTTTTAAACATAAGTTCATCTCTTGCCGTCATTGCATAAACAGGGAATTCCATATTGTCTGTTACTTCTAAACTTCCATTAGGATACCATCTGCCGTTGCTTGGCAACTTAATGTAAATTTTTGGTTGCCTAAAATACTTCTGTAACGGATTGGCTCCGCTTCTCTCTATTTCTGGCATGGTTTTTCTCCGGATAAATAATAAGTGTTCATATAGTATATTTATGAATCTGAGTTATATAGGTACTTAATAAATGGTTGATGTCACATACAGAGGCGGTGGAATGGATGGAGTTACTAGCAATGCGGCTAGTGAAGCTACTCTCCAACGTCTAGTTGCACTAATGGAAAAAGGCTCCAAGGGCGGTGGTGCGGCCACTGAAAAAATGGCAAATGACGTCAAAACCAAAGGCGTTGCTATATCTAAAGAAGATAACAAGGCTACAGCAGAAGGTACTGAAGCTAAGAAAGACGCAACCAAAGCACAGAAGAAACTTTCAGAACGAGTTAGAAATACTGCAAAAGCATTTGATAGATACTCATTAGGACTATTCAGCGGAATAGGTAATACTATCCAAACATTTGGTGGTCTTGGTAAAGAACTAATTGCTGGCGGTAATCGAATAAGTGACTTTGGACAGCATGTTACAGGACTAATATCAAAATTTCCTATTGTAGGCGGCGTGATTGGTCAGTTTGGCCAAACAATGCTGAATGTACTTGATAATCAAATTGACATGTACAGATCATTGTCTGGAGCAGGTATTGACTTTGGTTCTAGTATGTTTGAAATGCAAAGACGTGCCGCTGAAGCAGGATTAAACATGGCTACCTTAGCAGGTACAATACAAGAAAATTCACAGATGTTAGCAGTAGCATTTGGCGGCGCAACTACAGGTGCTGATAGATTTTCTAAAATTTCAAAATATGTACAGCAATCACAAACAGATTTTTCTAAACTAGGTATGACAATGGAAGATGTAACTGAGTTTACAGCTGACTATATTGACTTACAAAGAATTCAAGGTAGATTGAAAGATCGTTCTGATAGAAGTCTTGCTAAAGGCACACAGAATTATATTATGCAACTTGATGCACTTGCTAAAATTACAGGTATGTCTAGAAAGCAAGCCGCAGAAGAATTAAAAGCTCAAAGTACTGATAAGAGATTACAAGCATTGTTCATGAACATGGATTCTAGCGTTCAAGAACAAATGAATGCTAGTTTAGCATTGATCAAAGGCGGAAGTCCAGAAATGGAAGACGCAATAAAAGAATTGATTGCAACTAACGGTGCTCCATTAAGTGACTTTGGAAAGAGTTTGCTACGAACTAATCCAGAGTTTGCAACAATGGCACAAGGATTGAGAGATGGTTCTTTATCAGCAGATGATTTTGCAGAGATGACTAACTTGCAAGTAGAAGAAGCAAAAAGGTTTGTTAAGGAAAATGCGGCAGTAATTGCACAATCACAAGCACTAGGTGATACTACATATGATGCTGTATTAGCACTAGCAAAAATGGGTGAAGTTGGTGGAAAACTTAGTGATGCAGAACAAAAACAATTAGATGCTATTGCGGCTAAAGATAAAACACTTACTGACTTTGATAGTATGATTGAAAAGATACGTAGTACTATCTTAGTTAAATTGCTTGACTCAGGTATATTTGACAAACTGCAAAAAGTAATGTCAGACCTTACAGCATGGTTCAACAAAGACGAAACACAAACATCTATTCAGGGATTTGTTGATAGACTAGGAACATTGTTTGACAACCTTGGTACAATGGTTGAAGACTTTAAAAAAGATTGGGGCAAGTTAAGCATTGGTGAACTAGTAACCAAGTATCTTATTAATCCTATCAAAACATTATTTGGTGCTGACACAGGTCCGCCACCAGGACATCCGGAGCATAATAAAAATGCAGGTTCGAAATCAAGTGGACTAATGGGAGGATTGTTTGAATCATTAGGTCCAATAATTGAAAAATTTGAATCGTGGGGTAAAGCATTAATGTGGGGCGGTATTGGTGCCGCGGCTGTATTAATTGGATTCACAGCGGCTGTTGCGGCTATGGCGGCTCCGTTAGCATTAGCAACGCCAGGCGTTTTGGCAATTGGAGTAGCATTTGCCGGAGTAGGTGTAGCAGGATTTGGAATTGCGGCGTTGATAGATTCGATCACCACATCTGTTGACAATGTTGCAGTTGGATTGAAAAAGTTTGAAGACCTTGATTCAAAAAAATTAGGTGACGTTGGTGGGGCCTTAAAACCACTTACAGATAATATTATGGGTCTTGCTAAAGGCGGTGTTGTTGCATCGTTTATGAGTGAAGGCGTATTAGAAAAAATTGCCGCAGGCGTTAAATCGTTTGAAGGTATTGATTCTAAATCAATGAAGGATATGGGTCCTGCATTAACTAGTTTACAAACAGGTATTGCGGCATTTACCGGTGACGGTATTATGGATAGCTTTAGTAAATTCATTGGCGGATTGTTTGGCAATGATGGTGGAATGAAAGATATGGCTGACGACCTTGAGGCGTTTGCTGATATTGATTCCGCTGGAATTAAAGCTATTGGAGATGGGTTACAAGGCATTGCGGCATATATTGAAACTATGGATGGTGCAAACCTTAAACAAGTAACCAAAAACTTAAAAGAATTAATTAAACAAATTGGACAATACAACGAAGAATACAAAAATATGGATGCTGAAACCAAAGCATCGTTTACTAAAGTATTAAATGTCAATAATGAGAGTCAAGATAAGTCGAGTAGCTTACTGAATCAGTTAAATAGTACTAACACACTTATATTAGATGAACTTAAAAAACAAACTAAAGGTGGAAAAGCTATGACAAACGCAATATCAGGAGCGGCATAATGAGTTGGAAACGTTATTTTACGCCAGTTCCAACAGGTTCTGCCCAAGACGGCAGTTATAGCCCACTTGGCGGAAGTACTAACCAAGGTATGGGTCCTGCCCAAGCAAACTATTCAAGTTACTTGCCAGATGTATATGTAGGTTCTCCAAATCGTGTTGAAAGATACGGACAATATAACACTATGGACAACGATAGTGAAGTAAATGCCGCATTAGATATTTTAGCAGAATTTACAACCCAAAAAAATACTTCAAACAGAAGTCCGTTTGTTATGGATTTCAAATCTGATGCAACTAATACAGAAGTACAAACACTTAAACTATACTTACAACAGTGGTGTAAAATACAAAACTTTGAAACAAAAATGTTTCGTATTTTACGTAATGTATTCAAGTATGGTGATGCATTTTTTATTAGAGATCCAGAAACTAAAAAATGGCATTACATTGATCCTGCAAACGTTACAAAGATTATTGTTAACGAATCAGAAGGTAAAAAACCTGAACAGTATGTTATTAAAAATGTAAACTTAAACTTTGTTTCAAACGTAGCAACTACTCCATTACAAACAAACGGTAATGTTACAGGCGGTGGCGAAGGTTACATGACTGGTGGCTCACGTGGAATGACAGGTGCACCTAACCAAGCATTACAAGGTGGACGTTTTGCAAAAGGCGAATCAGAGTTTGCAGTTGATGCAGAACATATTGTACACCTAAGTTTATCAGAAGGGTTAGACAACAACTTCCCATTTGGTAACAGTTTGTTAGAAAGTATATTTAAAGTATACAAACAAAAAGAATTATTAGAAGATGCTATTATTATTTACAGAGTGCAAAGAGCACCTGAACGTAGAGTATTTTACGTTGACGTAGGTAATATGCCATCACACTTGGCAATGCAATTTGTTGAACGTGTAAAAACAGATATACACCAAAGACGTATTCCAAGTAGTACAGGTGGAGGAAATAATGTTATTGACTCTAGCTATAACCCATTAAGCATTAACGAAGATTACTTCTTTCCGCAAACAGCAGAAGGACGTGGATCTAAAGTTGAAACACTACCAGGTGGTACAAACTTAGGAGAGATTGATGATCTTAGATATTTTACTAATAAGTTGGTACGCGGTTTGCGTATTCCTAGTTCTTATCTTCCTACAGGGCCTGACGATGGTGCTAGTGCATTCCAAGATGGGCGAGTGGGTACTGCGTACATTCAAGAGTTACGCTTTAACACCTATTGCGAAAGACTACAAGGACTTTTAACAGAACAATTTAATCAAGACTTTAAACGCTACCTATTAGAAAAAGGTATTAACATTGACACAGCAATGTTTGACCTAAGGATGCAACCACCACAAAACTTTGCAAGTTACAGACAATCAGAACTTGACAATGCAAGAGTTGGAACATTTACTCAAATGGCGGCTATACCTTATGTGTCAAATAGATTTGCACTTAAACGTTTCTTAGGACTAAGTGCAGAAGAAGTTGCAGAGAACGAAAAGTTCTGGCGTGAAGAAAATGACGAAAACTTAACTCCAGTTCCAACAGACGCCGCAGGCGAAATGCGTGGAGCAGGTGTTAGTGCCGCAGGCATGAGTGCAGACCTTGGCGGAATGGAAGATGAAGCAGTTGATCCAGACGCACCGGCACCAGAAGATGGCGGAGCAGGCACACCACCAGAAACAGTAACAGGCGATGATGCCCCAGTACCAGGCGCTGAAGGATAAATATTAACATGATACTACGTGAACTATTTTATTTTGATAAAGAAACTTTGGAGCCAGTTGAAAACAACGCTTACGATCCCAAGTCTGATGATTCAATTATGAAAAAAGACGACACACGTAAGACACGTTTAACATTACGTCAGATAAACAAAATGCGTAAAGCATCTGATTTGCACAAAGAGGAGCAGGACAAGGAATTACATTTCGTAAGACAAATGTATGGACTTGCCGCGAATGCAGAACAGGCTGTTTAAAAATGTCAATAGCATTTGTTATTGGTAACGGCACGTCAAGAAAACCTATACCCTTAGAACCACTTAAAGCACACGGAACATTATATGCCTGTAACGCTGTTTACAGATCAGGATTAAGACCTGACTATCTTGTTGCTGTAGATACTAAGATGGTTACTGAAATTAACAATTCAAAGTATCAACACGAAAACAAAGTTTGGACTAATCCAAACAAACTATACGAAAAATTTCATTGCTTTAACTACTTTGCTGATCCTTTAGGTTGGTCAAGTGGACCTACAGCATTATGGTTAGCATCTTATGGTGCAGATCATCAACACAGCGAAATATACATACTAGGCTTTGACTACGAAGGAATAGAAGGCAAAATTAATAATTTGTATGCAAATACAAAAAACTACAAAAGAAGCGAAGAAGTAGCAACATATCATGGCAATTGGAGCAGGCAAACAGGAATAGTAATTCAAAAAAATGTTGGAAAGAGATATATACGTGTAGTAGAGAATAAGGATGATTACTGCCCAGACAATTTAAGACCCTTAGGTAACCTATCCCATATTACAGTAGCTGAATTCACTGAAAAATTCGTGAATTTACAATCTTAATGTAAAATCGGCTCGTTTTGACCGGTTTAACCACCCTTTTAATCATTTTCCATAAATACAACTGACAGCTTATCGTATCTAAACAACAGGAGGAGATAAAAAATGGCTAATCAAAATAAATTTGAAGCAATGCTTGAAAAGCTAATTGCTGAAGACAAAGCGGGAGCAGAAGAATTGTTCCACGAAATCGTAGTTGAGAAATCACGCGATATCTATGAAAACTTATTAAAAGATGACGTAGAAGAAGTTGAAGTAGACGAAGCAACTGATGAAGAAGTAGATGAAACTACTGACGAAGAAGTTGATGAGTCAAGCAACGACGAAGAAACTAACGAAGCAACTGACGAAGAAGTTGACGAAGCTACTGACGAAGAAGTAGACGAAGCAACTGATGAAGAAGTAGACGAAGCTTCAGACGAAGAAGTTGACGAAAACTTTGTAGACGAAATTACACCAGAAGCTGAAGATGACATGGGTGGCGATGCCGCTGATGACATGATGGCAGATATTGCCGCAGACAGCGAAGAAGGTGACAAAGAAGATGACGAAGACATTGAAGACAGAGTCACTGATTTGGAAGATACATTCGATGACCTAAAAGCTGAATTTGACGCTATGATGGCTGATAAAGACGGTGACGAAGACGAAGGCGATGCAGAACCAGAAATGGATATGGACGCTGGAGACGACGAAGGTGATGACGATGAGGCAGAAGAAGCTATTGCTCCTGAAGCCGATCTTGAAGTAGCACCAGCATTTGAAGGCAAAAAAGATGCCAACACTGAAATGCGTGAGTATGTTGAAAAAGTAACAGCTAATATGGGCGACAACGGTGATAACACTAAGTCTCCAGTAGCTGGCGCTAACGACATGGGTGGAACTGCTGGAAACATTGCACAAGGTGGCGATGAAAAAGGTGGGAAAGCTGACTCGGCTAAAGAAGATAACGCAGGGAACGTTAACGTACCAGGCGGAAAAGCTTCAAAGTCAATGAGTGCTAACTCAAAAGGCCACGGCGCTGAGAAAAAAGGCGCAGGCGAAAGTGGAACTGATAGTAAAAGTACTATCGGATCTTAATAGTTAAGGAACTTATAGGTGTTTAATTTAACTGAGACATTGACATTCGACCAAGCAGGTATGGTTGTCGAGACTACTGAAAACAAGAATGGAGGCAAAGATCTTTATCTTAAAGGTATTTGTATCCAGGGCGGTGTAAAAAACGCAAACCAGCGAGTTTACCCTGTTACTGAGATAGGTAGAGCTGTCAAAACTCTCAACGATCAAATCACAGGAGGATATAGTGTTCTTGGAGAAGTTGATCACCCAGAAGGACTTAACATTAACTTAGACCGTGTAAGCCATATGATCACAGATATGTGGATGGATGGACCAAACGGTTATGGCAAGTTAAAAGTATTACCGACGCCAATGGGACAACTAGTTCAAACAATGCTGGAAAGCGGAGTTAAACTAGGTGTTTCATCGCGTGGGTCAGGCAACGTAAGTGAAGACGGTGCCGGCGAAGTAAGTGACTACGAGATTATTACAGTTGATGTTGTAGCACAGCCAAGTGCTCCGGGTGCATACCCAACCCCAATATATGAGCATTTAATAAACGCCCGTGGGGGGTACAAGGCATTAGAATTAGCAAGAGAAGTCCAAGGCGACGCGAAGGCACAAAAATATTTAAAAGAATCTTTGGTGAATATCATCAAGGGTCTAAGGTAATAGGAGACCATAATGTTGGAAGCACTAAAATCACTTTTTGAAAACAATGTTCTTTCTGAAGAGATTAAAGCTGACATCCAAGAAGCGTGGGACAAACAAGTTAATGAAAATAAACTTGCTGTCACAGCTGAACTTCGCGAAGAGTTTGCTTCAAAGTATGAGCATGATAAGGCTCAAATGGTAGAAGCAGTTGATGCATTAGTCAACGATAAACTAAGTGAAGAAATTTCCGAATTTGCTGAAGATAGAAAAGCATTAGCAGAAGCAAGAGCAAAATACGCTGTTGCAATGCGTGAAAACGCAGGTATGCTAAAAGGCTTTGTATTTGATCAGCTTAAGAAGGAAGTTGGAGAACTACATGAAGATCAGAAAGTTGTATCAGAGAAATTTGGTGCTCTTGAAGAATTTGTAGTAGAAGCTTTGTCAAAAGAAATTGCAGAGTTCCATCAAGATAAGAAAGACTTAGCAGAAACGAAAGTACGTTTAGTACGTGAAGCTAAAGATCACTTAGCAAAAGTTAAAGCTAACTTTGTTAAGAGAAGTGCAGAACTAGTAACTGAAACAGTAAGTAAAGGCCTTAAAAAGGAAATTACTGCACTGAAAGAAGATATTGATTCAGCACGTAAAAACGATTTTGGTCGCAAGATTTTCGAAACATTTGCGGGTGAGTATACTAACTCATACTTAAATGAAAAATCAGAAACATCTAAGCTAATGAAAGTTGTTGAGTTGAAAGACAAAACAGTTGAAGAAGCTAAAGCAGATGTTGCTGAGAAGTCGAAGATTATTGAATCTAAAGAAGCAGAGATTGCTAAATTAGTTGAAGCGACTAAGAGAAAAGAAGTAATGCACGAATTAACTGGTCCTTTGAGCAAGGATCAACGTGAGATTATGAATGACTTACTGGAAAGTGTACAAACGGACAAACTGAAAGGTGCGTTTGACAAGTACATTACTGCCGTTATTGACGGGAAGACTCCGGAAAAGAAGAAGGCGAAATTGACAGAGTCAGAGGCAAAAGAAATCACAGGCAATAGAAAAACTAACGTTAGTAGTGTAAGCGTCGAATCAACAAATAATATTGTTGACATTAGACGACTTGCAGGATTGAAATAAGGAGAAAATAATGTCAGAACTACTAGAAAGTCGCTGGCAGGATACCAAAGTTGCACTTTTAGAAGGCCTTCAAGGCAATAAGAAAGCAACAATGGCAAGCACTCTTGAAAACACACGCAAGTGGTTGAATGAGACTGCTACAGCTGGTTCTACAAGCGCCGGTAATGTTGCAACTCTAAATAGAGTTATCCTACCAGTAATCAGACGTGTCATGCCAACTGTAATCGCCAACGAATTAGTCGGTGTACAGCCTATGACAGGTCCAGTGGGTCAAATCCACACATTAAGAGTACGTTACTCAGATTCATCTGATGGTAACGAAGTAGGTGAAGAAGCACTTTCACCATTTAAGATCGCATCAGCTTACTCAGGTAACGCTACAGATGCAACACCAAAAGGATCTGCAACAGCGGCTCTTGAAGGTGCGGCTGGTAAGAGATTATCAATCCAGATCTTAAAGCAAACTGTCGAAGCAAAAACCAGAAAGCTATCAGCTAGATGGACTTTTGAAGCGGCTCAAGATGCTCAAGCACAGCAAGGTATCGATATTGAAGCAGAAATTATGGCGGCATTAGCCCAAGAAATTACTGCTGAGATTGATCAAGAAGTATTAGCTTCTTTACGTGCTTTAGCAGGATCTACAAACCAACAAGCATACGACCAGACTGCTGTAAGTGGTACTGCAACATTCGTAGGTGACGAACATGCGGCATTAGCTGTAATGATCAACCGTGTTGCAAACACTATCGCTCAGCGTACTAGACGTGGTGCTGGTAACTACGCAGTGGTATCGCCACATGCATTAACTGTACTTCAGTCAGCAACAACTTCAGCGTTCGCAAGAACAACTGAAGGTTCTTTCGAAGCTCCAACTAACACTAAAATGGTTGGTACTTTGAATAGTGCTATGAAAGTATATGTTGATTCATATGCGGCTGATAACACAGCAGTACTAGTTGGTTACAAAGGATCTTCAGAGTCAGACGCACCAGCGTTTTACTGCCCATACATTCCATTAATGAGCAGTGGCGTAGTGTTAGACCCTGATAGCTTTGAGCCAGTAGTAAGCTTCATGACTAGATACGGATATGTTGAGTTATCAAACACAGCATCGTCTCTAGGTAACGCGGCGGACTACTTAGGTACAGTTACTATCGCAGGTGTAACATTCTCTTAAGACATAGTCTTAAATAGAAGTACTAGAAAGGGCGGACTTAATTGTTCGCCCTTTTTTTATGACTAAAATTCCATTTTATATATTTTGGTAAACAAAGTGATTGCTCTTTGTTAATAACAATGTTATATTATTAATATAGCAACAAAAGAGTAATTAGCTTTTGTTTATAGTGCAAGGAAGAGGCCTTTACCAGAAGGGTCGAACTTGACTAGCCAGGGGTGGTACCCAGGTGCTGTAGTAGAAATACGCAGTATCACATCGCAGTCACTAGCGGGGTTAGGTTGTACGTATTAGAATGGTATTCGGGTACGTGCTTGTAGGTGTAACCAAGTCCTACCTATTTTGCTATACTTAAATTTAGACTCGCAAAAAGACCTATTATAAGCACCTTTTTCGCCGACCGGCTAAATACATATAACAACTTCTAAACAATGACAAACTGCTTTATGCAGTTTTTTTTGTGACTAAACGTTCTGCTAAATATTAGTATGAAGGACGAGTACACAACAGTCTTTTACGACCTTGTCCAAGAGACACAGTCCACTACAGGATACGAACTTCCAGTAGAAGTTGAAGCATATGTAGTAATGCTTCTTGCATCCAAAATAGATAAACCAAATATTATTCCCGTTGAAAGTTTTGCACAATCTTACCTTGCACTAAAACAACCTTATAGATTAACAGCTAAAGAATTAGGTGACACATGCCTGTTTGTAACAAGCGTATTCCCCTCTTACGGACGTCGATACGGTTTAGACAAGCATTACTATAGCAACATAGGAAAGAACAGCTACAGCCTAGTTAAAACAAGTTTAAACGGCCAACTGTTCGAAGTACTAGAAACACAATTTGATTTTGTAAGAGATTTCATTTCATTAACAGTACGAATTGATTAAACAGATAAATACTTGTGTCAAATAGTGTGCCGCAAGGCGGACTTATGCAGAATACCAACTGCGTAGCTCATAGAACGGGCATTGGACTACTTTTTATAGGAGAAAACAAATGGGAAGACCAATTAATAAAAGATATTTCGGAGTAGAGGGTGTAGGCCCAACTGCTGGCGGAACAGAGATCAAAGTAAACTTTCATAATGGCACAGCCGTTAAAGAAGGTTATATTGTTAAACAACTAGGTTCAAAAAAATTCCGTGTTGAAGAAATTGAAACAGCAGGAACTTTTGATTGTACACTAACAACTGGCGTATTACCAGCGGCTTTAACAGCTGGCCAAATGTCAATTTCAGTACAAGGTGCAGACTCAGAAACTTATGGCGTAAGTAAAATTACAAACCGTATGGTTAAAGTAGCTCAGCCAAGTGCAACTGGATCTAACGCACTAGACGGCGAAAGCCTTAAGTGGGCGTTAACTGGTGCCGCGGCATCTGGTACAGTTAGAATGGAAGAAGCTGGTGATGATAACACATTAACTGGTACAGACGACGACGATCTAACAGAAGACGCATAATATATTAATAGTGTAGGGGAGCAATCCCCTACATTGTTTGCTTAGGAATTTATAAATGAGACAATTAGTAACAGATGGTGATTATACGTTAAAGGTAGCAAGTGGTGGAACGCTTACTATTGATACCGGTAACCAAATTGGACAACTATACCTAACAGGTAATTTAGTTGTTAATGGTACACAAACAAATGTTACCAGTGCTGATTTAAATATTGACGATAATATTATTGTTCTCAATGCTGGCGAAACAGGAGCAGGTGTTACACTTAATCAATCTGGTTTTAGAGTTGAAAGAGGTAGCTTACCTGACACACAGTTTTTATTCGACGAAAGTATTTCGTGGAATGATCCAGTAACACAAACAATTAAGACAGGTGCATTTACACTAATAGATGAGTCCGGTGGAAACGTTGGACTAAACGTTAGAAGTATTGCAACAGGTGGCGGAGATTTATTTTTAATCAATGCAGGTACAGGTGTTGTTAGTGTTAGTGGTACAAATAATTACGAAGACCAAGTTACAGACGACGATGACATTCCAAACAAAGCGTATGTTGACGGCGCTGTTGCAACACAGGTTGCCGCGGCAAACTTTAAAAGACTAAGAACAGGTAGTGCTAGTCTTACAGAGATTGTTGTTTCAGACTTTGAAGACAATGGTTTAGCAAGTAACTTTAGTATTACAGTTGACGGTGTTAACAATGTTACATACTTCAACAATAGAACAGAATTACACGATTTAAGAATTACCGGTTCAATGATTGAAACTACAGTAAGTAGTGCAGATCTTGTTTTATCAGCACCTGGCACAGGTTCAGTTGTTGTAGACGACCAACTACAGATACTATCAACACCTAGTTCAGATGATGCAAGTGTTGATCCTTCAGCACCAACAGATGGAGCAAAACTTTATGTTAAGGCTCCAGGAGTAGGCAAAACAGGAATATATTATGTAAATAGTAGTAATGTAAATGATGAATTAGTAAGTAAAAATAGATCATTACTTTTGAGTATGATTTTTTAAGGAAGCAAAATGGCAATAGCACAAGCAACAATAGGCGCAACAGATACAGTAGTACTAACAGTACCAGCAAACAAATCATATGCTATTACAACTATTATGGTATGTAATACAGCGGCATACGATGCGGCAGGTACTAATGATACTTCTTTTGATTTGCACTTTGTACAGCAATCACAACCTAAGAGTAATACTAATATGGTTGTTAAAGAGATGCCTGTACCAGGTGGAGAAACTTTTACATTTGATAGTGAAAAAGTTATCTTATCAGCAGGAGATTCAGTTACACTACTAAGTCAAGCACCGTTGAATTTAAGTGTAACAGTTAGTTATTTGGAAGTTTAATATGCGTTTTTTAAAAGCACAAAGTACAAATGCTAGAGGCATCTACGGTAACAAAGATATTCGTAGAGATATTAATGGCCTAGTTACATTAGACAGTACTAACGCTGTAATGGTACCAATTGGTACAACTGCACAGCAACCAGGCAATCCGACCAACGGAATGATGCGTTACAATACTACAACTAACGTATTTGAAAATTATGAAAACAGTTCATGGGCACCTGTAAGAAGATTTGCTCCAGCAAACATTGTTGTACAAGCCGCAGGTAACGGCGATGATGTAGAAACAAAGTTTGGTCCATTAAATAACGGTGACAGTTATAACCCGGCACCAGCGGCCGCACAAAACATACTTGTAATGGTAGAAAACGTTTTACAAATACCTACAACTAACTATGTACTAGAACAAAATCCAAGTGGCTATGCCGCAGGATGGTATGTAGTATTTGGAACCGCAGTACCAACAGGAAAACCTGTAACAATCTTCCACAACTTCGACAAGTAAATCCTATAAATATAGTATAGGAGGGCATAATGGCCATAGCAAGAATATCCGGTCCGTTACTAGCATCAAACTTAGTACGTACACAATCCGATCTTAAATTTGAAACTGATCTTCTTCACATTGGTTCTAGTAACACTCGTATTGGTGTTAGAACAGATGCCCCTACAGACTTATTACAAATTAACGGTCAAGTTAAAATTATTGACCCATATGCAACACGCTTAACTGGCGGCAATATTGAAATTAATACAAATGGTGCTAGAGCAGTTGTAGGCGATATTAATTTAGACTCACAAGCAAACATTCGTGCTGAAGAAATTAATACTGAAAAGTTATCTTTCAATTCACGCACAATTAGTAGTTTTACAAACAGTGATATTGTATTTGATCCTAACGGTTCGGGTACTACACAGTTCTTAAAAAGTGTTGTACAAATAGGTGATATGCACGCCGACGGAAATATTACTATTGCAGGTAATGTTAGTACAGGCGGAACATTTAACTTTGGTGACGATGCAAGTGATCAACTTTCATTTGGTAGTGTAGACTTTAGTCAAGATATAAATCCTAGAAGAACTGAGGACTTATTAAACTTAGGTAGTGCTACTAAGATGTGGAACAATTTTACTGTTGGTAAAGCAGTATTAGGTGACATTGAAATTGACACAGGTGTAATTACAACTAGAAGTTCAGGTAACAATTTAATAATACGTGCTAGTGGAACAGGAGCAGTTGTTATTGACAATATGCGTTTCTCTAGTAGTACACTTACAACTACATCGGGTGATTTAGTAATAGAACCAGGTGATGAAGACGTAGGCATTAGTGCCGCAGGTGCATTAAATGTTCCTCATGGTACAGAAGCACAAAGACCTAGTACTTACAGAGATGTTAGATATAATACAACAACTAACTTCTTTGAATTATTTTCAAATGCATATACCCCATTAAAAGGTATATGGAGTGAGGATAGACAAACTTATGTGTTAGCAGACAACAGCAACAGATTTGATTTTTATACTAATGGTGTAACAAATGTTAATATGGGTGTTGACGGATTGACTGCACATAGACTAGTATCACAAGACAGTATTACAATTGACAACGGAACTATTAGTTCAGCTGGTACTAACGATGCTATTAATTTAACAGCAAATGGTACGGGTAGTGTTATTACAGCAAACTTTAAGTTCAAAGGTAATACTATTACTAACACACATGCAACTAATAATCTAGTATTATCTAAAACAGGAATATACGGATATATTCAATTTGACGGCACATATGGAATAAAAATACCATATGGATCAACAGCCGCAAGACCACTAGGATATATTGGAGCAACACGCTTTAATACTACACTAAACTACCTTGAAACGTATGATGGTGCCAGTCAAACCTGGGCAAACGTATCAGGTGCAGGTGATTCTATTAACACCGAGTATATGGAAGAACTAGGCTTTATCTATACGTTAGCACTCGGTTAATTCCAAAATCGATAAATACATATAACATAGTACAAGACCAGTGAAGGGAGAGATACCGTTCACCGTGCTGTGGGACATTACTGTGGTCAACCCGCAATGTAAGGTGGTTGGAGGGACAGGATCCCCGTATTAGGAGAAAAAGGTGGCTGTAGGTCGTATTACTGGTCCGCTTTTAAAGCAGAATCTTCTTCGTAATGGAGTAGACTTAGCTTTTGAGACGGATTTACTTTATCTGGATGTTAATAACACCCGCGTTGGTATCAATACCGCAACTCCTCAATACGATTTAGATATTAACGGAACAGCAAGATCAATAGATTTAATTTCATCAGGTACAGCATATGTAGGTGATGTTAGAATTAATGGCAATACAATTAGTACTATTGCAAATACACTTAATCTTACTACAGTTGGTTCCGACAAAGTAACAGCATTAAAAACATTAGATGTTGACGATTTACGTCTTGACACTAATGTAATCAGTACAACAGTTTCAAACGCAGATATAGATATTATTCCAGACGGTACAGGTAAAGTAAACGTTACAGGTAACGCACAAGTTACAGGGAATTTAAATGTAACAGGGAATGTTTCAGCAACAGGTGATATTACTATTGGTGGTAACGTTACTATTGGTGATGACGAAAACGATACTATCAACATTGTTGCAGGTATTACAAGTGATTTATTACCGTCAGAGACAGCAAAATACAACTTAGGAACTACAGCTGAAACGTGGAACAGTATACACGCTACAAGTGCATACATTGATGACATACAAATTGATACAGGTGTTATACAAAACACAGTTTCAAACGCTGATTTAGAATTAAGATATGCAGGTAACGGTAGTGTTATCATTGACGATTTTGTACTTAAAGGTAGCAGAATTAGTTCAGCAAATGATATTGTTTTTGCACCGTCAACAGGTGTTGTTGATATTGATGGTACAGGATCTATTAGAATACCAGCAGGTACAACTGCACAAAGACCAAGTGTACCAGCAGTAGGTATGATACGTTACAACACAACTACTTCAAAGTTTGAAGGTTACGATGGTAACTGGGTAGTATTAACAGGTGTGTATGATTTAGATGCAGACACATATATTACAGCTGAATTAACACCAGGTGCAAATGACGATACTATACGTTTTTATGCTGGTGGAACTGAAATTGCTAGTGTTACACAAACAGAATTTAACGTTGCTAAACTACAAATTGACAGTATTAGCATCGACGGTCAAACAATTAGTACAACAACAGCTGATACCGACCTTATTTTAGCACCAAACGGCACTGGTGGTGTACAAATAGACAACATTAATATTAGTCAAAGTACAATAAATAACACTAGTACAGATGCAGTAACAACGTTTAGTAGCACAGGAACAGGCTTCTTTGAAATTGCAGGCACAGACGGATTTGTTGTACCAGTTGGAACAGGATCAGAAAGACACCCTAGTCCAGTAATTGGTATGATGAGATGGAATACAACTGATGGACGTTTAGAGATATATGACGGCACTCAGTGGGATTCAGTAGCAGGTAGTTCAGGATCAGTTTCGCAAACAGACGCACAAAATATTGCATTAGAATTAGTTTTGAGCATGGGATAAAGATATAAGATATGGCAACGTTTTTTAAAAATAAAGTAGAAAAAAGTGTAGGAACAGTACCTATCACAATACTAACAGTTCCACCGGCAAGTAAAGTTACTGCTATTGGAATGAGTATTGCAAACTTGCTAGACGGTAACACTAGAATTAGTATTCAAGTAAAAGATGATACTAGTGTACTAGGATATTATATTAAAGATGTAATGATTGCACCAAACGCATCATTACGTGCAATTAATGGTGGTGAGAAATTAGTTCTCCCAGGAAATAACGAAGTAGTAGTAACAGCAGATCAAGATGATGCTGTTGATGTAATTTTAAGTTACGTGGAGATTGTATAATGGTACAGTATGTAGGACAAGCACCTTTAGCAGGGCAAACAGGAGATAGATATTTTTACGCACTTCGCAGAGACGATGATGGTGCATTGTTTGTTGCTAAGGTAGACGTTGCTAGTCCGTCAGATGCAATCCAAATGAACAGACCAGGTGGACCAGACGGCAACTTTGCTGACTTCCAAACTGGCGAAGATTTCTTTGAAGGAAGAAATCCTAACCATGTACTAGTTTTTGATAACTTAGTATATGAACAAATGAGATGGGACGAAAAAAACATTTATTATTATGTTAATGAAGAAGGTGAGTTAGTCCTAAGAATTAATACAAAATATACATACGATGACAATGCATCAGCTGATCATTTACCGTTTGGAACTAACCCGACAGGATACACAGGATAATGGCCGAATTTAATCTAGCACGAATAAGATATACTTGGAAAAATGTCTGGCTTGCAGGTGCAACATACATCAAAGACGATATCATTAGACATGGTGGTAACACTTATGTTTGTATGGAAGGACACTTATCAGACCAAACTAGTTTTAACACAGATTTAACTGCGGCAACTCCAAAATGGTTATTAATGTCAGACGGTTACCAATGGAAAGGTAACTGGGCAGTTGAAACAAGATATAAAGTTAACGACTTAGTAAAATACAACGGTATAGTTTATCGTGTAATTGAAGAACATTTATCAGCGACAACACAAGCTGAAGGTATTACTGACGATACTGATAAGTTTTTATCATTTGCTTCAACTGAAGATTGGAACGGAGTATGGGCACCTCTAACAAGATATAGAATAGGTGACATTATACGTTACGGTTCTATTGTTTATAAATGTATTGAAGAACATACATCAAGTTCTATTACAGCAGGACTTGAACAAGACCAATCAAAATGGCAACTTACGTTTAAAGGTAATGACTTTAAATTTGAATGGGCTCCTAACTCAAGATATAAAATAGATGACGTTGTAAAATACGGTGGTATTATCTATAGATGTGTACAAGGTCATACTTCTGCGGCATCAGCTCTATTAGGCTTAGAAGATGATTTAAGCAAATGGACTGTTGTACTAAGTGGTATTGAATATAAAGGCTTTTGGCAAGATAACGGAGACTCATCAGGAACAAGATATAAAGTTGGTGATCTAGTAAGATACGGACCAACTGTTTGGAGATGTAAAGAATATCATGCATCATTAACAGACTTTGATGAAAGTAAATTTGATATTTGGATGCCAGGACTAGGCTTTGAAGCTGAATGGTCAGCATCAACAAGTTACCAACCAGGTGATATTGTACGTTACGGTGGATATACATATACATCAATGACAAACAACTTAGGTAGTGCTCCTAGTGTAACAGGTGTTTTCTACGAAGGTGAAAGTTTACAAGGTTTATATGATTGGGAATTATTAATTACTGGTTACAAAGTAACAGGTGAATGGACATCATCAACTGCATATAGAACAGGTGACGTAGTTAGAAATAACGGATTTGTTTATATTGCTGTACAAGATAATACTAATCAGCAACCAGATGCATTAGATCCTGAAATATCAGGTTACTACGATCCAGGTGAAACTAGAAGTGCAAACGGTGGATACTCAATGTATTGGCAGTTAGTAATTACTGGTGTTTCATATCAAGGTGAATGGATTGATACTAAAGATTATGTACTAGGCGACATAGTTGTTCAAGCAGGACAAACATGGAAATGTATACAAGCACACGAAGGTGATGATTCATCATTAGTTGAACCAGCACTAGATGCAACAAACAGTTACTGGACGAAACACATTGTAGGTGCTACTGGTAACGTGATGCAATACAGAGGTGATATTAGAACACATGATGGAAGTAATCATGTAAGACGTGCTATTGGTAATCCAGGTGATGCAATGAAAGTTGTGTCAAGTGACGATCAATGGGAAGCATTAGGTACAATTCCTAAAGTGTATTATGTTGCAACATCAGGACAAGATATTTCAGGTGCAGGATTAACAGCAACTAACCCATTTAAAACAATTAAGTATGCTACACAATATATTTTAGGTGACGAAGCTAACAGAGCTCCAGCAACAATTTTTGTTAGCACAGGAATTTTTGAAGAAATTCTTCCTATCAAAGTACCAGCAGGTGTTGCTATTGTTGGAGACGAATTAAGAAGTACTACAGTTAAACCAAGAGAAGGTTCAGAAGACCAAGACATGTTCCAAGTTAGAAACGGCTGTGGAATTAGAAATATGACTCTTGAAGGATTACAAGGTACACTAGGTACACCAGATACTTACGGAGCATCAGTTCCAAGTGCAGGTGCATTTGTTGCACTTGACCCAGGTACAGGACCGTCAGACTCAAGCGTATGGATTACAACAAAATCAACATATGTACAAAACGTAACAACTATAGGTACTGCTTGTGTTGGATTAAAAATTGACGGTGCATTACACAATAGCGGAAATAAATCAATCGTTGCTAACGACTTTACACAAGTTATTAGTGATGGTATTGGTGTGTGGGCTAACAAAGACGGTAGAGCAGAGCTTGTATCTGTGTTTACATATTATTGTCATATTGGTTACTATGCTACAGCAGGTGGTAAACTACGTGCTACAAACGGTAACAACTCATACGGAAAATACGGATCGTTTGCTGAAGGAGAACTAGTTAGTGAAACTCCAATTACAGCAACAGTTAATAACAGATATTACAATGCAATAGCACCAACTGTTTACAGTAACGCTAACCAAATTTTTGCACTAGGATACACACACGCAGGTGAAGAATATACTAATGCTACATATAATATTACAGGTTCAGGTAGCGGTGTTGGAGTTGATAACGCTTCGACTGATACTAGAAACGGTGGAATTAGTGAACTTAGATTACTTGATCCAGGTGACTCGAGTACACCAGGTGGTAGAGGACATATTACAGGTGTAAGAAACTCTGCACAAGGTGGAGATAGTATTTCAATTACTATTGCACAATCAGATGCAAACGGACCAGAATACTATGTTGGTAGAGCTATTACCGCAGTTAATGGAATAGGTGCCGCAGATGCAAACAGAGTTGGTAACGTAGACGATGCTCCTTATACATATACAGGAGTTACAGCAACTTCAAATAACCCACTTGCAAAATCTACTGTAGGAACATTTACAGTTAGTGTTGACGCAACTGGAGCCGCAACTGTTACAGTTACAAATGGCGGACACAGTCATAGACTTGGAGATACTATTACAATTTTAGATAGTGACATTGGTAACTTTGGTGCACCAAACTTAACGTTTAATGTATCAGGTATTAGTGAGTCAATGAAAATTATCATTGAAGAAGGTGAAGGTGTTGGACAGTTTGGAATAATTGACGAATACTTTACTACAACTAAAAAGATTAATGTACTACGTGAGTCAGATGGCAAACGTGGTTGGGACCATTTAGTTCCAGGTTGGCCAATTGCAACAACACTAGACGGATCAACAACTTATAGAATTGAATCAAGGATTGAAGTAGAAGCACCACCATATGCAGAAGAAGGCTTTGCTACAGGATATAATGCAACAGCTTGGCAAGATTGTTTCTCTGCAACAGGTGCAACAATGGTTGCATTTCCTTCAACAGGAACAGATAAAGCAATTTACAGTAATGAAGCAGGAGACCAATGGACACCTGCAATTATTGATGCAGACTTTGTAAGACCAAATTGTATTGTTAAGTGTAAAGGTAAATTAAAATACTTTATTGCACTAGGTGACGGAACTAAAGCTAACTTGTCAACAGCAGGTACAGCATGGGGGTCAACAGCATACAGTATTAATCAACACAACTGGATTGAAATTGTTGAAGGTCCATATAATACAACTTCACACACAGTTATTGCAATGGCAGACGACAGTGATGAAATTGCAATTAGTACAACAGACGGTACAAGTTGGACTTATGTTAACACAGGATTTGGAACAGGACAAAAATTCTTAGCTTACGGTAATGGTAAGTGGATGATTGTTAAAGAAGATGGTACTGCTATAGAAAGTATTAACGATGGCCAAACATGGCAGTCAGCAAATAATGTTGCTCCAGGTACATACAACGTTACAGGATTTGCATTTGGTAATGGAAGATTTGTAGCATCAGTACAGCCAAATGGAACAGCTACATTTGTATTTGATCCATCAACTACAATGATTAATTCATCGACAGGTACAACTAGTGCTACGTTTGGACTAAACAGTACATTCTATATTAGCTTTACAGATAAAGACACAGGACCAACAAACTCAAGTTGGTTACAAGTATCAGACGGAAACTACATTGGTACAAGAGTATTTGGACTTGCTTATCAAGACGGATTGTTTATGGCAATTAGTGTACAAGGTGATATTTTATATGGTGATGGTGGACATGTTTGGAACAACAAACCAGCTATACCTTTATTAAACTCACAGAATTACAGACAAAAAATTCACCCAATGACTATGACACCAACAACTGGTGCCGCTGGTCCAAGATTTATGATTACTCCGTCAAGTGCAACAGTAAACTTAGCGGCAATTAAATTTGGTGCTAAAGCTAAAATGAGAGCGTTCCCTGTAACAACAGGACGTATTGATTCGTTTACAATGTCAGATACAGGTAGTGGTTATGACGCAGGTGTTCCACCACAAATACATGTACATGATACACAGAAAACAACAGAAGTAACATATCAAGTTAGAGTTAAAAATAGAGTATTAGGTCAACCTAACTTTACTAACAGAGGTGCGGCTTATACTAAATTTAACCAAGTAGAAATTACTGGTGACGGTTACGCAGACTTATTCCAAATTGGTGGAGAGATAATTGTTAGCAATCTAACATTACTTCCAAGTCCAGGTGATAACTTTAGAGTTGACGGTATTAATGATGTAATTTATAAAGTTGGTACAGCTACAATATTAGAAGGTGCTACACCAAACGCTACAGCAAAACTTACAATTAGTCCTAACATGGGCGTACAAGAATCGCCAGTACATGCTACACCGGCAAATATTAGACAAAACTACAGTCAGGTAAGATTAACATTCCATGACTTCCTAGATATTGGTACTGGTAATTTTGGCGATACTGCTTATCCATTGTTATACACAGATGGGTATGGTAATATTAATCCACCAGAGCAATCATACGAAGCTCAAGAGTACAATGGAGGTAGAGTATTCTACGCTTCTACAGACCAAGATGGTAACTTTAGAGTTGGTGAATTGTTTAAAGTTGAACAAAGTACAGGTATTGTTACTATTAATGCTTCACAGTTTGACTTAAAAGGTCTTGACGAACTTAGACTTGGAGCGTTTATACTTGGTGGAACAAACGCTGTAATTAGAGAATTCTCAAAAGAACAAACATTTGTTGCTAACAGTAACAATATTGTACCAACACAAAAAGCTATTGCGGCGTATTTACAAGGTAGAATTAGTGGTGGTGGATCAAATGTAGCGGCGAACGCAGTTACAGCAGGTACTTGTAAATTTAGTGACTTGAATCACATATCAAATACAGGTGGAATAGCTATTAATATTCCAGTACCGATGCACATGACTAAAATACCAAGTGGTATGATGATGGCACAAGCGTTCTTTAACGGTAATATGGATACTATGATGCTTACAGAGAGTCAAGATGACTTTGAAGGAAGCGATGGATTCTATGACGGTGGCGAAAATGGCTACGGTCCAGGGGGAATATAAACCAAATGATAAATACATATAACACGCATGTAGGAAGAAACAATGGCAGAATTTAAACTAGGTAGAATTAGATTTGTATGGAAAGGTTCTTGGACAACCGGAACTGTATACTATAAAGACGACATCGTAAGACAAGGCGGAAGAACTTACTTCTGTAACGTAGGTCACACAGCGTCTGCAGATTTTGCCACAGATGAATCAGCTAAATGGCAACTATTTACAGATGGTGTTTCTTGGAACGGTACTTGGACTTCTAACTACTATTACAAACAAAACGACCTTATTAAATATGGTGGTTACCTTTACGTTTGTAACACAGCTCACACTTCTGAAGTAGACGGTGCAACAGCAGGAAAATTAGAAACTGATCAAGCTAAATGGGATTTATTTGCAGAAGGCTTTGATTGGAAAAGCGACTGGACTATTACTACAGTTTATAAAGTAAATGACATTGTTAAGTACGGTGGTAATTTATATCTTTGTAACACAGCACATACAGGTTCAAGTTCACAAGGTAGTGACACTGATGGATTAGAAGCAGATCTTTCTAAATGGGATATTTTCTCAAAAGGAATGGACTGGAAAAGCGACTGGGCAATTAGTACAAGATACAGAGCCGGCGATACTGTTAAGTATGGCGGCAGAATGTACATTTGTAATGAAGGTCACCTTAGTGCGGCAACAACTGGCGATGGTCTAGAATCAGATCAAACTAAGTGGGACGTTGTACACAACGGTATTGAATACAAAACAGTACATGCAATTAATACACGATACAAAATTAATGATGTTGTTAAGTATGGTGGCGGTCTTTGGATCAACACACACGAACATACATCAAGTGCAACAAGTTTAACTGACGATGTTACAAGTGCAGGACACATTGTAACGATTGATCAAATTAGTGCCGCTGACACAGACAGAACAGCAGGTACATACAACGACATTACAGGAACATCAAACGGTTCAGGTACTGGACACAGATTTAATATTACAATAGACAATCTTGGTGCGGCAACTGTAACAGTAGTTAAAGGTGGACAAGGACATGCGATTGGTAACACAATTTCAATTAGTCCAACAGACTTTGGCGGAACAGGAACTACACTTACGTTTAACGTTCTTACTATTGAAACAAGTACACAATGGCAACAGTTTATTCCAGGTTTAGAATTTGAAGACAGTTGGTCAGGATCAACTGCATACCAAATAGGTGACTTTGTTACTTATGGTGGTTACTCTTATATTGCTACGCAAAACAACACTAACGTTGTTCCATTTGGTAACGCATCAACATGGGATTTATTTACAACAGGATTTAGTTTAAAAGGTGACTACAATAATGCAACTGCTTATAAAGTTGGTGATGTAGTTAGAGTTGGTGGATACACATATATTAGTATCCAAGACACAACAGGAAACAGACCACCTAACGTAACTTATTGGGACAGACTTAACGAAGGTATGTCTTGGAAAGATGCGTGGGCTAACGCAACATACTACGACTTAGGTGATGTTGTTAGAGGAATTAACAATGTTAACTCTTATATTTGTGTACAAGCACACACATCAGATCAAGTAAGTAATCAAGATAGACCAGATCAAGATGTAGCAGGTGCATATTGGAAACTTATGTCAGGCGGTGTTGAGTCAGGTAACTTAACAACTGCTGGTGACTTAGTTTACTACGGTGGATCAGGACCAACAAGATTACCAATTGGTAAAGACGGTCAAGTATTAAAAGTTAATGAGGCAGGTAATGCTCCGGAATGGGCATACTTTGGTCAGTTAGATCAAGTTTACTATGTTGGTAAAAGTGGTGTTGACGGATTTGCACCAGCATATGGTGTTACAATCGATAAGCCATTCTTTTCAACAAGATGGGCATGTGAGCAAATACGTAAAGGGCCACGTAACCCAGAAGCAACAAATTTAATTGAGATGAACAAACAGTTTATCCAAGAACAAACAATGGAATTTATTACACACAGTATTGCAAATAATACTGCTCCATTTACAACTTCATTTACATATGATGCAGTTAAATGTCGTAGAGACATTGGAATTATTTTAGATGCATTACTATGGGATCTAAGACACGGCGGTAATGTAAGAATGCGTGAATGTGCATTGTCTTATATTTCACCAGGTGGTGCAAACTATGTTGCAGGACAAACAGCAGAAACTAATGCGGCAATTAATTACGCAATGAGCTTACTGCCAAACATTATTACAAATTTACCACCAGCGGCAAACTACGCAACATTAAACAGCGTAGCAACACCAGTTGTACAATTTACTGATTCAACTAAAACTGCTGAGCCAAACATTGCAACAACAGCTAATGCGTTGACATTATTAATTACAGATACAATTACAGCAGGTAATACTACTAATTTACAGAAAAAAATTAAACCAAACGTAACAGTATTTGTTAAAACAGGACAGTATAACGAAATACTTCCAATTATTGTTCCAGCAGATGTAGCAGTTGTTGGTGATGAATTACGTAGTACAGAAATTAGTGCGGCAACAGCAGGACCAACTGATGTTAACGATGCTAACCTAAGTAAAACTGCTATACTAAGAATGAAAGCAATACTTAGCGATGTTGTATTAAACAACGCTGTTACTAAAACAGCGGCAGGTGGACACTTAACAATGGATACATTTAGTGCCGCAGACGCAAGTAGAGCAACAGGTACGTATACAGGCGTAACAGGTTCAAGTTCAGCGGCAGGTACAGTAGGAACATTTGATATTACAGTAGATGCTAACGGTGCAGTAACAAGCGTATTAGTAGTTACAGCAGGATCAGGACATGCAATTAACGACACAATTACTATTGCAGATAGTGTATTAGGTAACGGCGGTGGAGCGGCATTTACAATGGATGTTGCAACAATCAGTACAGGTAACACACGTACACAAGATGTTAGATTACCAGCAGGTAATGCAACGGCTGTTACAACAGCTGAGTTACTATTCCAAGACATTCATAATTACATTGACTATGAAGTTAACGGAGCAGGAACTAAACCAACAGTTGTAGGACAAGTTGGTAGAAGAACTGATGCGGCTTACACAGATACAAGAGGTAGAATTTTAGCTAACTTAGAATTCTTAGTAGATGAAGCATATGAATATATTCAAGCTAACAATACTAAAGCATTCCAAGAAGCAAGTCCAGATGCGGCTCAACAAGCATCATGTAAAAGAGATGCAAGAGAATATGTAAAAGCAGTTCTTTGGGATTTAGAAAACTTTGGTAACTACTATTCAACACTTACAGGTAGATGGTTTAGTAACGCAGTAGGTGGATCACTTACAGAAGATATGTTCTACTTAGAAAACGGTACTGGTTTAAGAAACTGTACTGTTAAAGGACTAGCAGGAGCATTAGGTGCACCAAACGCATACGGAACTAAACGTCCAACAGCAGGAGCATTTTGTTCACTTAACCCAAGTTGGGGACCAGATGATGAAGATGCGTGGATTGCTACTAGATCACCATACGTACAAAACGTAACAACGTTTGGTACAAGATGTGTTGGACTTAAAGTAGACGGAGATATTCATAACGGTGGTAACGATTCAATTGTTGCTAACGACTTTACACAGGTACTTGATGAAGGTATTGGTGCATGGGTTACTAACTTAGGAAGAGCAGAACTTGTTTCCGTGTTCTCATACTACGGACACATTGGTTATCTTGCAGAAGCAGGTGGTAAAATACGTGCTACTAACGGTAACAGTTCATATGGTGACTTTGGTACTGTAGCAGAAGGTGTTGACTTAACTGAAACAGCTATTAAAGCAACAGTAGATAACAGAAGTTTTGACGCAGTTATTGGTGCAGTTGTAACTAACAACGCAGGAATTATACACCACGAATATTTACATGCAGGTAGAGAATATGTACCAGCTAACACAACACTTAGTTACTCAGGAGATGGATTTGGTATTACTGGATTAACTCCAACAGTTGTTACAGGTGGTGTTATGCAGATTAGATTAACAGGTACAGCATCAACATTTGGTGGAGCAGATTATAAAACTGCAACTAATACTCCACAAACTGGTGATACTACAAGCATTACAATTTCAAACACAGATGCTTCGTTGAGTGCGGCATACGCAGGTATGGCAGTATTCTTAGTAGGTGGTAAAGGTGCAGGGCAGTATGGATATATTGATACATACAACGCAGGTACAAAAATTGCAACTATTAAAAAATATTCAGATAACTTAGCAGGTTGGGACACTACAGTTAACGGACAAACAGTTGAAACTGAATTAGATAATACAACGCAATACAGCATTGAACCAAGAGTTACTATTAGTGCTCCTGGTAATGATGGATCAACAGCAACGGCACAAGCTATTGCTAGAGCAAAAGTTGCAGATGGTAAAATTAGTGAAGTAAGAATTATCCACCCAGGTGCTTCTTATACATCACCTCCAACAGTAACATTTACAGATCCAAACAATACACTAGATGCTCCATTAGAAGTATTCTTAGGCGATGGTGTACTTGCACAACCAACTTTTGCTTCAAGAGGAACAGGTTGGACAACAGCTACAGCTGAAGTTGTAGATGCAGGTTATGAAAAAGACATTACAGGAGTATCATTTACTGCTAATCCTTATGCTTATACATTGCTTACAGCTAACAAAGAATTTATTAAAGACGAAGTTATTGCTTATATTGACAATCAAATTGCAAACGCGGCGGTTGGTAGTTCATTATGGGATGCCTTTACATATGATGCAACAACATGGGAAGCAGACGTTGGCGAATATGTTGACGCACTAGCACATGATATTAAGTTTGGTGGAACTAAAGAAACAATTAGAGCCGCTAGAAGTTATTGGATTGGTGTAAACTCTACGCTACCAGGAAGACAAGGTCAAAAACTTGCGGCTTATGAGTTTATGAGAACGTTGCTAACAACTAATATTTTAGCTAACTCGGCTTACACAACTTTACAAAGTCCAGTAGTAACTACACAAACTACAAATGCTAACAACGGTGAAGCAGGTGCTATTACTTTAATGGGCGGCTTAATTGACATTGTTAACGAAGGACTAATAAACGGACTTGACAGTTTACCACAAGACGGTGGAACAGGTATATTAAATATCACTGTTACATCACATGGATTAATTGACGGAGACAAAGTGTTAATTAATACAGTTGGTGGTACAACACAAATTAACGGTAATAGATATTATGTAAAACGTATTGATGCAAATACTTTACAACTTTACTTAGATTATTTGTTACTATTTCCGGCAGTACTTACAAACGGTAGCCCATATGTTGCTAACGGTACTATATCATACGGAGCAGGTTATAGAGATGCTAAACAAGATGGCAAATACATGCAGGTTGAAGGAATGGAAAGTATTCCACAAGCTGGTGCAAACGTAGAATTTGCAAGTTTACCAAATCAATTCTTTAAACTTGTTAGTGTTACACAATTAACTGGTAGTTCACCATACTCAGCATTACTACAAATATCACCAAACATGGAGTTAGACGATGCTCCAGCACATGGCGATAATGTTGAAATGAGAATTAGATACTCACAATGTAGACTAACAGGACATGACTATTTGGACATTGGTACTGGTGGATTCACTACTACTAACTATCCAGGTACTCCAACTACACCAGCTGATCCTACAGATGAAGCTGTAGAAGGTGGTGGAGGAAGAGTGTTCTTCACAAGTACAGACCAAGACGGTAACTTTAGAGTTGGTGACTTGTTTAGTGTTGAACAGGCAACTGGTATTGCAACTCTAAATGCTGATGCATTTAGTATATCAGGACTACAAGAACTACAACTTGGAGCAGTAGCACTTGGCGGTGCTGGTGCAACAGTTAACGAATTTAGTACAGATGGTACGTTTACCGCGAACAGTGATAGTATTGTTCCTACACAGAAAGCTATTAAGACATATATTACTAGCCAAATTGGTGGAGGAGCTTCAGAATTGAACGTAAATAGTGTAACTGCTGGTGTTATCAATATTCAAGGTAATACAATAACAACTACTACCGGAGTATTAATAAATACAACAGCACAGATGCATTTCACAGGTGGCGTAAGCGGATCACCTGTAGCGATGCAACAATTTATATTGAGCTAAAAGGAGAAATAATATGGCCACAGGAAGATTAGGACACGCAGATTTAGCCGCTGGCACTAACACTTCTCTTTACACGGTACCTGCAAACACCTTCGGGATTGTTACGCTATCGATTTGTAATAGAGGAAATAGTGCTATTTCGGTAAGAGTTGCGGTCGCATCAGCTGGAACACCACTAGATAGTGAATACATTGAATATGATGTAGAAATTCTAGCTAAAGGTGTGTTAGAGAGATCAGGTATTGCTTTGGCGGCAGGGCAAATACTTGTTGTTTACAGTTCTGCCGTGAACGTCAGTGCAGTAGCAATGGGTATTGAGACATCTACAGCATAATGATAAATATAGTAATAAAAAGGAAACACTAAAATGGGAAGATATATTTCAACAACAGGAACTGCTAGTAGCGTTATTCGTACAGTTAACACTACTTATAGTGCTATTGTTAATGATAGAATTTTAGCTGATTCTTCGGGTTCTGGATTTACAATTACTTTACCGGCAAACGCTGGCTTAGTCGTAAACGATACAATTTCAGTCATTGATGTTACAGGTAATTTCAACACCAACAATGTAACACTTAGCAGAAATGGTTCAAAGATCCAAAACTTATCTGAGGATTTAGTTTTAGATATTAATAACGTAGCGATTACATTGATTTATTCCGGGTCGACTTACGGCTGGATTATGTCAGGAACGTAAGAAGAGAGGATATTAACTATGGCAGACCTGAGAACACTATTAGGCGACACTATTGGAGGATCATCCGTTCCAACAAAATTCTTCTACGTCTACAATAACAATAGAGGAATTAACAATGGTGGTTGCTGTTGTAACTGGACAGTACCAGCTGGTATTGTTAACGTAACATTTGAGTTATGGGGAGCAGGCGCGGCAGGAGCAGGAGGTTGCTGTTGTCAGTTTAGTTCACAGAACGCAGGTGGCGGGTCGTATAGTATTAGATCACACTCAGTTGTAGCTGGATGCACATTTACAATTTGTGCGGCAGGTAACGGAGCATGTTGTGAACGTGATTGTCTAGGAATAGACGGATCAACTAGTTTTGTAACTGGATCAAGTATTCCGACAACATGTGCAAGAGGTGGATGTACAGGAAGAACAAACTGTCATGCACACTACGCATATAATTGTTGCTTTGGATGTTCACAGATATCAGGCGGTACACAAGGTGATCTAAGATTAGGACACTCGCGTAACGCACCACTACACACACATTACTGCCACAATCAAATGTGGGATTATGTTAGTGGACCACCAAAAGGTGGTATGACTAGAAAGGGTCGTGATTACTGCGGTAATCCAATGACTTGTTCAGGTTGTGGATGGGGTTGTGCTCAACCTTACCCAGGAGACGGTGGATATAATGGTACTGCATGTGGCGGTCCATGCTGTTGGGGTCATTGGGGCTCAGGCGGAATGGTTAAGGTGTCGTACAGTTAATATGACTAAATACAAACGAAGGAAACAAAATGGCTGAAATTACAAAAAACTTTACATATGATATCCCCAATGAATATTTGAGTCAATCAAATAGCGACGGGGATACAGCAACAGCTAGTTATACAGGTCCAGAGACTTTATATATCTATGTTGATGCAACAAGCGGACAAAATACACTATCACAAAATCCACCAGATGAGGATTTTAACTACAATCCAACTACTGATACAACACCAGAAGGTGAAAGATTAGTTGAATTAGATTGTTCAGGCGAAGATACTTTAATGTGTGCTATCTTTCTTCCACACACAGTAACGTTAACGCAAAGTGATGTTGTAACAAATTTACCAGAAGGTTACGGAACTTACGCAACACAATGGCCACCATACCCAGATCATGCTTACGAAAGAGAAATGTGTACGCATAGTGCTGATACAGGTAATTGGACATTGACTTGGAAACAACCGTGGCAAACATGGGAAACATTAACACAATTAAGAAACGATAGACTAGATGCAACGGATCATAGAGTATCAGCAGATATGCCTGATAGCGTTAAGAATCCTTGGATTGAATTTAGACAAAAACTTAGAGAATTACCAGTTACGTACGGACGTGGTACAGCAGATGAAATTCCAGCACATATGGTTAAGTTCCCCGAAGAACCAACTGTAGGCGGATATGCTGAAGCACCAGCTGAAGACGGCGTAGGAATAGGTTAAGGAGAACAATAAATGTCTGCATTAAGATCACTATTACAACTTGGAACAGATTCCGGAGCAAAGCCTCTGAGAACAATTTATGTTTACCACAGTTCATTTGATAACACTCGTAACAGTAACCCAGGTTGTTGTTGCGGTTGGACACCTAGTGCAGATGTAAACTGGGCGGCTTTTGAAACTTGGGGTGCAGGCGGAGATGGCGGCGGTGGCTGTTGTTGTATGGCAGGGTTCCCAGGAGGAGCAGGATCATACGGTAGAAAAATTGCTGAAATAACACCAGGCGCAACATTTACATTATGTGCAGGAGCGGCAGGTTGCTGTAGACCAGTAATGGGCTGTACAGGATGTGGTAGTTATGCATGTTCAGGTAACGGTTGTAAATCAGGAGGCTACTTTTGCTTATGTGCATCAGGTGGCGGATATGGTTGTGCAACTTGTGGATTTGGTACTGCATGGGGAGGACATTGCGGATGTCCAAACAGAATGTGTGGTTGTGTAAAAGGCGCAGACTTTAGTATGTGCGGACACAATGGCGGCGGAGCAGGAACAGCGATGTGTTCTAGTTCATCATGGGAAAACATGACGTCAGCACCATACGGTGGACAAAGTGCTAGAATGTCAAGAGATAACTGTTATAAAACACACGGTAGAGATGCAGGCGGACCAGCTGACTTCCCAGGAGGAGGCGGAGGAACGCTACATACTCACAACGGTACTTGTTACTGTGGTGGACCGGGAGCTGGTGGATTAGTAGTAGTTTACTATCAATCGGAAGTAGGATAAGGAGAGTAATTTATGTCAAATTTAAGAGATTATATTCCAGGATACGATGTAGGCGTTGCATCTCCAAATGCATTTACAGTTAGTTACGCTTGGAACTCAGATCACAACGAAGCGTGGCCAGCACAAGCATATGGTGTACCACCAGAATCAAGATATTATTGTAACAACAACGGCGGTAAATGTTGTAGATGGACTGTTCCATCAAGTGCTACTTTTGCAGTATTTGAAATGTGGGGCGGCGGATCATCAGGCGTAGGTGGCTGTTGCTGTATGCAAGGCTATCCAGCAGACTCAGGCGGATATGCTATTAAATCAACAAACGTAACAGGCGGCGATGCTTTTACAATTTGTGCAGGTAGATCAGGATGTTGTTTATACGCAGGTAATAACTATGCAGGACACAACAGTTTTGTATTTGGAACACCAACAGGCGGCTCATGTTTTTGTGCTGTAGCTTGTGGAGGTTACTGTAGTAACTGTACACATTGTCATGGTTTCTTTAGCTGTTATGGTTGCTGTATGAACTGTTATAACTGTCAAATTCAACCTAATAACGTTGACTTTGGTATTGCAAGTTTCACAGGTTCTTCACAAAGATCACAGCATTGCGGTGATAGAGGATTAGAATTAACACCAACTGCTCCAATGGCACAGTCAGGACCTAAAATGGGACCAAACGGTTGCTGTACAAGAGGCGGAGAGTGTCAAGGATTTGGTTCATGGCCAGGTGGCGCAGGAGAATCAGGTAGAGCATACGGCGGCGGTTGCTGTTGTGGTTCACCAGGTGCTGAAGGCGCAGTATACGTGGTGTATTATTAAAGGTAACAAATAGGAAAATAGAATGATAGATCCAAATGCAACAGATAGAGTAGTAGAAGTAAACGTAGACTTCTCATATGATATGCCAGATGCATATCTGTATCAAACTACCAACTTAGGTAAAGTGGGTACTTGGACTTATGAAGGTCCTAGAGAGATGTGGGTATTTTTACGTAAAAGAGATAACAAGCGTACAGGTGAAGTTAAATTTAGCTACCAAGTTGAAGATGATTTTGTACCTGCGGCAAGTGAATACATGGTTAAAGTTAACTGTGAAGAAAATCCTCTACTTTGCGAATTAATGGAAACTGATCAAGACACACTATTTTTAGAAGGCAGAGAACAAATAAGTGAAACACTTCCAATGGATGATTGGGAAGGTAATGCATTTGTACATATTGAGCCTAAAGTTCCTACACCAGATCACACATACGATAGAGATGAAATTGAATACAACCCAACTGCACAGGAATGGGTTACACCTTTTCCTTTTATTAAGCCACACACAGATTGGGAAGCAATTAAAAGAGTACGTTGGTCTAGATTAAATGCTAGTGACGGACACGTATCAGAAGATATGCCAGAAAGTTTATTAACTGCATGGCAAGACTACAGAACAAAATTAAGAGGCTTACCAGCTACATACGGTGCGGCATGGACAGTAACCATTGCAACAGCAGGAACAGGATATGCAGTAGGCGACAACTTTAACGTTGACGCAAGTGTATTTGGTTTTGGTAGTGAAGATGTAGGTGCATTAGACGATTTAAGTCAACCAATGGGTAAGAGACCAGGATTTGATTTTGAAGCGGCAACTAGTGGTTTAGACGATACAGCTCTTGTTAACGAAAATGATTCATTAGATGTAAACATTATTGTTACATCAGTTGATAGTGATGGTGCAGTTACAGGTGTTAGAACACGTAATGCATTTAACGCAAGACATATTAAAGAAGCACGTACACTTAATGACGTAGCAACTACAGCAACTACAAGCGGTGGTTCAGGTGCAACGTTTAATCTAAGTAAAGTAGTTAGAGTAGACCCGTGGAAAGTAAGATTACCACAGAGTCCAAACGCACAACGCCCTGGTGTATATGGTGAAAGAGACCAATTCCCAGGACAAATTGGGCGTTATTTGAGTGAAGAAGATCGTAACAATCCAGCAGATGGATGGTTAATGGAACACACATATCACCCTGCAACAAGACACTATGTTCCACCTGAAAGTGGCGGTAATTATTTTGCTTATGATTTAGAAAGATTGAATCTAAGTACAGATGGTACACCGTACGATGACGGTGTTGCAGACGGGCTTCCAACACCCCCTACAGACGTAAGAGGCAATACACGTATTGCTGGTACTGTAACAGCCAGAAAACAATCAAGCTAAACTAATCTTCATTAAATATCTATACAAGCAATTACACAAATTGTAGAAGGATATAAAATGACAGATAAAAGAAATACGGCTATTTTTATCAATGGTGGCGCTGGCAGAGTTCTTGCTAGTATTCCAGCACTTGAGAAGTTTGCAGAAGAAAATCCAGAAGATAACTTTATCATTGTATGCGAAGGCGGTACTGACTTTTATAAAGGTCATCCAGTACTACATGCAAAAGCATACGATCACTGGCACAAGAATCTTTTCCAAGATAAACTTAAAGATATGAATTTAATTACACCTGAGCCTTATAGAGCTTGGGAATACTATAATCAAAAATGTAGTATTGCAGAAGCATACGATATTCAAATTAATAACAAAGGACTACGTAAATTAAGCAAACCAATTTTAAAACTTTCTAGAGAAGAAATGTTGTTTGGTAAAAAGCTAGTTGACGAAGTTAAAGAAAAAACTAAAAAAGACAAAGTAGTTGTTTTCCAACCATTTGGTAGAGCAGTACAACATGACAATGGTGTAATTACTGATTGGAGTGGTAGAAGTTTTGAAGCTGAAAATTCAGTTAATATTGTTAAGTCACTTTCTAAAAAATATGCAATGGTACACATGGCAGAGTTTGGTATTGACTTTTCAAAACACGGTTGTAAAGAACCTGTAGCAAGTCCTATGGGTGCAGACCTAAGACATTGGGCTGGCATTATTGCAAATGCAGATTACTTTTTAGGCTGTGATAGTGTAGGTCAACATATTGCACATGCACTAGGTGTTAAATGTACAGTAGTAATAGGTTCAACTTTTCCAATTAATGTTTCGTATCCAGAAGATAAAAACTTTGATATTTTAGACATGGGCGAAGGTGCTAGAGTATATTCACCTATTAGAGTTACAACAGATGAATATGCAGATAGAGTTAATGACGGTATCATGGCAATGAATGACAAAGTTGAAAGTGTTATTTGTGAATCAGTAACAGCAGGAATTAGAAATAAGAAAAAAGTTGGTGCTCAATATAACAGTACTAACAAAGAAGCAACTCCTGCTTAATAATGAAACGTTTATTTGTATTTGGGTGTTCCTATACATCATGGAATTGGCCAACCTACGCAGATATCTACGCACAGGAATTTGATCACTATGAAAATTGGGGTCATGCAGGCTTAGGAAATAGAGCTATTGCTGAACGTGTTGCAGAATGCCACGCTACAAATGAATTTGACAAAGACGATACAGTAATAGTACAATGGTCAAGTCACTTACGTTACGATTATCTTAACTTTAAACACAAAGAACCTTGGCAAACTAAAGGTAGTATATTCAGCTATCAAAACAAAGAAGTGTTTGATGACAAATGGATAGAAACTTTTTATGATGAAAAAGCATTGTTTTTACATACAATGAATAACATTATACTTACTAAGGGTTTATTAAAAGATACAAATTGCAAGTTTTATTTTACAAGCATTAGTAACTTAGAAACACTAGGAACAGATATTCCGCATCAAAAAGGACATGGTGAAAATTTAAGAAATACACCTGAACTTGCTGATGCATTTAAAGAGTTTGATTTAGAACAATATAGATACGTACTAGAAGGTCCTGAATGGTTAGAATCATTAGGATTACATGCTTGGAATAGACCAGACTCTAGTTGGTGGTTTGAAGAAAATGGCGAAAAATGGTTAGAGTTACACCCTAGTCCAATACAGCATTTAAGTTTTTGCCAGTCATATCTAAGCCACAACTTATCAGAACAAACACAAAATATGATAGATACTGTTATAGATTGTAAAACTAACGACTACAAAGAAACTATTAAAAATATTACAAGTTTGCAATTAGCAAATTGGGATAGAAGTTATAGAGGAATAAAAGATGCCAAGTAAAAAGCCAGTATGGATTGCAGGAATTGCTAGAGGACATAACGGTGGAGTATGTCTATTAAAAGACGGTGAAATTGTTTTTTCAATTGAAGAAGAACGTTTAACAAGACAAAAGTACGACGGTGGTCCGTATGCAAGTATGATTAAGATACTTGAATACACAGACAAACTAGACTTTTTAGTTGTTGCACATACACAAAATTTAGAACAAACTGCTGGCAAAGTAGACTTTAGTGGCGATGATGTTTATACAGGACTTGCACGTAAGCTAGGACTTATTAAACGTGAAGCATTCCAAGGTGGTAATCATCCTCAAGTAATTGACATGTCAAACATTCATCATAAGTTACATGCCGCTTGTGCTTTTTATCGTTCAGGATTTGAAGATGCAGTAGCAGTTATTGTTGATGGTGCTGGTACATTTATTACTTTAGACATTGGCGGACAACCTACTACTGTTTGGGAAACAGAAAGTATTTACGATTGCAACTATCCAGATAACTTTAAAACATTATACAAACACATTGGTGCTAATGGACCTGTTATGGGTGCATGGATGCCTGAGTTTTCAAGTGAAATGTATGACGAAGATAAAGACCAAACACACGAATTAGTTATTTCAGAAAATGCTGGTATTGTTAAAGCGTATGAAGCAGTTACAGAGTACTGTGGATTCAGTTTTATTGAGGCAGGTAAAACTATGGGATTGTTTCCATACGGTAAAGCAGACAGTCCAGCACCCAAAATATTTAGACATGATACAATGACACCACAAGCAGATAGACATGTTATTGTTCCAACGTATCCTAACGGTGCTCATGTTAATTACAACATGCACACATACTTAACAGATCATGGCGATGAAGATAATCAAGATGTAACGTATTTAGAAAACAGACGTAACATGGCTTATCAAATACAAACAGAAAGCCAAAAAGAAGTTGCAAATTTAATTCGCAAAGCAGTTGCAATGACAGGTAAAAACAAAGTAGTTATTAGTGGCGGATATGGTCTTAACTGTGTTGCTAACTATTATTACTTAGAAGAATTAAAAGACGAAGGCATTGAAATTTATGTTGAGCCAGTAAGTAATGATGCAGGTACAGCAATGGGTGGTGCAATGTTAATGCACAGACGTTTAACTAAAAGTAATAAACGTCAAGAGCAACAAGAAACATTATACGAAGGACCAGCTTACAGTTATACAGATGAAGAAATTAATGCAGTTGTAGAAAAGTATGACGCAACTGTTGAAGATGCAGACAATACTAAAGCTGTAGACTTACTAGTTGATAGAAAAATTGTTACACTATTCCAAGGACGTTCTGAAAACGGTCCACGTGCATTAGGTAATAGAACTATTATGTATGATCCAAGTGATCCTAATGGTAAAGATTATGTAAACAAAGTTAAACGTAGAGAATATTTCCGTCCTTTTGCAGGTAGTATATTAGAAGAAGATGTACATGAATGGTTTGACTTGCGTGGAATGAAAAGTTCACCTACAATGATGTATGCTGTAAACTGTCAAGAAGGTATTGCTGAAAAGATTCCAAGTATTATTCACGTAGATGGTACATGTCGTATTCAAACAGTTAATAGAGATCAAAACAAACATTACTATGATGTTATTAAAGCATTTAAAGAACGTACTGGTATTAGTATTATTTTCAATACTAGTTTTAACTTAGGTGGCGAGCCATTAGTTGAAACACTAGATGATGCTGTGCGTACACTACGTAATAGTGATATTGAATATCTTTATTTGCCAGAATATAATAAGCTAATTACAGTAAAAAATTAAAGTCATGGAAGACGACTTTATCCAATATTTTGATATAAAAATTCACTGGACCAAAGAAACAGATGGCTGTGGCAACACAATGGTCGACGACTTTATTGATGCAACACAAGCAATAAGTCAAGATAAAAAATTTAACAATGTATTAGAATGGTGTAGTGGACCAGGCTTTTGGGGGTTTGGGTTACTTGCAACAGGTATAGCAAACAAAGTTACATTGGCAGATATCTATGAGCCAACTCAGCTTCCTGTATTACAAACAATAAAAGAAAATAACTTAGAAAATACTGCACAATTTATTCTAAGCGATAACTTTACAAACATTCCGCAACAAAAATTTGATCTAATTGTTGCTAATCCTCCTCATTTCAATATGGATCCGTATGTAGCACACTATGACGATCCAAGGAAATATAAAGATTTAGACTGGTCTATACATAGAAATTTCTTTAATAACGTTAACAATTATCTAACTGACGACGGAATTATTGTACTTGCTGAAAATGTATGGGGGTCAAATCCTGACACTTTTCAAGACATGATTACTGATAATGATTTACAAATTACACATCATTTTGTAAGCAAACAATACCCTTTAGACATGTGGTATTTAGGCATTACACGCTTACACCACTAGCAATCGTAACAGTCCGTAATTAGGTAAATATACTAAAGAGGAATGTAAAAGGTACAATGAGCTTCGATATCACCAAATACTTTAGACGCGGACAGAATAGTACGATTGAGTTTCGTAACGGAACCAATTTGTCTTACGCAGGGCCAAGCTATACACTAGTAGAGGCAGGAACAGAATTAGACCGCTGGTATGTTGGTAGTTACTTTGGCGTAGAATACACTATTGCATGTGATGTAAATAGTGAACGTAAAGAAGTAATTAAAGCAATGGCAACAGCTAGTACTAGTGAAGCAAATATTGTTGTTTACGGGCGTAGTAATTTAGGAGATGACCTATTACAATTAGAAGTTGAAGTTACAGATTCATACTTTAAACTTATGGCATATCCAAGAGTACAAGATGATTCAACTGCTATTGCAGGTGCAAAAGTAATTTATTCAGCAAACTATTATGCAACACAGAACGAACCTACAGCAACACTAATAGGATCAAACGTTGCGGCAAACGCACCAGTTTACACATTAAATCCAAGCACTACAAATACTGGAGAACTTGGACAAACAGTTACAATAGAATTAATTACATCAAATGTACTTGCAGGTACAGTTTTACCTTATACAATTTCAGGTGTACAAAGTGCAGACATAGGTGGATCAAATCTTACAGGATCATTTATTGTTGGAACAACAGATATTCTTAGTTTCCCTATTACTGTTGACTCATCAACAGAAGGCCAAGAAGTATTAGCAATTAAACTTGATAACAATCAAGCTACTACTAGCATTGTTATTCAAGATACAAGTACAACACCAGCTATTAGTTACGGACTTGTAACTAGTGCGGCAAGTGTTAACGAAGGTGAATCATTTACTATTACACTAACAGCTGAAAATGTTGATAATGGAACGTTGGTCGGATACACAATTACAGGAGTTGACTCATCTGATATTGGAAATGCCGCATTAACAGGTACATTTGAAATTGGAACTACACAACAAATTGTTTATACTGCCTCTGAAGATTCATTTACAGACGGTCCAGAAACATTCCAAATGTCACTCGATGGCACAGATACAGTTGTTGAAGTTGCTATTGGCGACACAAGTTTAAGTCCAATTGTTCCAAGTTATTCTTTAGGATCATCTACTACTTCAGTTAATGAAGGTGGTACGTTTACAATTACACTTTCAACTACAAATGTTGATAACGGTACTATTTTACCTTATACAATTTCAGGTGTAACAGGAGCAGACATAGCTGGCGCGGCATTGACAGGAAACTTTGTTGTTGGAACAACAGACAGTCTTACATTTAATGTAACATCTGATGCAACAACAGAAGGCGATGAAGGATTTATAATTGCACTAGACAATGGCGAAGCAACTAAGAGTATTGCGATTGTTGATACAAGTACAACACCTGGAAATAGTTACACAATAGCAACTTCGAATAGTGGCTCAGGTGCGTATACATTAAGCGGATCAGATAGATTAGGTGCAGTAAATGGTTCTAACCAAACAGTAACAATTAATGTTAATGATACAGTTACATTTACTATGAATGCTCCAGGACATCCGTTCTATATTAAAAC
>Ga0206682_10000048_pt1 | contig 107470 bp, 58 predicted proteins | sample M240m12015metaG_FD_155444 | JGI IMG/M metagenome (GOLD analysis project Ga0206682, IMG submission 155444) | Ammonia-oxidizing marine archaeal communities from Monterey Bay, California, United States - M2 40m 12015 | ecosystem: Environmental > Aquatic > Marine > Intertidal zone | place: USA... | reverse complement strand
CGGTCGTCGCTCGCGAACAGCGCGCGCGACCGCGGTTCGCTCGCGGCTCGCGTCGCGCACGCGCGTCGTCGCGCGCGCGTCGTCGCGGGCGCTCGACGCGTCGCCGCCGTCGTCGTCGTCGTCGTCGGCATCGCGTCACACACTGGCGCGCCGCATGCGCGCCGCGCGGGTCGGGACGCGCGACGCGCGCGGGACGACGACGACGACGACGCGCGTCGGTGGCGTCGGCGGCGTCGTCGCGCGTCGCGCGCGTCGCGTCGCGGTCGCGATGCGCGCGGCGCGCGTGAAAGATGATGACGCCGACGCCGAACAGACGACGACGACGACGACGACGACGACGACGACGACGCGACGACGCGCGCGCGTCGCGATCGTCGGCGCGGGCGCCGCGGGACTGAGCGCGCTGCGCGCGATGCGACGCCAAGGTCACGACGCGCGCGCGTTCGAGGTTGCGGATTCGCTGGGAGGGACGTGGCGGTACGACGGCGACGAGGCGACGGCGTCGAAATCAAAGGCGCCGACGCCGATGTACGCGTCGTTGCGAACGAATCTGCCGCGAGAGGTGATGGGATTTCGAGAATTTCCGTTCGACGCGACGGGCGAGCGCGGTGGCGATATGCGACGGTTTTGCGGACGCGAGGAGGTGCGAAGGTATTTGCAGAGGTACGCGGAGACGTTTGGGCTCGAAAGATTCGTGGAGTACGACGCGCGGGTGACGTCGGTGGTGCGCGCGGTGCGGGAGAGCGCGGAAGAGGAGGCGCGGTGGTCGAGCGCTTGGGAAGTGGTGTGGAAGAGCGGAAAAGACGATGAGACGCGGCGGGAAATGTTCGACGCCGTAGTCGTCGCGAACGGGCACTACAACGAGCCACGAGTGCCGGAATTCGACGGTGCGCAGACGTGGCCGGGGGAACGAATGCACAGTCACGAGTACAGGATTCCCAATGACACACGCTTCGTCGGGAAGAAGGTGTTGCTCATAGGCGCGATGGCGAGCGGAGAAGATATCTCGCGGGAAATCGCCGAAGTCGCTTCGACGGTGTACTTGTCGGCGCGCACGTGGCAAAATCCCGAATGGGCCAAATCCACCGAGGGCATCGGCGCCCGCGGGAATATTTTCCGTAAACCAAACGTGAAACGATTCGAGTCCGATGGTTCGGTGGTTTTCGAAGACGACACGGTTGCGGCAGACTGCGACGTGTGCGTGTTTTGTACAGGTTACAAGTATCGTTTTGAATTTCTGCCGCAGGATTTGGTCTCGGTGGAAGATAACTACGTCGCGCCGTTGTACGAGCATTGCATTTCGGTCAATGCACCGTCCATGTCGTTCGTCGGTTTGCCGTGGAAAGTCGTGCCATTTCCAATGTTCGAACTACAGAGTGAGTGGATAGCGCGCATGCTCTCCGGAGTCGTGCCGATGCCGACGCGTGAAGAGTGCGCTCGAGGTGCGGCTGAACTCGATGCGAAGCTCGAGCCTCACGGCGAAATTCCGCGAAGACACGCGCACATGTTCGGTGACGCGCAGTTCGCGTACAACGATCGCATCGCGAGCTTGGCTGGGGTGGAAGTGCACGCGAGCTGGCGAGCTCGAATGTACAAGGCGACCGGACAAAACAAGCGAGCGCATCCCGAAAAGTATCGCGACGCGAACATGCCGGACGCGGCCGAACTGGAGGAAGCGCGGCGCGAGTTTGAAACAATTGTATATTAGATTGATTCTGTTGCTGCATTTTAAATATTGATGACCGGTAGAGTAGTTTTATGCTAACTCGCGCAGGAGGTTGCCCAGACCTTTTCGACTTTGCTGCATAATGGATGAAAAAATCCCTTCCTGCTCTTCGTCTTCGAACGTATCGACTTTGATCTCGCCCCAGTCTATTTTTCCTTTACCTCTGTCAGAGTTCAACGCACGAAGAGTGGGTAAACTGACGGGGAGATAGGTGAAGCGCGCGACTGGCTTTGCCGAGGCGGCGCTCGCCCCAGTCGCGGGCTTGATGGACGTGTCTTGATACAAGTTGGACAGTTGAACGAAACCGCCGAGCAAAACAGCGCATCGTCTGTAGGCGCGACGTTCATTGTCCAAAATATAAGGCTCATACGTCGCCCAATCGATCGGGTCGAGCGCACTCGTGAGGCGATTTTGCACGTCGTTGACTCGAGACGTATCCTTCATCGCGAGCACGTCCATGGCAAATTTGACATCCAAAAGCAGCTGTAACGTACCCTTTTCCGAACGAAGAGGTCGAGCGAGCGCATCAATGTACGCTTGCAAAAGACCATCGGCGAGAGAAGTAGCGAGCATGCGAATAGCAGATCTTGGTAGGAGGTGTCCGCCAACGCGCTGTGCTTCCTGTAACGCGCCGTGCAGAGACGTGAGCACGTAGGACGACGGCGTCGCTGGAAGCCGAAGCTGCAATCCTTCGCTGTTCTTATCCGTCACTTCTTCCCAACACGAAGGCGTCGTGTCAGACGCCAACGAGTCATCCGAACTCAACGCCGCTCTGAATGTGCGAACGGTGTCGGCGGCGCAGTTGTTCACCCACACCTCATATCCAGCGTTCATCGCGTTCTCAAACTCTGTCTTGACGCCCTCGATTTTCGCACTTTCAGATTCTTTTGGTTTCTTCAACCCTCGTAGTGTTCGCGCGGGTTTGATGATCAACTCCGCGGATTCGTCGTACTTTGGCCACACGTTCGCTGGTTTCAAAAGCACGGTTGTCTCTTTGACGACATCCATAACGGCGGCCGCGAGATGTCCTATCATCAACGCCCCGTTCACCTCCGTAGGCTGCGTACTGATTTTGGACAAAAGGTACTGAGCTAAATCTACCAAACCCTTGTGCGCGCACGCATGAATGTGCTCGGCTAATTTCGCGAGTCGACCTTCAACGTCGGCGTTGCCGCCGATGTGAATGCCGTGCAGCTTCAAAGCGTCTTTCCTCACCGTAAGCATAATCTTATTCATGCTTCGCGCCACGGCGCGCGCACATTTGATATCATCAGGAACACTGACGATTTCATCCTTTGACGCGCTCGAGCTCGACCACATCGAAGATTCTTTGCGAGAATCAGTGGAATTCTTTTTGAGCGCGTCCACGAGCGCCGCGTCGACTTGCGGTTTGATGACGGCGAACGACAACGACTTCTTGAACAGAGCAAATGCTTGCTGAAGCCAAGGTTGCTCGAATAATGTAGGCCAAAGATTGATTTTGCGGTTGAAAAGCGTGGCGCAGGATTCTTCCCACTCCTTCTCATCGCTCGCGCACGTGGCTTCGAGCGCGGCAAGTTCGGCGCAGCTTGACATCTTCCCAAATACCGCGACACCCCTCAGCGAGATATCGCGCCCCAATCGATCCAACCACGCCAAACACGCATCACTCACCACACTACTGCTCAAAGTTTCTAACTTTTCCCTCCTTTGCTTCGTGGACGCCTGAAACTGCTCCCATTCGACGTGCGGTTCGAAGACGCCTTGGAACAAGTCATCCACAGTGAGCGATTTAGCCGTATTCGAAGCGATCAAAGCCTTCTCTCCCGCAAAAATTTCGAAGCAAAGCTGCAACACGTGCTTGATATCCGCCATAAGTGCCATCAGACGCTTATTCAACGACTCTTGCGTCACCGTGGAGCCCGCGATGTCGCGAAGGCACGCGCGTACCCATGCTTGACGCGTTTGCAACAGCAGTGTCAACGCCTGCGTCGCGCTCAAATTCTCCATCATCACGAGCGCTTTCAGCGCGCTCACAACCTCTGACACGCGCAATCCAGAACGCTCCAGTCCCGCTCGAGCGCGTTTAGAAACGCGCGCCTTGAAGCTATTCAGCGCAGTCGCCTGTTGTCGCGCCACCGGAAAAGTCGTGTACAGCGCCTCCGCCCGCCCTTTCCCGCGGGTCATCTCATCTAACATCTCCACCGACGCCATCAACCGTATCGCCGCTTCCTCGTACGCGCAATCCTCCAACAGCCCCCACATTTTCTCTGGCGTGTCCAACAAAAATTTTACTCGACTCCCTCGCTCCACCGCCGCCGCCCTTCGCGCGTCCTCCTCCCCGATCTCCCGCTCACTCGATCTATCCACGCTTTCATTCATCTCCCGCAGCGCGCGCTCGATCTCCCTCGACGTCTGCGCCACGCTCCGTGACGTTTCTTCGATGATTTCCAGCGCCTCCACCGTCGCGATCGCATCTTTATACGACTCCCCGAGCAATTTCCTGCGCGTTCGGAGCGCGTCGGTCAGTCCAGGACGTCGATCGCGTCGCGCGCGCACGCACCGCAGCGCCTCGGCCTTTTCTCGCGCTTCGCGACGCGTCCGGGCTTCGACTTCTCTGATCTCGTCTAACGTCCTGTTTTTAAACAGCGCCTCCGCGTTCGCCTCCATCGTCGTCGTCATCGCGCGGCGCGAACGGAAGCGTCTACTTCGCGCGCGTCACGCGATCGCGGCGCGCGCGGGCGCGGGCGCGCGCTCGATCGACGCGAGCGTCGCGAAATGACGCGAAACGCCGATTCGCGTCGAGCCGCGTCACTGCGCGTCGCGCGCGGCCCTCTCGAGCGCGCGTCCGCGCGCGAGCCCGTCGCGAGGCGACGGAAAAATGCGCGATGAAAACTGGCGCGCGGACGACGCGACGGGGTGCGCGTGGCGGCAGGACGAGACGACCGTGACGGTCAAAGTCGCACCCGTGCGGTCGCTCGCGATGGACCGCGCCGAGCGATGGGACGCGCGAGGTGCGCTCGGCGCGACGCGCGCGGGCGCTCGCGCGCGTTTGATCGCGCTCGCGTCGTCGACTGACGAGATCCGCGATGACGAGCGCAGGGACGTCGGCGCGTCTCGCGCTGTCGGCGCCGCCGTTCTCGTGGCGCGCGGATTTATACGACGACGTCGAGACGCGCACGATGACGATCGAGCGCACCGCGCGCGAGGTGATTTTTCACTGCGTTAAAAAGGTTTCGAAAGTTTGGCCGCGCCTGACCGCGGTTGGACGCGCGGAAGATATTGAGAGACGTCGCGTGGACGCGGAACGCGAGGCGGCGGCGAATGCAGAGCTCGCCGAAGCGGAGCGCGCGATGGAAAAGCGTCGTTTGGCGCGGGTATTTCTCGAAAAACAATGGGCGATCGACGACCGTCGCGCTATTGCGCGCGCGTGTGCGCCGATATCGTCCGCTGTGGCTGAAATGCGTCCGAGATGCGTCACGCGGCTGCCGGCGTTTGACGCCGCGCGCGGCTCGAAACCGCCGCGCGCGCGCATCGAGATTGACGTCGTCTTCACCCCGACCGCGCGCCTCCCCGCGCGCCACGCGCGGTGAGAAAAGAGCCACGCGTGCTATGCTCAGTAAGAAAAAACCACGCGTTCAGACGATGCGACTGTTCTTTGTAAATATATCAAAATGTCCATTCGCGCGCGTCCGTTCGCCCGCGCGTCGCGGCGCATCAGATGGCGGCGGCGCCGTAGGAAGGCGGCGACGCCGAGGACGCGGGCTGGACGATCGCATCGGACTCGAGCGCCACGTGAATCCTCGAAAACTGGCTTCTACGGCCGTGCACGATGAAGAGAGCGATCGCGATGAGCGCGGTGATAGCGACGCCGCGGAGATCGATGGCGACGGGCTTGGCGCGCGCGACGACGGGCGCGCGCGCGCCACCGCCGCGCGCGCCCAATCGCGCGACGGGTGGCGACGGTGCGCATCGCACCTGGACGTTGTCCACAATAGTCTTCGCGGGATTGCCAGCTAAATCAGTGATACCGTCGACGGTGATTCGGTAAAGTCCAGTGGCGTCGTCGGGGAATCCAACGACCCATGTGCCGGCGCCGGCGTTTGAAACGCACGTCACTGAGTAAGAGGACTGAACTTGTTCAGCAGAAACAGGGTCGTTTGTCGCGGTAGCTTGTGCACCGTCGCACATCGAATTGACCTTCGTGACGCTAAGCGTTTGCGCGCCGCAGTCAATTTCCTCCGTGAAAGCGACGTTGAAAAATGTCTCGCCAGAAGCAGTTCTCGCGCGTTCCATCGGAGCCTTGGTGTCGACAAAGAGCGCGAGTGTGGTGTCCGAGACATACTCTTGCACGGAAATGTCTGCAAGAGTGGGGGCGTTAATGCAAAAGCTCTTCAAGCGAAGCTCGTACGCGCCATCTTTGAAACCACTGAGCAATTTATCGTAGGCGTTGTTCAAGTTCCAATCAAACTTGCACCCAACGGTTCGCGAATCTTCGCACAAGAAGTTGAACTTGTAGTTGTCGTTTTTAAATCGACCATCCTCGCTCTTTGCCGTGATCCATTCGCCGCCGGTAACAGGGCGGTATTGCAACCGAACCTTGTCCAAATTTGTGTTCATCGACGGGTTGGTTGCGTTCGTGGCGTCGGGCCACAGCACGTCCGGATTCGGATTCACGACGACGAGCGGAAGCACTAGATCAGAAGATTTCGAAACTCGAGAGGAAGAGTAACCCGCGATGGTGGTTTCATCGAACTGCACTCGCGGGCAACGCTGAAGCCAGCTCATTTCTTCCACGTTGAGCGAGAATCCAATGGGATCGCGGTAGAGATTGTCTTGTTCCCATATTTGTGTTTCACACAAACTTTGCACGCGCAGCTGCACGTACTCGATGTTGCGCGTCGCGAAACCGGGATTGACGGCGACGTCCAAGTACTGTTGCGCGATGAACTGCTGCCTACCGAGCGCGTCGCCGCCGACAAACTTGAACGGCATGTAATCGCCGAGAGAAAGCTTGTTCCTGTTGATGCTAAACATCGAGTCGCCCACCGCTTTGTCTTGATACGGCGCGGCGGTGCTTCGCGCCTTGTACGCCGCGTTCGCAACTTCCATCGCAGGTTGACCGCCTCCAGCCGCGTCACTCGCCGCTTTCGTCACTGAGGTGACTTCTGGAGACCCCCGCGCGATGGATTTGCCGGCGGCAAGGATGACGGCGTCGTTCACGCTCGTACTCGTTGCGCCAGGTTCAGCGGCGGCGGCGTAGGCGGCGTCGACGATTGCGTCCAACGACGAAGCGAGACCGTCGACGAGGTGTAGTGAATAAGGGCGGGCTTCTCTGTAAGGTGACTCGTTTCGAATCACGACACTGAAAATAGCGCGCTCACCCGGGTTGAGAGATTCCATCGAACGTCGAGAAGCGAGTTCCAACGTGACGCCAGATTCTCGAAATACGGTGCCCGATTCTGCGGGGCATAGACTGCGACCGCCTTTTGTGATGAAAAGCGGTGTCCCAAAGCGAGCGTCAGAACTGACGCTGACGACAAATTTATCGCCATATTCAGGATCACCGAGCGTGTAATGAGACGTCAAAAGACCGCGCTTGTTCCACATGAACGCGCGCTCGCGGCCGAATTCGCGATGATAGTGCCCGTCGACGTCGGGACCCTTCAGGTGCACTGCGCTCGTGAAACCGGATAGCGTCCCTTCCGTGTCCCAATGACTATCTGAGAATGTTTTCACACCACCTTCGATGCCCAAGTCGACTTCATACGCTTCGTCATGCAGTACCTCATTCGAAGAGAACGAAAAGTCCAGCGCTGCGCCGCCGCCGCTAAACGTGAGCAAAACTTCAGACTGCGTGTCGTCGAAGCCGGTTGGACCCTGACCACCCATGAGTGACGCCATGATGCGCGTATTATCCGTTGGAGAAATGTAACGCTCGGCGCCGTCCGTGTCGAGTTCGCCGATTTTGGACGAATCGAAATCCGCAGATTCCATACTGTCCACCGCCTCATTCAACATGCCAAAAGAGTAATACACTTCGTCGGCGTCGTTTTTCAAGAGTTGGTCGTAGTCTGGTTCTAGGTCGTCCTTGCGTAAGTAGTTCCACTTGCCCCCCTGGGATTCGCCTTCTGAGGCGGTGTCCAACACCCAAAATCCCTCTCCAACAGTTAAGTAATTGATGGGACCGAGCAGCTGCTGAAAAGCAATGCTTACTAACGCCGAATATGCTGTTCCCATAATGGATGCGGATGAAAACGCTTTCCCCGTAACTGCTGGCGACGCTTTGAAGAGATAGACTGCGCCACTTGTAAAAAAGTTAATGACCCCGGCTTTCGAGTCTAACGTGTACGCTTCGGTCCATTCACGTTGCAGGTCCGAGAGCACGCCAGAAGAACCCCCCGTCCACTTGGCCTCGTACTCGTCGTCGTAGTGCCCGAACTTTGCGTCGATGTTGTGCTGGAAAACGGACGAATCGCCGATGTACGGCGCGCCGCTCGTCGGCATCGACCATTCAAGCGTGCGACTCCAGGCGTCGATTCTGCCTTGAATGTACCGCTTCCAATCAAGCGTATTATTCCACTCGTAATCACCTTTGGCCTCATTCGCGCGAAGTAAAAACTGTAAATTTGGCATGATTTGCTTCTCAATCGACTGCACCGTCAACGCGTATGACGTCGGCTTACGCGCAGACCAGGTGGTCTCCACGAACGCTTCCAGGCAGTGAGAGTTCGCTGATCCAGCCGCGTCTTTTCCCGTGAGATCGAGCACGTCTGACAGTTCATAAACGAGCTCGATACCGCCGCCGAGAATCGTAGAACCGGGGCGACCGGGTAGCGCAGGTTCGTCGCTGCTTCGAATGACTCTTTCCGTGGTCAAACTCATGTCCCAGGCGTCTCTGGTTCGACTACGCACTTTGAGTGATGGGACTTCCAAACCGACGTTTTGGATTGTGTCATCGTGCCATCGCATCTCGGCGACTTTCGTACTTACTTCCGCTCCCACGCCAACGGCAGCACCCGTAGCAACGTCCGCCCCTGTCATATAACGCATACCGAGTTTGAAGTCCATCGTATTTCCACCGGCGCGGGTTTTCGCGAGCGTGTACTCGATCGAAACCGTCGACCCCGAGCTCAACTCGGCGTACGAATCGCCCCCTGGTGGATCATGCACCACGGTGTACACCAACCCGTCGAGCGGCACGGTGGCCCAAAACGTGGCATCGCTCAAGCCGTCACCGCCACGTTGCTTACTGCCGAGAGAGATTAGATTACGCTTCGTCGTCGCAGTGACGACGCGGTAGGCATCGTTGCGCGCCACTTGCACGCTCACTTGACGTCGGTGGTTTCCGGCCAGATTTGGTAAACCGCGATTCACCACGGCGCTCTCGGGCGGGAGATCGACGTTGCCGTAGTCCTCATCCGTGAGTTCTACTTGGAAATCGCACCCAGGTCCGCCGCCGCTGTTCGGATGACACGGGTTGTTCCCGGCTTCGGTGACGTCTTGTCGAACTTTGGCGAGAGTACTTCCTTCGTTACCATCATTTCCGGGAAGCTTGAAGCATTTCTTGTAGCCGCCCGTCACGGCGTGTATTTCAAACACTTGCAGGTTCATGTTGACCGATTGTTTCGTACTATCGTGCCAACCGAGTACGCCTTGGACAGTCGATTCGCCCAAAAAGTGCTCGGCTTTGAGTTGTCCATCGTTATCACCCAAGCACACGTCCTGATCGTTAGAAATCTTGGCGATATTTGAGATGTATGCGCATATGTACCCATGGTAACGGTAACGAATTTGACTCCACAAGTTGTCGTTTCGCATCAGAGCGAGTCTTTCAAGCGTATTGCGCCGGCGAAAGTACGTGAGGATGCTGCCGTCTTCGGTTTGACACGCGTCTTGGTCGTACCACGGCTCGTCTCTGATTGCGTCGACGACGCTCCCGTCCGGTCCAGAGTCGAGCATGATGGAGTAGTCCATCGCCGCAAACGGCCAGACGCGGGCGGTCCGTGGGACGGGATCCACCGCGTCCGGAACGCCTTTCACTTCGGATTGCCAGCCGTCAACCTCTTCGCTCGTGACGTACACCGGTGCGTGACAGCCGTTCACGGGAGTAATTTTGAACTTTGCGCCCGTATACGTGTCTTCGCAGTCGCCGTGGTACAATCCCAAGTCGACGTTCCCCTCGGTGACGTCCGCGAAGAAAATAAACGAATCGTCGACGACTTGGTTCAGCGTCACAGACAAAGGCTTCTCGGCGCAGTATTCTGTTCCTGCGGCGTCTGCGATCGTTCGACCGGCATAGCAGAGCGTATGCGAAGGAAAATGCGCTTCAAACGTAAACGTCTTTCCGCGCGTCACCGCGATTTCGAACCAGCCCGATTCATCCGTCGTATAATTGTTACTCGCTCCCGCGCTGTCTGTCAAGGTGATGGTGGCTTCTTCGAGCCCACATCGCGTGGAGCCGGCGACGCGGTTCTTCGGGAAAAGAACAGCGCCTTTCACGTACGTCATGGTGTCATCCGTGAACAATTGATTCATCGATGATTTGTAACTCATGCGTGACTTCTCGACGCGCATCGAAGCCGTCTCCGTGAACGCGTGACTCAAGTCTTCGTCGTCGCCAGGGGGATTCTGCTCGTCCTCCTTCTGATTAAACACGTGCACGACGTCGAAGGGACGATTGCTCGACACGAGCTTCAAGCCGTTATTCGATGCGTCGTTGATGGACAAAAATCGACGCAAAACGTCCGCTTCATCGCTCGATTGCCACACAGCGAGGGAAATTGATTTCGCTCCAACGGGCGCGGCGAGCATGGGCGCGACTACTCTGAGCTGCGCGTCACCGCGATCGAACGCGTCGACGATTGAATCCCCACACCCCTGGACCAGTTCGATAGGGTCGGCTCCAATCGCGACGAGATTCGAATAAAACTCGCTCCACCCCGTGTTGTTGCGCGGAAGAATCGACGACGCCTGGCGCGCCAAGACAAAGTTTTCGCATTTGGCCGACGTTCTGGTCGTCTTGAACGCGAAGTCGTACGTCACGTTGATCGGTGGGTAAACGACGATTGGTTCGGCGACGAGCGCACCGGAAACCATCTTCGACGCCACGCCTTGAAACTCGTTTTTGTCCAATTCGCCGGTTCCATCGGTGTCCCAAGACCTCCAGATGGCGTCCGAGACGACGGCGTGACCTTTGGTCGGGAAGCCGACGACGGTCGCGGCGAATGTCACGAACTCGTCCATTGAGACATCGCCCGATTCATCGACGTCAACTTGCGCGAAACTCGTCGCGACACTCGACGACTCGCTCGGTTGCTGTGTGGAGCTCTCGATCTGAGTCTCGCGCACGACTAAGAGCACATCCTCGGGTCGAACATCGCTTGGATCGCCAGTCAACGACGCGTTGATCAGCATATTTTCCGTCGTCTGGGACACTTCTGCTTTGTATACGCCGATCAAGACTTGCGGTTTCTTTGCGATCGTGCCCGACGTGTCGGTTAATGCGAGAATGAACTCACCGCTATCGTCGGTGACTGTGGAAAATTTGCACGCCGTCTTTGAGCCGTATGCGGCGATTTCCGTCACCTCGGCCGGCTCCGCAAACTCCACCGCGACGTATTGCCCGTGAAACGACGCGAGGTGAGTTCCTCGGCAATCGTAATGATAGCAACTCTGCGATGAAGGAGACCCCGCGTTCTGCGTCGCGCTGAATTCGCACACGTTTCCATAGTTGACCGAGTCGCCGGCGTCGTAGTCTTGAACGTACGCGGTGAGCGCCGGTCGCGTCGACGAGCCAAATTTACCGCACACTTTGACAGTCTCAACGCTACTCCAGTCAGCGAGCTCGACGCGGACGTAATCATCAGTCGACACGCGCACGCTCCCTTCATCGCCGCTCGCGTCACCATTCGTTATGACGTACGCTTTCTCCGTCGCCGTCTTGGCGATGTCGTTTGAAATCGTCGCTCGCATGTTGAGCGCCAAGTTGTTAGTCTTATATCCATTTTCGACCGCGGGCGACGCGAGAGAGGCAAAGTTTGCGCACACCCGGATATAAGGCACACCAACTTGCGACGACCCAGCGGTCACGTCACCCTCGAAAGTACCGATCCACGGCGATTTGAAGTAGCGCGCGAGGGAAACAAAGTCGTCGCCAGACGACGTCTTGGTGCGCACTTTGTAGTGCCATTCAAGGTTCGGTTCAGCGCCGGCGTCGCGATCGACGTACGTGATGGAGGCAAAGTTGCTCGCGCAACCTTTGAGCCCACTGCTGATTATGATGACGGTGTCGAACGTCGACGTTGCCGATGACGTGCTCGCCGTCCGCCGCAGAATTTCGAAAGAATTCTCGTTCCAAGACGTGTCGCGAAATGCAAAGTTTACGCCGGAGAGATCCATCTTCATCGTGATATCGATGGCAGAACCGTCGTAATACATTCCGGTGGCGCAGACATAGTTTGTGCGCGACGACTCATCGCCATTCTGCGTGACGGCGACGGAGCAGACGACGCGACGCGAGGCGGGCGTCGCGAGAGCGCGTGGTGTGCACGCGCTTCTGTGTCCGCATGAGAACGCGTCGTCAAAAGTACCAGCAGAAACGGTTCCCGAATACACGCGCACGTCATCATATTCGACTTCGTTCGCTCCGAACATCCGCAGCGTCTTCGTATACTTCAAACTGTCAACCGACCACGCGGAGTCGACTTCCGACTTGTCATCCGCGCGTAAAAGCATGCCGCGCGCGTAATTGAGTGCGAACCCAACGTAAGAGAACTGTTCGCAGCGAACTGCGTCGACGATGCTAATCTCACGATTCTCGCTCGTATCGCCGCTTTCGAACGTCGCCACGACGTCGAACGAACTCGTGTCGCTCGACCTGCGTCGTAAGAAAAAGTTCAAGATTTGAGAACGATTCGCGTATTCGCCCGCGAAGTACGCGATGGACGCGCGCTTGGCGTCGTCGGGCGTTGATGCAAGCGCACCACACGGCACGTAGATCCACGCTGAAAAACCAACGTCGTCTAAAAGTGGTTCACCGGCATATTCGTATTCGAAATTCCCAGACGCGTCGGCGGCGAGCAGACAAGCGCCGCCCGAACCGCCTTCGCACGCGCCGATGTTTCGCGCCTGGTTCACGGCCTTCAGTGTGGGCACCGTCTTTGTGAACCCTTCGCTCGAAGTCGACAACGACGCGATGAGGTCGCTGGAGTTCTGTTGGCTGAACAGAAAGTAAGCTTCGAGAGTTTGTTGCGAGTCCAAAGCCGATCCAGCCACCGGGCGTACATCGTTAATTTCGTGCAAAGCACTCAGCTCGGGTTGATTTGACAGAGGCGCGTATCCCTCCGGCAAAGAGTCCGAGCTCGACGAATGCACGACGAATTTGTCGTACAGTATGCCGTCGATATACGAGCACAGGTAGTCGCCAGTCTGAAAAGCCAAGTCCGAGCCGTACGTCCATTTCGCCTTCACGACCGCCGCGTCTTTGGCACAATCCGTCGCCGACGTTTCTCCAACCTTTGGATTCGCCGTCGGGTACACCACTTCGGTATACGACAAGATTCCCTTGTCGGAGTCGCCGCAGTGTAAAGGGTCGATGTCGACTCGCAACATTTGCGAAGGGTGCAGTTCCAGAGTTCCTCCACTCATCTCGTTCCACCGATCCAGCACGAACGTATCCGAGCTTTGCGAAATCGCTGCGGCGACGATTTCGTCGTACGAAAGTACGCCATCCTCCGGGTCATTATCGTGCCGCCTGAAAATCGCCTCCTTGGCGTCGTAAATGGCTTCTTCCGTGCACTCGACGTTCGACAAGATGTCCGATGTGAGCAATAAGTACTTGGCCACTTCGTAATTCGTATCGGCTGCGCTACCGGCTGTGCCCGCAGGCATCACGTCGTCGCACCCGTGCTTGACGACAAACTCGTGAAGCACCTCGGTCACGTCGGTATGCGGCACCGTCGAGCCGTCCTCCAACTTGAAATAACACCGATACGCGATCTTGTGAGTACCCTCGGCGAGCGTTCCGTGCTCATCCGTCATCGGAATTTCGCGCGGGGAGAAGTTGTTCCACTGCATGCACGGCAAGAACTCGCCGTCGCCCGACGAGCAATCTGCACCTTCGCTCCTCACGCTCGCGTCGCATTTTAGACCGACGTCGTTCATCACTTCGTCGACATCAACGTCGGAGTCGAAACAGTCGCTCTCGTGCCCCTCGCACGAGTCGTGCGCCACTTTGACGCCAAAGTTGAACTTGTACGACGTCACGATGTTCGGGGCGTTTGAGATGGTCACCACGGGAGGCATCGACGATCCAGGTGGCGGCGGTGACGGCGGCGGCGGCGGCGGCGGCGACGGCGGCGGCGACGGCGGCGAATGGTAGCCGAGAACGTCGAGGTACAAGTGGTTGTACACTTTCATCATTTCGTTACCGGTGAGCCGACGTCGCCAAACCAGGATTTCCGCCACCTCAAAGTCCGACTTTTCGTGACTGCACTGATTACCGTTGCACCCTTTCGCATGATTGATACCAAAGTATGCGGGGTAGTATCTGTCACCGACTGCCGTGGTCATCCTGGACGTCGTCGTCACTCGCGTCGAGCCGCTGCCGACGACGAATTCGTTGTTGTCGCCGTTATGCGTGCACATGATGAGCCAGTCCGTGTCGGTCCCGCCAACGCCATCGCCACAGTTACCCGCCCCGTTGTAATAGCACACGCCGCGTCTGCCACCGTGAAACCCGTGAAACATGTTAGCGGTCCCTTTAAAGATTCTGCCTTTATTGGCGCCCGAGTATCGTGCCAGCGTGCAAAATGTCCATGTCGTTTTGAACGCGTGACGAACGTCTTGGTAAGGGTTGCTACCGATGTAACGACCACCCGAGAAAAACGCGTTTACCGAGGGGTCGCCTGCCATGACGTTAACGGCTTTAGTAGCGCCGTGCCCGCTCACAGACTTTTTCCGAGCGTTTAATAGGTAGTTGTTGTGTGTCTCGACCTGGCTGTAATAACAGCCTTTTCCATTATCATCGTCATACGCGACAGAGCTCGTCCACCCCGTAACCTTGTTCCCGTCGTGTACAGTTATCGAACTGCCCTCGTACCACTCTATCAAATCCTGCGTCTGTGGCAAGCCGAAGCCTTGAGCGCGTATCCGCCCACTTGATTGCGCGTAGCATTCGTTCGCGGCGTTCGCGTACGACGCGAGCGAGGCGAGCGCGAGCGCGAGCGCGAGCGCGAGCCGTGAGAACGTTTTTGCGCGCATGGTTCCGCGCGCGCCGTCCCCACCGCGTCGCTCGCGTCGCGCTCGCTGTGCAGCGACGATCGCCGACAACTCTTCAACGACCCTCGCGCGGCGTGAACACATCGGCGTCGCGTCGCCGCCGCGCGCGTCTCGCGCCGCCGCCGCGCGTCGCTCTCGTCGCGTCGTTCGCGCGTCGCGCACGCGCGCGCCGCTCGCGAGCCGCGCGCTGCGCGTTGAAGTGATTAGAACACTCGTGAACGTCTGTTGTACCTGAAAAGTTCTTCTTGTTCGGCAATATCTTTGTCAACATATCGGCTAGATTGTATGACGATCCGGGTGTTGGGGGCGACCGTCCTCGTCAGCAACTTTGAGACTGTGGAAAAACCGCTCGGTCGCCATCCAATCATCGGCGTCGCGCGTGTCTCTGTACGCGCACATAGACGTATTGTAAAGCTGATTAATTCTAAGAAGGAGGGTCGTCGGCCGCGCGACGGCGCGCGCGACACCGCGCCGCGACGCCGCGGCGCATGGCGCCTCCGCGCGTCGCGCGCGCCGCGTATCGCGCGCTCGTGCGCGTCGCGCGCGCGCTCGAGCGCGAGCGCGTCCGCGCGCGCGCGAAGACGGCGCTGGAGCTGTGCACCGAGCGCGAACTGTCGACGCTCGAGGGCGCGCTCGGGGCGCGCGCGATGCGGCGCGCGCGGACGCGCGGAGGCGCGACGACGACGACGGACGTCGTTCGGGACGCGTTTCGAGCGCGCGCGAGCGGCGAGGACGACGACGCGCGCGTGGACGCGGCGCTGACGGCGCTGGGGACGCTGCGGCGACGCGCGAGGTGGTTGGGCGAGACGCCGACGCGCGCGACGAGCGAGCGCGCGACGGAGGGCGTGCGGGTCAAGGTGCGGGCGAGACTGATGCCCGATCAGACGGTGCCGGCGATCGGGCGGTTCGCGTACGCGTACGAGGTGGAGATCGCGAACGAGGGGAACGACGAGGCGGTGCAGGTGGTGTCGAGAGAGTGGCGCGTGCGGGACGAGAGCGGCTTCGAGGAGACCATCTCGGGGAACGGCGTCGTCGGCGAGCAGCCGACGCTCGCGAAGGGGGAGACGTTTCGTTACGCGTCGGCGTGCGTGCTGAAACGCGAGCGAGGGAGCATGTCTGGGAAGTACACGTGCGTTTTCCAAGAGTCGCGGCGAATCGTCGACGTCGTCGTGGCGCCGTTCGCGTTGACGCCTCGCGAGCGCGACGACGTCGAGGACGACGACGTCGAGACTCGAAACGATTCTTCCGTCGTCGAGGCGATCGATTGATTCGCGCGCGCGCGCGTTGTTTCCACATTCATTCATCGTCGTACCGACGCCGTCTCGTCGCCTCTCGTCGCCGTCGCGACGCGATTTCGCGCGACTTCGCGACGCGAGCGACGCGAAGACATGCGCGCGATCGCGACCCGCGCGCGCGCGCTCGCGCCCCGGTCGACGTCTCGCGCGTCGCGTCGCTCGAACGCGCCGCGCGCGAGCGCACGCGCGTCTCGAGCGACGGATGATTATCCATCAGTCATGGCGGACGCCGCGCGCGCGGTGCGGCTCGCGGGCGCGCTGTGCCGGAAGATGCAGTTCGAGCTGCGAACGAACGAAAAAGTGTCGAAATCGGACGACTCGCCGGTGACGGTGGCGGATTTCGCGGCGCAGGCGGTGGTGTCGCACGTCCTGGGCGTCGCGAGGCCGGACGTCGGGCTGGTGGCGGAGGAAGACGCGCGGAGTATGCGGGAACCAGCGGGCGCGAAATTGCGAGCGAGAGTGACGGCGGTGGTGAACGATGCGCTCGAAGGCGTGGTGGAGCGCAGACTGAGCGAGGAGGAGGTCATGGACGCGATCGATCGCGGGGCGACGGACGGCGGCGCGACGGGGTCGTTTTGGATTCTCGATCCAATCGACGGCACGAAAGGATTCATTAATGGTCGGCAGTACGCCATCGCTTTGGCGCTCATGGAGGACGGCGAAGTTACGGGTGGTGTTCTCGGGTGTCCGAACATGCCGAGCGAGAAGATACCGCGAGGAGCGACGGAAATTCCGACGGCGGCGCCGGGAGTAATTTTCGTCGCGTACAAGGGGCGCGGGACGACTGTGGGGGCGTTCGACGCGGAGCATCCTCTGCGAGATGGCGCGAAAATAACGACGAATAAAGTGGCCAGTTCGAGCGAAGCGACGTACATGGAATCGTGGGGGGACTCCATCGTCGCCGATCATGGGTTTACGAATTCTTTGAGCGCGGCGATGGGCGTAACGGCGCCGCCCGTGCGCATCGATAGCATGGCAAAGTACGGTGCGCTCGCCCGTGGAGACACGAATATGTATCTCAGGTTTCCGCCCGCGAGTTATAGAGAAAAAGTTTGGGATCACGCCGCGGGCGCGATCGTGGTTCAGGAGGCGGGAGGGGTCATCACCGATGGCGCCGGGAATCCACTCGATTTTTCAAAGGGACGATTTTTGGACATCGACATCGGCATCGTGGCCACGTCTTCGCCAGAACTGCACGCGACGTTGCTCGAAACGATCGCGAAAGTCAGATGATCGTCCACGATAGCTGCTATGTTATATTATTACCGTTACTACGCGCTTTTATTCTTTCCGACGGGTCGCAAGCGTCGGCGTAACATCGCCACTATTTCTTCCTTTGTCCTCGCCGGCTGTCCAACGTTGACGTATCTATCTGCTAACCATCCTAACCTGCCACACAACACCGCGAGCCCGACGCGGCGTCGCGTGACGCCGTCAAAAATCAGACCGTCGTTCCTCGCGAACTCGTCCAAAGACTCGATAAATTTTTCTGGCAAGTCGGACCAGTGCGCGTCGGCGTCGACGCGATGCACGGTGTAATACCCATCGTTGAACGTCAACTGATTATTCGGATGATTGATCGCGCAGTACGACGAACGATAATGACACTGCGGTTTATCTGGATCAACAAAGATTTGCTGCGACCAGCTTCCGAACGCCGCCGCGAACGATCCCGCGACGTACGGCACGACAAAGATCCAAAACGCCGCCGTCGCGTTCATCGCCGCCGCGTACGAATACACTCCATACGTCGCCGCGAGTCCTAAGACGCACCGCATCGCGTCGACGTACGCCTTCCTCTTCACCGCCCCGACGAGCAACTCCACGAAGCACCACGCGCCGAACCGTACCCAATACCTCAAAAACGCAAACGCCCCGTCTCTCGCGTACGTCGCCGTCGAATTCATCCCTCGCCCTCGCCCTCCGCTCGCCTTCGACCCCTCGTCCCCATCGTGATGCATCAACTCGTGCCGCATCGCGTACAGCCCACACGGCATCCCGAAAAACGGTCCGAGCGCGCAACTCGCGACGTTATTCAACACCGTTCCCGCCGTCCCGTCGCCTCGAAACGCCGGCGCGTGGCTCGAGTAGTGCGCCGCCATGACGAACCGTCGCCAATACAACCCATATATCGTCACCGCGTACGCCAACCCGAGCGCGTGCGACGGCGGAGACATCACGACCGTCATCGCCATCGCCGGCACCGTGCTCGCGACGTTTATGAGCGCGTACACGAGCGGTAAATCCCGCGCGTCCCGCACCATCGGTCGCATGCGTTTGACGAGCGCGGACGTCGGCGCGACGACGTACTCGCGACGACGGGCGTGGAGGTCGTCGAGGGTGACGTCGCGGTCACCGCACGCGCCGACGCGGGCGACCATCGTCGGGCGGGGCGCGGGCATGCCGCCGCGCGCCGCCGCCGCGCGAAGTGACGACGATCCAACGGTCGCGGGCGCTTTTCGCGAGCACGGCGTACAATACGCTCGGTCTTCATAGAATACACTACGCTATCGCGCGCGTCGGCGACGCTCGGCCGGAGGGTGGCTCTCGCGTATTTATTTACCAATGACGTCACCGCGACTCGCGATCCGCAACGACGCGCTCGTGGGACTGAGCGACGACGCCGCGCTTGCCGATTTCGGCGAAGGACTTTTCGGCCTCGGGCTTGGGCTTGTAGTATTGGTCTGGGGTCATGAATTCGGCGCCGCCGCCCGCGGCGGGTCGGAAAGGCGCGGGCGCGGACGCGAGCCACTTTTCCTTGCCTCCGCACTCGCGCCAAAAGGTGTTTTGAGTTTGGGAAACGTCCCACATGAGACCGAGGTGCTTGGGGAGCGGGGCGAGCGTGCTCGCGGCGATGGCGCCAGAGGCGGCGACCGCGGGAACGCCGACGCCCGGGAACACGGAGTCGCCGCAACGTAATAACTTGGGGATAGGGGATAATACGCCCGGTTGCGGAACTTCGGGCAGAGGTAAGAAGCCGAAGAGGCTGCCGCCGGCTGGGAGCGCCGGGCCGTACGTGCCGCGGTGCCGTCGGAGGAACCGTTGATGCGTCTGCGGAGACGCGTACACTTCAACTTCGACGCGGCTACGAATGTCCGGTATGATGCGTTCGATGGCATTCCACAGGATTTCAGCGCGTTCGCGCTTGAAATCCTTGTACTCTTGACTCCCTCGATCCTTGCCTTCCCAAATGTCGTACGGTTCGCTTCCGGCTGTGTACACGTGAATGATGTGCTTACCTTCGGGTGCGACTTCAGGATCGAGCACGGTGGGAATGAAGATTGTGATGACGTTTTGGGGATCACCGAGAGGTCGGTCCCAGTCCAAAACGCACAGATGCGACGGATCCAGATCGGGTAAGCCCGTGGCGTCGATGCCGAGGAACAAGTGCATGATGCTTCCGAGGGCGGGGATTTCCGACATTTCGTCCTTCCACTCCACCGCCCTGTCGAGACCTTGTGCTATTAATTCGTCTGTCTGGGGCAACATCGGCACAGTGTCCCAGATAGTCGCGTTCGAAACGACCGCGACGTTCGCCTTGATGACTTTACCGTTTCGAAGACGCACACCCTTGGCTTCTCCGTCTTCGACGATGATTTCCTCCACGTGCGACTTGAGCTGCAATTCACCACCATACTTTTCCAAGCAGTATTGAAGCTTATCCACAACTGCCTGCGTACCGCCCTCGGGCGCGCACAACGACGCCCCGGGACGATGGAATCCTGGAATACTATAAATCATTGTCGCCCCCATCGTGCCCTCCGCCGGGAACCCGCTGAAAAACGCCAGCATGTCGATCCACTGCTTCAAGAACGGTTCGGTGACGTACTGTCGCGATAACTTATGAAATGAGTCCAAAATATAAGGAATATCCAACATCACGTTCGGATGGGTGAGGTAAAACGGAATCGCAATCACCGTGGACACCAACAACCCGGCGTCCTGGCGAAGCGCCGTGAGCGGACACGCGTCCAGCGCGTCGTACAACGGTTCCAACCGCCCCTTCAGCGCCTTCCACTCCTTGATCGCCAACTCCGGATCCGTCGCCTTCTCGCGCAACAAATCGCAGAACCCACCCGGGGCGTCATCGTCCCCGGTTTGAAACCTCCAGTGCCCCTCCGGCGTCCACATCGAAATCCCGTCGTACGTCTTCACCGGCACCGTCTCCCCGAGCGCGTCCAGCACCATCCTCAGCGGGTTCCCCGTCGGTCGATCCAACCCCTCCCAAATGCTCGGTCCGACCTCAAACTTATACAACGCCCCATCCGGCGCTCGATGATCGAACATGTGACAGCACCCGCCCGCGAGATAGTGACTCTCAAACACCTTCACCTCGTATCCGTACTTCGCCAACAGCGCGGCGCACGACAACCCACCGATCCCGCTTCCGATCACCACGACGTCGTGCGTTTCGCTCGCGTCGTCCAGCGCGCTCGCGCGCGTCACCGTTCGTCGCCCGCGCGCGTCTTTCCTCGTCGCGCTCGTTATCCGCGCGGTCGCGCGCTGCATCTTGCGCGCGCGCGTCGTCGCGCGCGTCGTCGCGCGCGCGGCGCCGCGCGCCACCGTCGCGTCGGGCGTCATCGCGCGCGTCGTCACCGATCGAAGCGACTCGCGAGCGATGCCCGCGCGGCGCGCGCGCTGTGACGTTCGGCGCGAGATACGCCGCGCGCCGTGGTCTTTTTTGACTCTTCACTGTTTACCCATATACGACGGTACACGACTCAACGTACCCGATGGGGTCGAGCGCGGCGCGCGTCGACGCGCCGCACCGCGCGACGCCGCGGCTCGACGCCGCGAGCGAGCGTGAACGCGCGCGCGCGCGCACGCTCGACGTCTCGACGCGAGACGCGCGTCGTTCGACGCGCGCGTGACGCCGCGAGACGGTGATGACGCAACGACCGGCGGATGCGGCGGCGTCGTCGTTCGGCGCGCGACTGCGACGCGCGGGCGTGAAAACGCTGCGGTTGCGCGTCAGCGGCGAGCGGGCGAAGCGTGGACTCGAGTCCGATAACGAGAGCGACTCGGACGACGACGCGGGAGCGCGGGATGGACCGTTCGTGATGCGGTGCGGGGCGGTCGGCGCGCGGGGCGTCGAGCGAGCGACGACGTTCGAGGCGTGGCGGCCGAGACGTGGGATGGATCGCGAGGAACTCGCGGAGAAGTACGGAGACGGAGGCTTGAAGAGGCACCGCGGGATGCACGGGGGGCTGGAGGAGGCGTTTCGGGGGAATAATATCGTCGTGCGAGGGACGCTCGACGGGGTGGAGTACGTGGGGAAGAATTTTACGCACGCGGCGAGCGGCATCGGGAGAGCGTACGAGCGCGAACGGGGGTACGACGGGAAGATGATGTTGGGGAGGCTGAAGAAAGCGTCGGGTGAGGATGATGGGGCGTACGAGTTGGAGTTGATGCCGATCGCTGGCGGGCGAGTGATTGACTTGGAGACGCGCTTGCGCAAGTACAATTACACGGAGCACTCCAAGAGCGATTTGGCGGATATCAACGATCCGGCGGTTCGCGCGGAGATCAACGCGAAACAACTCGAAGCGTTCGCGTCGGACAAGCGCAAGCGCCAAGTGAATAGGCTGAACGCGGCGAGAAAATTGGACGAAGCTTCCATTGCGTCGCCGAAGCTCATGCAGGCGCACATCGCCGAGGGAGCGGCGACGCTGAAGAGTCGCGCCGAACTCATCCTCGAGGCTGGGAAAACGCGGAATATTCCGCCTCACGAACCAAACGCGTTGAATTTGGACGAGGCGTACCCGATTGCCTCCATGCCGTGCCATGCGTTGCTTCATAAGCTTCGGTCGAAGGATCTTTTGGAAAACGCCGACGGCGCTACCGATTCGGGCGAAGTCACGTTTGAGCCGCTCACGCTGGCTTTGGCGTCGTTGTGCCTCAAAACGGGCACAAAGCCCGAACTCAACAAACGCGCGCAGCTCATTATGTACGCCGACGCGCTGTGCAAGTTACTTGCGCGCGAACGAATCAAAGAAGCCAAGCCAAAGGCGACAGAGGACGCCGAGACGCCGACCGAGCCCTCGCATCGGTTCACGTTCACCAGCGCCGAAAACGTCGATCCGTTGCTTCAGGAGGCACTCATACATAGTTATATGGACGAAGACGTGGCGAGCGACGTTCGACAGTACGTCATGTCCAAACACAGAAGAGATCTCGTACGACTGCAAGTCATTCTCATCGCGCTTCGCCTTTGCCAGTGGACGCTGGAGATTGAGCTCGTGCGCCCGCACTTGAAAGTGGACTCGAAAGAGATGATGGCGTACACGCGCGAACTCGGGTGCAAATCCGTCAAGGGTGGGAAGAATCCTGTCGTGAAACTCGATCTCAACGGCAGAGCGTTGTCGAGCGTGCTTCCGGAGATTCGAGCGCGAGGGAAACGAGCGAAACCAAAAGAATGAATAGCCTAAACCGACGTAAATTTTTAGCAAAGTTTCTACATTACACAACACGACGATACTCTCGTAACGACGCGTCATCGCATCATTTTCCGCCGCCGCCCCTCGAGCGAGCACCCCGGCGACGCGTCCGACTCGTCGCACTCCAACTTGCTCCACCGCCCGTCCACCTTCGCGCAATCAAACCACGCTTTGCCCAGCGACGCGTTCACCTCGTTGTGCACCGCGCACATCCATCGCTGCAAAGCCAACCCCGAGGAGCAATCGGGCGGATTCACGCGCACAATCTCCGCGAAATGCGCCGCGCACTCGCCGCACGGGTACGCTCGCGTGAGAATCATAATCAACTCCCGCGCGTCTCGCTCCTGCCGCCGCGTCGGTTCATCCGGGTACTGCGCCGCGAACGTGTGTAAAAACGTCCACGTCGCGCGTCCGAGGTCCTCCTTCGTCGTCTTCGTCGTCGACGTCGACGCATCGTCGTCGTCTTTCGCGTCGTTGAATTTCTTCGTCATCGACGCGAGCCAGCGCTGCGGCATCGCGCGCGCGCGCGTTCGCGCCGTCGTCCAGCGCCACGCGCGTTCGCGCTCGCGCGTTCCATCGCGCGACGCCATCCCGCGTCGTCGTGTGCGCGTCGGCGCGTCGCGAACGCGCTCGACGCGCGCGCGCGCAAACCGGGCACTCCCGGGCAGCGCGTTCGCCGCGTCGCCGTCGCCGCGTCGCGCGCCTCGATCGTCGCGCGCCTCGATCGTCGCGCGTCTCGACGTGTCTCTCTCGCGCGCGCGGTCGAGCGACGCGCGCGACGCGCGAGGCGCGCGCGAGGCGCGACAACGCGACGCGTCTCTGGGACAGTTTCGACGAAGATGCGTTCGCGATGAACGACGACGACGCGGCGATTCGAGGGTATCTCGCGCGTCTGCGCGACGTCGAGGGCGAGGGCGACGCCAGCGCGGTGGACGCGCAGGGCGTGCTCGTGGAACTCAAGGTGCGGCGACGACGACGACGACGACGGAAGGATGATGATTTGATTTGATTTGATTTGGAAACTGACGAACGGTGACGTAGGAACGATGCGAATCGATCGCGAAGGAAGACGTGGCGCGTCTGGGGATCCCGGGTGCGGTGTTCGATCGGCGCGCGGGCGTGGTGGCGTTCGTGGAGGCGACGGATGGACGACGAGGGAACGCGTTCGCGACGGCGCGAGCCAAGGCGTTGGACTTGACGGGAGAGCTCGCGACGAGGATGGAGGGAATGGACGGCGATGATGGTGGGTTGGGATCGCGAGCCAGGGATGGGTTTGAAGTGATCATGATGACGTTTCGTAAGGAGACGTCGATGAGCGTGCGCTCGGGGGCGTTGAAGACGCTGTTGACGTTGGCGAGACGATACGCGGGCGAGATTGGACGAGGGACGATGCAGGCGTACGGACGGGCTTTGCGCAGAGATTTCGAGAGTTACACGAAAAATAGCAAGACGGTGAAAGGTTTGATATTGCGAGTCATCGGCGGTATGCACGAAGGGTTGCGACGCGAGGGTTTGACGCTCGTGACGGCGGAGGAAGCCATGGAGGACTCGAGTGCGCCGACGGCGAAGTGGTTGATGACGGCGTCGTGTCGCATTTTAGATGCCGCGCTGGACGATGAAGAAGACGTAAAGAAGGAGATTGTGCTCATGGCGAGCGCGTTATATGCGATTACGGCGTCCTTATCCGCGCGCGTCGCCGAAGAAGGTGCGGACAAGGCGAATTTTGCGCGCATTGTTCGCATCGTCGAGCACGCGGTGTCGTTGCGAGAGACTGGAACTCGAACAGACATGTCCAAGGCAGCGCTTGACTTAATCACCACGCACGCGCACGCGTTGAGACACGAACTGGTGAAAATCTCTTCCAAGATGTTCGAGCTCCTGTTGAATTTGCGCACGCACAACAACAAGGAACTGGCTCGCTGTGCGGCAGCAGCGTACGAAGAGTTTTTACCTGCCATGCGTGACGCGTTCGTGTGCGATACGTTTTCTTCATCACGGGATTCCCGCGCAAAATTACTGGATGATATTTTAAAAGTCATCATGCGGATGCTAGACGACGAGAAAACGTCACAACGTGATAAGACGGCGTGCGTTCACGCATTGGGGAAATTCGCCGCGCCGGCGATGGAGTTGCTCTCCGACGACTACGCAGAGGTGAATACATACATGGAACGACTCGGCAAGCTCACGATGTACATCAAATTTCAGCAAGGAGAAAATGAGTTTCAAGAAAGATTCGAAAGCATTGAGCGTCAGGTGGCATTACTATCGGCTTTTAGCGACGTATTGCGATCTTCAAACGTTATGATCGACGAGGCGCTTCTAGAGACTTTCGCTGGTTTGGTTGTTTGGATTTGGGAGCAGTACGCTTTCGAACTCGAGAGACGTAAACCTCAAATTCGTAACGCGTTGCTGAATTTGTTTGTCGTTCTCGCTTCCAAAGGTTGCGCTCTTCAGACACTCTTGACGCGCATCGGCTCTCAGCTTTTGTTCTTGACGCTCCGATTTTCTGAGCCGGACCCAATCGACAAAGTGCTGTGCAAAAACGATCCGGTACCGATGTGGCCTCGTTACGTCGATCTTTGGACGGCTCTCATCGGCGGCGGCAATGAATGCGCCGCAGGCGTTTACGGTTGTTTCGTAAACGAGCTCCTCAACTTTTGCACTACGCTCGATCTTGGCATTGTGACGCCTACCGGAGAGGATTCGAATAGCGAACGAAACGCACGAACCGATACTTCTACTAGCGATGATTTAGACACAACTTCAGTGGCGGTGAGCTTAGGCGACGACGCAAGCGCATCTAATCCGGGTGATATGTGCACCTTCTTACAGCTCGTAGAGTTCGCACAGCGAGTCATTGAGGAGTCCCCTGCAGACGCATTACTGCCTTGGGTGAACCATATCAGCACGAAATTAATGGCGATGGCTAATCGAAACAGCTCGATTTCTGCCTTTTACAAACTCATTGGAACGATCGTCAATGCCGCTGATCGCAGTGGATACTTTGGCAGACGAGATTCAGCCGAAGTGGAGCAAGTCGTCGCGCTGTTTCGAGAATTCTTACGAGATGTTTTGCAAGACACAAGACGATTCTCCGGCGAGCTGCTCGCGTCTGTGTTACAATTACTATTGACACTCCCTTCGGTAATACTTCCGATTGAAAATTTGATAGCACCACTGTTGCGAGCCCTTGAACTTGGTCTACAACATCCTCCGGTGACGACAATCGCTTTGAACACCCTCGAGCGCTGGCTCGATGGTAAGCATCTAGATGAGACTTCTCCGCACTTAGTACAGATAGCTAAACGCCTTAGTGCGTACTTGGACAGCGCATCGAGTTCGAATGCGTTCTTTGGCGAAGTATACGAAAGCGAGGGTCGCGACAGGAAGAAAAAGCAGGCGAGCGAGGAGCAAGACGAAATGAGGCTCAAACGCGCGACTTTCATTCGGATCGTTAAAATTTTGGGCTCGATGGGTGGCGCAGCACACGGTTTATTGTCTGCAAAATCAAACAGTGAGCTCGACTCGCCGTGGGATTCTGACTCGAAGCTGTCGATGCCCATCGGTTTGGTTCGATCGTCTACAAAGTTATGGCTCGATAAATTACTTCCTCGCACTTCTCATTTGGCTATGTTTTCTCAAGATAGAGCGACAAAAATTGCTGCGTGCGAGGCACTTTATGGTTCAACTGTCTTTTTGATTGGCAGAAGCGCGCAAGGTCCGACGGCGTCGGCGGGCGATTTCACTCGCAGCGCATCTCAGTACCGCTCAATTTTCGAGAAACTTTTCCCAATAATTTTCGAATTGTCTGTCGATGCTGATGCAATCTCCAGAAAGCTCTTCAGCGACCTTAGCTTCCAAATGACCAGATGGTATGCGAAGAGCCAAGCTCGTGAGTTGGACGTGACACTGTGTTTGTTTGACGCCTTAATCGAGGGACTGTCAAACACTTCAAAAGCCGGTGCCGTTCGTGATCTTTGCGCCTCACTAGTCGCAGAGTTGTTAGAGTGGAGTATAAAATATGTGCGAGATACGAAAGCGTTCGAAGGTACGGTAAATCACAGGTACATTCTGCGCACCTTGTTCGGATTGATGGGACACACGGGCTCAGCGCACAGATTGGGTGCGGTCACGGCGCTAAGAAAGTGTCTCAAGCATGTGACGAAGCATCGAAACTTGCTCGATGAATACGTTCTGGAAATACTTAACGTTACATTCAAAAGTATTGAAAGGTCGGGTGAACATTCTTTGACTGTTGGAGTTTCCACGAGAGGCGCTGATGTTGCTATGGCTATCGTTGTTCGCGAGATCCTACGCGCTATCCAGACTCATGCGAAATGGCTCCTGCATTCACCGGGATCAACAGTGTCGAAATGTACTGACTCATTCATGCGAAGTCTACTCGAGCTCACCGCTAGCGGTGATGATTTCTTGAGACGCGAGGCACAGCAGGCTTTTGCCACCATCGCGCCGCTGGCGCTTTCTGACGTCCGACGGTGGCTGCAAGGCAACTTGCATGTGATTTCGTCTTGCGTCGATGCTTCAGTTCCCGAAATGAAGGCGCTTGAGAATGGGAGCAAACGGCTGCTTAATAGATTTATCGCCGTCGTGCAGTGGTCAAGTTGGACTATGTCCATGCATTTCACTGATTTGGAATTTTTCACCGCCTCGAGAACGACGCACTTTCATGCTGTCGGTCAATATTTAGATAGCATTTCTGGTAGACTCGAAAGTTCTTTCGTTCTAGAACAAGATACACCAGCCAATCAGACTGGTCATTTAGCTCGCGAAATTCTGGTTCTCTTTGATAGTATTTTGAACTCGCCGTGGAGTGGTGGCGATAAGGAAGCGCTCTTGGCGCTCTCCTTACCGCAAGAAAATGGAAACAGACGCGTGATCAAGCTGATATCGTCATCCATCTTCTACTCGCAAAACATTGCCAATGACGCTGATTCTAGTCGCAAATACCTTATGCCCGCTGCGGCACAGCTTCTGAGAACGCTTACAAAGGATCACGGTTCGAGCAAAGTTGCGCGACTAGGGGAAGAAGCATTTGCGTGTCTCAGAGGACTGATTGCGCTACCAAAGTTTGATCTCGGTGCGATCAATTTGGAGAACGCACAAGGTTGCATAGCCGCACAACGACTCGCCGACGGATATCGCGAGCTCGCGAATGTGCTCGTGCTACGCAGAATTCTACCACAGGAAGGTGAATCATCGGCAAAGAATCTGACTCGTCGCGCGGCGACAGTCGTGCGTAATTTGTTCCACGCAAATCCTCCTCAGCGTGTGGTCGGCCAAGTCGTGATGCAGCTTTGTCTGCATCTTAACATAGCCCCTAGTGCTCTTCTTGACCTTCTTCTCGACAGGGTCCAAGATTCAGATGCGAAACTCGGTGAGACATTCTATCGCAATTACCGAGAACCCATTCTGCGCGCATGCAAATATTCATTCGACGATTATGCCGGTGACTTGTTCAAAGTCGCTGGGGCGGACGTTCAATCACCCAGTGGTGCCGTCGTCACCGACGTCATCGTCAGTGTGATTGAGCTCTCAATCCCAAAGGAAAACGCGACGCAAACTCGAAGTTTGGATGGAGGACGTGTACTGGCCACTCTGAAAAAGAACATGTCGCATTTGTGTCATCTGTATGAGGATCACGAAGACGCCTCTGCCGTCGTGAAAAATACCTGTCATCAACGATTTTTGGCAATTCTTCGCGCAGCGGTGAAGCTAAATCGAGCGCTTGGATCGAGCCACGACTCGATTGCATCGGAGGACAGTTACACGAGTTTCTTAACTGTTATGGCTGGCTTGATGCGATGCGTGCGATGCGACTGCATCTCTCTGAGTTCGCAAGTTGATGCCGTCATGATCACCGCTGAGATTTTGGAGGGAATTAACATATCAAAATCATCTCGCGATGCGCTGGAAAAGAGTTTGAGTGATTCGTTGAAAAATATGGTCGTTCAAGAGCGATGTGATTCAACCACGTTCAAGAAACGTTTTCCATCAACAGTGAAAGCCTTCAAACAAGCGTTTTCCAAATACCAAGCACCATCGCTGATTGCTGCGCTTCTTCCGTTTTACGATGATTCAGATTCAAAGTCGGTCTTACTGGAAGAAGATGTCACGGAAATACGATGGAATGCCGCTGTAGCGCAACAGATATGGCTCATTGCAGAGGATGAACATGTGGCAGTTGAGTCTCGCGCACTCGCCGTGTGTCGCATTCTTCCAAAACTTTTGTCGTCGAGCGACCCCACACAAGTCTTGGCGTTTTTCACGGATAATGCAAAAGCGATCGCGCAGGATATCGGCGGCGGTAAAACTGATATCCTATCGCGATTAAGGACTTTCGGTGTCTTGTCTGCGATGTACTCAAAGTGCACGAAGCAAGAAGTGATGGATGGACCTTGCGTGCAAGTTCCAAAACTGAATGCCCTCGTTTCAAAAGCTGTAATCAGCGAACTCAGTGGACACGGAACGGCAAGTAAATCGCTCTTAGGTCAAGAGAGTATCGCGTTGCACGCGACAAAAATGGCCTTTTCTGTCTTTGCGTCGCTGCTCACCTGCACACAGACAGATGTCAAGTTTTACGCCAAGTTATTTGAGAACGTTGCGTCATGGAATAATCTGGTCGACCGGACAAAACGCGTGAAACTTGAGGCGACAATGGAAGTGAAACGAGCTCAACGAAACTTGAAAGCTGACGTGAGTACTACACGGCTCAAATCGTTCACTTTGTCTTCAAATCTTGCGGCGATGTACTCCCTGAAACCGTCTGATACTGCCGAGAATGATAATCTCGCCGCCGACGAAGATATTGCGCAACAAGACAACCATTCAAAAGGTACCCCGCGAGATGAACTCGAGGCTCACCCGGTGTCTGATGGCGTCTTTAAGATGCTAAAGCTCGTCGTAATGCGCGGTTTGACGGGCGATGCAAGTGGCTTGCGACCGGAGATGCAACTTTTGGAAATGGTTTCGTGTCTGCTGTACTCTCCCGCGGTTTTGGCTTCGGTCAAACTTCTCGTCGTCAAGGCGTTACTTAGATTAAACGATGATCTCACATCTGAGTCCAGTGGCGATGTCGGCATGACGGTTTTGATTACACAGCCATCGTTCCTGGCCGCGCACTCGGACCTTATGATTGCACTTCTCTCCGCGATGATTGAAATCACGAAGGAATCTGATGCCGCGTACGTGTCAACACCTTTGCGAAAAACTATGAACATCGCGTTGGAGTGCGACAACTTGTGGTCTTCGAACTTTGAGGAAGCAAAAACGAGCATATTTGAGGCCACCGAGCTCGTCATCAAGAGTGGGTACTCGAGGAATGAAGACATCTTCAGAGAGAATCTCAAACTCTGCAGCAAGTTGTTCTCGCGTTTGCGTGACACCGCGCGAATGACAAGTACACCTACGTCGCATTGCTTCCAAAGTTCGATGTATCAATTGCAACGACATCTTGAGTGCAAGCCAAAAGACCCCAGAAACACGAGTCTGGTGAAAGTATGTGCGCTTCGGAAGAAATTCGCTATTAAACTCATCGAGATATTAATCAACGCTGAAGCACCAGTATTGTGCGTTCGCGATACGAGTGTTTTCATCACGACTGCTCAGGGGAAGAAAATTGACGAAGAAATACCGTCACCTCTTTTGAATATTTTGTTGCGTTTTATCGATAAAGACGTTCGTAAGGGGTTGACAACGCTTGCTGCGTCGTTACTTGGTAGAATCATGAAAATCGATGGCGGTGTCGCTCAATGGCACAAATCCTTGCAAAAACAGTTAAAAGGTGTGAGTGACGACCTCTTACTGAACACGCTTGATCAAATCACGATAAGTTGTCCATCATTTGTGCACGATGCTGGATTCGCACCATCGATACAGTCACGTCTTGATACATTCTGGGGCGAACCGCGGTGCGTGGCGCTGCTGATTTTGACGAGAGATCACAGACCAGAACGGGTACAGTGGACATACGACCGACTATTGCCGTTCGTTGGTTCTCTATTGAAGCAGCGGGATTGCGAAGTCATGATTATACTTTTCGAAGCGCTCACGCGCGGCGCTCAGGCAATCACACGAACTCAGAGAGACGCAAATCATATCGAGCTATGGAAGAATGCTCTCGTTGAAGCAGACAATGCGGTGTCGATGGAAAGTGCTGTCAAAGTTCGCGAATCGCATACAAACTTGTGCATTGCCATTGCGGAGACGTACCCTAAACTCATCAACGAATCGTCGTTGCAAGGTCCACTTTTACGAGCACTCGCCGATCCCGTGAGCTTGACTTGTCGACAAACGGCTTTACAATTTTGGAACAAGCGACTGCAATTCGATAACTTGGTCACGCGTCTTCACGACACCCTCCAATTGATTCCTCACGCGAAAGTAGAGAGTTTATGGCTCGCTGCAGCGTGCAGACTCTTATTTGCGGTACAAGAGATGAATCCGGCGTCAAGGGCTCCTTTGATTGACAACGACCTATCGGAGTGCGTGTTCACTTCGGTGAAGCTGGATTCGTTGCGCCGCCGTGGAGCGTCTCAAACCATGGCTCCTTTGTTTTCAACTCAAGCGCAAGACCCGGACGCGGATGAGAAGCGAAGTGTCGTGCTCTCGACAATATTGGCAAACTTCAAACAACCTGCACGTGGTGACCCAACGATTGCGACCTCGCTTCCGTACGAGCTAGCGAATTTATTACAGTCGCAAGAGCACGTCAAAGACTTTGGTGCGTTCCATGAGATTGCGCAAAATCTTGACATTGGAGCCAACAAAAAGAAGATCGACGATTTTCTGGTCGAAGAGTTGAAAAACAGCGTCAAGCTGACTCGATCTTACAGGACAGGTGACTTACCTGACGTGAAAATATCGTGCCACGAATTGATTACGCCTTTCCTCCTCTGCGCTGAACGCGATTCGGCAGTCGCATGCACGCTTCTCCGAGAGCTCGCGAATTCAGCACAGCATGAGTTTGCATTCATTCTAAAAGACCAAAATGATGCACGTCCAGCAAAGGAAGCGATGGCGATCGTGGCACAACCGCTGAAAGATTTCGTCGGAAGCATTGAAGGCAGGGATGCGTCGCTCGTTCGATTCATCCTTTCCTTGTGTGAAGTCATCCCACAAGCCGCGGAAATTCCTGTCGACCACGTCGTTCGACTCGCGACACGCGGTAGAAGTTTATCGAGTGGTGTCATCGCGATGGAGTCGATGATCACGTCTGGTGATCAGTCACCGCAGACTTGGGAAGCTTTGGCTAAACTATACAGATCGCTGGGTTACGACGACGCCGCTTTGCTGTCGTTTGTGAACGCGTTTCCTCACCAGGAGGAGACGATGTGTGCGATTCGACAAGAGATGGCTGGCAATGTGCGAGATGCCGTGCAAGCGTACAAACACTTATTGAGTGCTGAAATTGATCGATCTCCGCGAGAGAGCGAGTTTTTGAAACATGAATTTTTTCGCTGCGCCGAGCGGCTCGGAGAATGGGATGAAATCGGAAAACATCTCGAGGACGTGCGAACTGGCGAGTTTAAAATCGAAGACTTGTCTTGCATTCCTGGAGAAGCTTCGGGTGGATCTAGTATTTGCACAGCATTTAGAGTCGCTCTTCGTCAACCTTTGGAAGACTGGTCGCCATTCTTGACCAAAGTTCTTCTGCAGGAGGACTCTACTCGCAAGTTGAAGCATCTCGGTGTAGAGATTGCGATGAACGCGCTGCTATCTGACAGTGCCGGCGACGATACTCGTGAGGTGCATGATGTATTGCAGCAAGTTTACCAAAGCTTCATAGACTCATGGAGCACGACCTGTAGTGCGTCCGTTGCCATTCGTCGGAAACTGCTGCAGGCCTTACAACCAGCCGTCGAGATCGACGAAACATTGCGCACGATTGACGAACTGAAGACAGGACTTCGCAAGCTGAAGAATATGGACATCAAGAAAGCGGAATCTATCGTCAATCAACTCGAAAGCAAATGGCAAACACGATGGCCTTCGGCTGCGTACGATGCGTCTGAGGTTTGGGAACGCGTCGTGACTTTTCGCTCCAGGATGCTGGGCACGCTGGCAAGTGTGATTCCAGAAATTCGCACAGATTCTATTGCAACGATGCGGACTGAAATGTTTCTACGAGCATCCGACGGTCTGAGACAAGTCGGTCAAGTGGTTCTTTCTCGCAAATTCTTGCGACAATACATCGAAAGTGTGGTACAAACAGGCGCGCCCGAGGATTTGAGACTTCATGAAGCAGTGTTTAAGCTCAAGCTGTCGATGGGTACGAACACCGCCATGGAACAATCATTGGAAATGTGCCGAAAGTTGCAGAGTGAAGATCGATGGCGGGAGGACGATAAAATGAGCCTGACCATTTTAGAAGCACAATTCTGCGAGCACCTAGCGAGTGCACGCGACGATGATTCGTTGAGTCATAGCATCGCGGCGATCAATTCTTATATCTCTGTTGCAGAACGAAGCACAAATGCAGCGCAGGCGTCCGAGGCGTCGTTGAGACTCGCTCACTTTTGCGACACAGCGCTAAAAAAGCTACACGGTGAATACGTGCAAACGTCTGTATCGACCGAATGCGCAGAAGCATTAAACGGTTGGCTGGTATCGAGTCTAAACGACGCGTCGAGTCTTGCGGAAGTCTTCATCCTACACACTTTGAAGGCATTGGCGGCTTCCAGCGCGCATAAATCTACACCAGCGCGTCATCTATTACCTCGACTTCTGACCTTGCTCAGAGAAACTTGCCCCGACGCTCGCGACTACAGTCAGACACTCTTACGCGTCCCGACTTGGTTATTTTTGGATTGGATTCCGCAGCTTTTATCGATGGTTTCCGACGTGAATCTTCGAAAGGTTGCTGCGCCGTTGGTACAAAGATTGGTGTCAAAGTATCCAGCGGCCGTACGACCGCACTTCAACCTCATCAAAGAAACGATGGATAAACATATAAGTGAAAGGATGAACTTTTCGCTCGCCTCGTCGCTACACGATGGATTCAATCGTGGTATGGAGCTCTTGGATTTCCCTTCGAATCGATTGAATTTTTGGCGTCAACAAATTCAACTCCGCGAGTATCAGCACGACGTCAACGCCGCGAGCAATATCGTCGATGGCATGATTTCAGATCTGACAAATACAGAAGATCCTTTGTTGGGCTTGATTAACAAACGGTTCGTTGAAATTGCGTCACCAATGTTGACGAGCGCGATAGCCACGGCGCGCAGGGAGAAAACGAGCGTCAACGCCGCATTGAAACATGCCGAAGCTCAAATCGTCGCAGTTTGGGTCAAAGAATTCCCGGGTCTAAACAACGCATCAAGAATCCGACTAAGCGACTTCTCTTCATGGTTTGCGAGCTATGCGAGCTTTGCCGGAGTTTCAACAGCCCTGGAAATTCCCGGGCAGTACGACAACATAAATGCACCGCCAGATATGGAGCGACACGTCACCATAATGGGATTCGCACCGGAAGTACAGGTCTTCGAATCCAAGCAGCGACCAAAAAAAATAACGATGAGAGGAAGCGATGGCAGAGATTATCAGTTCATCGTGAAGGGTGGAGAGGACTTGCGTCAAGACGAGCGCATTCAGCGCTTATTCAGAGCAATGAATGGGCTCTTGGCCTCTAATACGGAATCTCGAGGTAGGGGGTTAGAGGTTCGGACTTTCCATGTCTCCCCTCTATCTAATCGAACCGGCTTGATTGAATTTTTGCGCAAAACTTCGCCGCTGCTTCGGCTTCTGAATAAGCCTGTTGAAGAAGCGAATGTGACTGCATTCGTTGAACATCAACGATGGATTAAAGAGCGCGCGACGGGACTTGGCAAGCGAAAGCGAGAGTCTGCGCATGTAGATGCGACGACACACAGCGACTACCTCAGTGCGATAGGCAAAGCATCGAAAGACGACTCGGTGGCTATACTCACGCGATTGAAATCGGCGACGACGTCGCCAGATGCTCTACGGAAGATTTTGTTCACAGCCGCAGGCAGCGCAGAAGCTTTCGTCATGATGAGGCAATCATTTGCGACATCTTTAGCATCCTCCAGCATTTGTGGCTACGTTGCTGGAGTGGGCGATAGGCATCTGGACAACATCCTTCTCGATATATCGACGGGAGAGTTGGTACACATCGATTTTGGGTACGCCTTTGGCACCGCTACACACGCTCTTCCGATTCCTGAACTTGTCCCATTCAGAGCGACTCCAGCTCTTCTCGATGTTTTCTCTCCATTGAACGCGCGCACGTGGCTGGAAACGGACATGTGCCGAACTATGAAGGCGCTTCAGGACGGCTCGACACTTCTCAAGGGCGTGATGGACATTTTCCTTCGCGATCCCCTAATCGATTGGGAACGCGAATCCGTGAGTGCAGGTACGCAATCTCACATCCAGAACAGAATCACTCGCGCGTGGGGCAAATTAGAACTCGACAATCCAGCCGTCGTCGTCGTCGACGAGTGCGAATCAAAGCACAAGAATTCTGCACATTGGACAGATTTGCGCAAGACGCTCGTTGGCGCGAATGCGCCGCCCGCGAAGAAATGCACCGATGTCGAGCATCAAATTCGTGCGTTATTAGACTTAGCGACCAACCCAGAACTTTTAGCCGTCGCGTGGAGCGGATGGCGACCCTGGCTTTGATAGATTTGAATAACTTTGATAGATGCAAACATGACAACGCGCAGCGCTCCTCCCTGCGCCTCGACAGCCACACTCGACAGCCACACTCAAACTTCAAATCGCGACCGCGCGCCGCGCGTCGCGGGACATGACGCGCGCCGCGTAGACCGGGCGAACGAACAAACGACACCAACTATTCAATCGCCGCGCGCCGCCGCCGGCGCCGCCTTCATCAGTGGTAGCGCGCGCGGCGAAGCCGTTCCGAGACGCGACGCGCGCGATGGATGACATCGCTGCCCTGCACGACGCCTTGCGAAGCGATGGGCTTCGAAAGCGGCGGGTGCGTCTCGAACGACCGCGATTGACCGTACGCGTCGGTAGTGACGCGCGCGGACGCGTGAACGTGCGGTCACCGATGCGAAAGATGACTGACGGCGCGCGCGCGTAATCCCAACAGGATGGCATCAAGACGCTGTTGCTTCATCTGCAGTCGAGCGATTTCGTGAAACAGCTCGACTCAGGCACGAGAGCGTATGATTCCACGGGAAGCGGTGACGTGCAGCGCACGTGGGCGGGATTGATTAGCTCGGTGATGGTGTGCGTGACAAGCGAGTTAGAGGACGAGAAGCGCGTGGTTGACAAGAACGCGACGTCTTTGTTGAGAAAATTGGTGACGGCTGCGGAAGGAAGAAAAAAGACGAATGGGCTTTCGGCGCCGTTAATTCGGCGCGCGGGCAAGATATTTACGCACGTGCTTTACGTCTTACAAACGGGAGATGTGAATTTTGTCGTCGATTACGTGCATGTGTTGCGCACCAATTTGCTCGTCGCGCCAGAGTATTGCTCGCGGGCGAAGCAAAGCGTCTTCGAGGGATTGATTGAATATTTTGCCTCTAATCTTGCGTCGTATCGCGGTGAAGTGATTAACGGTGAAAAGAAGGAGGAGCGGTACCGTGGCGCGGCGGCATTTAATTTGTTGTTGCGCAACTGTCCATTTGATTTGTCAACGAATGCGGTAAACGGTTTGTTTGAGGTGTTCAAAGAAATATTTCGAGATATGCACGAGGATGGACGCACACCCGCTATGATCGTTTCTGCGATGAATAGCTTTCTTCTGAAGACGAGCTTGGACGTGAGTTCGCGCATGACTTCGCTTCACGAGAGTGTCGTGCCGTATCTCTCGTGGGCGCTTAAGGGAAACGCACGTGACAAGCGCTTGAAAGAGGAATTGATTAAGTACTGCCACTTGCACGTCAATTTAGATGTAGTGAGTGATGGTGGCGCTGAATTTCTCGTCGAGTTGCTCGCGAGGCAGATCGATGAGATTGGTTCGGACAGATCCGTAGGCGGCGACAACGCCGAAAGATTTGAAGTGAAATTGCCGCAAAAGTTGTTGTTTGAGCTCTTCGCAGACTTGGTCATGGTTTTGAAGCAACAGAAATCCTTTGCGGGAGTGTGTTTGTACGATGGTGAGCGAACGCCGAAGCGCGCACGAGGGAACGAAAAACCTGTGGAACGCATACTATCAAAGATTTTGAACGACAGTGGTTGCTGGAGCGCCGTGTTTTGCTTGCTTTTGAAACGGCACAGCGCCGCGTTAACGAAGGAAGAGTTAGCTAGTTGCGCGAAACGACTGTTGCACGCACTGAGCGAAATGTTTTCTCAAGGAAGCATGTCAGATATGAAAGCCCTGGCTCACGCAATCTGGTTGATTCGATGCTTGCAGGAAATCGCTGGCACGATGCACAACGAAACGCTACCATTGTGGACGGATGTGACGAATTGTCTCGTCTACTGGCTTCCAGCGCACCTATCTGACGTTCGCTTAACGAACGACGTGCTTTTACTTTTTGCGGCGATGATCAGTCACAGACTCGTACACCCGTCGTTATTGAGACAGAAATTCTGGTTGCTCACCATCTTTGATTTTGCTGACATTCCAAGTTTGGCTACGCTGGAGCTCGTGGGTGCGGTGGCGTCCATCGGGCTTTGTGATCACGTCTTGGCGGGTCGCTCTTATGACAGTTACTTTAAGTGGCTAATTCGTGGACTGTCGCAGAAGAATGACGATCGAATGTCATTCTACGGGCGTCGCGCAAATGTGACGTCTTCGTACGATTTAGCGCTGTTGCGTGTGCAATCGGCGATTCAGAATTCATTCATCGCTGGCTCTCACAAGCCTTGGGTAGACGATGTCACGCGCCGCGCGTGGCTAGAAGTGCCCGATGAAGAGCATTTAGAGTTTTTGCGAGGCGTGGAAGATCTTCACTTAGTTGCGAAACCTTTCGCCACACTCAAGCTTGAGTTTAGAGACGCGGCAGAGCGCAAAGAGGACGATGGCGCGAAGCGAATCAATACGAAGGAACTAAGCATGGACCCGGAAGTTCATCGTGTAGGTACCGATTGTTTGGAGCACGCGATGACGAACGCGTCGACATCTGAAGACGCGATGCGACTATGCACGATAGCTTTAGGTATTATAGGAGCCGTGGCGTCGGTCGGTCGATCGTCACGGTCTGTGCAGAGTCTAGATTGGGGCGTGAGCGGGTCGCTCATCAGAACGGTCAAACACACCATATCTACTGCGTTAGAGTATGACACGATGGTGATGCTGAACGCGAAGACGAGTGTGCTCGAAACCATCCCAATCTTGGCGGGCGCTCTTGAGCAAATTCAACAAGCAGCCGGTTTGGGAGCAAGTTTGGAAGCAACCTCTCACAAACTCGTCAAAGTATTGACTGAAATGACCAAAGACTTTTTGAAAATCATCAGAGATGCACTGCAAGGCAACGGAAGCGTGCCAGCTAGTGCTCGGCAGTCGCAAGAAGCCGTTCAGTTTGGTGACGATTTGGACTTTGAGATGGCCGACGCCACCTTGTCAGAGACGCAGCGCTCAAATACATCTCAGATGGCGACAACATCGGGGTCCAATGAACGAGAAACGACGATTGCCTGTGGCGAACAAGTCATAAGGAAAATTCTGAGATGCTTTAAGTCGATGTCCGTGGTGGTTCCAAGCACGGTGACAACATCTACATCGATGTTGCTCCGATACGCCGTTCCTCCAGAAGGTGCGCCACCTCGTGGACCCTGCGGTATTGGTGTTTCTCAAGACATCGCCGAGTTAGTCGTAGATTTTGTCGGATTAGCCGACACGGAGTATCTGATTGATCACCTCGTTCCTTGTCTTCAGGCGGTGGCGAGAGGGCAAGTAAATTTGGATGAGAACACGGGCCTCACTTCTTCTGCTCGTTTATGGTTACTGCATCAGATCACAGTCTTGTGTCACGGAATATGCAGGCTTAAGTTGAACGCTTCAAATTATCCGTCTACGACTCAGGGCACGATGCCCAGTAACATACACGAGGTATTGGCTGACTTGGTGTCACGAGCCGCCGGTATTTTGGACGGTGAAGCTCCAGCAGCGTTGAGAAATTGTGTTGCTCGCGCAAAATTAGCTGACTGCATTTTTTCGTTGTTCAAGCTGAATATAGACTACTTCCAGCCTAGATTTGGTAGTTCGTTAGCTTGGCTTTTAGGGGATGAAAGTTATTTGGTGCGCATACATGCTGGCTCTGCAATTGCGTCCATACTAGATTTCTACGAAGAAGCGGACCACACGAGTATATTTCAAAATACCGTCGTTCCTGGATTGGCCATCAAGTGTCAGTTTCTCCCGAATGGCAGCTTGAATATTGGCGATGGTGAAATTGCAGAAACCGAAGCTGAGTGGTCTAGCTTGCATTTCATTTCCGCCGTTGGTGTTGTTTCTCGAGTGTTGGAACCGTGGTGCACGTACATAATCGTTCATCATCGAGCGCGTCATGGTGAACGTGTGCAGATACCTGCGATAAACGCGTTAAAATATCTAGCAGAAGCAACTGGCCACACATCTCTGGAATCTTTCGTTGCCTATCACAGCCGAACTATCGGGAAACTTTGGATAGACTCTGGCGCACCTTTGTCGATGTTGTTTCAAGTGCCAGAGTTCCTCGGCTTGTCTCAATCTGCTGAGCGAGAGTCCGTCGCGATTCATCTCAAAAGATCTTTGCTCCCAGCGTTGATATATGAGCAAGACCGTGATGGATTGAAAACTTTGACGTCGACTTGCGGAATGGCACACAAGTTCAAGCAAATGATTCAAGGAGATTGGGACGCCATTTATGCGCGTTTGTACGCGTCGGCGGTAAAGTCTAATCCCGATCGCAAAGCTATTCAAGCACTCACGTACGCGAATTCCATGGTGAAAAACAATGGTGGATGGAACTCCAAACATCCTTCGGTGCAGATTCAGATTTTATTCGAACTCTTGCTCTTGGCAAGGGATCCTGTTTCGCCTCCCTACAGTCGATCCAGCGATATTGTGGAAGTCGTCGGTAAGTTTATGGATGAAAAGGACTTGAATATTCGTTGGGATGTTAACATCATATTTCAATGCATGTTGCGTATCCACGAGGCGGTTGATATGGCTACGTCATCGAGACATAAATTGAAGACTTTGAACGCGCTGAAAGTTTTGCTGCTGTGTATCGGCGACGAAAGGGTTCGAAGTCCGTCCATATTCCGTTACGTCTACTTCATGCTTATTCCAAATATCAACGATCATACGATCGGCACGCAGTGTATTCAAGTTTTGGTCAACCTAACTCTCAACGCCTACGACGACCTACGTCAAGCCGACGACGCCGAAAGTGAACTTGCGTTAGCGATGGAAAGTTTCATCATGCCTCTCATGTTTGTGTTGTCTTCTGTCGTCGAGTCAAAGTCAAGTCCGAACGCTCAACGCAATGAGGCTCTAAAGTTGTTGACCGCTATCGTCACCAATCCACCGATGCTCATTCATCACGCGCTATGTGTGCTACCGCCATTGCCAGATGTACCCATGCTGAGCGAAGTCAGATCGATTCTCTCGGTCGCATTTGAGAAGCCAAGCTTTGATATACGTCTCATGTCGCTCGTCAAAAAGGCACCGACGTTGCCTAAAGCCTTGAGTAGAGTAGCGTTGAGAGCCGGCGGTCTCGAGGCTCTACAGCACAAAACAGAGCTCGCGCAAATGTACGGGCAGAACGAGTCATCTTCCATTCCTGAAAACGTATGGAAATTTGCAGAGCTCGTCTCACCGCTTGGAGATACTGAACTCTTCGCGATCGCCGCTGAGCTGCTTTCTTTACTCGGTCCTCTGAGGCCGAACACGTTGGCGTTCATCACGCCAGAGATGAAACTTCCGATTGACTCGAAGCATATCAAAGTCGGACTCACCGAAGCGGGCACTTTCGTTTTCGATGTTCTCAAGTACTTGAGCGGCCTTCTCTGCTCGCCGATGAGCTCGACTGTTCGCGCTGCAGCGACTACCATTCAATCGTTACTGATGGTAAAAAAAGCGGCTCTGGTCATGGACAAGATGTCTAAAATAGACAAGGCATATCTCTTGCCTTTTGAGCATCCTTCGTTGCGATTGGTGCCTGAATCTGTCAGCGCAACCAACAATGTCACGGACGCATACGCTCTCGATGATGAACGTCTTTGGACAGTCAATGAGAACGGTTCCGAGACGAAGTACGAAGAATGGATTTGTCGTCTCAGCCATAGGTTGATAAGCGAGTTCAAACCACATACGAAGAGTAAGAATGACCCTCAGTTTTCGTTGACGGTGTTCGAATTATTGGGTCCGCTGATGATTTCTGACGCCGTATTGGCAGAGTTGGTGTTCCCTCCTATTTTGTATGAGATCACTAGCGCGCGCGGTAATTTGTCGATTCCTGCGAATCGAGAGGTGCGCGATCGCCTGAGTCGCGGGGTTTCAATTTGTCTAAGTCGCGCAAATTTGCCAGAAGGAAAAAAGGCGGCGAAGTTCATGTTGCGCGCTCTTGATTACTTGCGCGGTAAACGCATGCGGGCATTTAGGATGGTGGATGCGCTACCACAGGATGACTCAAAAGTTTCTGCCGTTCAGAGAAAGGTGCCTCGAGGCGTGGAGGCAACTCAATGGGAAAAAGTGTACTGGCTGAATGTTGACTATCTCGTCGTCGCTCAAGCTGCCATTCGCTTGCAAGCTCCTCTCACGGCTACGCTTCTTGTGGAACATTGGCTCGAAGATAAAACCGGCACGGTTTCGCTGAACGCGATGGACTCTCAAGGACAAACGTCCGACGCAGTGCCTCCATATCTCACGCTCCTGCTCGAAGCACAATCGAAACTTTCAGAACCCGATGGTTTGTACGGTCTATTACGCTCCAACTCGCTGGAATTACAATTGCATTTGAGTGAGCACGAAGGTCACTGGGATAGAGCGCTCGCCGGTTACGACTTGCTGCAGAGCGACGTCGAAAACAATATGAACGGTGGAATGGCGAGCTCACGCGTGCCCATGCTGAACGCATTACGTCAGCTCGGTTGTTTGCATCTTCTTCGCGCATACTCCAAGGCACTTTCAGACGACGAATTGGCCGCTCCAGAGCTCAAGGATGTGCAATATGAAGCCGCATGGAGAGCGGGTCAATGGACGCTGCCGGCTGCGGTTACGCGCACGCAAAATTCGGGCGTTGTAGATTTCAATCAGAATCTTCATTCGTCGTTGCGAGCGCTCGAACGAGGTGATGTAGGCTGTGCGATATATGAGACCAATCGGTGTCGTGCGCAACTGCTGCAAAATGTCATAAGTGGTGCCGCAGAATCGGCTGACGCGATGAATATAACGATCATGCGCATGCGCATGCTCGACGACGTCACCGATGCGGCGAAATTATGGCGTCACTTCATGGGTAACAACATCGACGCGATGCAAACTGCTACCAAAAGTTTGAGCGATTCCTGGCAGATGAGACACGTGAAAGATGGTCCGTTTAAGCTCATCGAACCATCACTCGCGCTGCAAGGCGTTCTTTTACGGTTGGCTGGGTTGAGTGAAAATTTTGCACAGCACACAACTCGTACGTCGATACTGGCGCGCAAAGCAGGGCACATCACCGAAGGCGTTCAAGCCATTCGCGCATTACGAATAATGGCGAGTCGTCTATCGTCAATTTCGCCCGGAAAGCCTCTACCAGACTTGATTCTTTCCAGGACGGCGCCGTGGCGAGTCGAAGAAGCTAAGCTGTTGTGGGCCGAGGGAAAGGCTGAATCCTCCATCGCCATCGTCAATTCCATCGTGCAACTCATGCTTCCCGGGCAAGCGTCCTACGTCACGAACTCGAAGACTGGAACTCCGACAGAAGAAGTAGGCGTGACAGAGCCGGAAGCAAATCCAGACGCTCGATTCTTTGAACTTCTTTGTTTATTGTCGAAGTGGCAGGCGAGCGCACGCACTGAGTCTAGCAAGGTGATTTTACGCAGACTCTTGGATGGCGTCAACGGTTTGACAATGGCGTATAGAAAAGGCCTGCTCGACAAGACGGGTAAGAAAATCACTAGGGGTAGTCGCGGTCAAAACGTCGTGGTGTACACCAAAGACGGGATCAATCCCGTTACGCAGCTCAGATTGCTGAGTCGCGCTCATTTCCGTTTGGCCCAATTCACCGATTCGCAGTATCGACAACTCGAAGAACGCATGAATTCTCCAGAATGGATTCGTTCCGAAGCCTTGCGACAACGCAATGAAAACGAATTGACGCATCTCAAAAGCGAGCGAGAGGTGAATAGAAACGCCCTTCGCTCTAAAAAGAAGGGAAGTGCAGCGTACAACGAGCTCGCAAAAGCGATTCATAGTATGAACGCTCGATGTGGTCCACTGGAGATGCAAGTTTTGAACGATCAAAACGAAACCGTGAGCATGTACAACGAACACACGAGTTCGCTTATTTCCGCATTGCAAGCTTACAGACGGTCTCTTGAAGCTGGTGGGTGGAATTCTCAGAAAAGCATTTTTAGAATGATCGCGCTTTGGTTTACGCATTGCGGCGGCGGAAGTAATCGTTCGAGAAGCAAAATGGAAACACTCAAGGTGATCAAAGCAGTGAATGCTGAGCTTGAAAAGCTCATCAACCGCCCCACAATTCCAAGCTACGTTTTTGTCGAGTTGTCTCATCAAATAGTCAGTCGCCTCGGCTCGCCGTGTGCTCCGGAGAACGATTTCATCAAGGTGCTTGAACAACTGGTGTTGCGCATCATGAGAGATCACCCGTATCACGTGCTGTATCAAATACAAGCGTTGACGCGGGGTGATCGCGTTGCGCGCGCGGGCGTCTGTGCGACAAATGAAAAGATCGTCGCGGCAAAACGATTACTTGAAACTTACAGTTCGGAATCGAATGATCGAAAATTGATGTTGTCGCAAATGGAACGCTTGATCGAAGCATACATTCACATCGCTCAGTTGAAGTTACCTCAAGACGAAAGCCTCGTTTTTCATCCTCTTCCAAACGATGTGAAAAAGCGAGCCTTGTGCAACTTGAAGATGATCCCAGTACCCACGGCACCGATGGCAGTAGATCCGGCGTGCAAGTACCCAGACGGAAGTTTCCCGTACTTTCTTCACTTCGCCGACAGCACGCGCTTGGTGGGCGGCATCAATGAGCCGAAGCTTTTGGGCTGTCACGGATCCGATGGTCAGGTGTATCGACAGCTGGCGAAAAGTGGAAACGATGACTTACGTCAGGACGCTGTGATTCAGCAGTTTTTCGGGCTCGTGAACACTTTGCTGAAGCAAAATACGAGTACAAATTCGCGCAGCATGCGAATTCGCACTTACAAAGTCATTCCGTTTTCTCCCGAGGCTGGTCTTCTCGAATGGGTGGACGAAACCGTTTTACTTTCGAACTATCTTATTCGCGACAAGAAGGGCGCGCACGAGCGTTATCGACCTCACGATATGAAATCCAGGGATATCTCGCAGATGATGCGAGATGCAGTGACAGCTGAAGCGCAACACAAGATGTACGAAGAAGTGTGCGAAAACTTTAAACCGGTCATGCACAACTTTTTCCTGGAACATTACCCAGACCCGAGCAATTGGTTCGAACGTCGCGTTGCATACTCGAGATCATGCGCGGTGAACTCCATCGTCGGCTACGTCATCGGCCTTGGCGATCGACACAGCAGCAATATCATGATTGACAAATGGACCGCCGAATTCATCCACATCGATTTTGGCGTCACGTTTGAGCAAGGCTTGACGCTAAAGACTCCCGAACGCGTTCCATTCCGTCTGACGCGCGATATCGTCGATGGTATGGGCGCGTGTGGCGTCGAAGGCATCATGCGCCGGTGCTGCGAAGAAACTATGAAGGTGCTTCGCTCAAACAGAGACGCCCTCACCACCATCATCGCCGTCCTCGTGCACGACCCCATCTTAAAGTGGGCCGTCGGAGGTCGTCGTCAAAACGCGAACATCTTCAGGACCACTACGATGTTCGGTACGATCGCCTACGCCCTCAATCCCGACCGCGAGGTCGTCCCCAGCGACGAAGGCAACCTCGACGCCGAACGCGCTCTCATGCGCGTCAAACAAAAACTCGACGGTTACGAAGACGGCGAGCTCCGCTCCATCGAAGGTCAGGTCCAACAACTCCTCCACGACGCCCGCGATCCACACAAATTGGCAGTCATGTACGCCGGCTGGGCACCGTGGGTGTAATTGATCCGATAGTACACGAATCCATCGTTGTCTTCGTTAAAGTGTCATGAAAAGATTAGAAATGACGTCAGCGCGTCGTCATCGCGTCGCCACACTCGCACTCGCAAACCACGTACCATGCTCGCACTCGCTTCCACCACCGCCGTCGTCGCGCGCCGGAAAACGATCGTCGCGAGCGCGGCTTCGTCCGCGTCCGCGCCCGCGCGCGTCGTCCTCGCGGCGTCGTCGACGTCGACGTCGTCGGCGCTCACGGGGACATCCGATGCCGCGCGGGACATCGCCGCCACGGCGTCCACGAGCGCGCACGGAGGCCGACGCGGAGCGCTCATGGCGATCGGCGCGCTCGCACTCGCGATGACGACGGATGCGCCGCGCGCGGAGGCGTCCTCGGATCGACCGTTCAAGGAAGTCTGCGACCCGACGGCGGACGGCGCCGACTGCCGAGCTAGAATTTTGGCGCAAGACGCCGTGAGCGCGGACACGTACGACAGCAAGAAGAACACGTTCAAAGCGGCGAATGCGTCCACAAATCCGAATCTCACGACGTATCAAAGCGATACGCTGACGTTCTTGGAGGAGGTCGAGGCGCTGTTGGCCAAGGACGTCTACGACCCGACGCGCGAAAAAGCCATCGCGGTGTTTCAAAAGAAATCCAACGATTGGTCCGGGAAGTACGCCCCGGGCGGAAGCTCGAAGATGGCGTCGGGGCGCGCGTTTTATAACGCGCTGAACCAACTCGCGGGGCATTTTTCCTTCAACGGCTTGGCGCCGTTGCCGAAGAGTCGACTCGAAGTCGTGGAGACGAACATCGCGAAGACGCGCGAGCTCATCGCCGAGGGTCGTTAACTCGCGTTATTGAATATATTTGTATTGTCATCGCTCGGTTAACACGCTAGTTCCATCCTTCGTTCGCTTTCGCCCGTCTCGCGCCTCTCGCGCCTCTCGCGCCTCTCTCCTTGGCTCTGAGTGCACTCAAAAAAGCCACGCCGCACTTCTGCGCGCGCATGTTGCGGCGTCCACCGACGCGAATCGAGCTTAAAACGGAGGATAAAGAAGAGGTACGCGCGACGTCGACTCGGTGCGAACGAACGCGAGCGAGCGCCGCCCGAGCGCGACGACTGACGATGAAGAACCAAAGTTTGAACAACTCCGACGAGATTACTTAAAGTCGCGTGAACGCGGCGCCGAGGGAGCGACGCGCGCGGACGCGGACGCGATTCGACGACTGGAGCGCGAGCGCGAGCGCGCGCGAAGACTTGGGCTCGATCGCGCGGTGCACGACGTGGAAGAGGACGGGAACTAATCGCTTAGTTGGTCGGTTGCGCGGGGCAAACATGGCGCGACCGCTCGTCGTCGTCGGACCGTCCGGCGTGGGGAAAGGGACGCTGATCGCGATGCTTCAGCGAGAGTTTCCCGATAAATTCGGGTTCTCGGTGAGTCACACGACGCGGTCGCCTCGACCGGGAGAGGTGCACGGAACGCATTATAATTTCGTCGACAAGTCGACGATGGAGCGAGACATCGAGAATGGAAAGTTTTTAGAGTACGCGCACGTGCATCAGAATATCTACGGCACCTCGTTCGCGGCGGTGAAAACCGTGACGAAAAGTGGAAGGATCTGCCTGCTCGACATCGACGTCCAAGGGGCAGAGTTAGTGAAGAAATCCGATTTGAACGCCGCATACGTCTTCATAGCGCCGCCGTCGATGGAGGAACTCGAACGCCGTCTTCGCGGTCGAGGCACAGAGAGCGAAGACGCCGTGTTGAAGCGTCTCGAAAACGCTCGTAACGAAATGGCGAAAAAAGACGTTGAGGGCTTCTTCGACGCCGTCATCGTGAACGACGACGTGGACAAGGCGTACGAGGCTTTAAAATCTGTCATCGCCGCCCACGTGGAAACCGGCGCGTCCTCTGCGTCCTCTCGCGACGCCGTCTTAAAGTACGGTCCCTCCGCGTTCGCCATCGCGTGCGCCATCGCCATCGCCGCGAGAGTTTTCATCAACAAGGGCGGTCCTTAGTCGTGCAACCAACCAAACTGTCGTTTCGCAAACGTTTCGCGCGCGCGTCCCGAAATTCCACCTGTCCACTTGATTCCTCACCCCTCTCGCGCCGCACACGCCGCCGCTCGCCGCTCGCGCCACCGACGCCGCGTCGAGCGCGCAAGATGTGGCTCTTCAAGAAACAAAAGACTCCGCAGGAGCTGTTGCGCGAGAACAAGCGCATGCTCGACAGATCCATTCGAGAAATCGATCGCGAACGGTCAGCCATGATGTCGCAAGAAAAGAAGCTCATAGCGGAGATTAAGCGCGTGGCCAAGGCGAATCAGATGGGCGCGGTGAAGGTGCGCGCGTGGACGATCGTGCGCGAGGGCGAAAACGCGCGGTGTCGGCGCGATGATGCGTTGGAGGGGATGAAGGTGGAAGCGCGACGCGGCGGTCGGAATTGACCACGGCGACTGACGGAACGAAACGAACGTGCGTCGCGCGATGTAGGTGATGGCGAAGGATTTAGTGCGCACGAGACACTCGATAACGAAGTTCTATGCGCTTAAATCGCAGTTGCAAGGGGTGTCGCTGCGAATGCAAACGTTGAAGAGCTCGCAGGCTATGGCGGACGCGATGCGAGGCGTGACGACGGCGATGAAGTCGATGAACACCAAACTGAATTTACCCTCGTTGCAAAATATATTGAAGGAGTTTGAGCGACAGAATGAAAAGATGGAGATGACGACAGAGGTGATGGGGGACGCAATCGACGATGCGTTCGAGGGTGAGGATGAAGAGGAGGAGACGGATGAACTCGTGAACGCGGTGTTGGACGAACTGGGATGCAACGTCGGGGCGGAATTAATCTCGGCGCCCGCGGGTAAGGTTGGCGCCGCCGTCGATGCCGAACGAGTGGCGCCAACCGCGGTCCTAGAGGGTGGTTCGGCTGAGCCCGCGACCGGGGGTGGCGGGCTTGACGACGATTTACAGGCGCGCCTCGACGCTCTTCGCAAGTGAGCAGTAAAATCATTGTTTGTACACCAGTTACATAGGTTCGTTTCGTGCGGCAAGCTAATATCGTCCCCTACTCCACTTCTGCGAGGATCTTCTTTTTGCGCGCGGGTTTGAATTCCTTCTTCTCCGCGCCAGGCGCGGCGTGCGCGACGCGACGTTTCGCCTTGCGAGTCTCGGCTTCTTGCATCGTCCGCCGCAACTTGGTTTGCTTGTGAATAGCCTTGGGTACGTGATGGTGATTCGCAATGCGCCTGATTTCGGGCATGTGCTTAAAACGGTCCTTTAAAGACGCGTTATACGCGTGCTTGCGCTTTTCACGAGCCGAGAGCGTGCCCATTTGCGCGCTCGCGTCCGCCTTCCAACACCTCACGTTCATGTCGTCCGAGGCGCTGAAGACGTACGAACCATCCATCGAAAAGCGCGTACAGAACACGCGCTGCATGCGTTTGGTGTGGTAGCAATCTTTAGAGTGTCCAGCGTTGTAATCAAACATGCGCACGGTTCTGTCATAACTCCCCGCCACGAATTCCCGACCCGTGGGCGAGTAATCGATATCCATCACGGCGCTCACGAAATCCTTATGAACGCACGTCGCGATATCCAGCTTTCGCATGTCGTACGAGTATAAGTTGGTATCCTCGTTGGCAACGGTGAAATTAAACGCCTCCATCGGGTTCCAGCACAGTTTGGTCGACTTTGTCTGCATGATGATCTTCTTCAACGGCGTCTGCATTCGAACGTCGTACAACGCGATGGATCGATCCGACCCACACGACGCAAAAATATCCGTCTCCACCGGATTATATCGCACTGAAAGCACCGTATCGGAACCCCACTCGAACGTATGCAGCGCATGACTCCGTTCCATGCTCCACACCTGCACGTTCGCCCCCGCGGTGGCGAACTCCTTTTTCCCCCAGTGCGCGTCGCAGTCCCTAAAACCGTTGCTCTCGACGTACATCTCCGACGTCTCCAACACCGGAATCTTCCGCGTCGGATCGTTCATCTCCCCCATTCCCGCCTTCGGCATCGTCCACAACCGAATCGTCGCGTCGTCGCCGCACGACACCACCGCGCCGCCGTCGTTCGACGCGCTCACGCCTCGGCACGCCCCTCGATGTCCCTTCAGCACCCGCACCGTCTTCAGGCTCGGCACGTCCCACACTCGTATCTCTCCATCCGCCGCGCCGCTCACCAATTCCGTCAGCGACGCCGGCGACTTCGCCATGCACAGCACGCCGTCCGCGTGTCCGCTCATCTGTCCCGCGAACGGCTTCGCGAACACCTTGTCCAGCTTCGTCGCGTTCAGCGCGCGCTTGTACTCCGTCGCCCGTCCCATCGGCCGCAGCTCGGGCGCGAGATTTCGATGCACCCTGAGCGCGTCCGACTTTCGCTCGCGCGTGTAGTCCTCCTCGACGCGCGAGATGGTTTTTATCTTCATCGCGCCGCCGCCGCCGCCGCCGCCGTCCCGGTCGCGCGCGCGTTCGAGCCGCGCGCGCGCGCTCGCGCGTTCGAGCCGCGCCGTCGCGCGCCGCCGAGGCGCGCGCGATCGTCCGTCGTCGTCTCGCGCGTCGCGTCGTCCCGCGTCGCGCTCTGCGCGCGCGCGCGTCACTCCGCGTCGCGTCGTCGATGCCGTTCGTGCACATCGCGTGGTGCGTTTCGCCGCGCCGCGCCGCGACGCGACCTCGACTGACGCCGCGCGCGCGCGTGCAGGTTACCCAAGGCGTGTCGCACGCCCGAAGCGCGCAAGGAGGTCGCGCGCGCGGTGATCAACGCGCTGGTGAGCGTCAAGAGCGCGGACATCAGCGCCGATAAGGTGGTCGTGCGATTCAGCGAAGCGGTCGACGGGTTCGCGCTGCCGCCGGGGCACACGCGCGAGAGCGTGGACGCCAAGTAAGGCGAAGGCGAGATGCGGCGCGCGGCGCGGGAGGCGGCGAGGGTCGGGACGCGCGGCGCGAGGGCGAAACATCAATTGGTGACGGTGGAGCTGGTGAGCGACACGATGTGACCGAACGGATACATCGGGAAGCGACAGCTGCAGCGCGCGATGCGCGCGGTGCAGCGAGAACCTCTCGATGCGAACAATCCGTTGCGGTTCACGGTGCTGCGGGTGCCGTTTTTTCTCGAACCGGAGTATCCGCGAGACGAGGCGTGGAGCGAGACGAATCGAACGAGGTTGGAGCGGAAGTGGGGAGGAAAGCGGGAGTTTGACGCGCAAAAGAGGAGGCATCGATTGAAGGAGCGGGGCGAGGACGTGGGAATTAAGCACTTTAATCTCGATCGGTTGGCGAGCAGTACGATGGCGTCGCATAGGCTCGTGCAGTGGGTAACGAAGAATCACGGCTGCACGGCGAGCGAGACGTTGTACAACGACTTGAACAAGAGACACTTTGAGGATGGGCAAAAGCTCAACGACAAGAGAATGCTCGCGGAGGCCGCGGCGAGAGTTGGAGTCGACGCGAATGAGGCGATGGAGTTTTTGCAGTCGGGCGAAGGCGAGATGGAAATCGAAGGCGCGCTGCTAATTTTGCGAAAGATGGGCATCAACTCCATTCCGAATTTCATCGTCGGAGCGCAACACATCTTGTCCGGAGCGGTTCACTCGTCGGAGTTGATCAAGTTGTTCAGACAAATCGAACGAACGGGCAAAGGTGCGCCCGATAGCGCGTTCGCGGCGGTGTTGGGCATCGGTGACGACGTCATCGCGCGCCCGCTCGACGCGTCGTATAACGAAGCCTCGGCGTGAGCGCGAAGCGTCTAGCAGAAGCGAGTCGAGATGAAACGTGACGAAGTCGAGTCGAAAGCGCAAATGAATTCGCGCTGGCTCGAGTCTGATTATACTCTCGCTCGCTTCGAGTAGACGCGTTATTTTTGAGTACGATGATAGCACATTTTTTAACAACAGTCAAAACGTTTTTTATTATTCGGCCGGCTTGACTTCGACGGCGTCTTCTTGAACGAAACTGAACTCCATCTCACAATCCATCGCCCAATGGAACTTATCTATCAACGCCTTGGTAAATACCACGTTTGGCGGCACTTCGTGACGTTTGCACCAAGAGAGCGTGATTCTGGGATCGAGGTAGTTGATTTTCGACGTGCCGAGCGACACGGTTTTCAATTCTTCCTTCATGTTCATTTGAATCGCCAACTTGCTTTGCCTTTCTTTCAGCGCCGCGAGCTTCTTCTTTTGATTCTTATCGTCCGTCTTCTTTTTCATCTCGGCCACCTGCTTCGCGAGATCCTTCTTCTTTTCCGCGAGTTTTTCCATTTGCGCGTCGTGCGCTTTGCTCACACCCTTCTGGTGATTACACAAAATCGCCACCTCCTTGTTCGCCGCGTCGTAAGTTGCTTTCTTTTGAAGCGTCGTATCATTCTTTTTCGTGTCTTTCAGCAAACGATCCAAAGTAATAGAGGCGTTGTACGTACGGAACACCTTGATCGTGAGACCGGGCATGAGAGTTTGAAGATGCGCGTTTACTTTTTGCGGGTCGACGTGGTCGAAGATGTCCACATCCGGACCCTTGCCCTGAACGAACCGTTGCAAGCACTTGTATGCAACCTCATCGATCTTGTGTTGTTGAAGATATTGGATGGAGTCCTTACCCAAGAAATCAAACTCGATGACGTTATCATCCATAAACTTGATGTGACCGGCGCGCAAGGTACACACGCCGACGGTGTCGGCGAGATCTTCATCCTTCTCGCCACCAGCACGAAGGGCGAGTTTATCCACCAAGTAAGTCGCCACCGCTAACTGAGCCATTTCCTTGGATTCACTCATCATGTTTCTCTTGTAATCCTTCCGGATCTTTTCGATATACTTATGCAACGAGCGAGCCTTTTCGTACTTCTTTTGATCGCTCTCTGCCTTGACCGTAGATGTGGCGCCGAATTGGACGTATTTCCAGTCCTTCACGTTGATGACATCGTTCCATCCCGCCAACCACGTGGCGGTGTCGTTATGAATCACCGCTTTCCACGAGTGTCCAGCCGGAGGTTCGGGAACCTTAGCATCTTTTCCTATATTGATGGTGATGTCTTCCGGCACGACGCGACGCTTGATTTTCCCCATCTTCGGGTGCTCGCCGCGCCCGCGGAACAAGCCAGGCGGTTCGACGCGGAAGTTACCAACCTTTTCGCGGCGACCGTCGATAGTAGCCCACGTGTAAGGTTCCTCATCGATATCTTTTTGCGCCTTGATGCGTTTCTTCTCTTCGCTCGTCATCTCCTTCTTCTTCTCTCTGATCGCCAAGAAGTGCATGTACATCTTCGTAAAGTCACACTTGGAGAAGTCCGTGATGAACGCGTGCGGGCCGTTCTTCAAAGCCGCCTTGAAACCATCCATGAAGTTTTTCACGAAGACCGGTTTGGTCGCGTAGTCAGAGTCTTTCATCACGGCAAAGAAACCGGCGATTTCTTCCTCGTGCGGCAAGAGTTTCACCTCTTGTCCGTCGTACACCAACGGCACGCCGTGCGGTTCGTACTCGGGCGGGAAAAGTACGCCTTTGTGTTCGAGCGTCTTCCACATGATCACCGCGCCCTTCTTCGCCCCAGTCTCGCTTCGGTTCGTCTTCGGGCGCTTCGGCGCCTCGCTTCGCGCGCGCTCCTTCTCCTCGCGCATTCGCTTCTGTTTCTTCAGCATTCGACGTCGCTCATCGTCGCTCAACCTGTCGGCCCGCGCGGCTTTTTCCAAGCGTTTCTTCAACTTTTCTTCCCGATACTTGCGCTCTCTCTCCCGCGCCCGCGCCTCCTCCTCTCGTCGTCGGCGTTCGTCCAAACCCTGATCCGGTCGGCCCGCCGCGATCGGCGCCTCGTCGCTCGAGCTGTCCAACCTCGAGCTCTGCTTCGCCGGCATCGCCACCGGTCGCTTCGACATCTTAAACCCTCCACCAATCGGCGGTTTCGGCGTCACGATCGGCGGTCTCGCCACCGTCGCGCCCTCCGTCTTCGCGAAAAAGTTCGTCGCCGGCGCCCGAGACGGCGCCGTCGGTCTCCCCGGCGCGCCGACGCTCGCCCCCGTCGCCCCGTTCGCCCCGTTCGCCGCGCCGACCGCCCGCTGCGCCAGCGGCACGTCATCATCGTCCGAGCTCGACGCCCCGTTCGTCGCGATCGCTCGTCCCGCGCTCGTCCCGCGCGCGTCGCCGCTCGCGTCTCCGATGGTCGCATTCCCATCCGAATTCTCCCGCGCTCGCGCCGCATCCGCGCTCGCCGCGGGCGCTCTCGCCGCGAGCGGCGTCTCGTCGTCGTCGCTCGACGAATCCAGGACGTTGGGCGCCATCGCGGCCGCCGGGCGTCGCGCGTCGCGACGCGAAGTGTCGAATTCAAACCGCCGCGCGCGATCGAGGCCGCCGGGTTCGAACCCGGGCTCGCGTTCGCGACGAACCTCGTACCGAGGTTTCACGTCGACGATCGAACCTCATCGCGAGGTTCGCGCGCGCGCGCGGCGTCGACGCGCGACCGACGCGCGCGACGCGACACGCGCGCGCGGCGCGGCGACGGCGTCGACGACGCGCGCGCGCGGCGGCGACGACCGACGACGCGCGCGGATGTCCGGGCGATCGCGGAAGCGCGCGCGCGCGCGCGACGCGCGCGATTTCGCGGCGTTGGCGAGGAAGGATGCGCGATTGGGCGCGCGCGTCGAGTGGCGCGTCGACGCGCGCGGCGAGGAGACGGCGGTGGTGGATTTTAAGGACTGGGACAGCACGCGCGCGCTGACGGGGGCGATCCTGCGCGAGGAGTACGGGGTGGAGGCGTGGACGGTGCCGCGCGGGCGGTTGGTGCCGACGGCGACGAATCGAGAGCGGTATTTGGAGTGGTTGGCGCGGTTGCGCGCGCTGTCGGCGCCGAGCGGTGACGACGCGAGCGTGTGGGTGCTAGATATCGGGACGGGGGCGAGCGCGATATACGCGCTGCTCGGCGCGGCGGGACGCGGGTGGCGCTTCGTCGGCACCGACGTGTGCGACGAAGCGTTGACGAGCGCGAGGGAGAACGTGCGACGGAATCCGCACTTGGAGTCGCTGATCGAGATACGGGACGCGCGGGGTGAAGATGGGGCGCGCGATCGCGTGCTTCGAGGCGTGGTGAGGGATGGGGAGACGTTTACGTTTTGTATGTGTAATCCGCCGTTTTTCGAAACGATGGACGAGGCGGGCAGGAATCCGAACACCGCGTGCGGGGGCACGGCGACGGAGATGGTGTTTCCAGGAGGCGAAGAGGCGTTCGTAAAGAAAATTTTCGCGGATTCGTTGACAATGAAGGATTCGATTCATTGGTTCACGACGATGTGCGGGAAAAAGAGCACGATGACGAAGACGCGCTCGTTCCTTCACACGCATCGCGTGCCCGCCATTCGCACGACGGAACTTTCGCACGGGAAAACGTCGAGATGGTGCATCGCGTGGTCGTTTTCAAAAGACGCCGCGAGCAAGGCGCTAGTGCCTTTGCCCGAAGATCCCGACGGAAAAAAGGCCGCCGTGAGCGGACGGTAGAGACAAACTTAGATTACGGTACAGTAGCACTAAAATTTACAGCTAGGATTAAATTCGACGGGAATGTGCGCGTCATCGACGGCCCAGAACGGAAACCCTAAATCATCCGAGCTCGCGTGCTGAACGCGCACCACCTTGCCCATCGATCGCCGTTTCTTCACGCGCGCCTGCTTGCCCCACAACGCGTCCTTCGCGTATCTCGCCCACGGCCGGGACGACCCCTCAGCGTGCACGGACTGATCCCACGTCTCGCTACCCTCATCCACGGGTGGTGGCGGTAAAAACGCGCTCCCGACCTCGACGCTCGCGACGTCTCCGACCTCTTCGCGAATGCGCTTCGCGTCCGTGCCGAAGACGAATTCGTAGTCAAACAAATGATTCTTCAAATACTTTTTAAGCTCTCCGTGACCCATCTTGTGATCGCCGTATCGATCGTTGGACACGATTCGAGCCTCGCGCGCGCGACCGTAATCTATGATGGTCAAGTCATCCGCGCTCCGCTCGCCCGCTCGCTCCACCAACCGCACCCGTCCGCGCCGCACCTCGGCGAACAACCTCTCGTTTCGCCACGTCCCGCGCCCCAGATATCGCACGTGTCTCGGCACGACCACCCCTAAGCTCCCACCGTCCGCCAGACCGTGCAGCGGTCCCTCGACGTACGTCGACGGCACGAACGCCACGACGTCGGCGTCGATCCTCGCCCACGCCTCGTGCTCGAGCGCCGCGACGACGCCTCGCGACAGCGGCTGCTTATTCCTCGACCCGAACGCCGCGTGCAGCGCCGCGCTGTAGCACCACGCGATGTTCGCGCCGTCCAGCGCGATCGCCGGTCGCGCGCGTCGCACCGCGCCGTCGCCCCTCGTCGCGCGGGACGGCGCGCCTCGTCGCCGCCGCCGCCCGTCGCGGTCGCGCGCGCGCCCGCCGCCCGCCGCGCCTCTCGCCGCGCGTTCGCCCGCCGCGCGCGCGTCCGCCGCGCGCGCCGCCATCCGCGCGTCGCGCCGCCGTCGCGCGTCGCGACGCCTCGCGCGCCGCCGTGCGTCGCGCGTCGCGGCGCCGCGACGGCGCGTCGCGCGTCATCCGCGCGATCGGTCCGCGCCAACGGTTTGCGCGAATGGCGCTTTTGCGCGCTTCAATACTATCTGAGAGTCCGAAAGCTTTATTATGACTCTCCAACGAGTCCTGACTCGACTTTGCGTGCGAAAACTAAACTCAAACGACACGCTTCACACGGACCCTCCACGGGCGACGCGATTTCAAATCTCGCGCCGCGCGCGCGCGTCGCGACACCGTCGCGCGCGCTCGGAGCGCGGCACCGTTCGTCGCGCGGCCGCGTCGCGACGCGCGTCGCGAGTTCGCGCGGCGAAGCGCGCGGCGCGCGTGGACACGCGCGTGGAAACGCGCGCGAGAGACGCGGCGCGCCGAGAGCGACCGGCGAGGCGACGGGCGAGGCGATCGCGCGCGATGGGCGCGCCGACGATGGACGACGCGGCGTGCGCGGCGCGGATGCGGTGCCTGTACGAGACGTGGCGCGCGGAGCGAGACGGGGCGTTCGGCGGGGCGAGCGCGCTGGTGGTCGGGACGGGGGCGAACAAGGAGGACGACTTGCGGTACCTGAAGGCGGTGGCGCTGGAGGTGTGGTTGTTTTCGTACGAGCTGCCGGACACGCTGTTGATGTTCACGGAGCGCGGGATGCACGTGGTGGCGGGAGGGAAAAAGGCGGCGCTGATGGAGAACGCGCGGGAGGTGCTGAAGGAGGAGTGCGGGTTGGATCTCGCGGTGCACGTCAAGCCGAAGGGCGAGGACGGCGCGGCGCAGGCGGCGGCCGTCGTCGAGGCGATTAAGAGCGAGAATCTGGTGGTTGGGATGGTGATGAAGGAGAAGAACGAGGGTGCGATGATGCAATACGTGACGAAGGCGCTCGGGGAGGCTGGGATGGAAATTAAGGATGTCACGAGCGGCGTGTCGCTCGCCATGGCGGCCAAGGATGAAAAGGAGCTCGGTTTCGTGAATAAGGCGGTGACGCTAACGAGCAAGGCTTTGGGGTTCGCGGTGAAGGAGATGGAGGCCACGATCGAGGACGAAAAGAAGTTGACGCACGCCAAGTTGTCGGAGATGACGGAGGATGCGATTATCGATCCGTCGAGACTCGGTTTGAAATTCCCGCCAGAGGACGTGGATATTTGCTATCCTCCGATTTTCCAATCTGGTGGCGAGTACGACTTAAAATACAGCGCAGAGAGCGCGAACACGAAGCTTCACTACGCTTCCCCGCCCGCGGTGGTGCACATGTCCGTCGGCGCTCGATACACGCAGTATTGCGCGAACGTCGGTCGCACGTACATGGTTGATCCGACGCCCGCGCAGGAGGCGACGTACGCCGCTATTCTCGCCGCGCAAGAGGCGGGTATCGCCGCTCTCGTCGATGATGCGACGTGTGCGTCCGTGTACGAAGCTGTCAAGTCCTCTCTGACGAGTGCGGAAGGCGTCGACGGCGCGACGTTAGCTTCAAAGTTGAACAAAAATGTCGGCACCGCCATGGGTCTCGAATTCCGCGACATGACTTTTGTGTTGAATGGCAAGTGCGAAACCAAAATCAAGGCTGGTATGTTGTTTAATCTCGCCGTCGGTGTGCAAGGCTTGAAGGAGCCGAGCGCCAAGGAAGGTAGTAAGAATGAAACGTACGCCGTGATGATCGCCGACTCTGTCTTGGTGGGCGCCGCGGGCGAGACGCCGTCAGTGTTGACCACGAACCCAAAGGGCGTCAAGGAGATCTCTTACATCATGAACGACGATGATGACGACGACGACGACGAAGAAGCCGAGGTCCAAATCAAACAAGGGGGCGTCATCATGGATGCGAAGACTCGCGCCGAGCAATCCGGTCCGAGCTCGGCGGAGGATCGCGAGCGTCGTCAGCGCGCGTTGGCGGACAAAAAGAATGCCGAAACGTACAAACGATTGACGCAAGCGGGCGAAGAAGAGATTCAAAACGCCACTATGGGCTCATCCGCAGAATTTGTCGCGTACAAGTCCATGCGTGAAGTCCCGACGCCGAAGAACAAAGAGCTCGTTCTCGCCGTCGACCAAGAGCGCGAAACCGTCCTCGTGCCGATTTACGGTCAGCTCGTGCCTTTTCACGTCATGTCGGTCAAGTCTGCCTCAGTGAGCCAAGATGCCGGTGCTGCGTTTATTCGTATCAACTTTCAGCATCCCACCGGTTCAGGGGCGGTGGCGGTACAAAAGTACGCGGCGGCGGCGCGATTTCCGAACTCCATCTTTTTGAAGGAGGTGAGCTTTCGCAGCACGGACGCGCGTCACGCCAACCACGTGGTGCAAGAGATCCAAGCCTTGCGACGTAACATCGTGCAACGTGAAACTGAGCGCGCGCAACGCGCCGATTTGGTTCGCCAAGAGCGTCTCGTTCTCTCCTCTGGCCGCGTGCATCGCTTGACGGGTTTGTGGATGCTCCCGACGTTCGGCGGTCGCGGCGGTCGCAAGGCGGGCACGTTGGAGGCGCACACGAATGGTATGCGATATCTCGGCGCCAAAATGGACGAGCAGGTGGACATTATGTACGATAACATCCGATTCGCGTTCTTCCAACCGGCCAAGCAGGAGATTAAGACTTTGATTCATTTCCACTTGAAGAATCCAATCATGATCGGCAAAAAGAAGACGCAAGACGTGCAATTCTACCAAGAAGTCATGGAGGCTGTGCAAAACTTAGACGGCGGGCGTCGTAACATGTACGACCCGGATGAAATCGAAGACGAACAACGCGAGCGCGAGCGTCAAAAGAAAATCCAAAAGGAGTTTAGCCACTTTGCCAAGCGCGTGCAAGAAATTTGGGAAAAGGATTTCCCGCAGTTGAATTTGGAGTTTGACTCGCCGTATCACGAGCTCGCATTCCAAGGGGTGGCGTACAAGTCCACGGTGCGCATTCTGCCCACGACGTCGTGCTTGGTCGAACTCACGGAGTTCCCGCCGCTCGTGCTCGCTTCTAGCGATATCGAAGTCGTCAACTTGGAGCGCGTCGGTTTCCATTTGAAGAACTTTGACATGGCGATCATCTTCCGCGATTTCAACCGCGAAGTCCATCGCATCGATCAAATCCCGAGCCAATACTTGGAGAACATCAAGCAGTGGTTGACGACGCTCGATATCAAGTACTACGAAGGTAAAGCCAACTTGAACTGGAAGCCGTTACTTCGACAAATCAAAGAAGACCCCGACGGCTGGCTCGAAGCCGGCGGTTGGGAATTCTTAAACAACGAAGCCTCCGACGGCGAAGACGAAGAAGACGAGGAAATGAGCGAGTTCGAACCGAGCGAAGACGAAGACGAAGACGAGTCCGAAGAAGAGTCCGAATCCGAAAGCGTGTACGATTCCGAGGAAGACGACGAAGAGGAAGAATTGGACGAGGACGACGAGGAAGGTTTGTCTTGGGACGAGCTCGAGGAAAAGGCCGCGAAAGAGGATGCCGACGCCAGCGATTCCGACGAACGGCCTCGAAAGAAGAAGCGATAGACATTTACGCGACGATCATCACGTTATATGGATTGAAATTACACGCACCAAATCAACCATTCTTCGCGCGAACGTCCGACTCGCGCCCTTCGTCCCCGCGCCGTCGAACGCGTCGTCACACCGGGAAGCGCCATGTCTTACCTTCTTCCCCATCTCCGCAACGGGTGGGCCGTCGACCAGGCGATCTTGAGCGAAGAGGACCGCGTCGTGGTCATTCGTTTCGGTTCCGACGCCGACGACACGTGCATGCGCATGGACGAGGTGCGCGCGCGACGAAACTCGCGCGACTCGACCGATTCTCGCGTCGATTCCGACGACTGACGACGACGATTTCGCCCGTTCGCGCGACGCAGACCTTAGCGGGGGTGGCGGATAAGATTAAAAACTTTGCCATCATATACTTGGTGGACATCTCGGAGGTAAGCGTCGACGCGCGACGACGACGACGACGACGACGACGACGGCTGGCGCCGCCGCGAAGCGACGACTGACGAACGAACGGACGAACGAACGACGCGCAGGTGCCCGATTTTAACGCCATGTACGAGCTGTACGACCCGTGCACGGTGATGTTCTTCTTCCGGAACAAGCACATACAGATCGATCTCGGGACGGGGAACAACAACAAGGTGAACTGGGCGATGGACGATAAGCAGGAGTTCATCGACATCGTGGAGACGGTGTACACGGGCGCGCGCAAGGGGCGGGGTTTGGTGATCTCTCCGAGGGATTACTCGACGAAATATCGATACTAGCGCTAGAAGAATGTTACATGCATGCATACACATAGATTGATTCGAATCGTTTCGTCGTTTCGTTTCGCGTCACGGAGCGGCGCGTTTGGAGCCTCGCACGTCGCGAATGCCGCCCGCGGTGACGGCGTACCGCGCGCGCGCCTGCGGTAAACGCGGAGACTTCGTGACGAACGCCACGCGTTCATCGTTTTCCCAGCTTAAAATCACCCTCGTCGTACACGCGTGCGCGTACGACTCCCCGAGCGCGGGCACCAGCCGCGCCGAGCCGTCGCGCTGCGGCTTCACCGTCACCTGATTCACCGTCACCACCGCCACCTGCTGCGTCGTCGCGATGGACATCAACCTATTCGTCATCTTACTCAAAATCGTCGTCCGCAGCGCCATGTCTTGAAAATCCTGCCTAAAGTGAAACGCCACGCTATCGATCACCACCAACCGCACTTTGGGTCGCTCGGCGATGAACTCCCCGAGCGTCTCCAGCGCCGCCAACAGCTCCGTCACCTCGTGACATCGAAACAAGTGAATCCCTCGCAGCATCGCCTCCGGCGCGCACGTCTCAAGCGCCGCCTCCATCTCTCGCCTCGCGTCCTCGTCCTCGCACCTCTTCGCGCACCGCCCTAGGTGTTCCGCCAGCGCCTCCGCCATGTCCATCGCTCGCTCCGCCGTGAAGCTCCCCTCCGTGTCCACGTACACCGCCTCGCCTCCCAATCCCCCGAACGCCCGCGGCGTCTGCGCGCTCACGCTCAGCTGCATCGCCATCTGCGTTTTCCCGATTCCCGGGCATCCGCACAGCTCCGTGATCTCGCCGCTCGCCGCGCCGCCTCCCAGCGCGTCGTCCAGCGCCTCGCAAAACGTAAACACCGACCACCGCGCGCGCTCCTCTCGCAGCAATTCCGCCGCCGACCGCGCCCCTCTCAGCGCGGTGCCCTCGCCGCCGAATCGCGCGGCTTTCAGCGCGTCGTTCGCCTCGTCCAGCGTCAGCGCGCACTCGCGCGCGAGCGTCGACGGAGAGTTTCCAGAGATGCGCAGGACGTCGCGCGCGCTGTGCACGCCCGCGCGCTGGAGCTTCGAGCGCGTGGACGGCGCGAGGGCGAGCGAGGTGAGGGCGTAGGAGTCCTGGAACCAGTCGCCGGGGGCGTGGTCCATGGCGACGGCCGACCGCGCGCGCGGGGGCGTGACGGGTGATTTTTGTTTTTTAAACGCCTCGCGCGGATGCGTGGAACGACGGAACGACGGAACGACGAACGACGGAACGATGGATGGATGGTGTCACAAAGACGCCGAACGCCGCGCGCGCGACGGGCGTCGCGCGTAATTATTAACGGGATTTGGAGGGTTTGATGGCGTCGACGACGGTGGCGAGGAATTCTCGCGCGCGACGACGCGCGGCGTCGAAACCGACGAAGGATTTGTCGACGACGTCTCTGAAACCGACTCGAGCGACGGCGTAACCGTCGATCGCGCGCGCCTTGATGGCGGACGCGGCGACGGCGACGTACTTCTCGCTGAAATCGCCGACAAAGGCGGTCATTTTGCCCGTGCACGCCGTCGTGCGCTCCACGCTCGTCTCCAACAGCGCGTGCAAATTCTCCGTGCTCGATTTCAACATCGGCGCGAGCTTCGGACCGACGCCCCCGATCGCGTCCCTGCATCGCGAGATCGCGTCCTCCATCGCCGCCCTGACGTCGTCGGAAAACACCCGCTCGAACGCGTCCGCGACGATCGCCATCGCTCGCTTCATCGCGTCCTCGCACTTGTCGACGCACCGCCTCGCCGCGCGTTTACACCGCTCCGGCCCGAGCGCGTACGCCACCGCGCATCCCGTCACCGCGCCCGCGATGAAGTACCCTCGCAGCCCGATCTTCGGCATCATCGTCGTCGATCTCGCGCTCGTCGCCCTCGCGGCGCTCTCTGTCGTCGCTCTCGCGCCTCCCAGCGTCGTCGGCGTCGTCGTCCCGCCCAGCGCCTTGGTCGCCGTCTCCCTCGCCCGCGTCCACGCCGCCGCGACGCCGTCGCTCGCGCTCGCGCTCGGCGCGCGCGTCACCGCGTCCGCGACCGTTCGCGCCGAGTCCGACGCCCGTCCGAACATCGCGTCGACGTACGACGCGACGCTCGGGTCCGATCTTCGCGCGTAATCGAGCGCGACGTCGACGTATCCAAACTGTCGCTGCGACGCCGCGCCGAGCGCGAACGTCGTCGCGGGCACGACGACGCGGGTCGCCATTTTTGCGCGATCGTCTCGCGCCGGTGCGGCGGCGCGGTGTGGCGACGGCGCGACGGGCGCGTCGAGGGAAAGATTTTTTGAATGATCTTTCCCCTCTGGCTGTCGGGACGACGACGCGGACGCGCGAACGGAGTGAAAAAAATGAAAGCGCGCGGCGCGCGGGTGAATGAATGAAGATGAAACTACGGCGTCGTTCACTACTGCGATGCGTCGCTCATGGCGTCGCGACGCTCGTCGACGGACCAACACTTGCCGGAGGAGACGACGTCGTCGGCGCGCGAGGCGAAGGCGGCGGCGCTCGCGGCGGTGCCGTCGGCGTACGCGGCGTCGGCGCGCGCCTCGGCGGAGGCGCGGGCGGCGATTTGTTCTAGGGTTTCACCGGTGTACGTGTCGACGCCGTCGACGATGCCGACGCCCGTGGCGACGCGGACGCGCTGGCGGAAGGCGTCTTTTTCGCCCTTGAACTCGGAGTCGCACTTGGAAAAGCAGGGCACCATGACGGCGGCGTCTTCGTACAGCGGGGGCGGGACGACGTTGAACTTCCATTGGCAGGAAAAGTCGTCGTAGTTGGGTTGAATGTGTAAATCCATCCCAAAGTCCTCCTTCAACCACTCCTGCGACGGCGCCTTGCACGTGTTCACGCACACGCTCGCGCACTGCGACGTCTCTAAAAACCGACACCGCTCCGCCTTGACGGCTTGCGGCACGCGCACAAACTTTGGCACATTCTTAAACGTCTTCGTCAACCACGCCGGCGTGGGAACCTCGACGTGATCGACCCCTTCCATCGGTCCCATGAGCCACGGAAACAAGTTCGTGAACACCAACACGAACGCGTAATTCGCCGCCCAATCCGGCGTATTCGGCTGGATGACCTTTTTCCAAATCGGCGGCACGAACCCGATCCCGATCGCCGGCAGTATCCCGGCGAACACCCGCTTCGCCCGCACTTGCACGTCCCTCGCGCTTCCCTTCATGTCGTTCACCTCCCGCACCGCGCTCATGATCCCCTCGAACTCCGTCCACGGCCTCGGATCCCGGTCGACGCCGCCCACCTCTCGCACCAGCAACCCGCGAATCGTCCGCGTCAAGATTTTACTCACCGGCGACGCGTCCACGCGCGCGTAATCCACCGTCCCGTCCTCGCGCAGCGGTAGCGACGACTGTTTCGGCGTCGCGCCGCGCCACGCCGCGCCCGCGTCGTCGCGCGACGCGTCCGCGCGTCGTCGCGTCGCGCGTCGTCGCGTCGTCTTATCGCGTCCCGTCGTCGTCGTCGTCGTCGTCGTCGCGCGTCGCGTCGCGCGCGCGCGCGGCGTCGCGACGACGCGCATCGCGCGCGCGTTCCCGCGTCGACGTCGACGTCGACGCGCGCGCGCCGCTCGACGCGTCGCGGCGTCGCGGCGTCGCGACGTCGCGTCGACGCGGGCGACGCGCGTCGTCGCGACCGTCGATCGCGCGATCGTCTCGAACCTCGACGCGTCGATCGATCGCGCGAGACGAAGCTCGACGCGTCGATCGATCGCACGCGCGCGATGGTTCGATCGCGCGCGCGCGACGTGATCGCGCGATCGTCTCGAACCTCGACGCGTCGATCGATCGCGCGAGACGAACCTCGACGCGTCGATCGATCGAACGCGCGCGATGGTTCGATCGCGCGCGCGCGATGCGCGAACGCGATGCGCGACGTCCGCGCCGCGCGGCACGACGGCGCGCGCGCGACGCGCGGCATGGACGCGGTGTTCAAGAGCGATGCGAGCGATAAGCCGCACCGCGCGCCGCGCGCGGGGGCGAAGCGCGAGAAGAAGGCGCTGACGGCGAAGACGAAGCGGGCGCGGCGGGACGGCGGCGGCGGCGGGGACGACGCGACGACGCGCGGTGGGAACAATCCGCGGGCGTTCATATTCAGCGGGGCGAGAAAGGCGAAGCGGGCGCGGACGGTGGCGATCGAGAAGGCGGAGCGGAAGCTCCGGGCGCCGGTGCGAGAGCTGGGGGAGGGGGAGGAGGCGCCGCCGTTCGTGGTGTGCGTGCAGGGACCGCCGGGGGTGGGGAAGACGACGCTCGTGCGATCGCTGGTGAAGCACTACACGAGACACGCGCTGAATGAGATCAAAGGACCGCTGACGCTGGTGACGGGGAAGAAGCGGAAGATACAGATCATGGAGGTGAAGAACGACCTGAACGATATGGTGGACGCGGCGAAGGTGGCGGATTTGGTGTTGTTGCTCGTGGACGGATCGTTCGGATTCGAGATGGAGACGTTTGAGTTTTTAAACGTGCTGCAGGTGCATGGGTTTCCTCGAGTCATGGGCGTGCTGACGCATCTCGACGAGTTTCACGACGTGAAGAAGTTGAAGAAGACGAAGAAGTTGTTGAAGCATCGCTTTTGGACGGAGATTTACGACGGCGCCAAGTTGTTTTACATTTCTGGCTTATCGAATGGGCGATATAATCTCAGGGACACGATGAACTTGGCGCGATTCATCTCGACGGCGAAGACGAAACCGTTGATTTGGCGAACGTCGCATCCATACGTCGTGGGTGACCGTTTCGAGGACATCACAAAGCCAGAGCTCGTGCACGACAATCCCGTGTGCGATCGCGAGGTGGCGCTGTATGGGTACTTGCACGGATGCAACCTAAAGCACGGACAGCTCGTGCACGTTGCAGGGGTTGGGGACATGGCGGTGAAAGAAATCGCGCAATTGCCCGATCCGTGTCCGCTGCCGAGCAAGGAGAGAAAGCAGCGAAAATTGGACGAAAAGCAAAAGCTCATTTACGCCCCGATGAGCGACGTCGGTGGTTTATTGTACGATAAAGACGCGGTATACATCAGTGTCGACGACAAACAAATGAACTTTTCAAAGCGCCAGCTTCGTGAAAAACTTCTCGCGGAAGGGCGTCCGTTGCCAGATGAACACGCGGTGGATTTCGGCGTGGAGATGGTGCACGGTTTGCAGGACACGCGCATCTCCGTCGACGAGAAGCTTCGGAACAGCGAAATATCGCTCTTCAAAGGAAGTAAAGCGTTGAAAGGGGAAGATTTTCAGAAGAAAGACGCATTCGACGTGGACTCGGACGATGGAGATTCCGAGGGTGATTCGAGCGATGAGGACGACTCGGACGACGAGAGCGATAGTGGTAGCGACGGCGAAGACGTCGACTTTCCTTCGAGAAAGCAGAAAGCAGGCGACGGTAGAACGCGTCGCGCCGCTGACTTTGACGAAGAACCCGAGAGAGGATACGAAGACGTCGACAGCGAGGATGAGGATGAGGAGGGTGAGGATGAGGAAGACGACAACGAAGGTCTCGGTCGCGGCGCGTCCAAGTGGAAAGAAATGATGCAAGGGTACAAACGCGAGAAGACTCTTATGGAGCTCATCTACGACGATACCACGGGCACGACGCGCGGCGAGCGCGTGAATGAGTCCGGATCCGATTCCGACTCCGAATCAGACTTGTTTAGAAAGCAAGAAGATTCCGATTCAAAGATGGACACACTCGATTCGTTTGATCGAACCAAATTCTTACCCGAAGTCCGCTCTGGTTTGGATCTCGACGATCCAGCACTTAGAAATCGATTCGTCACCGGTGATTGGGACGCGGCCAAGGCGCGAAGTGAGGCGCAACCGCGAGATGAGAACGAAGACGGCGACGAGGACGAAGTCTTTGGCGACTTTGAAGACTTAGAGACGGGTGAAAAGTTTGGACCCGGTGCGCCGGGCGGTAAAGACGACGGCGATGACGGCGATGACGGCGATGACGGCGACGACGGCGATGACGACGACGAAGAAGCGAAACGACTCGAAGAGAAGCGAGCGAAACACGAGGAGTTCGTATCAGAAGGTGGTGAAAAGTCGGTGAATAAAAAGAGTCCAAATTACGTCGACCCAGACGGTCCATCGTCGTACTTCGAGTTGGTGAAGAATCAAATGAAGGAAGAGACGGCGCGGTCGCGATCTATTTTGGACACTCTACCCGATCACACGCGGCAAGCGATGGAAGGTTTCCGCCCAGGAGCGTATCTCCGAATCGTCCTCGCCAGGGCGCCGTGCGAGTGGGTGGAAAACTTTGACCCCACGCGTCCAATCGTCATTGGTGGTATTCTCCCCGGCGAGGAAATCATGGGTCTTCAACAACTTCGGCTCAAGAAGCATAGGTGGCATCGCAAGACGCTGAAAAATCGTGACCCACTCATTTTTTCTGTCGGCTGGAGACGATTCCAAAGCATTCCGGTGTACTCGATGATGGACGCGAATTCTCGTCATCGCATGATCAAGTACACACCCGATCACATGCACTGTTATGCAACATTTTACGGACCTTTGAATCCGCAAAATACTGGGGTGATTGCGTTCCAAAGCTTGACGTCATCGCAGGCGAGCTTCAGAATTGCGGCGACGGCGACGGTGCTCGAGTTTGATCACTCGATTAAAATCGTTAAGAAGCTCAAACTCGTCGGCACGCCGACGAAGGTGTTCAAGAACACCGCCTTCATCTCTGGTATGTTCAATTCTTCCTTAGAAGTCAGCCGATTTGAGGGTGCTGCGCTTCGAACGGTCTCAGGTATCAGAGGTACGATTAAGAAAGCCGTCAAGCCGGGTGAGGGAACGCACGGATCAAAGGATGGTGGCATGAAGGAGGGTAGTTTCCGCGCCTCGTTTGAGGATAAGCTTCTCTTATCGGACATTATCTTCTTACGCACGTGGACCAAGGTGGATGTGCCGAAATTCTACAACCCAGTCACGTCGGGCATGATGAAGGACACGAAGGAATGGCGAGGCATGAAAACCGTCGGTCAACTCCGGTTTGAGAAATCGATGCCGATTCCCGTCAATCCCGATTCCATTTACAAGCCAATCGAGCGACAAAAACGCGTGTTCAACAAACTGCAAGTTCCAAAAGCGCTTCAGCAAGCGTTACCTTTCAAGTCGAAGCCGAAGTTGGAGAAGGCTCGAACGCGGGAGACGCTCGAGCAGCGGCGCGCCGTCGTTCAAGACAAGGAGGAGAAGAAACTCGCCACCATGGTGCAGCAACTCAACACTATTCGCAACGAAAAGCTCGCGAAGCGCGAACAACAACAAGCCGCGCGTCGCGCCGCTCGCGCGAAAGCACAAAAGATCGAGGACGAGTGGCGTGGACAGCTCAAGAAGGACAATCTCAAACGAGCGTATCGCGAAAAAGGCAAAGCCGAGGCGGCGCAGGCGCGCGCGAGAGAGGGCGGCGGCAAGTTTGCGAAGAAGCGCAAGAAATCGTAATCACCGTCGAAAAAATTGTAATCTATATGTTCTATCGGTTCTACGTAGCCTACGCACGAACCGTGGTCCCGAAAGCGACCGCCGTTTTACGAACGCCGACGCGATTTCTCATCGGCGGCGCCCGCGTCTTCTCCTCTCGCTCACTCTCATGCGCCACCACGCGACGTCTCTCGCGCTGCGTCTCCCCCCAAATCTCCTCTGCAATCTCATCTCTAATATCCCTCATCCTTCGCTCGACATCGCGTCGCGCATCGATCGCGAACGCCCTCGTCTCCTCGTTTGGAAACCCGCGCCACGCTTCCTCGTCTCCGTTCGTCGCGCGCGTCTCCTTCTTCTCTTTCATCTCCTCCTCCGCGCTCGCCAACGCGCGCGCGACGACTTGTCTATAATCAAAAGCTCCGCCCAGCGCGCGTTCGACGCGCACGCGCGCCGCGCTCTTCCCCGCCGCGTGGTCCGCGTCGTCGTCGCGCGCCTCGCGCGAAACAATTGACTCTTCAAGTCGCGCGCGCCTCGTCCGCGCGCTCGCGTCGCCTCGCGCCCCCGCACCGCGCGCGGCGTGCACGCGCGCATCGTCACGCGTCGTCTCCGCCTCTTCGTCGCGCTCGAACGCGCGCGCGCGCGTCGTCGTCGTCGTCGTCGTCGCGCCGGTCAGCGTCCCGGTCGTCGCGCCACCGCCGACGACGAGCGTCGGCGGTCTGTGCCGCTCGAGCGCACCGTTCGCGCGCGCGCGCATCGTGCGTTCGAACGCCGTCGTTCGAGCCGCGCGCGCGCGATCGCGGCGTCGCGGTGTGCCGCGCAGTCAACGAAATGTTTTCAGTTCGCCGTCGCCTCGCCGTCGCCTCGCCGCGAGACACGCCGCGAGACCGCGCGAACGTACGTAAGATGCGCGAGTTAAGTTACAAAAACCATAATCGGTGACCCTTCGCTACTGACGTATTATATCGCGCGCGCGCGCGAGAGAGACGTAGCTTTTACACAAAACTCGACGTCTCGTCGCGACGGCAATCGTTTGAAATTACGTTCAATTCAGCCCTCGCGATCGCTCGTCGACGACTCGCTTACTTGTACACCACTTGCGCCGGCGGCGCTTGCACGACGATCACTTGCGGTTGCGGGGCGCCAGCCTGCGGGTTCGCCGCCGCCGCCGCTTGTCGATCGTTGATCTCTCGGCTGACCTGGCACTGCAAGCACGGGTGGCAGCAGATGCACGCGATCGTATCGAGCGGGGCCGTCACCCCGACGCGATACAGCGCGCTCTTGAACACGCTCCCTCCGTGCACGAGCCCTAGGGGACAGCAGAACATGTACGCGATGTAGTTGATGCAGCACGTCCCGAAGCAATCGCCCGAGCCCGTGCGCTGCGCGATCGTACCGACGTGGCACGGGCCGCAGCAGCACGCGTACAGGCAGTCACCGACGTCGTCGGTGCAGCCGAAGAGCTGGTTATTCATGTAGACCGGCGTGTGGACGGACATGGCGCGCGAGGTGGTCGTCGAGCAGTGCCGCGCGCGTCCGATCGTTCGAACGAATTTAGTGTTTCGCCGCCGAACGCGGGAAAGCGACGATATCAAGAGATGGGCGTTCGGGGTATCTTTATACGGGATGCGCGCCCATCGCGCGCCCACCGAATCTCCGGTCGAAATCGCCATCACGCGCGCGTATTGTGGCGAGATAAGGTGCGCTGGCGATAAATTTGGGGTTCGGCGCGCCGGAGATCGCGCGGTGTCCGTGTTCACCCTAGGGCGGTGCGGCTCGGCGACGCGCGCGGGAGATCGACGCGCGCGACGCCGACGCCGACGCGCCGTCGCGTTCGCGCGCGCGCGACACCGCTCGAGAGAATTTCACTCGAACGCTCGCGCGCGCGCGACGGCGCGCTCGACGTCGCGGGCGACGCGCGCGACCGCATTCGCGCGCGCGCGCGCGTCGGATCGCGACGCGCCGCGCGGCGATCGTCGCGACGCGCGCGACGTCGAGCGAGGGTTCGCGCGATCGAACGCGCGCGGCGGTGGGGCGAAGGCGCGGTGACGGTCGATCGATCGGTCGGATCTCGCGCCGGCGGAGATCGGCGCGGTCCAGAGGTGGATTGGATCGGATTGGATTGCGTTGGATTGCGTTGGATTGCGTGTGATTGGTCTGATTCGATCGCGTCGATTCGATTTGATTGATTTCGATACGTCGATCTTGGACGTAGAAAAGGCTCGGTTGAACGCGAACCGACGCCCCCCCCGACGAGAACGAGCGATCGCGAGGCGGAACGCGCCGTCGACGATCGATTGAACGATTTTCATTCTCGCGCGCGCGCTCGCTCGCGAATCGATTTTCTTTCATTGAAAAACACCAACGCGCTCGACGCGCGGGTAGACGTTCTACGCCGGACTCGATCGGAGAAATTCCGAGAGGACGATAATAGACGTCACCGCGTTTGGCCTGTTAAATAAATAATAGGAACTTCCTCGAGGCGACCGCCGCGAGAGAAGGGAAGAACAGAGGCGGTTTCGTCCGACTCGACGCTCGCTCGGCGAGTCTTTGACTGGCGATGACGGACGTGATCACCATGTCGTCTTCGTCAGACGATGATCGACCGCCGATCGCACGCGGTGGAGAGGCATCGTCTTCTTCATCGGATGGCGACGCTGGGTTCAATGGAGACGTGTTGGCGACTGAGTTGGCAAAGATGCCGCTCGCGCTTCGCGCGCAGCTCACCGCCGCGGCCAAGTCTTCGACGAGCACCAACCAGCGCACGCTCGTGAGCGAGTGGTCGGAGAAGACGAAACTGTCAGTTGATTTGGTAGAAAAAATCTTCGCTTCCTTTGCGAAATCGTCGCGTGCGTCAGCGGAGGCAGCGCGCGAAACCGTCGCGCGCCTCGCCGCCGCCGACGGAGTCGACTCCGCCGATGGAGACGAGTACTCGCCGGGTGCCGCCGAAGCGGCGACTGCGGATGACGACGCTATGGACGACTCGCCGAAAATCCCAGCGTCTAAGCAGCCGGTGCTCGAGGAAGGTGTTCCGTTTCCTGGAATTACTCGAGACGTCTCCGTGGACGTCGCGTGCGGCGATCTCAGAGGCGTTCTCGAGCTGAAGAAGGGATACAAGAAACTTCAGGAGCGCGTGCGATGCGAGGGCGAAATGATGACGCCAAGTAAGTTTGAGAGCGAGGGCGGGCGCGGGTCGGCGAAGAAGTGGAAGATTAGCTTACGCATCGTGCGTTCGGATGGAAAACTCGGGATGACTGTCGGAGACTGGATCGACAGGTACGGATACCATCCGTCGGGCTTAGTCATAGGTGGGGAGGTGGCCGACGCGCCGGCGCCGCCGAAGGTGAAAAAATCAGCGTTTGAGTCACAGCTAGAGACCTTACTCGACTACGATGGGGACATTGCCTTGCGTAGCATCGCTAAATTTGTACGAATGATGCGAGAGACGACCAAGCCTAAGGAACGCGGACTTTTGCTCCAAGTCATTCGAGGCACGAAAAACAAAGAGTGTTTGCGCCAGTTCGGTCAGTCGGCGGAGATTAAAGGATTAGACACGCTGCAAGATTGGATGGACGACGCTAAAAGGAAGTTTCAATCCACTCTTTTAGTGAGCATTCTTAGAACATTGAAGATGATTCCAGTTACATTGGACGCGCTCACGCGTACTTCGATCGCCCCGAATCTGGGCAAGTTGAAGTCGTACGTGGTGCCAGAGGGTGAAGAGGAGTTTGCCAACACCGAGATGAACACTAAAGTTGTCTTGTTATCCAAGTCGGTCAAGAACGCGTGGAAAGCGCAAATCACGGCGCCCCACACGGCGCCGGCGCCGGCGCCGAAACCGGCGCCCGTGGTCAACCCGGCGCCCGCGGCGGTGCCCGCGTCCAAGGCTGTCGAACTCGGTGACGATGACTTGTTCGGTGCGAAGTCGAAAATCTCACCAGCGCCTTCGAAAGCGCCGGTGGTGAAGACCACGGTGACGAAAATCACGATGGAAAAGAAGGTGGCTCCGCCGAGCGTGACGACGAAGAAACCGAGCGTGAGCGTGAACGATTTGCTCAAGACGAGTTCGCAATCGACGAAGATCACCGCACCGCCGGTGAAGACGAAAGAGAAGGCAAAGGACGATGATAAAATCGACGAGAAGACTGGGAAGAAGCGCAAGCGGAAGACGGTGACTTGGGCGAAGGATGAAAATTTGGAGCAAGTCAGAATCTTTGAGAAGGACGCCAAGCAACCGAAGGAAACGGCTTTCCCAGATCCGACGAGAGACGGTGGGACCGATGGCGCAAGCCGCAAGGCGCTCGAGAGGAGAGACAGGGAAGTGGAGGCGGAAAGAAAGGCGGCGGCAAAGCAGCACCAGCGTCGACTCGACGAGATGCGCGCCACGACAACCTGGCGCCCGCCTCGGCGCATCGAAATTCCTCGTTGGGAAGAGGAAGAGTCGGACAGAGTCCCCGGTGACGAGTCGGAAGAATCCCAGAGAATTCTTCGCATCGAAGCCGAGAAACCGAGCGTCAAGTACAGGAGCCTGAAAGACATTCCAGACTCTCCGGCGGAGGCGCCGAACGAGGACGCGCAACTCGACCTCGACAACACGCCAGCCTTCTACATGAAGTTTCAAGAAGAACCGCTGTCTCAAGACAGCGGCGAACCTTCACCCGCGATGCCCCAACAGCTCCAAATGCCACAGGCTCCGGGATCGTTACTTCCTCCGAACATCGACTTTGCCGCGCTTCAACGCACGTTGCTCGCCGCCAACGCGCCGCATCAAAACGCCGGTTACCAGTACCCCCCGCAGGCGCCTCTTCAACACGCCTTCCCACCACCACCCCCTCAAGCCGCGTACGCGCCTCAGCCCCCTTACCAACCCGGCGCGCAACAGCCCGCGCAGCGACCGACGAAACAGGCGCTCGTCGGCGGCGCCCCCGTGCCCGCGCAGCAGGCGCTCAACCTCAACGGCAAGACGTACCGCGGCGTGTGCGCCTTCTTCAACACCCCTCGAGGATGCAGCTGGGGAGATAAGTGCGGCTACCTCCACCAAGTCGGCGTCAATCCTCCGTCGACGGGTTGATCCCGCGTCCGCGACTCGCCCCGCGCCCGCGCCCGCGCCTCCGTCGTCGCGTCCGTTGTCATCGAATCCATCCGAATGTCCGAACCGACGACGAAATTCAAACGCGCGCCCCGCGACGCCGCACATCGCGCCTCGACGACGCGCGCGCGTCGCGACGCGCGACGCCGGCGCGTCGGGTCGCGCAGCCGCGACATCGCGTCGACCGCGCGCGTCGCTCGTCGCTCGTCGCGTCGTCGCGTCGCGTCGTCGTCGTCGTCTCTCTGATTGATTTGATTTGATTTGATTTGATTTGAGTTGGATTTGAATCGAAGCGAGGAAACGAAGGGCGACGACGACGACGACGGCATGTGGTGCTTCGACGTCGACGCGCGCGTCGAACGAGGCGGCGATGTCACGTCGCAGACGCTGAAACACTGCGCGATGGAGCGGCCGCGAAAAGAGGAAGAGACGACGCGGGACGCGAAGACGGGACGGTTTGAATTCGGAAAGATGAGCGACGCGAACGACGCGGCGACGCCGGGAAGAGCGTTCGCGCTTCGGTTTGGGAGCGGGAAAACGACGCACGAGGCGAAGATAGGGGACGTGAAGGCGATATTTGGGAAGTTTGTGCGAGAGGGGAAGATGACGGTGGAGACGAAGGACGGGACGCGGGTGCTCGTCAGAGGGTCGCCGGGGGAGTGCGCGAGGTTGATGAAGACGCTGACGACGATGAAATCGCAGCCGACGGAGGCGAGACAGGCGTATTTGAGGGGATTGCAACGATGTGCGACGTGCGCGGGGAAGTGCGAGGCGAATGAAAGGAAAATGGCGGAGCGTCAGGATAAGGCCGCGGCCGCGGCGGCGGCTGCGGCGGAGGCGAGCGCGGAGAAGAGGCGTCGACGAGAGACGGAGGAGGTTGAGCGACGCGCGGCGAAGGAATCCAAGTTGGAGGACCAGCTTCGCGCGCTGGAGGAGAAAAAGTTAAAGGTGGAATCCACGAAGGCGGAAATCGCGTCGCTGAAGATTGATATCGAGGGTGAACGCGACGCGTTGCGACGAGAGAAGGAATCCATCGTTCAACGTCGGCGAGAGCTCGAAGACGAGCGTCGATTACTCGAGCGCCAATCGAGCGAAGCTGCGGAGGAGAGAGCGAAAATGGAGAGCCAACGTAAACTGGCTGAGATTGAAGGGCAACGGTTGGCGGAAGAGAAGGCTCGAAACGTCGACCGCGCGCGGGAACTCGCGGAGGAGAAGGAGCGCATCGCCAAGCTCGAGCGAGAGCTCGAGGAAGATCGCGAACGTCTGGCGTTCATGCAAAAGCATCAAAAGAACGACGAGTTGCAAGCGCAACGCGTGCGCGAAGAGGCTTCTCGACGCGCGCAAGCTCGAGCGCAGGAAGCTCAAAAGCGCAAGGGAAAACCCGAGGCGATGTCCCCCGGGAGCTTCTACGGCAAAAAGAAGGCGAAGATAGTCATCGACGACGACGACGACTCTGACGATTCTAGCGCTGAGAAGGAAAATGAAAAGGCCACGAACGAGGCTGAGGATGCGCGCCGAAAGGAACGCATCGCGAAACTTCGAAAGGCTGAACTCGAGAGGCAGCTCAAAGAAAAGCTTGCGAGGGAAGAGCTCGGTCGCAGACAAGCCGAGGCGCAGCAAAAGAAGGAGGCGGCGCGGCGAGCGCAGATGGATTCAAAACTTGAGCGCGAGCGAAAAGCGCGACAAGAAGAAGAGGCTCGTTCGCACCAAAAATGGAAGTCGCAACAAGCAGAGCAAATTCGCAAAAATTCTCGAGCCAACTCGGTGCCAACGGCGACGAAAGCGATGTGGGAATCACATCTGACATCGCTCGAAAATCTCAAGTCGCGCGCGGTGGGATCGCTGTGCGAAACCGACATTCCTTGGCCACCGGCGCACAACATCGCTTTCTTCGCCGGTGCTGATGGCTTGCATGAGAAGAAGAAAAAAGTGACCAAGGCGACGCTGTCGTGGCACCCCGATAAGTTTGAGCAAAAGTACGGCAAGTTACTGAAAGAAAGCGAAGCGCAAAAGATTAGAACGCGCGTCGCCGCACTGTCCTCCCAGTTCATCGAGCTGAGGCAAGCATTGAACGCGATGTAGCACCGACGCCATTATTCCATAGAAGCACCGCTGTTAGCACAGCGATAATGTAGTACACAGGCACACGCAAGCCGTTATATGCATATATCGTATCGTACAAATCTACCAGAAAGAAGTCTGCGCGTTTCGAGCGAGGTCTCGTTCGTATTCTTCGACGTGCGCAGGTATTTCGAGTTTCTCGTTGATCCCTTCCAGTCGGACGTAGTCGCGTAAATCGCACACTGTCTCGACGTACTCAACCTTGTTACACAACCTCGACTCGAGTTGAAGCATGTCCATCGTCCAGATTGCCGCCTTGAGTATCGCCGTCGCGTGCACGACAAACACCGTCTTCAGCGTGTCGCGATGCTGCGGCCCGAGCGCGACGTGCAGCTTGCGAATGAAGTCCAAGCTAGGCGGCGCGCCGTACACACCTCCGGTGTGATGATACACAATGACGTATCCTCGCGGATTATCCGTCACCCCACGAAGTTCCTTCGCCACGTGCGCCAGGAGCCTTTGCTCTTCGCCCGACTTGATCAAGCGCTCGAGAAACGCGGCTATGACGACGACGACTCGTCGACCGATGTAATCGCGAGACTTTTCTAGATAGATCGCCTTGGCGTCGCTCACATCGCTCACATCCATAGATTCCGCGCGCCGTAGCAAATTCGCTCGGCGGGTTTGTTCATCCTCCACGTCTCGCGTGTCTCGCGACACCGTGAGCCCGGTTTCCTCGTTCGCGCCCACGGCGAGACGATCCAACGCCCCGGCCCAATTCGCGTCTACATCACCGTCATTCTCTTCAACGCGCTGGCGTCTGGATTCGGGATCTATGCTCATCGACATGAAAACGCTGCTCACCGCGGGCACGACGGTGGCGTCGGAATCATCCAGGCTGACCCCCATCGTCTTGTTCATCCCGCCCGTGAAATCGCTCGCCGACGACAACCGCCCCGCGATGCGCAGACGTCTTTCGTCCAAAATCATCTCTCCGTACTCGTTGTACCCGGGCTTATCCTTCAGCGCCTCCTCCGATATCTTTCTTTCCTCGTCGTTTCTCGGGAAAAACACCGAAAGCGCCGCTCGATAATCATCCATCTCCGCCGCGTTGGCGCACACGACGACGCAGTCCAACTTACCGCTCCACTTCTCCAGAAACCTACGAATCGTCCGCACCATCACCATCGCCGCCGAATCGCTCGGATACCCCTTCTTCTCATCGCACGCCGGCGTGCACGCCACCGTCCTCGCCTTGCACTCGTCCACCGCTTTCGTCAGCGCGCTCACGTAACAGTGCACGAGCGCGTGCTCCGCCGCCGTCGCGTACTTCTCCGCGTACCTCGGCCCGACGCAGTGCGCGATCCTCCGCGCCGGCAACCGTCCTCCCGACGTCATCGCGCACTCCCCAGTCCTCGCCCGCTCGCCGTTCGTCCCGAGTTCGCGCCACACATCGCTCCCCGCGAGCGCCGTCAGCGTCGCGCCCGGCGCGTCGCCGCTCGCCTCGCGCGCCCTCGCCCCCTCCCGTCCCGCGCACGTCACCACCTCGCAGTCCAGCAGCCACGGCGACGTCGCGTCGCGTCCATCGAACGCGCACACGCGCACGAGGGCGTTCAGATCGCGTCGCACCGCGAACGCGCGCGTCGCATCCGTCGTCGTCGCCGCAACACCATCGCCGTCGCTCCCGTCGCCGCGCGCGCCCTCGCGCGCGCGCTCGAGCGACGCCCACGTCGCGAGCTCGCGCCAGCGCGTCGCCGGCGCGCGCTTCGGCGGCGCCGCGCCGACGTCGTAGCCCGGCGCGTCGTACGCGCGCGCCATTCGCGCGCGCCGCGCTCTGCGACGAATCCGCGCCGACGCCGCGCCGCGCCGCCGGACGCCGCGCCGCGCCGACGCGACGCGCGGTCGGGCGCGCGTCGAACGGCGCGCGATGGCGAAGAAGGGGCGCGAGGCGCGCATCACGCGCGCGATCGCGAAGATTCGCGGCGAGCCGCTGTCGCTCGCGCTGCGAAAGCGCGCGGCGACGCGACCGAGCGCGAGCGACGGCGCGAGCGCGTCGAAGCGATCGGCGTGGAGAAAGCGCAAGGATAAGGCGAAGACGCGGGCGGAGGCGCGAGGGACGGCGACGGCGCCGCAGGGGTATCACGGAGGGATGAAGATTTTGTGCGTGGGCGACGGGAACATGAGCTTCGCGCTGGCGCTGGCGACGCTGTTCGGAAACGACGCGCCGGGGCTGGTGGTGACGACGGACGCGAGCGAAAGAGGGGCGAAAAAAATGTATGGAACGATGGAGGACACGGTGGAGGCGCTGGAGGCGAGCGGGGCGTCGGTGGTGTACGGGATGGAGTGCGAGACGCTGGGGACGAAGAGCGGGAGCGCGACGCTGCGAGGACGCGCGGGAGGATCGAATTTCGATCGCGTGGTGTTTAATTTTCCCGACGCGGGGGTGGGGAAGGTTGGGATGCTGAGCGTTAGGGCGCAGCGGGAGCTGATCGCGAGTTTCTTTGAGAACGCGCCAAAGTTGTTGAAGTCGAACGGGGAACTGCGATTGACGATGCAAACGGGGGCGCCGTACGATAAGTGGAACGTCGAGGGTCTGGCGCTCAAGGCGCGTTTAGTGTTTAAAACGAGCGTGGAATTTCTTGCGAGCGAGTTTCCCGGGTACGAGTACTGCGACACCCCCGCCGAGGACGCCGAGGACGTCGAGCCGAGCGCCGACGACTTGGGCCGGTGCGTGACGTACGTCTTCGCGGCCAACGTCGAGCAGTAGTTTTGGAAAGGCCGCCCGCGCGCGCGCGGCGAGCGGACGCGTGGCGATGTTCGAGATAGAATTGTGCAATAGGAGAAGCTAGACAGTTTTGGAGATTTGTTGTGGTAAAATGGTTATAAAACTCTCGCGCGGCGCGAATCGATCCGATATTTTGTACAGCCGAAGCTCTCGTCGAGACGATTATTCGTCAAAGTCCGGGTCACCGACGACGTAACCGGCGTATTGCAACATCGGCACGACGAAAGAGATGACGAGCAAGCCGATGACGACGTTCGCGAACACGTCACGCTTCTCGCTCGTCTCGCTCTTCGTCTTGAAGTTGCTTCCCTTTTGCGCCTCAAACTTTGCCGGAGGGCCGGGATCGTCCTTGCCCTCGAGCACCGCCGCGATGCGCTTCACCGACGACGTCAACGCTTCGTTATACTTTTCTTGCTCGAGATTAATACCGTAGTTGCTCGTCAAAACGCTGTCAATCAAAGGATCGCCAACCTGTTTCAAAAATTTTGGCCCCCCCACCAACGCGCCGTCCTTCGTCGACTTCACCAGCAACAAGTTACCCTTATCGTTCCCCTCCTCCACCGTCGGGTACCACGTCTCCAAAACCTTATCCCCAAACGCGAACGGATCGGTCTCAAACACCAATTTTCTCACCGTGATCACGTTCACGTGAAATCCCGTCGCGTCCTCCAGCTCCTTCAGCGTCTTGTTCACCGCCGTCGCCGTCGACCTCGACATCAATCCCGCGTCGTCCACGATGTACCCCGCCGTCGGCGCCGGCGTCGCGAGAATTTCAATCTCCCCCGCCTTCGCGTCGCTCGTCACCGCGCCGAGGCTCAGCGTCGTCGCGAGCGTCGTCGCGATCGCGAAATTTTTAACCTTCGCCGCGATCGTTTCGTCGTCCCCTCGCGTCGCGCGCGCCGCCGCCGCGCTTCGGCGCGTCGTCGTCGTCTTCCGCGTCACCGTCGCCGTCGCCGTCGTCGTCGTCGTCGCGCGCGCGCCCATCATCGTTCGCCGCGCGTCGTCGTCTGCCGACGCGCGGCGCCGTATCGGCGCGGCGTCGAAGATACGCCCTTCGACGCGTTCGCACATCGCGTTCGCGATGTCTACAAAGCGACGCGCATCGCGTTCGAACGCGATTCGACGCGGATAAATGCGCGTCGTTAGGGTTCGGCGTCCACACACGCCGACGCGCGATGCGCGCGCGAGAAGACGCGACGGGCGCGGCGGGGGACGACGACGGCGATGACGACGGATGCGTCGAAACTCGAGCGCGCGCGCTCGGACGGCGCGAGGCGAGGCGCGGCGACGCGGGCGGCGGCGCCGAGGCGCGCGGACGTCGCGGGGACGGCGGACTCGGCGGTGGCGCGGTTGGAGGGCGCGGCGCGGGCGTGGGCGACGCGGACGCTCGGCGCGTGGACGCCGCCGAAATTTTTATGGCGGAGCGCGGCGACGGGACTGTTGTTCGGAAGCGTGCTGTATCGGTGCGCGCGACAGCCGCGACGGGTGAATTGGGAGCAGACGTTGCAGCAGATCGCGCGCGTGGGGCCGCAAACGCTCGGGGTGTCGCTGTTGACGAGCTCGTTCGTGGGGATGGTGTTTACGATTCAGTTTTGTAAGGAGTTCGCGAAGGTTGGGCTGAAGAACGCGATCGGGGGGTTGCTGGGCCTGGCGTTCGCGCGGGAGTTGACGCCGGTGATCTGCGCGATCGTGCTCACGGGAAGAATCGGGAGCTCGATCGCGGCGGAGTTGGGGACGATGCAGGTGACGGAGCAAGTGGACCAGCTCACGGTGCTCGGGACGGATCCCGTGGATTATCTCGTCATCCCGCGCGTCATCGCGTGCGCGGTGTCGCTGCCGATATTGAGCATAATATCTTTCGCGCAGGCGCTCGGAGCGAGCATTTTACTCGCGGATTTGCGTTACGGAGTGTCGCCGAACGTCATCATCGACAGCGCGGCCAAGTATTTGGAACCGAGCGACATCGGCATCATGACCGCGAAATCCATCGCCTTCGGCGCCGTCATCGCGGTGATTTCCTGCGGCTGGGGTACCACCACCACGGGCGGCGCCAAGGGCGTGGGCGAGAGCACCACCGCGAGCGTCGTCATCAGTCTCACCGCCATCTTCGTCGTCGACTTCGTCCTCTCCCTCGTCTTCTTTCAAAAATAGTCCGGCGTCTCGGCGTCATCGATCGAGCCAGTCACCGCCGCGCGCCCGGCATCGCTTGTATTTCATTTAATTTTTCATCGCCGTCTCGCCGTCGCGAACCGCGCGTCGCCGTCGTCTCGCCGTCTCGCCGTCTCGTCCCGCACACGCCGCCGCGACGATGTCCTCGTCGCCGCCTTGTCGCCATTTCCTCCGCGGGGCGTGTCGCTACGGCGACGCGTGTAAATTCGCCCACGCCGCGCGCGACGCCGACGCCGCGCGCGCGCCTCGCTCGAGGTCGCGCAAAACGCGCCGAAAAGACTCGCGGCAAAAAGTGAAACGGTTTCGCGAGTGGCTCGCGCGCGAGTTCGCCGACGCGCTCGACGGCGGCGTCGTCCTGGACGTCGCCGGCGGCAAGGGCGTCCTGGCGTTCGATCTCATGAACTCGACGAACGCGGCGGAGGTGTGGGTGATCGATCCGCGCGCGATGCGCCTGGGAAGGCTCAGGCGCAGGTTCGCGCTGGGATTTCATCTGCGCGAACGCGAACGCGACGCCGCGACGATACGCGTGCGAGAACCGAAGCACTTGCGAGTGTATTGGTCGCGGGAGGTGTACGCGCGAGAGGACGCGGCGTGGGAAGCGAGAGTGCGAGCGTCGAACGTCGCGGCGCGAGCGAGCAGGTGGTGCGTGTCGGGACTCGTCGCGGACGATAGGAGAGACGCTCGATACGAAGACGCGGGGGCGACGGTGCGCGTCGTCGACGGCGCGGTCGATATCGCGCCGTCGACGGATCGTCGAAGCGATGAGGACGACGCCGACGACGACGCCGGCGACGCCGGCGACGACGACGCCGGCGACGCCGGCGACGACGCCGACGGTGAAATCGAGTTGGACCAGGACGCCGTCGTCTCCGCGCTCGACGACGTCCTCCGTCGAGTCTCCATCGTCGTCGCCATGCATCCCGACCAAGCCACGGACGCGGCGGTCGATTTCGCCCTCGAGCGCAATCTTCCCTTCGCCGTCGTTCCGTGTTGCGTGTACGCGAAAGAGTTCGGCAAACGCCGGCTCGCCGACGGCTCCCGCGTCACCACGCACGCGCACTTGGTCGACCATCTCGTGCAGAAAGCCGGTCTGACCGACGTGCGCGTCGCCGAGCTTCCCTTTCCCGGGAAAAACGTGGTCGTCTACGGCACGGGTCGACGCGCGTCGACGTGCGTCGCCGTCCAGACGCCGCAGCGCGGAGGCGTAGGAGAATAGGAGAATAGGAGAATAGGAGAATAGGAACAGACACTCGCGTCGACCGCACTCTCTCGCGCGCACCATGCGCGCGCGTTCGCTCCCGAGCGCGCGCGCGACGCGCGTCGCGTCTCGCGCGACCGCATCGCGCGCGCCGCCGTCTCTCTCTCTCTCGCGCGCGCCGCGCGCGCGCTCGGGACGCTTTCGACGTCATCCACCGTCCCGACCGCCGCGCGCGCTCCCCGACGCCGACGTCGCCCCGGTCGAGGCGTGGCAGCTGTGGTTCGGATTCATCGCCGGCGTCAGCCCGTTCGCGATCGCGGCGTACGAATTCGGGAAGCGCGTGCTCATCCAGCGCCGGTGCGCGCTCTGCGCGGGCTCGGGCCTCGTCGAAGTCGAGCGCTCGCGAGGCGCGCGGTTGGTCAAATGCACCGCGTGCGGCGGATTCCTGCCGTGGCAGTCGTGGGAGAGGTTTCTGAGCAGCGAAGCGGGGAACGGGGGCGTGGTGCGCGCGCCGAAGGGGCAGACGTCGGCGTTTTATAGCGTGGAAAAGGCGACGGCGGCGAGCCGGGAGATGGCGGCGCGACGCGCGCGAGACGGCGAGGCGTCGAGCGATCGCGACGGCGACGACGACGCGGGATTAGGGTAGAAATAATGTATGCGACGCACGCGCTCGAACGTCGGACGTTTCGCGGCGTCCGCGCCGTTGAATCGTCGCCGCCGCGAACCGTCGTCGTCGTCGCCGCGCCGCGCGCTCGACGCCGCACTCGCCGACGCCATGCTTCGCGCCGCGCTCTCGAGCGCTCGCGCCTGCGCGTCGTCGCGCAGAGCGCGCGTTCGCGCGCGCGTTCGTCGCGCGCGCGCGCGCGTTCTCACCGTCGCGGCGTCGCCCGAAGCGCCGCCGCCGGTTCCAGACGTCCGCGCCTTCGACGCCGCGCCGCTCGACGTCGACGCCCTGGACGCGTTCCCTCGCCTCTCGAGCGGCAAGTACGCGCTCAAGGGCATGCGACGCGCCGAACTCGCGGATTGGCTCGCGCACGTCGGGGAGAAACGGTCGAGGGCGGACTCGGTGTTCAGAGCCATGTATCGCGAGCTCGGCGGCGACGCCGACGCGAGCGAGGCGTTCGGCGATAAATTTAAAGCGCGTCTGGAGGTTTTGGGAAGCTTCGACGGCGATTTGGAGCTGAGCGATACGAGATTAGCGACGGATGGCACGCGGAAGGTGACGTATAACCTGCGAGGGAGCGGGGGCGGGACGGTGGAGAGCGTGTTGATTCCGGCGCTGACGGAGCGAGGTCGAACGACGGTGTGCGTGAGTTCGCAGCTCGGGTGCGCGATGAATTGCCAGTTTTGTTACACGGCGAAAATGGGGTTGAGGAAAAATCTCAGCGCGGCGCAGATCGTGGAGCAGGTCGTGCAGGCGAGACGGATGGTGGGCGCGAGCGAGGTGTCGAACGTAGTCTTTATGGGCATGGGGGAGCCGCTGCACAACGTCGATGAGGTGTTAAAGGCGGTATCAATCTTGTTGGATCCCAAAGGATTGGGGTTTTCGCGTAACAAAGTCACCGTGAGCACGTCTGGGCTGGTTCCACAGATGGAGCGATTTTTACGCGAGAGTGAGGCGTCGTTGGCCGTGTCGCTCAACGCCACGACGGATTACATTCGCAACTGGATCATGCCCATCAATCGCAAATACAACCTCGAAATGCTTCTTGGATTGCTCCGTCGCGAGTTTCCGCGCCAATCTCTCGGTAGGCACCAAAGACAGGTATTTTTCGAGTACATCATGCTCGAAGGCGTGAACGACAGCGACGAGGACGCGGATCGATTGGTCGAAATCGCTCGCGACATTCCGTGCAAAATCAATCTCATTTATTTCAACACGCACGACGGTTCGGAGTTCAAGTGCAGCGATCAAGAGCGAATCAACGCTTTTCGCCAGCGCGTCAGCGATGCGGGCGTGACGTGCACGATTCGACAGTCTCGAGGGGACGAAGAGATGTCGGCGTGCGGACAGCTCGGCAAGCCGGACGACGAGGCAAACTGGAAACCTCCGCCGCCTCGCATGCGAGACCCGCGCACGCGCGCGCAGCGCTTGTGATCACGATGTTAACGCCGCATACATGCTTATACGATATAGTTACAAGGTTTGTACCGTACTTATTTTTATGTAATTTTACTCCTTCCCGAACAATCCGCCTTGCTCAAACTCTCTCTGACTCGCGTTGCGAAGCAGACGCGCTGCCTCCACCTGGTCGTTCGCTTCCGCGAGCTCCAGCGCGGTGCCGCTCGCCGAGCGAAGAATGTTACTCTCCGACGCGCTGTGTCGAATGTTCGCACCGCTCTCGAGAAGCGCGCTCAGGGAAGAACTCGACCCGTTCGCCGCCGCCACGTGCAGCGCCGAGTACCCGCCTCGCATCTCCCCGTTCACCGCCGCCCCGAGTCGAACCAGCAGCTTCACCATCGCCCCGTGTCCACTGTGCGACGCCACGTGCAGCGCCGTGCATCCGTGCGCGTTCTTCGCCTCCAAATTCGTCCCCTTCCACTCCCCCAAAACCTCCGCCGCGTCCAGCGCGTTCGCGCGCGCCGCCTCGTGCAGCGCCGTGTCCCCCTGTTCGTCCTTCCCGTTCGCGTCCGCCCCTCGCTCGAGCAATAATCGACACACTTCCGCGTGTCCCCACTGCGCCGCCGTCATGAGCGCCGTCGCGCCTCGCTCGTCCCGTTCGTCCACCGCCGCGCCCGCGACGAGGAGCGCCCTCGCCGTGCTCGCCTCCCCGTCCTCGCACGCCGCGTGCAGCGGCGTGTGCAGGTCGTGCTTCGGTCCGCGTCGCGAGAAATCATCCAGCTCGCGTCGCAGCGCGCTCGCCGCGCGCGCCGCGCGCTCGCGCTCGCCGCGCATCGCCGCCGCGTGCCGACGCAGCGCCGCCTCGCTCAATCTCGGGCTCGGCGGCCGCTGGTCGCGCATCGCGCCCGCGTCGACGCCGACGGCGCGTCGTCTCCGCGCGCGTCGTCTCCGCGCGCTGAAACGCGTCGCGATGGCGTCGCGGTGTCGCGATGTCGATCCGCGGTCGCGCGGTCGCCATTCGTCGACGACGCATCGCGCCCGCGTCGACGCCGACGGCGCGTCGTCTCCGCGCGCGTCGACGCCGCGCGCTGAAACGCGTCGCGATAGCGTCGCGGTGTCGCGATGTCGATCCGCGGTCGCCATTCGTCGCCATTCGTCGACGATGCGCGCGTCGCGATAGCGCCGCGCCATGGGCGTCCGCGACCTGTGGCGGCTGCTCGAACCGAGCGGTCGTCGCGCGGACGGCGACAGCGTGCGAGGCAAGCGCGTGGCCGTCGACGCGTCCATCTGGCTGGTGCAATTCATCAAGGCGACGCGCGACGAAGACGGCGACGTCGCGGCGCGCGCGCACGTCGCCGGGTTCTTTCGCAGGATCGCGCGGTTGCTGCGTCACGGCGCGCGACCGGTGTTCGTGTTCGACGGGGCGACGCCGGCGCTGAAGAGGCGGACGACGGCGACGCGACGACGCGCGCGGGAGCGGAGCGCGGCGAAGGTGCGCGTGGCGGCGGAGAAGGTTTTGTTGAACGAACTGAAGCGACGGGCGCTGGTGGCGGCGGCGAACGGAGGGGGGGTGGGAAATGGAGGGGGGGTGGCGATCGCGGCGCGCGATGGGGACGATGGAGACGACGGCGACGAGCGGGATTCGGAGGAGGAGGAGGAGGAGGAGGAGGAGGAGTTGGACGTGTTCGTGCCGGACGGCGAATCGATCGATCCCGAGGTGCTCGGCGCGCTGCCGCCGTCGGTGCGAATGGAGGTCGTGATGCGAATGCGGGATAAGCGCGTGGCGGATAATCGAGAGCATTTCGCCGCGGCTTCGGGAAAGATGCAAGATTTCAGCGCGTTGCAGTTGGAGACGTATCTTAAAGGGACGAAATTGAAGCGAGAGATCGATCGCGTGATGCAGAAATCGGATTTGAACGATCCGATGACGTCCAAACGCGTCGCGGCGCAGGATAATCGCGATTTTATATTTGCCGGACCATCTTCGTCGAATCGAACGACTTCGAGCGGAGCGCTGGCGCTCGCGCCGCCGCAGCCGCCGCCGTCGACGTCGGGGGTGTTAGGTTTGACGACGGGTACGTTTGCGTCGGATCAACTCGCTGGGGTGCGAACGGGGCGACGTGGTCGCGCGCCGACGGCGCTCGTCGCGCCGCAAGAACGATTTTTAGTGACGAACCTTCACCCGACGCTTCCGACGCCATCAGTCGCCAAATCCGTCGCGGAGACGCCCATCGTGTTGAGCGAAGAGCCATCGACGTTGGATTTGCAAATCTCATTCACCACGGAAAATATCAAAGCTGCGGCGAAAGACCCGTTATTCGCGAGCGCGGACGACGCCACGGCGGCCGATGAAGACGAAGACGACATCGTCGCCGTTGCCGACGCCGACGAGGAATGGGAAGACGTGGAAGACGACGTCAAACCGTCGCCCGCGAAACTCGCGCTTGCCGCGCCGTCACCGCTAGCCCGTCATGACGATGACGTTATGGATTTGAGTGAAGACGCTGACGACGCCGATGATGAGTCACACGGCGATGGAACCGCGTTGAAACGCAAGAGCGTGTACTCTCTCAGCCACGGTTTTCTCAAAGGGCGAAGCTTGGGTGGATGGGACGCCGACGAAGAAGAGGCTGCTGTGCGAGCCGCGGCGGAGGCTGAAACAGAAGCAGACGTCGACGCCGCAATAGCCATCGGTGTGCGAGGAGATGAAGAAGCGTTAGCGCCGTTGAATCACGACGACGAGAGTGAGCAGTTGCAAAGGGCCATCGCGATGAGCGTCGCTACGGCGCGCGAGGAAGAGTCGCCGACCAAGGCAGCCGCAGACGGTGTGGAAGTTGAAGCACAATTAGAAACGAACGAGAGTGAAGACGAAAACAACAATGATGATGATGACAAAGATGACGACGGGTTGAAAGCAGCGATAGCGATGAGTTTGGCCAAGCACGTCGACGATTCTTTGAAACAGTCGGATGATTCTAAAGAAGTAGACGTCGTCGAGATTGAAGAAACGAAGCAAGAAGAAGAAATCGATTCGGAAGAAGAGCGGTGGATCGAGGCGGCGCGCGAAGCTGAACGCATCGCCGAGCGCGCCCGAGTGGAACGTCTAATTTGCGAAGCAGAGGAAGAGCAAGAGCGTCTGAAGCATGAGATTCGTCAAGCCAAGAAAGGTGCCGAACACGTCACGGATGAGATGTACCGAGACGTCCAAGAACTGCTCACGCTTTTCGGAATTCCTTACATCATCGCGCCGCAAGAAGCTGAAGCGCAGTGCGCGTATCTCAACCAGCACAAGCTTGTCGACGCCGTCATCACGGACGATAGCGATGTCTTTCTGTTTGGCGCATCGCACGTGTACAGAAACTTTTTCTCGGAGAAAAAATACTGCGAAGTCTACACCGCAGATCGTATCAAGAGAGAACTAGGACTCGATCGAGATCGTTTCATTCAACTCGCGCTCTTGCTCGGGAGCGATTACACCGAAGGCGTCGGCGGCGTCGGCATCGTGAACGCGCTCGAAATCGTCAGCGTGTTTAAAGGAAACGTTATGGATGCGAGTAAAGCGTTCAGAGAGTGGATTGATATGGAAGAACTCACCATGGTTCCCGAACGCTTGCTTCCTTCGCCGTCGAAAACGTCCGCGGAGAGCGCGACGGACGACGCGATCACCGCCGCCTTCAAAGAGAAACATCGCTCGCTGAAAAAGAGTTGGGAAGTTCCCGCGAATTACCCATCCCTAGAAGTCGTCAAAGCGTACCAGTATCCGTCAGTCGATCAAAGCGAAGAAACTTTCGAGTGGGGAAAGCCTGACTTGGACATGCTTCGCTTGTTTTGCATCAAGACGTTGTCGTGGACGCGAGACGCGGCGGATCAAATTTTGCTCCCGATGATGAAATCGTGGTCGAAACGCGACGACCAGCGTCGCATCGATAGCTTCTTCGAAACTTCTCACGCTGTGAGCTCGCGAGTGGCGAAATTCCGCTCGAAACGTCTCGGAGACGCGGTGAAAAATCTCACCAACGCCTCGGGATCCGAAGTCGCGGCGATGATTCTCAAGAGAACTCGCGAGGAGGCGTTGGGAGACGTCATCGTGGATTACGACGATGATCAGCACGACAACGCGGTTTCCGACCCGGAACCTAAACTCGACGACGGCGACGACGCCGATTTCGCTGACTTGGACTTGTCGCAGTATTCGAGCGACCGCGTCGCTTCGCCGTCGCCGAAGAAGCCAAAGAACCGCGCGACCGCGAAACCCAAACCCCGAGCAAAGCCCAAGCCCGAGCCCAAGCCCGAGCCCAAAACCACGTCACCCCGCGCGTCCGCGCGATCGAATCGAAACGTCGACAAAAATTAGCTCTCGACGCCGCTAGCTCGGCGTCTGAAAAATCGCAAACAAAAAATTCGCGCTCTCTTTACAACCTCCCGCGCCCGCCTACCCGCTCGCCGCGAGCACCGCGGACATCGCTATGAATCCAAATATCAACCCATACGTCACGTAATCCACCGCGCTCTTCGCCTTGCTCGCGCTCCCGAACATTCGCGATTCGTTCAGCGAGTTCACCACGCCGTCGCCCTTCGGCCCCTGAAACATGATGAGCGCCACCGTCGCCGCGCCGACGACCGCGCGCGCCGTCTCCAGCCCTCCCGCGAGCTGCGACGTCGCGATCTCCATCGCCTCGCCCGTCGGCACCGCGCGCGTCTCCCATCGTCGTCGCGTCGTCGTCGTCGTCGCGCGCGAAACCCCGACCGCGCGTCGTCGTCGCGTCGCGTCGCGCTCGCGCGCGCGCCCGCGCCCGCGCGCCGTCGTCGTCGCCGCCATCGTCGCGCGCGTCGTCGCCATCGTCGCGCGCGCTCGGTCCCGCGCCGCGCGTCGCGATGCGGCGACGACGACGTCGATTCGACCCGTCCCGCCGCGATCGCGATTCGCCGCACTGCGCGTCGCCGACGCGCCCGCGCACGTCCGACTCGCGCGCAGACGCGCGCGATGCTCGCCTCCGTCGCGCCCGCGCGCGCGTCGCGCGTCGCGATCGTCGCGCGCGTCGACGCGCGCCGCCGAAGATGCGCCGCACCGCGCGGACGAATCGTCGCGGCGAAGCGCGACGACGACGCCGACGGCGCGTCGAGCGCGCCGAAGGGGTTCCCGCTGAAGGGATCGTCCTCGCCCGGCGGCTCGCGCGGACCCGGGGCGGCGCCGCTGCGCATGGAGACGACGGAGCAGAGAAAGTTTGGGTACGGCGGCGACGGGCAACCGCCGCGCGACGACGACGACGACGAGGAGGCGTGGGACGACGGATGGAATCCCGGCGACGAGGGACAACCGAGCGCGTGGGGGTTGGTAATTCTGTTGGTCATCGGATCGTGGGCGCTGTGGGAGTATAAACGACCGGGAGGGTCGCTGAACCCGGAGACGAAGCGAAGGAAGCAGCGCGCGAGGTACGAGCGCGCGTTCAAGGCCAAGTACGGGTACCTGCCGGGCGAACGACCGCCGTCGACGGGCGCGACGGGGTCGATCTCGGGATTGGATTGATCGCGGTTTTGAATCGTCGACGACTCGGACGGCGTCGATTCGATTCGATTCGATTCGATTCGATTCGATTCGATTCCGTTCCGTTCGGCGCTCGCGACTCGACTCGGGCAATTTTAAACCATCTCCGCGAGTCTCGATCGACGCGTCTCGCGTCGCGCGACGAATGAAATCGTGTTTTCCCATCGTCATCGCTCGACCCGCGCGTTCGCTCGCGTCGTCGCGGTCGCCGTCGCCGTCGTTCGCTCCGCTCGCGTCTCGCCTCGCCTCGCGTTCGCGCCACAGCTCGGCGCGCGATCGATCGATCGATCGATACATGTTCCCGACGAGCGTGCGCAAACCATCGCCCGGACCCGCGCCTGACGCGAGCGAAAGCGACGAGCGCGCGGCGTCTCCCGCGCCGTCGGAACCGAGCGCGCGGACGTCGGACGACGAGCGCGTCGAGCGCGACTACGACGAGGGCGCGGCGGAATCGGCGCGAGAAAAGTACCGACTTCAGGGCAAAGCCGGGTGCGATCGCGTCCTCGAAGCGCTGCGACGGGAGAAAGAGAGCGTGAAAGAGACGCGACAGTACCTGTTCGGACGGTTGTTGAACCTGCAGCTCGAAGAGGCGGTGCTGCGGGATCATCTGAACGCGACGGTGAACGCGGCGAGCGATGCCGCGAGGGAGGGAAACGGGGGATCGGGACGTGAAGTGGAAGCGAGGGAAACGCAGAGCGGCGCTGAAACATAAGAGACCCGAACAATTGGTGGAGTCGCTGATTCGGGAGTTCGGCGTGGTGCGAGGGACGCGCGCGAGGGGGCAGGTTTGGATCGGGGCGACGCGGCGGTTGGGGTATCTGTTGGAGCAGACGTGTTTGGGGCGAAGAGCGCGCGCGGGGACGGAGATTGGCGTGCCGTTGACGCCGAATGGGGCCGGAAACGAACTCGTGATACGAGTCTGCTGCGAGGATGCGTATTACATGTGCGCGTTTTTGCGGTGTTTAGTGGTGAGCGAGGACGGGGACGAAGACGCGGCGCGGGAAATTCGGCTCGGGTTAGGGACGCGGGAGATGGACTGCGAGACGCTTTGGCGCGTGTTTCGACGCGATTGTGGGCACGCGTTCGCATTGAAGTGCGCGGCGACGGTGCACTTCAGACTCACGGGTTGGTTACCGCGCAGCGGATTACAATACGGTGCAGATTTCGTGTTATACCAGCGTCACCCGTCGCTCGTGCACAGCGACTCCACCGTGGTGCTGGTGCCCGACGCCGCCGCGCGTAGGAGCTTTCAAATCGACGACGACGACGCGCCCCATCGCGGCGTCGCGCTCGACAACGGCTGGCCCGACTGGCCCGATTTGCAGGCTACGTCAAGATTGGCCGTGCAGGTGAGCAAGAAATTCATCGAGGCGCACATCTCGGCGCCGAAAAACGTGAATTGGAACGAGCCGTCGTGCTTACAGCACATTTACGTCAACGAGATTGAAGTCTCGCGATTCAATACGAAAAAACACTTGGAGAATTACCAAGGAGATTAGAGAATGTGTACATCAGTTACAAACTTGTTGAATAAAAGAAAATGATCAATTCATCCATCGACGGTCACCGTTTCGTCGACTTTTGAAAAATTTTTATAAAACGCCGTGAAGTGTTTGAAACAGATATCGATGTCTTCCGTGCCGCACATCTCGCGCACGGAGTGCATGCTTAGTTGAGGGATACCCACGTCTACGGTGCGGATGCCGACGCCGGCGGCGATGATCGGACCGATTGTGGAACCACATCCCATGTCGTTGCGCACCACAAAGTCTTGCGTCGGAACGTTTTCCATCTTGGCGCACTCACGAAACAAGTAAGACGTCACCGCTGTCGTCGCGTATCGCTGGTTGGCGTTGTGCTTCACCACCATGCCCTTGTGCATCTTTGGTTGATGATTATCTTCGTGCTTATCCATATAATTCGGGTGCAACGCGTGCGCCATGTCGGCGCTGACGAGGAAAGAGTTGCGCACGGTGCGTTCAACGAGACCTTCGCCGCCTTGGTTCGGCGCCGCCTTACTAAGCGCCGACGCCGCGCGTTTGATGGATTCAAACATCATCGGTGATCCGCCGCCATAAAATGACGAGCTTCCAACCTCTTCGTTGTCGAACAGCGCCACCATTTGCACGCCGGTTTGCTCGGCGAGCGCCGCCGCGCTCGTGGCTTCGATTAAAGCCCGAACGCCGCAATAGCTCGACGCCAAGTTGTCCAATCGTCCCGAAAAAATAAACTCGCGCGCCGCGCCACCGATGACGGATGGCTGCGTGTCACAAACATTCAGTTCAAAGTCAGCGATATCGCCTGGTGCGCACCCGAGCTCTTCCGCGAGAACGGCGAGCAAAAGAGCGTGATGGGCGCCGCCGTCGTTGGCCACCTTTTCCTCGAGTTCGCCTTTTATCGCGGTGGCAAGAATCGGCGCAAAATTCGTCTCCGTGTTCGGTTTGAACCCATTCGTCGAGATTTCACGATCAAGATGAATCGCGAGCGTGGGAATGCGAATGATCGGTCGATCGATGCGCACCAACTCGTGCGCCAACTTTCCGTCTCGTTTGACGAGCACTCGCCCCGCGACGCTCAAATCGCGGTCGAACCACGTGTGCCACAACCCCCCGCCATACGTCTGCACGCCCACTTGCATGAAACCACCTTTTTTAATTTTTGACACCGGTTTCAACTTCGGGCACGGCGAATCGGTGTGCGCGGCGACAACGTTGAACCCGTTACCCGGTTCGTACGCCCCGCCCACGGCGAACGCCACCAACGCGCTTTGGTTTCGCGTCACGTAATACTTTCCATTTCTCTTCAGATCCCCCCACTCTACGCTTTCACTGATCTTGGAGTATCCTGCAGCTTCTAAAAGCTTCACCGACGCCTCCGTGGCGTGATGCGCCGTCCACGAATCGTTCAAAAAGTCAACCAAATCGTTCGCCACGCTCGCCGCCGCGCCGCCGTTCACCGTCCCGAACCTTCGAATGTCCCGTCGGTCGTCTCGGCGTCCGCGCGCGTCGCTCTCACGCGCGAGTCGCGCGTTTATGCGCGGTGCGGCGCCACTGAACGCGCACTCGGGCGCGCGCATCGCGCGCACGCGGCACGAAGTCGCGCTGCGCGTCGAGGTTTGTTGGGCGACTCGCGGCGACGCCGACGCGCCGTGCGTCGCCGACGCGCGTCGCGCGCGCGCGTCGACGGCGTGTCGGTGCATGACGTATCTCGTGACGCGCGTGGCGATGCGCGCAGGAGGCATCGCGCGCGAGCGGTTCGGTGAGGCGTCGTCCAATGGCGCGACGCGCGGGAGGGTTGGTTGGCGACAGTCGAAGAGACAGAATATCGTCTGTACAACGGAAACAAAACTAAGTAAACTACAAGGTGAATGCAAGAAAATTAAGACACGTGTTCTCGAGCCTTGGTGTCGCCGTCGGAGGATAAGAAGATCATGTCGCCGTCTTTTAACTTTGTGGACGGCGGCACCATGACCATGTTTACGTTGACGCGCGCGTCGGCGTCGGCGGAAGACGCGGCTTCTGCACGAATTTCCGCCACGGTTGACCCGCGTCGGACGCTGCGAACTTCGGGTAAATCATCTTTCCAAGTGATGACCATGACGCCGTCGTTGTTGAGATCGACATTGGGAAGTTTGGCGGACGGGTTCTTCAGCGCAACTTCGGCTTCGAATTTCGCGGCTTCTTCGGTTTGGAAGATGCCTTTGCTCGGCTTGGGAGTGGTGCGCTTTCCAGCCATGAGGATATTGAGCGCCGGCGCTTCTTCTTCGCCACGACGCCAGCGCTCTTCGCGGGCGAGCTGAGTTTGTTTCGCGCGGGCGATGCGCTTGCGCTTTTCAATCTCTGCGGCGGTGGCGGACCAGTTGCTCAGCAAGGTTTCCTTGTCCTCGCCAGAGGCGTCGTCGCCGTCGATGGATTCGTTCAAAAGCTCTCCCGCGACGGTTTGAAGCTGACGAATCCGCATATCGACGTCATCGTCGTCGAGCGACGACAAATCGTCGTCAGAATCATTTGCATCATCCGCGCCCTCGATGACAATTTCCGCCGTCACGCGCGTCTTGTGCCCGAGGTTGTCGACGCGATGCCAGCGCTGGTCGACGCAATAGCAAAACTCAGAGATGAAAAATTCGCTCGTGCCTTGACGGGCGCTGGTCAAACCGGACGCAATGACCTCTTTCATGAGCGCTTCGTGATGTTTATCAGCCATCCAAGCCGCGACGTCACTCCACTCACTACGCATCGGTTCGGCGACGAGCATGCGCGAGCCATTGGCGTCGATGACGACGCCACAACTTCGGCGCCCGCTTGACACGAGTTGTACGCCACCGCCGACCGAAGGGGTTTCGTCCGTGTGTGACGCATCTTGATACGACTTCGAAGCGAACTTGGGCTTCCCTTTGTACATCCATTGGGCAGCGACACCAAACTCAGCGGCGTCGTGCATCGAACGCGTGCGCACTTGCACCTCGAGAGGTGCGCCGTCGGGTCCACCGATGGCGGTGTGAAGCGACCTATACCCGGTTTTCTTGGCGTTGGTGATGTAATCGTCATACTCTCCTTCGATTGGGCGATACATCTTGTGAATCAAGTCGAGAAGCGCGTAGCATGCGTCGATTTCTCGTTCTGTGCCTCGCTCAGACGTGCTCGCGTCACCGACGACGATGCGCATCGCGCGCGTGTCGCACACGCGTTCGAATGGTAAATTCTTGCGCTTCATCTTCATGTACGTGCTGTACGCGCTCTTTAGCCGCGAAGACACCGAGATGTTCAAATCGCTTTGAGTCGTATAGCCATCCATGAGAAGTTCGCTCCACAATCGACCGCGAATCGCGTCCAGAGTGCTCAGCGACGCGGCGATGCTCCCAGGTAGCGCGGTCAATCCTTCGACTTGCAACGAATCACCCTCGCGAGTAGACAACCAATCGAAAGAAGGTATACTCTCGATGCGATGCTTCACATCTAACTGCCAAGGCGCATATCGGTCGTCATCGTGTGACCCGCTTCCGTCAAACGAGTCGCTCTCCGTTTCCTCCTTGGCGCCGAAAAACGACACAGCGTCCAAACCAAAAAACGAACTCGGAGACGATTCCGTTTGCCCCGTCTGCTTTGACTTCGAGCTCGATCGCGCGCGGCCACTCATGTCTTTCGCGCGCGGTTTCCAAGCCTTCGATCGCGCCGTCATGATGCCGTCGAAATTCTCCGGGTCGAGCACGGCGAAGCACAAATCCTCGAGCTCTGATTTGATGGCCCACATCCCGAGCTTTTCGGCGAGCGAGCACCACACGCGAAGCGTTTCGTTGGCGATGTCCATCGCCTTTTCCTCGCTTGATATCGCGTATATCGTTCGCATGTTGTGCAAACGGTCGGCGATTTTAATCAAAAACACCCGCGGGTCGCGAACGATGAGCAACAAAATCTTGCGCAGCTGAGTCAAATCTTCCTCGCTCAGCTTCGCCTTGACTTCGACGTCGTCGACGTCTCGTCGTCGGCGACGCATGACTTCGTTCATCTGACCCACGCGTGAGACCTGAATCACCAAATTATACACCCGCGTCCCGAACGTCGCCTTGAGCGTCTCATCCGTGCACGCCGTGTCGTCCAACACGTCGTGCAACAAGCACGCGCACACGGCGTCTCGACTTCTCGACCCATTCCCGGGTAAATTCGCCGCTAAAATCTTCGCTGACTCCACGCAATGCTTGGCGTACGAGTCCCCATTCTTTCTGCGCTGTCCGCGGTGCCAAGACGCGGCGAAAGCCAGCGCGCGCTTCACCTCGGGTTCTTGGAAAATCGCGTATCGCGACACGTCGACGCCGTGCAACGTCTTCCCGTCAAAGTCCCGCGACTCCCCCACCCAAGACGCATCCGCGCTCTCCGCTCGCGCCGACGCCCATCCACCCCTATTACTCGCATCATCGCTCGCATCGCTCCCGAACACTCGCCCCTTCCACGCGCGCTCCCACATAAACGCCGTCGCCCCCACGCACGCCGAAGTCACGAAACTCGCCAAAAACGCCTCGTTGAATTCCCCGAGCTCCGTCGCCCGCTGACTCATCCGCACGAAAAAATCCGGCGCCTCGGGCGGTAAAACCCGCGTCCGCGTCTTCTCCGCGCGCCGTCGCGCCCCCCTCTCCCCCCTTCCGCCCGCGCGCGTCGCGAACGCGCGTCCCGGTCGTCCATCTTTCGTTCGCGCGCGCGCCTTCCCTCGCGCGCGTCGCGCGAGACGGACGCCCGTCTCGCGTCCCGGTCGTCCCGCGGCGATCGTCGACATCGACGGGTTCCCTCGCGTCGCGATCTCGACGCCGCGGCACATTCGCGCGCGAACGTGCGCGCGAATGCGCGCGCGAATCCGACGCGGCGCCGTCGCGGTCGGTTCGCGGTCGGTTCGAACGCGCTGTGCAAATTGACGTCTCACTGTTTGCGCACACACCGACCGACCGTGAGGTCACACGCGGGTGTCCATCGCGAGGCGCGTCTTTCGCGCGGGAGACCTGAGACTCGATGCCGGTGCGTGGCCCCTAAATACGACGTCATCGCGCGATAAAAAAAGCGTCAACCCTAACGGTCGGTCGGCCGTTGCGATCGATTCGCCGTCGCGCGCCGTCGAACGATGACGCGCGACGACCACGCCGACGTGCACGCGGTCGCGAGGGCGCTCGCGAGGGCGCCGAAACGCGCGACGCGGCGCACGGCGAAGGCGCTGCGCGCGCTCGTCTCGCGGCGCGGCGCGCTGACGTTCACGGACGTCGAGGACGACCCGGCGCGGTTCTTCGCCGCGCACCGCGCGCTGGCGACGCACGCGACGACGCTGGGACCGGGATTTTGGATACGGTTCACGGTGCAGTATAACTTGTTCGCGGGGACGTGCGCGGCGCTGGGGACGGAGGCGCAGCGCGCGCGGTTGGAGACGCTGCGACGGCGCGGGACGCTGGGGTGCTTTTGTTTGACGGAACGGCTCGCGGGGGTGAACAGTGGGTTGGTGGTGCACACGCGCGCGGATTGGGACGGGAAGACGGGAGGGTACGTGATCAACAGCGGGGAAGGGGACGGCGGGACGAAGAATTGGATTTCGCAAGGGTTGACGGCGGACGCGGCGGTCGTCGTCGCGAATTTGTTCGTGAAGGGTCGATCTTTCGGACCGCACGGGTTTTTGGTGACGATGCGCGAGGGGGCGTTCGGGCGTCTGGCGCGAGGGATCACCGTCGGCGATATGGGTTTGAAAACGACTGGTAACGATCTCGACAACGCCTGGGTGCGATTCGACGACTTTCGCGCGCCCGCGGAGTCGTTACTGGCTAAATATGGGGACGTCGACGCGAGTACCGGTGAGTACGTGGCGAAAAAAGAAGGGATTCGCACGATGGACATGATCGGTCAGCGTTTGTTCACCGGGCGCGTGGCTGTGGCGCAGGCGGCGTTGACGTTTGTGCGCAGACTCTTCGACGACACGAAGCGGTACTCGGACCAGAAGCCCTGCACTATGCGCGGTGATTCGCCGGCGTTGACGGACGTACCTCAACTGCGCGCGCTTTACGATGAAGGCTACGCGACGATCGATCGTTTGGATGCGTACGTGAAGCAGTGCGAAAATGAATTGTGCCAGTGCTTGCGGCGACGCGAAATCCCAGACGCGGTTCTAGTCCAAGCCATCGCCGTGGCGAAGATAAAAGCCGTGGAGGGCGCGATCGATCTCGCGTTTCGCCTGAAGCAAGAAGTCGGGTCGTATGCCTTGATGTCTGGCACAGGATTCGACAACACGGACTTTCTGCAGTGCTGCAAATTTGCCGAAGGAGATAGCCGTATTTTGTCGCAAAAGCTCGCGCGCGACTGCTTCGGCGCATTTCAACGCAACGATCAACGCAGCGCGGTCGGGGTAAAGTCGGAGATCGAGCTTGATTTATGCCAGCGAATCGATGAACACATGCGAGACGCGCGCGAAGCAAATGCAAACGTGAGTAAGATCGAAGCGTGGGATTCGGCGTGGCGCGAGGTGTATCGTCTCGCCGAAGTCATTTGCGAGCGCGTGATGCATGAAAAGAGTTTCGCCGCCGCTGCCGCGGCGGGATCGGTCACGCGTTCGAAACTGTAGCGTTGGTGCGGCTGATGACTGTAAATATTACTTTAGAACTACTTTGCGACTGATTTACAACGCGTCTACGATTGAGTGAAAAGATTGGCGAAACGTCGACGTTTAACGTCGCGAGCGACCGTCGTCCCGTCCTCGTTCTCGGTCTCGCGATCGGTCACGCTTGCGATCGCGGTCTCGCGATCGCGATCGATCTCGCTTGCGATCGCGGTCTCGTGATCGCGACCGGTCTCGCTTGCGGTCGCGACGCTCGTCTTTGTCTCTGTGCGAATATTTGCGGTCGCGATGCTTGTCGTCGCGCTTGCCCGCGCTCTTATTGTCTTGCACCATGGCGTAACGCGCATTGCCACCGCTGATATGACCCATGGCGTTAGATTTGATCTCAAACGTTCGCCCAGCGCCCTGAAACGTGCGCTTCATGCCTCGACTGGATTTACCATCCGCCTCGTCAAAGTCCTCCTCCGTCCCACCGTTTTTCCCGAAACGCTTGAAATTCTTCCAAAGATGATGCATCGATTGCGAAAAGTCGACGTGAATGCGTCTGTCGTCGATCAAAACATTATCCATCTTGAAGTACGCCTGCTCGGCCTCGTGTTTGTGCTCAAAGTTAACGAAGGCGTACCCAAGACTCGCTCCCGTCTTGAAGTCGCGAATGACGTCGCACGACAATACCTTACCAAATCGACTGAAAATGATTTCTAAATCCTCATCCGTAGTCACTGGGTTCAATTTGCACACAAAGAGCGATTCTTCCGGCGGTTTTGCGTCCGCATCGGGCAAGTCTCCTATGAGTTCAAGGACGACGGCTCGATTGTGCGCCTCGCGCCCACGCTTCTCCTCTTCAATCTGTGCCTCATCCTTATTCATCTCCGCGTTGACATCGAAATCATCCTCTAACCTATCATCATCGGGGTCCTCTTTTCTAGGCGGCGACGCGTCCGGGACGAGTTCGGCGAACCCCGGGGGATCGTCGAACGGGTCGTCCAGCACGACGCAGTGCTTTATGCGAATATTCTGCCACGGTCGTCCACTTTCATCGCAATACGCCTCATTAATCGCCCTCAACACGTCCATCCCCTCTGAAACCTCCCCAAATATCGTTCGCGTCCCATCCAACGCGTCTACCGCGCCCGCGCGCGTCGTGATGATGAACTGCGACGCGTTCGCGTTCTCCGCCGCCGGCGCCATGCTCACCGTTCCAAACTTTTCATGCTTCCGCGTCGCGTGTATCTCATCCTCGAAGAACCGCGCTTGCTCGCCGTACAGAAACTTAAACACCGAGTCTCCACCGCGCCCGGTGTTCGTGGGATCGCCCGTCTGCGCCATGAAATCCTTTTGAATGTCGAAAAACTTGCAGTGGTTGTAATACTTCATCTTGCACAGCTTGACGAAATTCAGGCACGTCTTCGGGGCGTCGTCGACGAACAGGTCGATGACGATGTCCCCTTTCGAGGTCTCGAGCAGGACCGCCATGGGCGCCGCGCGCGCGTCGCTCTGTGCGATTTCAGCGTTAACCTCGATGGAGTCGTCACAGTTCGACGCGTTCGCGCGCGCCTCGAAAGCCTCGCGCGCGCGTTCGCGAGCGCGTATCGTAAGAAACCGTCGCACTTCGCGACTCGGGACGCGAGACCGTCGACGCGCGCGACGCACGCGGAGGAAACCGATCGATCGCGATGGCGGAAGGATTACCGCGCGAGGAGGTCGAGCGCATGCTCTTCTTCGAGGACGCGCGAGCGCGCGCCGAGGCCGAGCACAGACAAAACCCGCACGACGCGCAAGTGCTCACGCGATGGGGCGGCGCGCTGCTGGAGCTGGCGCACTTTCGACAGGGCCCAGAGGCCGTGGACATGATCGAGGAGGCGGTGGAAAAGTTTGAGAGCGCGTTGGAGATCAACCCGAAGAAACACGACGCGCTGTGGTGCCTGGGAAACGCGCTGACGAGTCAAGGATTCCTGTTCCCGGAAGCGCGCGAGGCGATGAAGTACTTTGAAGAAGCGAAGTCGTGCTTCCGACGGGCGCTGGAGGAGGAGCCGAATAACGAGATTTATCGCAAGGCGCTGGAGATGACGGATAAAGCGCCAGGTTTGCACGCAGAGTTGCAGCGACAGCTCGCGGAACAAGCGGCGCATCAGCAGGCGTACGGCGGTGGGATGGGCGGCGGCGGTGGGATGGGCGCCGGGGCGAATAAGGCGGACGACGAGCACGACTTTTATTGGGACGTCCTCGGGTGGTGCACGTTCGGTTTGATCGCCACGTCTTGGCTCGTCATGGCGCAGATGCAAACCGCGCAGTGATGCGTTCGTGGAAAACTAATCGTTCGCTAAACGCTCGTAGCGCTTGAAATTAGACGTTTCACCTTTTCAACCTCGCGTTTTCAAACTCGCTCGGGACAGCCGAGCGGGACGACAGCCGCATTCTCGCGCATGCTCCTCGGCGTCGGCGCGCGATTTCAAATCGTCTTACAACGCACGATGTCGAACAAAATAACCGCTCTCGGCGCCGCCAAACCGAAGGCGCAGATGGGGCTCGGCGCTTTTCTCGTCAAGGGTGTCAAGATGAGCGAAAACAAAATCCTCGCCGCGAGCGCGCCCACGCGCGCGGTCGCCGTCGAAGCGAAGGCGAAAGAGAACGCGGCGAGCGCTTCGACGAACACCGCGGAAGGCGCGGGCGCGGAGGCGACGAAGGCGGAGAAGACGACGTCGCGCGGGAGAAAGACTTCAAAACCGGCGTCGTTCGAAGCGTCGCCGGCGAAGCGCGCGAAGAAAGCGGCCGGCCCCGGCCCCGATCGCTCGCACGAAAAGAAACACTGGGAAGCAGGTCGTCATCGAGTCGTAGGCGTGGACGAAGCGGGACGGGGACCGTTGGCAGGACCTGTGGTGGCGGCGGCGTGCTTCGTGCCGAAGGATTGCGTCGTCGACTGCGTCAACGACTCCAAGCAGCTCACTGAGGAGGGCAGAGAGGAGATCTTCGAGGAGCTCATGGCGAATAAGGATATCGAGTACGGGGTGTGCGTGATCGATCAAGATCGCATCGATGAGATTAATATTTTGGAGTGCACGATGGAGGCGATGCACCGAAGCGCCGCCGACGTGCCGAACGTGGACTGGGTGTTAATCGACGGGAATCGCGTTCCGAAGCCGCTGGAAGGCAAAGCCGAAGCGATCGTGAAAGGTGACGCGAAGAACGTCGCCATCGCCGCCGCGTCTATCATCGCCAAGGTCACGCGGGATCGAATGATGCTCGAAATCGACAAGGAATTTCCGATGTACGGCTTCAAGGACCACAAAGGATACGGCACCAAGGCGCACATGGCGGCGATCGACAAACACGGCCCGTGCGTGTACCACAGGAAAACCTTCGCGCCGATCAAGCACATGGACTTGTCTAAGTGGCCGGAGTGCATGAAGAAGAAGACCTAGTGCGCGCTATCGATTCAATACAACTATTTCTGCTACGCTACGCTCGACGCGACGGTCCCGCTCTCGCCCTACATCACCGCCCGGTACACCCCGAGCGCGACGAACGCCGCCGCGAACGCCCCCATGGCGATCTTATGCGACAAAACGCGTCGAGGTTCTCGGTACACCTCCCACGTCACCATCGCCGCGCCCACGGCGCAGGCGGACGTGCCTAAAACTCGACAGCTCAGGCAATCGTCGGCGTTCGTCGCCTTCGCGCTCGTTCGCGGGGCGTAGGTGAGGTGCGAGAACGGAATCGACGTCGCGGCGCGCGCGCTCGACGCGGCGCTCGATTCGCGCGCGCGCGCGCCGTCGACGCCGTCGGGCATGTCGTCGAGGTCTGAGGAGGCGTGGTCGGCGGTTAGTTGAGCTTTCGCGCGCGGCGGTTGCGTCTAATATATGTTACTACGTAGTCGCGGGCGCTTCAGGCGCCGGTGCATGCGCATCATCGACGGTTCCTTCGATGGAAGTAGTCGCGTGCACTTCGTGTGCCGGTGCATCCACGTCATCAGTGTCCATCGGCGCGGGCGCGGCCACAGGTACGCCCGGAACCGTTTTGGTTTGCAGCGGATGTGCACCCCCCTGCTCTTGCGTGGGTTTGGCGTCGCCTTTCGAGTATTTCATGTCGACAAAATGAGTCGCTCGATAGTCATCGATCATCGCCACGTAAGCGAGCACTTCTTTCATCGAACGTAATTTGTGGCCGCTTGGTGAGAGGAATTCTTTGTACGAAGTCCCCGCAAGACGTCCACCTTTTCGCTCAAACACGTCTACACGCCAGCCGCGACCGCGAATGTCGATATTGGGCGCGTGCTTTTCGACATACGCGTACAATTTCTCAAGTTCGCTCGCTGTCGCGTTTCTGACGGCGAATTTCGTCTCGCGAACCTCGCTGACTGGCTTCGCGGCGGTCGTTTTCGGCTTCTTCAACTCCAACCGATCTCTAAGTCGCACATTCTCCTCTTGCAGAGCGCGTACTTTCGCGCGCGAACTGTCGAGCTGGAACTCACGAGTTTGCACGCGTACTCGTAATCTTTCGAGCTCTCCTGCGTATGATTTCATTTCCTCTACGCTCACGGTGGAAGAGCCGTTGATGCCCCTCTTAATATTCTGATCAATATAACGCGCATTTGCAGCGCGTTCCTCCGCGAGTTCTGTCTCGAGCTGCACGAACTTTTCCTCGAGAATCTTGAAGAAGCTCTCATCGATGACGGTTGAGAGCGCTTTGGGAACTCGAACCATCTGGTTTGGCTCTGCTTTGACATCAGGACGCTCCATATTGCTTTCTTCTTTCTCAGTGACTGTTTTCTTTGCATCTGCCGCTGCCGCGACTTTATTGACCAAAAGTGGAGGAACGGCAATAGCAGGCGAAGGCTCGACCGTTTGATCATCGACCGCAGTGCGCACTTGAGCCTCTCGCATTAAATTCTCGCGCCGCGACACCGCAGTCGGTGCGGACGTCGGTGCGGAGTGGAACGCGTCGCCAGTGTCCGTTTCCGTTCTTGTCGGCCCGCGTGCGTCCGCTGCGGCGTGCGACGCTAGCGCAGAAACCACGAATTCCTCGTCTTCAATTCTAGTTTGCCATTGATACTCAAACTCTCTTGACATGATGCGCGCCATCTTGAACACTGGCGTGTCGTCTTTGTTGTAAGTCATCGCATTGGACCAAACCAGTCGAACGTCGGCGGCGTACGCCTCGACATTTTTCTCGTCGTAATACCCCGCGTCGATGCGTTCTTTAATCGTACCGAGATCCATCGGATTTTTAATGACTTCGAAGTAGTCTGGAATCTCCCAGTACACCGGATCGACTGGACGCAAGAAAATGTACGCGTTCTTGTGTACCATGAGAGAGCGATGAATCGACTTGATGCGGGTAAGTGGGGTCGCGACACGTCCGCCTTTCGGCCTACCGCGCGGCGCTGGAGCCTTATTCGCACCGTCGCTCCCTCCATCTTCATCGTCTTCGTCGAACGAGCTAGACTTGTGCAAACGTTTTCGTCGCTTCGCCGTTTGCTTCAAAGACGTCGTTCCCGCGCCGCGGCCGCCGCCGCCGGCTAAACGATACCTTTGAATACCGAAATAATAATCCTGCATGCATTGCACTAGATGACGCTTGAACTTTTGATAGGTGATGTCGGCCTCCTTGAATGCTTGTTTGTTGTGTGTCGGTTCCAAGGAGTCCGCCTCGATGACACCGATCATATCCTTCATCATTGTGTTCGCCTGCAGCTGCGAACCGAAGCGTTGGTGCATGCGAATCAATCGGTTCTTGTTGTAAATGTGGAACCCACACTTCTTCGAAGTTTCATCCGCGGCGTATCCGATGTGAATCGTGATTCCCGCGTCCAAGCCTCGCGGCTTGTACTCCGGAAACACATAATATTCTCGCGCGAGATGCGCGATCGGGTCTCGCGGCACGACTGGTCGCCCGCGAAGCGTGAATTCGCACCGCGGTTTCAGGTACAAAATTTCCATGTAAGCACGTAAACTATAGTCTTCCTGCACATCAATCGACGCCTGCTGGCCTTCGCGCGATTGTTGGAAAATCGGTCCGCGCACCGCTCGCTCGTCATCTGGGATAGCCCCCACCAGACGAATGTCATCCTTGTAGCTCGTGAAATCCAACTCGGGCGGATCGCGCAAGTTGAAAAGTACGATGCGCGTCCCGTGTGAACCTCTTATCTTGTCCAACTCTCGCATCAACTGTGGCTCCGAGGGTACGAATGAATATCGCAAGATCACAGACATGTGTTCATCCCATTTTTTCGTATTCGCTGGTTCGCTCGCGACGTATGAAACCCTGCCGCCAGTCGTCGCGTCTCGCTCCATCCTCCACGAAAACATCGGAATCAGAATGTCGTCCAGCTCGGCGTCATCTAAAAACGTCTGTGACAGGAACGCGACGTGGGCGTACCCATCTCTTTTCGTCAATATCAACGCGTCTCGCGCCAATCGCATCGATCCAGACTTAAAACCGATACCAAACCGCCCGACGTTCCCAGCCTTGTGTTCCTTGTCGCTAAAACCAAACGACAGCATGCCGACCAGTCGCCGACGATCCATGCCCACGCCGTCGTCTTGAACGATGATGCCCACATTATTCTTGGGATCGACCATTTTAGAAAGCTCTACGACGTCGACGTGTACGGCTTTGGCTCCACACTCCGCGTCTTGCGCGCTACGTTCGAGCGAGAGCGAACGCGCGCGTCAGTCTCGCGTTCCGTCGCGTCGAAACGAAGAAAATCGAGCGAAAACGAGATTCACCGCGCCTCTCAAAATCGCATCGCTCCGCTTCGTAAACGCACTTATCGATCAGTTCCGCGAGCGCCCCTAACGGCCACACGTGACTCGTGGCGTTACCTGCGCTCAAAAACGACGCGACGCTCCGCATCAGTCAGTCTTCAGTCTCCGCGACTCGCCGTCTCCGCGATCGTCCCGATTCTCCGCGATCGCGCGCCGCTTTCCCCGCGTTTCCCCCTCACATCTCTCACGCACTCTTCAGCATCCGCGGGTGCGCCTTCGAGTGTTCCATAGCTCGCGCATCTCTCTGCCGATCCACGTCGAACGTCACTCCGGGAACCGTCGCGCGCTCTTCCTCCTCCTCGCCGTCCCGTTCGTCGCCGACGCGTTCCAGCCCCGCCAGCTCCACGCGTTGTGGTTTTTGCTTCCGTCTCTGCGTCGTTCCGTCCCGGTCCCACCGTCAGTCGTCCGCGACGCGCGAAACCGTCGCATCCGTCTCCTCCCGCGTCCGCGTCGCGCGTCGCGCGCGCGCGCCGCGACGGTCGCACCATTCCGCTCGACGTTCGCCCGCGCGCGTCCCGTCGCGAACCGATTCACGAAAACCCGCGTCGACGCGCCGATCCCGCGAATCGCCCGCCGTCGCGCGCGCTCGCGGCGCAATAATTTAACCCGCGCGTCGCGTCGCGCGCGCGACGTCGTTCGCGCGCGCGCGACGAAGTGCCGCGCGCCGTCGCGGCGTCCGAGCGCGGGCAACAACGCGCGCGTTCGGACGCACGAGGACGCGCGACGCCGCCGTCTCTCGGCGCACACGCGCGCGCGCGCGACGCGAAGATTTTTCTCCGCCTCGGCATGGCGCGCGATCGGCGCGATCGAGCGTCGCGCGCGGATGGGACCGCTCGAGCGAACCCTCGCGGGCGCGCGCGCGCGCGAGGCGTCGTCGTCGTCGTCGCGGCGTGCGCGGCGATCGTCGAGGCGGCGGTCGTCGAGGACGCGACGAGTCGGTCGATCGGGTTCGTCGCGACGGGCGAGGACGCGGTGGTGCGCGCGCGGGTGGTGACGGATCGGTCGCGGGCGAGGACGCGGGTGTCGGCGCGGTGCGCGAAGGGGTGGGAAGGCGAGACGCGCGTCGAGGCGCGCGACGACGGACGATGGCCGGACGACGTCGCGAACGACGGCGTGTACGCGGCGAAGTGCTCGACGGATGGTTTGCGAGCGGGTGAACGCGTGCGGTGGCGATGGGAGGTGGAATCGCCGGAACGCGCGTTCGCGCCGACGGGACGGGCGAGATATTACGGGACGGTTCTCGAAAAAGATTTAAGAGCGGATACGAGTCTGAGCGTCGTGCACGTGTTCGCCCCGGACTATCGGAAGATGACCACCGACGAGGGCGAACGGGTTGGGGTGTACTTTGAGGGGCGGTATTACGACGACGTCCTCATGCGCCGACGAGGATCGAATCGTAAGGAAGCCGTGATCGGGGTCGATTTGTCCGCCGCGAATTGGCCCAAGCACAAGTTTAAGCTCGATTTTCACGGTCGGGTGTTCAAGTTCGACGAGAACGAGCGCAAGGTAGAGGAAATTAATTTGCAGTCGCATTATCAAGAGCCAGGGGAAGAGACGTACCTACGCGAGAATCTCGGATTCGCCATACTGCGCCGCGCCGGCGTGCCGGCGTCGCTGACCAAGCACGTACAAGTCCGCGTGAATAACGAGTTCTACGGATTATTCTCGTTGATCGAGCAAGTCGACTCGACTTTCCTTCGCCGGAACTATCTCGATCCTGAAGGAGCGTTGTATAAGGCGGTGAATTGGAAGTACAGCAATCTTCGAGCGGGAGATCCGAACCTGCCTTGCCCGTACGCTACGCCCGATTACAAGCGAGAATGGATGAACGACGGTTGTCCGGAAATCTATCGTAAAGCTTCAAAGGCGAATCGTGACAATTGGGACGATTTGTGGGAGCTCACGCAAGTGATCGAGCGCGTACGCAGGAATCCCGGGGGCGAGGCGTACTTGCTGTACGATCATACCAATCTTCCCGCCTTGGTGAACGAAATGGCTGCACAAACGCTCATGCTCGGAGCCGATCGCTGTACGAAGAACTACTACATGCACAAAGACTGGACGGGCGAATGGTCGCGTATTCCGTGGGACGTGGAAGACGTGTTTCCGGGAGATAAACGATACGGCATCGACCTCTGTAAGTCGAGTGAATGCGACAAGAAATCAACCGCGTATTGCATTCTGTCGTGCGAAAAGTTCAACTCGCCGCTGTACTGCGACCGAAATCATCCCCAGGACATCTTTTACGCTCAATCTCCCGAGCAAGACCCTCGATCAACGTACAATGTTCTCATAGACGTTATGCTCGCAGTCTGGCCAGTCAAGGAGATGTACTTCACCCGCTTGCGCACGCTTATGGATGAGATTTTGGCAACGTCGTTCATCGACGACTACGCGAGGCGCACGTTGAACATTATACGCAAAGATGCTCTGCGGGATTCAGAGAAGTGGGGGGTCGGCGCCGTGCGAGCTATCGACCAAGGCGTGCTTCAGCTGCTCTCGCAAATCGTCCCGAAACGCCGAGACCAATTGTTCAACCAATACAGCTCCATGATACCATCGTCGACGCCTTCGAATGCGCGAGTGTACGTCTCACACGCGCAAAAGAATGGCGTTGAAGCGTACGTCAAGATTAGTAATCCGAACGGCTATGCCGTGGACGTGTCGTTTTGGATAGTCGAAACTCGAGGCGGGTGGAAATATACGCTGAAACCGGGCACCGTTCTCGGCGCCGGTCGCACCCTGTTCGTCGTCAGGGACGCGAAAGAATTCAGACGTCGCGCGACGTGGGCTCGCCGCGAATACCCCGAAGGCGTCTTCGTGCAAGGAAATTTCCAATCTGATTTAGACACAGATGACGTGAATATGATTTCTGTGACAAGGACATCCGAGCGCGTCGCCGCGCTCAACGGACGTGGGCGCGCGTTCAGACGGTTTCGACCACGCGTAGGATTCGACAACACTTCGTGCGCGCTCCCAGATGTCGGTCCTTGGAGCGAATACGGTGATTGCTGCGCCGAAGGCAAATGCGGTTTGTGGTGCGGCGTCCAAAACGCCGCGCGAGTTCGACGTCGAGACGTGAACATCACGCTCGGACTTGATCCGAACGATTTACCGCAGTGTTTGGTCCATAGCTATGAGATTGATAGACGCTGCGCGAGCCTTGAGTGCGGCACGCCGAGACCGCCGAACTCGACGGCGTGTCGAATTCCCTCGAATGAATCGTTTGTGCGTCTCTCGCGAAACGACCAAAGCGTCATCTTTAGTCCGATTTTCGGCTTGAACACACGCACGTGGGAGGATTGGAGTTACAAGGTGGAAGTCGCACCGCACGACGCGCACGGCGTCGATGGCGCTTCAAAGTCGTTGAAAATCCTCGTACACTCGGGTGGTGGTTTGGCGTTTCGAGCGACGGCGCGAAACGACACTCGGCTCACTTCCGCACACTTCTGGATCGCGAGACACGCCCCGCCCCAACCCCTTCCGCGCCTCGTCTTCGACCTCGAGTCGACGAGCGATAACACCACGACGACGCGCGCGGCGCCCGGAGAGTTTCTTCGAGGCATCGCCCGCGCGCAGAGCGACTGGAACGCCGGTTGCTACGTCGAAATCATCGCCGATTTCGCCGGCTTCGACGACTCTCCGACCACCGCGGCGCGCGAGCCGTCGTCCGTCAAAATCGTTCTCAAGAGCGCGTTCGGCTCGCCAACGCGTCTCTGGCTCGGTCGCGCGGTGGCCGTGTTCTCATCTCACGAAAACGCGCCGTAAACGTTCGTTTGTATGATAGCACTCGACGCTTTCGCCGCGACGACCGCGCGGACGAACGGCGTTCGTCGAACGCCTTCGCGCGCGACGCCTCGCGCGCCTCACACCGCGACGCGCGCCGATTCGCGACATGCGCGCGATCGCGCGCGCGCGCCCGTCGGTGGCGCCTTCGCGCGCGGTGCCGACGCCGCGACGCGGGACGATCGCGGTCGGTCGCGCGGCGCGCGCGCGCGCGCGCGTCGACATCGATGCGTCTCACGAGTGCGCGAACGCGCGTCGTCGCGTCGTCGTCGCGCGCGCGGCGACGAGCGACGACGCGAGCGACGACGCGAACGAGACGAGTGGGATGGCAAAGGTCAAGGCGTGGTGGCGAGACGCGGCGAAGATCGATAAGAAGAAGATTGCCTCGCTCGGTTCGGCGGCGTTGCTGTCGTACGGGTTCGTGAGTAACGTGTTTTACGTGACGTCGTTGATGCTGGCGACGTACACGGCGGTGAAGACGACGGGGGCGAGCCCGCTGGTGAATTCGCTGTCGATGAAGACGTTCGCGTCGTCGTATTTTGGGTTGTGGATGATTCAAAACTTTTTGCGCCCGGCGCGATTCGCGTTGTCGGTGGCCATCTCCCCGGGGACGGATAGAATCGTGGAGTTCTTTCGTAGGTACGCGCCGAATAACGATAAGAAGTGGGCGTTTGCGTTGACTGTGTTTTGCATCAACGTTGTCGGGACTTTTGCGTACATGTTTGCCGGGTTTGGATTGATCGTAGCGCTCACGGGCGTACCGCT